>Ga0181573_10001252_pt1 | contig 25365 bp, 17 predicted proteins | sample 101ome_25_FD_148643 | JGI IMG/M metagenome (GOLD analysis project Ga0181573, IMG submission 148643) | Coastal salt marsh microbial communities from the Groves Creek Marsh, Skidaway Island, Georgia - 101409BT metaG (spades assembly) | ecosystem: Environmental > Aquatic > Marine > Intertidal zone...
GGGGCGGGAGGGGGAGGAGGGGGGCGGCACGGCCGGCGGCGGCACGGCCGGCGACGAGACGCGAGCGCCTTTCGTCTCTCGGGTCATCAAGGTTGTGAAATCTCCGAGGTGCCCCCTCGTGGGCTTCGAGTGCGAGGTTTACGCGGGCGGGTTGCGGGTGCACGGGGACCGGAAGGTGCGGGTGGATCCGAGCGGGGCGGACGCGCAGGGCGGGATCCGCGGTGTCTACCAGGGCGCGGTGTTGTGAGGGTCGGGGCGCGGCCGGGGGGGATCGGGCCTTCCTTTCATAGTCGGGTCGACGTGCGCGCGACGACGACGCGCGGGTTGGGTTGAAACACGCTACTACGGTACGTTGGAGTAAAACAGGCAATAATTCATGGAAATCTACAGGGCGCACGCGCCGTGCGTCCGCGCTCCGTCAATCGCTCGCGTCGACGTCACGTTCTCTCACTCGCTCTTCGCAACTCGCTCTTCGTGTTTGGCGCCTAGCGCGACTCCAAGAATTGGCTCGGGGACAATCCGAGCCCACCCTCAACCCGCACCCCCATCGCCGCAGCCGCAGCCGCCGCGGCCGCCGCCCCCGCCCGAGTCTTGCGCTCCTGAGCGGCGAGGAACTGCTCCGCCTGAGCGTAGTCACCCGCGTTCTGCTGCTCCAGCTGGCGCATCACCTCGAGCACGTCATCCGCGCGCCTCGACGCCGCGGGCTCCTTGGCCGTCTTGACGCCGCCCCCCTGCGAGGAAATATCCACGCCGGATGCCGCGCGGCGGAAGATGCTGGAGAGGCGCCCGGGAATGGCCGCGGCGCCGGCGCCCCCCTTGAGGTGCGGCGGGGACTGCAAGCCGGCGAGCTCCGCGGAGATGCCCGCCATGCGCGGCACCGGGGCGTTAGCCGGGGGCGAAATCTTGGATCCGCGTTGCTTACCGCCGGGGGTGTCGAACCAGCCGCCGAGGCCGGAGATGGAGGGTGAATCCTCGGCGATGTGGGGCAGGTCCGCGGACACCTTCTCGGACGCCTTGGCGCTCTTCGGCGGGGCCATGGAACCTTCTTGGACGCCTTGGACGCCGCCCGTCCCCGGGGTGGACCGAAGCACCGTGTTCTTGCGCATCGACCCGGGGGAGGACAGGAGGGACGCATAGAGGTTCCCCGGGGACCCTCCGGAGATGCCGGGGAAGTTGGCGAGCAGCGGGGACGTTCCGCCCGCCATCATGGTGGACAACGCGCCGAGCGGGGAGCCGCCGCCGTTCATGTTCTTCGAACCCGGGGAGCCGCCGACGTGGATGGTGGGCGGGTTGGACTCGTCGCCGACGCCGTCGAAAAAGCCGTCGATGCCGCCGATGCCGCCGTAAGGGGACCTCGGGGGGTTGTTGCCGCCGGCGTCCATGCCCGCGCTGTGGCCGCCGGTGTTGAACATGGAGCCGGTACCGCCGGGGCCGTACCAGCTGTTGGTGCCGAGGCCAAACGGGGACGGCGCGGCGCCCGACGCTCCCGTCGCGCCCAGCGGCGACATCATCGAATGGAGCGTGGCGTCAAAGACGGCAGCAGCAGCCGCCGCGGCGGCGGCGGGATTGACGCCGTACGCGGTGGATCCTCCCGCGCGCTTGGCGGCGAGCGCGGCGTCCTCGGCAGCCTTGCGCTTGCGTCCCTTGGGTCCCGCGGCGGCGCGCTCAGCCTTGGCGGCAGCCTTGGCGTCCGCGGCGTGTTGCTTAGCCATCGCCTTGGCCTCAGCCTTGGACTGCTTCTTGGCGGAGGCCTTCTCCTCCTTGCCGGCGCCGCCCTTCTTCTTCTTGCCCTCGCCGTCGCGGGGGGTGTCGGCGGCGGCGAGCGCGTCGAGTCCGCGGGCCAGGGCCTCGTCCACCTTGCGCTTGAGCGTGGAGTTCCAGTGATTCTTGATGGCGTTGTCGGTGCGCCCGACGAACGTCTTGGCAATCTCCGCCCACCTGTTGCCGAACTGGTGGTGCGCGATGATGAGCTTGCGGTCCTCATCGCGCGACCACTCCTCGCGCTTGATCTCGGGGTTGAGGTGGTTGTACCATCGCTCGCGGCACTGCTTTCCGATGCGGCCGGGAAGCTGCTGCGCGATTTTGGACCACTGCTTCGCGCCGAGCTGGCCGACGAGCTCGATGATCTTGTCGTCCTCCTCCTTGGTCCACGGCCCCTTGACGAGCTCGGGGTTGAGGACCTTCTGCCAGCGGTGGAGGCACTGGACGTCCGTGCGCTCCTCGAAATACTCGGCTGTTGGGGGTTGGCGGGGCGGGGGCGGGCGCGCGAGGGTCAGTTCGAAATTATTCAAAGTTTTTCAAGCGTGTGCGGGGGCGTTCGAATCTCCTCGGGTGCCGTGCGGCGTGGGGAGGGCGCGCACCGATCTTCTTCCAGTTCTTGCCCTTGTACTGCGCCACGGCGCGGCGGAGGATGTCGTCCTGATGGAATCGCGGGGAAGTGGCGACGGTCAGCGATACGCCGGGGGCGCGGCGGGAGGTCGGTCGAAGTCAAGGCTTTCTTTGAAAAAGTCCACCCTGCGGGCGATTTTCGCGGGGCCCCGACGTCGCCCGGAGACGGACGGTGTGGGGACGCCGCGAGGGATCTTCGCGGGTTTCGATCGCGCCGCAGATGTCTTCGATACGTATCACGATGAGCCGCGCCGCGAATGAACCCTGGGTGCATCGACTCGCGCCGAACGCGTGGGGAACCGAGGGGCGGTCGTCGGGGACGCGAGAAAATCGAGTTGAGAGCGCACCTCATCGGGGGTCCAGCCACCCTTGGCGGACCTGCGCGTGGGGCCGCCGATGCGCCTGCGGAGGATGGAAAAGGGTCGTTATCGCGGTGAGAACGAGGGTTCACGAGTTGATTGATCCAAACGACTCGAGAACGCGGCTTCGGGATCCTCGGAACGCGCCCCGACGGGACGTTCCCGGGCGGGGCCGGGGCCGAGGATTCACTCACCCCTGCACGGGAGGCAGCAGCGCAGCCTTCTCGGTCATCTTGGACATGGCGACGGAAACGCGCGACGCTACCCCGACGCGAGGTGAGGAATCAGCGCGGGTGGGTCGAAACGGACTGAAGATCCGGCCTCGAGCACGAATACGCGAGTGGGCGACGCGACGTGTGCGCTGTACCGCGACGCGTCGTGTTGTGTTCGCGTGGGTCCGGCTTCTCGCTGACACTCGCAAAAGTCCAGGCTTTGGAGTCCTCCAAAGTTCGAAATTCTCTTGTTTTTGAAAGCCCGCAAACTAGCCGTTGGAACCGCAGTGTATGACGCGCAGTCTGGTTTTTTGTCGAATTTCCTCGACTTTGAATTTGCCACGCGACAGCTGCAGCTTGGATTGGCATTTTTCGAAATTTGGGTGCCTTCTTGCTGGTGCCTGGGAAAGCGAAAGCCGACCGGGTCCGGCCGAATTTTCGGATACGCAGGGTGAGGGAATGGAACGCAGACGCATTGCGCCCCGCGTCCTGCGGGGGCCCCGGGAACCGAGCATGCCCCCCAAAAAGAAAAAAGGCGACAACGATGGGAAGGGGAAGGATGCCAAGGGCGATGGCGGCAAGCCCAAGGCGAAGGCCACGGGCCCGTCCGCGTCGACCCACTTCCTGTTGCTGCAGCAGTGCGTCCCCGAGATTTTCGCCACGACAACAGTGCTCACTCTCGCTCGTCATCGGTCTCCCGACTGACCCCTGCATCCATCCCGTCGACAGGACCCAGCACAGCAAGCATGAGCTGAATGACATCCGAAGACGATGCGAGGAGCTGTGAGTGACGTGGAACCCTCCTCGTGATCCCAACTACGGGCGTCCGCCCGCGCATCCGGGATCCCCGTTTTGGCAATTTTTCTGACCCTCGCGCTGACCTGTCCCGAACTCTCCCCGCCCGTAACTCGCAGGGTCCTGGAGAACCAATCGCTCCGGGACGAGATGGCCCGGCACGGCGCCGAGGACTACGCCGCCACCTCGTACCTCCGCGCCCAGCTCAAGGATGCCGTCGCCGGTGTCAAGCGAATGGAGAAGGAGGCTGTCGAGAAGGATGCGGCGTTCGAGGAGCGCCTGGCATCGCACGCGAAGGCGGCCGCCTCGCGAGAGCGAGAGGTCATCGAGGACCGCGACGCCAAGGTGGCCGCCGCGGAGGCCACGGTCGCGGAGTACGAGCGAAAGTTCGAGGCGGTGCGCGAGTTCAAGGAAGATTACGAAAAGGTGGAGGCGAGGTTAAACGCGAAGAGCGAAGAGTGCGAGGAGTTGCGGCGCCGGCTGGACCAAAAGGCTGCCGACGGCGAGCGGAGGTTGATCGCGGAGCGGGGTGAGCTGACGCGCGAGTGGGAGGCACGGTTCGAGGACCTCAAACGATCGATGGAGGCGTCCGTGGAGGACCGATACGACTCGGGCGTCAAGCGAATCCTGGAGCAGAATCGGCGGATGGTCGCCGAGCTGAAGCTGCACTCGGAGGTGAGCGCGGAGAGCGAGGCGCGCGCCAGGACCGTCGCGCAGGAGAACCGCCGCCTGCGCCGCGAGCTCGACTTGCGACGCGAGATGGAGGGCCTGTTCGCCAAGCGGGGCATGAAGCAGAAGGAGCAAGTCGTCGAGAGCCGCGAGAAGATGAGGGATTTGGAGCGAAGCATGTCGGACATGGCGAGCAAGTACGGAGCGGAGATCGAGTTCGCCCGCGCGGAGGCCAGGGAGGTCAAGGCGAGCGCCGTGGACGACGCGGCTCGCACCCGTCGCCTGCTGCGGGCCAGGTCCGACGAGCTCAGGGAGATCAAGGCGCTGGCGAAGGAGGCGGTGCGACAGCGCGGCGAGCTCGAGCGGTTCATGATCTCCTCGCTGGACCTGGTCAAGCGGGAGATGGAGGCGGAGCGAGCCCGGGCGGGGGCGGGGGCGCGAGCGGGCTCCAGACCCGCCGCGGGCTTGGAAGAGGCGGTCGCGGGTGACGTCGACGTCGCCGGGATGTCCTGGGCCGAACGAGAGCGGGTGTTGCGTCTCGCGTTTGCGCGGATGAACGCGTCGAATATTTCCGATGTCGGACGAGGCGCCGGATTCGCGATGGACGGCGCGGTCGCCGAAGCCACGCCCCCGCCGATGATGTGATTCGATTGTGCAGCGTCGAGGCGTTTAGCTCGTGTGACGTGGTGAATGTATTCTTCGAAGAACAGTACGCGTCGGTCACCAGTTGGACAGGTACCCGCGGCTGCCGGCCCGAGGCTGCCCTCCGCCCAGGTAGCCCCCGTTCCCGCCCACGTTATCGTCCCGGTGCTCCTCCGTGAACGTCTCCTCGCGTCCGTCGCCGTGCCGGATGGTCGTGGTCGTCTTCGTCACGCGCTGCCCGTTGACGATGACCGTCTGCGACTGCGTGCTCTTGCTGTAGCCGCCGGCGGCGGCGCCGAGGCTGCCCCCGCTCGACGAGAAACTGGAGTGGAAGGAGGAGCCGCCGCCCATGGCGTTATGGTGCGCGTCCATCATGCGGTCCATCCGGTCGAACATGCTCCCCGCGCCCCCGAAGAGCCCGCCGCCCCCGCCGAACGCGCTCATCGAACCCATGGCGCCGCCGCGGAAAAACGGGTCATCCCCAAACGGGTCCCGACGCCTGGAGTTTGCCCCGCCGGATCGCCCCGCGCCACCGCCGCGGCCGTCGTCCATGTACCCGGGACCACCTCCGCGACCCGCGAACGGGTCCACGTCTCCGAAGAAATCGTCGAAGGGGTCGCGCCCGCCGAAGACCTCGCGGAAGATCTCGAACGGGTCGTGGTAGAACCCGCCCTGGGGATGGTACCCTCCGCCGCCGCGCGAGCGCGACGAGGAGCCCCCGCCGCGGGGATAGAAGGCTCCGAATCCTCCTCCATCGCCGGATGCGGCGCCCTCGACGCCCTCGATGCCGTACCGGTCGTACGCCGCGCGCTTGTCGTCGTCGCTGAGGATCTCGTACGCGGCGGCAACCTTCTTGAACATCGCCTCCGCGCGCTCCTTATCGTCGGGGTTCTTGTCGGGGTGCCAGCGCACGGCGAGCTTGCGGTACGCGCGGCGAATCTCGTCGCCGTTCGCGCTTCGGCTCACCCCCAGCATCGCGTACAGATCCTCCTCCATGTCGCGGGAACCCACGTCGACAGCTTTTCTTCTTCACACGTTCACACAGCTGTGTGTTTCTCGAGGCGAACTGCGGGGAGCGAGCGCCTCGACAAAATCTTCGTCGGGTTTCGAAGGGTTTCGACTTGGCGGGGTTGGACGATACGAGCCACCCGCGGGTCCGTCGCCGCACGCGCGACGTTGAGATGCGTCCGCGCGTTCGCGATTCGCCGCGCGAGCCCCGACTGCGCCCCAGGAGCGCCGCTGGCCTCTCTTGCCTTCATGCGGGCCTTTGCATTTTCCGCCTGTTTCGGTCGGTCGTCACGGTCGGTCGGCCACAATCATCACAGCTGTGTGGAGTAAAAGTTATCGGGGGGAACGAGCACGGTCGAGCCGAGACCGAGCGGCCGGAGGCGCCCCGGCTCACACGCGCGGGACGCCACCTTCCGTCGAATCGAGAAGGCGCGCCGTCGGAGGAGACGCAGATTATGCAATCCGTCGCGTTTCAGGTGCGCGATACGCCCCGCATCGCACCTCAGCGCCGCGTCGCCCATCCTTTCCCCCGTGCGCAACGTTTCACGGCACCGCGCCACATCCGTAACGCACCTTCCGGGAGAGACCTGACCCCGGTCCCGCCGCCCGCGTCGCATCGCAGGAGAAAGAGAACGTATCCACCGTCGCGGACAAGACGCTGGGAGACATGACCGACCGCGGCTACCACGCCAGGCTGCGCGCCGCCGCCGCCGCCGCCGCGGCATCATCGACCCGGCCGCTCTCCAGCGCCGAGACGAACGTGAGGTTCGCCTCCGACCCCTCCGCGTCGAAGCTGAGCAAGGAGACGCGGGACGCCGCGCGGCTCGAGGCTCTCCGATCGGTGGAGGAGACGCTCGCGCGATCGCGCCGGTCGTCCACCTCCCCGCCCGGGGCATCATCCGCGCCCCAGCCCTCCGTCGCGCGCGCCGGATCCTTCAACGCGGCTGGAACCTCGACCACCTCATCCGCCGCCAGGGAGCAGCCCAGGCGCGGCGGCCTGGAACGCAGCGTATCGGACGCCACGAACGTCAGCTCGCGTCGCGACGCCATCCCGCCCGCGGCCTACTACCCGCGATCGTCGCTGTTCGACGTGGACATCGACTCCGGTACTTCCTCGGAGTCATCGGGCGACGGCACAGCCGGCGACGGCGACGACGGTATTGAATCGCCCTCGTCGGCGTCCTCCTCCGACGGGAAGGAAAACGCGGGCCCAGCCGGCGCCGACGCGGATCCCGAGGACGCCGCGTGGACCCCGCCGCCCCCGCCGGACTCCCCCGACGTGGAGGATGACGTGGAGGATGACGTGGAGGATGACAAACGCGGGAACTCCGCGGAGGCGCCGGCGACTCCCGACGGCGGACCCGAGCGAGGAGGAGGAGGAGGAGGAGGCGCGGGTTACCGCGGCGTCTCCGAGTGGATGGACGCGGTGGTGGCTCAGGCCAAGGCGGTGCGCCAGGCGACGGGGATGATGAACGGCGGAATGAACGCCGCGGGTAAACCGTCCGCGCAGACGCTGGCGAGCGCCGCCGCGAGCGGCAACTCGCTTCGCGCCGCTGAATCCATCGCGGGCGCGCGAGGAGTCGCGTCGCCGGCTGCGTCGCCGTCGACGTCGAACGCTTCGAAGCCGCGATCGTGCGCAAACCCGACAAACCCGGACGGCGTCACCGACGAGGAGGTGGAGGTCATGACCGTGGAACGGCTCGTCGCGCTTTGCAAGTCCAGGGGCGAGCTGATCAAGGAGCTGAGCGAGGAGCTCGAGGGGGCGCGGGGCGCTCACGAGGAAACGGCGGCGGCGCTGGCGAGGTCCAACGCGCGGGAGGAGACGCTCGAGGAGGAGCTGCGACGAAGCGCGGAGCGGTGTTCCGAGGTTGAGGCCGGCCGTAGATCCGCGCGGGCGGCTCTCGCGGAGATGGCGTCGCAGAACGCCCGCCTCGTCAGCGCCTTCTCCGCCAAGAAGGAGGAGGTGCGTTCGCTCAAGTCGGAAGTCGCCGAGGCTAGAAAAGGCGTCGACGACGACAACGCGGATATCGCCGCGAAGCTCCTCGCCGCGCAATCCGAGGCTGCGTCCTTACGCGAGGCCGCCGCGAGGAAGGATGCGGACGTCGCGCGGGCTGAGGCTGCCGCGGAGAGCGAGAGAGCGTCGTCGCGAGCGTCGTCGCGCGAGCTCGAGAAGCTCAGGGACCGATTGGCGCAGACGGAGCGATCGCGGAGGAGGCTCGACGCCGAGCACGCGGCTACGCGCGCCAGGACGGACGACGAGATCGCCATCGCGGTTCGCGTCGCGCGCAAGGAGCTCGACGTGGAGCGCGCGCAGTTTCAGACGGAGCGGAGCCGCTGGGAGGCTGAGAGGAGGCGAATCACGGGCGAACTGTCCGCGGCGAGGGAGGCGACGGCCAAGGCGGCGGAGGACGCCGCCGCGGCGCGCGCCGAGGCTCGCGCCGCGCCCAGGGACAACACCGGCGCGTCCGCCTCGAACGCCCACGGTCATCAGAAGCGGAGCGGGTCGTCGACCGCGTCCACCAACCCTTCGGCGCCCTATCGCGATCCTCTCCGGGATCCCTTCCGGCAACAAACCAACGGCTCAAACGCGGCGGCTGCGGCCAACGCCAAGGCTGTGTCGCCGCTCAGAAACCCCAAGTCCTGGTCCAAGACCAAGACCCCGACGAAGCAGAAGCACTCGTCGTCGACTGCAAAGTCCCCGGGCCCCAACGCCACGCCGAGGCAACGCGCCGAGCACCACAAGGTCAAGGGCAACAACGAGTTTCACGCCAAGCGATACGAAGCGGCGCTGGCTCAGTACTCCGCGGGCCTCGCGTTGGACTTTAGCGACGACGCGTTTCGCGCGATTCTACACGCGAACCGCGCCGCGGCGCTTCAGGCCATGCGACAATACTGCGAGGCCGTCGTGGACTGCTGCGCCTCCCACCTCTTGGATCCCAAGTACCTCCGAGCGCTGCAGCGAAGGGCTGACGCGTACCTGTCGATGGGGGATTGGCCCAACGCGGCTAACGATTTGGAGGCTTTGACCCCGCACATGGGCGCCGAATGCGCGACGAAGCTGGCGGAGGCGCGGCGTAAGGTGAAGAAGGGCACGACGTGCGACCACTACGCCGTGCTGGGCGTCGGGCACGAGGCGAGCGGCAGCGAGATTAAGCAGGCGTACCGGCAGCTCGCGCTGAAGATGCACCCGGATAAGGCGCCGAAACCGGAGTTGAGGTCCGCCGCGGAGGCCATGTTCAAGCACGTGGCTCAGGCGTACGCGACGCTCTCCGACGCGACGCAACGGAAGAGGTACGACTCCACGGTGGTGATGTCCCGGTTCAGGAGGAGCGGCGGATATTAACCGGTGCCGATTGATGAGCCGACTCCGGGACTTTAATCGGATACTCTAGTCTTTTTTTTCCTGGGCGGTCCAAAACTCGACCGCGGTTATATTATTACGACGACTAAGAGCGTTGAAAACCAACCCGGCGAAGCGAACGCCTCGTGACGCGCGCCCGTCACTCGTTGTCCTCGTGATCCTCGTGGGACTGCCTCGGGCTGGTGCCGGGCCCGGGGCTCGCGCCCCGCGACTCGTTAGAATCGTACCCCGCCCCCACGAAATCGTTAACAGAAAAAGATTTCTTGAGCGTCTCCACGTGCGTGATACAGATGTTGTTCGCGTGCATGCACTCCGGCGGGCCGTCCTCGTCGTCCACCCAGCCGTCCTCCATTATCGTGCCCATGGGCGCCGCGAGGCCGTAATCTTTCGCCGTGTCGGCGAGCACCGCGCTGTTGTAGTTGCACAAGCCGCGCGCAATCTCCTGGCCATCCTCGTTGACGATGCAAACGCACTCCTGCACGCGAAAGCTCCCCTCGCACCGAGTGACGTGCGACGTGAGCAGCGGCATGCCCCGAAGCACCGCACTGGCGCCCGAGCGGTCCACGCCAATCTCGCCCTGGATCGGAACCGCGAGGAGCCACTTCTTCTTCCCCTTGGCCGCGATCTTCGCGGGTAGGAACGCGGTACCCACGGGTTCGCCTCGGAGCACGCAAGCCTCCACGTCCTTCTCGAGGTTGGAGCTGAGGCAGACTATCGTCTTGCACCCCGCGGCGCACGCGATCCTCGCCGCGGTGAGCTTCGTGACCATCCCGCCGGTGCCCACGCTGCTACCCGCGCCTCCGACGTCCACGTCGAGCTCGTTGATGTTCTCCACCACCTCGATTCGTCTCGCCGTCGGGTCGGTGTTTGGGTTGGACGTGTACAGCCCGTCCACGTCCGTCAGCAGGAAGAGCCACTGCGCCTCGCACAGCGCCGCCACCTGCGCGGATAAGGTGTCGTTATCCCCGAACCGGAGCTCCTCCACGGCGACGCAGTCGTTCTCGTTCACCACCGGCACCACGCCCATGTCGAAGAGCGCGTTGAAGGTGTTCCTGGCGCGAACGTACTGCTTGCGATTGCTGAGGTTCTCGAGGGTGAGTAAAACCTGCGCGCACTTGATGCCGATGGTGTTGAAGATGTCCTCGTAGTACCGCATCAGGTGCACCTGGCCCACCGCCGCGAGGGCCTGCTTCTTGGCCACCTCCCGGGGCTTCTCGGTGAGGCCCATCCGGAACATCCCGGCTCCCACCGCCCCGGAAGAGACGAGGACGACCCTCACCCCGGCGCGTGCGAGCCGCGAGACGGTCTCGCACAGGGTGCATATCTGGGAGAGGTGGAGGGTGCCCGCCTCGGTGCGCAGTAGGCTGCTGGTGCCCACCTTGATCACCACCGTGGGCTGCGATGACGGGAGACGACGGAACGGACGGGGGTCAAGGTGGGCTCGGGGCGGCGATTCAGGGTAAAGGGATTTTCACGCGTTTCGCGATTGGGGCGACGGGGGTCGGACGAAGCGGCCGCTCACCTGCTCCTGGACGCTCTCGAGGTGCGCGGCGGTCTTCATGGGCGATCGGAGCACGGACATACGGCCTCTGCGCCTCCCCTGGGATCACGCGGACCCGTTCGTCGGGCGCCGCGAGCAGTCCCCGTCCGCTGAGCCGCTCGGCCTTTTTATCCTTAAGAAATCTCGTTACGTCTTAACGCGCTTCCCGCGAAAAAATGGCGCCATCGTGTTACCCTCGCGCTCGCCCCGCGCTCCTCGTATGTTAGACGATGACGAACCTCGATCACAAAGCTTCTATCCCACGCGTCGCTCACGCCCCCGAGTGTCCCATGGGCACCGTCACCCACTTCCCCGTTTTCGGATCCCTCGTCGTCACAAACTGCTCGGGCACCGGCGTCTCGATCGCGTCGGCGTCGCTTCCCTCGTCGGGGACGCAGACGACGTTCACCTCGGAGCACTTCGCCGTCGTGATCTCCGCGCCGTACGATTTGGGCCCCAGAAACACCTGGCACCCGTCCACCTTGTCGATGGCCACCGTCGGGCAGGCCCCGGTGCACTGCACCTGCATCGAGACGCAGTTTACCAGCTCGCACGTGGCGAGCACGTCTTCGAACACGACGCCAGTCTTGGCGCACTTGTCGAGGGTGATGTTGTTCGCCTTTCCCTTGATCTGTATGACGCAATCCACGCAGTCGTACACGTACACCGTCTGCTTCGGGTTGACGTCCTCGATCACCAGGGTCCTTTGCCCCACCTGGTGCTCCACCGCCCACTTCTTGCCGTCGAGGGCAAACTTGGGAGGCTTGGCCGTCTTGGAGGCGGCGGGTGGCACAGCTGGCGCAACCCCCGCGCCGCCGCCGCCGGTGGCGACCAAGCCGCTTCGATCCGCCCTGTTCTTGCTCTTCATGTCGTCGGTCACCTTCCTCAGCCCGCTGGTGATCGCCTCGCCCTTGTTCAGCTCCTTGAACACGGCGGACATGCCCTCCGCGGGAGCGGGCGGGCCGTTGGTCGGCTTGTTCAATCCCAGAGATCCAGGCGGGGGCGGGGGCGGCGGCGGCGGCGGGGGCGCGCCCGGCGCGAGCGATCCCGGCGGCGGGGGCGGCGGCGGCGGCGGCGGCGCCTTACCGGCTTGAATGCCGCATCCCGGCTTGAACGACCGGACGTCCCCCCCCTTGGGGTTCCACGCCGGCCCCGTCGTGTGATGCTCCTTGGCGTAATCCCTCGTCGCCGTCGCCACCAGACGCTTCAGCGCGCTCACCCACGCGACGTGTGCGGCGCCACCCTCGGTGTTCCTGTGCTGCACGAGCACCTTGTTGGCGTAAAACTCTGCAGACTGCCACGTTTCGGAGACGTGCGGGCCCGGCAGGGACATCCCGGCGTCCGGCCCGAGGTAGGCGACGAACGACAGGCACTGCGCCGCCTCCGCCAAGGCTTTGAGGTGGTTGAAGGCGTCGGTGCGTTTGCCATCGGACTTTGCGGACACGCGGGTCATGAGGTCGCCGACGGGCGCGAGCAGGGACTGGAGCGCGTCCATCTCGGGCTTTCTGCACGACGCGATGCACTCGATGACGGTTCGTTCGGCGTTGAAGGCGTCGGCGAACAGGGCCGTCGCGTCGGCGATCTCGGCGTCGCCCAACGCGCCCGTCGCGGCGACGAGCTCGGCGAGGGGACCCGCGATGACGGCGTCGAAGGCGGCGACGGAGGGGGCGACGCCTCCGGCGGCATCGGTTTTGGCCCCGGGGGTGGGGGCGGTGGTCTTGGCGGCCGCTGGAGCGCCGGCTTGCGCCTCGAGGCGCGCGGCGACCGCCTCGAGACGCGCCACGAGGGACTCCATGTTCACCGCCATGGCAACAACGTTCCTCCGGGTGGTGATGTAGAAAAACCGGCAAGATCTGGGAGCCTGGGCTGAAGATCTGAGGCGTCTCTGGTGCGAAGAGGCGAGACGCGCGAGCGCGTTCGAGAGAGACGACCTCGCGGGCGATGCGACGACGCCCGCGGTTCACGCGTGCGACGGTGCGGTGTGAGACGGTGCGGTGCGGCGTCGAAGAAGCCCGACGAAGAGACCCGAACCACACAAACGGCAAAAAAAAAAATTCCGCGGGAAGAGCGGACAGGCGGATAATAAGAGAGAACCCGATGTGTCCCTTCGCGCGGTGAAGGTCGCGCGCGACTGGGCGGGACCGGACGAGGCCCGATCGCGGACGAGTTCGGCGACGATGGATCAGCCGGTCACTCCGGGGCGCACCGCGCCCGCGCCGCGGCCCACGCCGACGCAGAAGGCGCACAAGCGCCGGGTTCCCACCGCGAAGATACCTCTCGCGACGCAAGGAGTGGACGTGGACGCTCCTTCGGCGTCGGCGTCGGCGTCGGCGTCGGCGGGCGAGCCGCCGATGCCGAGCCGCGTGCTCGTCGTCGGCGGCGGGCGGGTCGGCGCCTACCTCGCCAGGGCGCTCAAGGACGGGGGCGTTCCGCACGTCGTCCTCAAGATGTCCAACCGAAACCGGGCGCGCGTCCACGCGCCGGGTAAAACGGGGCCGGGTAAGACGGGAGCGGACGATCCGACGCGAACGGGCGCGACGGCCATCGCGACGCACGCCGGAGCGACGTGCGTTGCCGCCTACGAAGACCTCCCGGCCGCCGCCGATCCCGGAAGTTCTTCGCGACGCGCCCACTTCGACCTCGTCTTCGTCGCGGTCAAGACGTACGCCCTGCGCGCGGTCCGCGAGGAGATGGAAGCGGCCGGCGTGACGTTCGACGCCGTCGTCCTGGCGCACAACGGCATGGTGGATCCCGTGTTCGACCCGTCTTTAACCGCCAGGGCGTCGATGCCGCAGTCCTGGGACATCGTGAAGGACGACGGGGACCCGTGCGGGTACCGCATGGTGGTGCGCAACGAGGACAAGCCGTGGGTCCTGCCGAACACGACAATCGGCGAGCGCTTCGCGTCGACGCTCCGGCGGTGCGGGGTCCGCGCCGTCGCCGCGCCCGATTTCGAGTACCTCGTCCTCGAGAAGTACTTCATCAACGGCGTCGCCAACCTCCTCTCCGTCGTGGGCGACGTCAACTGCGACGGCCTACTCGCCGACCGCGGTTTAACCGCCAGGTCGCACCGCGTCTTCGACGAGATGATGGCGTCGCTCGCCGTCGACCACGCCGCGGGTTTGGCCCTCGCGCCCGATGACTTCCGCGACGTCGTCTTCGCGAAAGTCGCGTCGTACGGTGCGCACTACCCCAGCAGCAAGCAGGACTTCGACGCCGGGCAACCGCTGGAGATCGATTCGCTCAACGGGTACGTCGTGGAGAGGGCGAGGGCGAATGGAATCGTCGCGACGGAAAACGAGGCGCTCGTGGAAGAGGTGCGGCGAATGGTCGAGGCGAGGGACGCCGCGGGGGACGCCGCGGGGGACGCCGCCGCCGTCCCGACGCGCGCGTGAGGGGAACGCGTGACGCCTGACGTGCGTCATAGCCCTCGAACCGACGGACGGGGGTCAGAAAGCCTGACCCGCCGACGCCGACGAGGTCCAAACTCGACCCGCGGTTAAACTTAAACTTTGTAACCTTCGACGGAATATGCGATGACCGGGGGACGTCGCGCTATAATAACCCTCACCGCCGCCCGCGTCATCCCCGAGACGGGGCCTCACGTCACTCTTCGTCCCCGTTGAAGATGAGCATGGCGCCTCCAGCCTCCGCGACGTAATCCGCGTCGCCGTCGGCCATGTGCTTCACGCGCCACGTCCATTTGGCTTTTTTCCCACCCTCGCCGCCGCCCCCGCCGCTCCTCGCGAGCGCCCGCTCGTACGCCGCCTTCTCCGCCTGTACGTCCCCGTTGCCCTCCTCGTACTTGGCGGCGAGCTGCACCCAGCACGGCTCCGCGGCGCCGAACGTGCCGTGGCCCAGGACGCTGTGCCCCGGCCTCGGCACGCCGAGCGCCACAGCCTTGGCCGCCTCCCTCGCGACGTCGTCGCAATCGACGGACGGGTCGTCCCATCGCTCGCCCGCTCGGACCCACTCGCAGAGGCCCGGGAGCGCGACGAGCGCGCCCGCTCGCGGCTCGGTGATGTACTTGGACGAGTTGTGCTTCTTCGCGGCCGCCTTGATGAGCGGGATCGCGTGGCGCGGGGCGACGCCTCGCGTGCACCCTCGGAGGCCGTAGAGGGCGTCCGCCATCTGGATCAGCATGGCGATGACGTCCTTGTTCGGGCCGTTCGGATCGTCGGCGAGGGCGTCGGAGGATGGGTCGTACGCCACGTCTCTCGGCGCGTCCTTGTGCTTGAGGAGCCAGAAGGAGATGGGCGCCATGGGATGCCGCCACTCGTCGCAGCGCGTCTCCACCTTGGCGAGGAGATCGGACCAGTGCGCCTGGTCGTCCCTCGTGGCGTCGCCGGCGGTGGCGCGAGCCACCTCGGAGGCGAACTCGTCGTAGCCCATGGACGATGACATCGTCCTGGCGAAGGCGGCGCTCGCGAAGGGACGGCGGGGACGCGATCCGTGAGATGCGGCGGTGGAGAACGACGCGGCTGCGCGGCGGATGAGAGACGAGCCGCGGTGCGCCATGGAGTGGCGACGGAGCGACGTGTCGGAGCCCTTCCGGGGAATCTGAATAGCACTAACGCTATTCCCGTCTCGTCGCTCGCCGTCTCACTCGACCGGGCGCGCGGCAGGGGTCGCGGGAGGATGCTCGGGGCGGCGGGCGCGACGAGCGCGGCGGTGACCGCGCCCCGCATCCGCGTCCGGCCGGCGAACGCCCTCCGCGCCGCGCGTCGGGGCGGCCACGGGGCGAGGACCCGGCGAGGACCCTCGTTCCCTCCCCATCCCCCGAGGCGACCGCGCGACGATCGCGAGCCCGCGGCGCGGGGACTCGGCCGGGACGACGCCGTGGATGTGGACGACGAGGAGGATGGGGACGATGAATCCTCCTCGATCGCGGAGCCGTCGCCGGCGGAACCCGGCGACGCATCCCGCGACGCATCCCCGTCCAGCGGTGCGTCCTCGTCGCCGGCGTCGAATCCCAATCCCTTCGCCGCGTGGTCGCGGAGGCTGCAGCGCGCGGTCGTCGCCGACGACCGCCGCGGCGTCCCGTTCCGCGTCGCCTCCGCCGCCGACATCGCCTCCGCCCTCGCCGACGCGCGCGCCCTGCTCGGGGAGCGCGCCGACATCGCGGGAGAGATGGCGCGGGCGATCGAGGAGACGGCCTTTTCTAGACGCGACGTGGGATGGCTCGCGCGCGATCCGACCGCGCCGCCCGCGCTCGACGGCACCGCGCGGTTCGAGGAGATACTCGACGACGTGAGACGCCGGTCGTCGTTGGGCGACGGTTCGGGTTCTCGATACGAACCGTCACCCGCGTTGGCGGGCCCCGACGCGCCCGCGTACCTCCTCGTCCCCGGCCTCTTCGGCGATTACTACCCGGGGTACATGGCGGACGTCCGCGACTGGTTCGTGGCGCGCGGCGCGCGTTGCAGGATGAGCGTCGCGTGCGACACGGAGGGCACCACGCGGGCGAACGCGAGCGCGCTCGCGGCGGAGGTGACGCGATGGCGACGCGAGATGGAGACGGAGACGGAGACGGAGACGGAGACGGAGTCATCGGACGAGAGAACGTCGGTGGTCCTGATCGGTCACAGCAAAGGCGGCGTGGACGCGTGCGCGGCGTGCGCCGAGTACGCCCACTCCCTCCGCGGGGTGGTGCGGGGCATCGTCACGACGCAGTGTCCGTACGCCGGGTCGTTCGTTTCATCCGACCTGCTCGCCACCGAGACGCTCGAGTCGCTCGCCTCGTCCGCGCTCGAGATCGTCACCGGGACCAAACGGGGCGAGGGTCAAACGCTCTTACTCCTGGCGGTGAGGGACCTGACGTACGCGTCGAGACGGCATTACCTGGCCGAGCCCCAAAACCGGATAGACACGCGCGCCTTCCCAACCGTCAGCTTCCACACCGAGACGAACCACTTTGGGTCGCTCTTGTTCCTACCCGCCGCGTACGCTCGGCGACGGTACGGAGTCGCGTCGGACGGGTTAGTCGCTCGGTGCGACGCAGAGGTTCCCGGGTCCGTGTGCGTGCGTTGGACCGACGAGCAGGACCACGCGGACTGCGCGTACCCTCGGGAGGTGAGCGACGGGGCGGTGAGGGCGCACAGGGCGTCGCAGAGGAAGGCGCGAGGAGGAGCGGCGGGGTTTGAAGGCGGGGAGGGTTCAAGCGGCGGGGTTCAAACGGGGGTTGAAACGGGTGAGAAAAGTCCAAACGCCGAGCGAGGTTGGGCGGCGGGGGAGGCGCTGGTGCGCGCCAGGGCGGCGCTGGAACGCGCGACGCCGGAGCGTTTGCGGGGGGTGCCGTCGCCCGGGGAGTACCACGAGGCGCTGGTGACGTTGCTCCTCGAGCAATCGTGGGATCCGTTCGCCGGCGCCGACGAACGGACGGGGGAACAGTCGGCGGGAACAGTCGTCGAAGGGACGGTGACGGACGGCGGGGAGACGATGACGGCGCGCGGATCGGGCGAGTGAAGACGGGGACCCGGGTTCGGCGGCGATCGAGTAGGTGGTTGACGCGTTTGTAGGGTAAGATTAGGGGGGGCGGACGTTCACGCGATGAGGGCGCACCTTCGCGGTGACCCCGACGAACCCTCGCTCCCGCTCACTTCCCGCTCACTTCGCCGAAGAGCGCCCGCCCCTCCGCAACGAACAGCTCGTACCCCGCCCGCAGCGCCTCCACCGCTTCGGGCACCGGCGAGTGAACCTCCTCCTCCTCCTCCGAACCCCCCGCCCGGGACGACGCCAGGTTGGCCCGAACGTACGCCTTGGCGTCGACTCCCTCCGCCGCCGCCGCCGCCTGCGTCGCCGCGCCAAGCGCCGCGCTCTCCGCCTCCCGAAACCTCCGCACCGGAACGTCGAACGCGTCCGCGAGGATCTGCCTCCACAGCGGCGACTTGGCGCCCCCGCCCACAACCTTGACCTCTCGCGGCGCCGGCATCCCGAGTTCGGACATTCGTTTCGCGCCGGCGAGCAACGAGTACGTCGCGCCTTCCATCGCGGCTCTGTACGTCACGCCCGGGTTGACCAACGAGCCGGGCCGAATACCCACGACGGCGCCGGTGGCGTGCGGCCAGTTCGGGGTGCGCTCGCCGGTGATGTACGGGAGGAACCTGACGCCGTCGCACCCGGGGGGCACCGATCGGGCGAGCTCGACCATCTGCGCGTGGTCGCGGTCGTACCAGAGCAGCGGCTCCTCGACGACTTTGGTGCAGTTCATCGTGCACAGCAGCGGGAGGTACCCGCCGGTGGCGTCGCAGAAGGGCGCCACCGCGCCCGTGGCGTCGATGACCGGCGTGGAGGAGTACCCAAAGACGGTGCCGCTCGTCCCCAAACTCACGACCAAGTCCCCCGGGTCGACGCACCCGGCGCCCAACGCGCTCATCATGTTATCGCCGCTCCCGACGGACACCATCGCGCCCGACGGAATTAATCCATCGAGCCACCCGCGGGACGCCTCCGCCGTGACCGTCCCGAGCACGCCCCCGTCTGAGGCGGGATCCACGATTGTCGGCAGGACGCGCCTGAACTTGGGATCGACGAAGTCGCACAGGTCGTCGCGGAACGATCGCGTCGTCAGGTCCAAGACGCCGATCCCGGACGCGTCACCGGGGTCCGTGGCGATTTCTCCGGTGAGCTTGTAATTGATCCAATCGTGCGGCAGTAAGACGTGCTCGGTGCGGGCCCAGTTGTTCGGTTCGTGTCTCTTCATCCACAGCACCTTCGAGGACGTGAATCCCGCCTGCATCGCCCACCCGAAGCGCGCGCCGAGTTCTTTCGCCTCGGCGGCGGATTCCACGTCGCACCAGAGCTTCGCCGGTCGGATGACCTCGCCAAATTCGTCGAGGGCGACCATGCCGTGCTGCTGCCCGCTCACCCCCACGGCCGCGATGGCGCTCGGCTCGAGCCCCGCCTCTTCCAGCGCAGCCTTCACGGCGACCCGAACGCCCTCCAGCCACGTCGACGGATCCTGCTCGGCGGCGTTGGGGCGCCCCGCGGGCTGGGGCATGAGGCCGTACGAGCACGAGCCTTTCCCCGCGATGGCCTTGGACGACAGGTCGTACAGGATCGCCTTCGTGCCCTGCGTTCCAACGTCGACGCCGAGCGCGTGCGTCGCGGAGGCGGCCGAGTGCACGACGACCGCGACGCCGCGACGACGCACGGCTGGGCGGCGACGCCTCGCGACGAACGACGACGACGCCGACGCCGATGGATGTAATGATGCGCGTCGCCGATGGGTGCGCGCGCCGCGGAGGGTGGGGTTTGCGCGGACCGACGCCGGCGACGCCGGCGATGACGCGACGATCATGGCGGCCGGTGCGTGAGGGTCGACCCCGACGACGGGGCGCGATCCGGTCGACGCGGGCTTGTGGGGAACGGGACCGAGCGAGGCGCTCGAGTAACAACACGCTTCGCTGACTGGGCAACCGCGTCGGCACCTGCGGATAAAACCTAGTGCTAGACCCGAGGGACGCGTCTCGTCAGTCCACCGCCCGCCGCCGGCTTCGGGTCGCCGCGAACGATGGCGGATCCGATGGAGGAGGAGGAGGTCACCGACGACGAGTACCGAGCGGCGCTCGAGGCGCTGCAGTCGACCATCAGCGGCAAGACCCGCGCGGCGCCCAAGGGCCCGAACGACCTCACCTGGGAGCAGCAGTTTGATCGTCTTCACCTGTACCTCGAGCGCCTCGGGATGACGGAGAGCGTCAACGCGATGTCGTACATCCACGTCGCCGGGACGAAAGGGAAGGGCAGCACGTGCGCGTTCGTCGACGCCTGCCTGCGTCGCGCCGGCACGAGGACGGGCCTCTACACCTCGCCGCATCTCGTGGACATCCGGGAGAGGTACCGCATCGACGGCCGGCCGGTGTCCAAGACGACGTTCACGCGAAACTTCTGGTGGCTGCACGCCAAGCTGAGGGAGACGTGCGAGGCGGACCTCGGCATGCCCGCGTACTTTCGCTTCCTCACCCTCCTGGGCTTTCGGATATTCACGGACGCGGCGGTGGACGCGGTGGTCCTCGAGGTTGGCCTCGGCGGCAGGCTCGACGCAACCAACGTCATCCGCTCGCCCGCCGTGTGCGGCGTCACCTCGCTCGGGCTGGACCACGTGGAGGTGCTCGGCGACACCGTGGGTAAGATCGCGAGGGAGAAGGCGGGGATATTCAAGCCGCACTGTCCGGCGATCACGTCACCGCAGGTGCCGGAGGCGATGGCGTCGCTGGAGCTCAGAGCCGCCGAGGTGGACGGGTGTTCGCTGACCACCGCTCGGCCCCTCCGCGAGTGGCGCACCCTCGGCGGCGATCCCATCCGTCTCGGACTCGCGGGGAAGCACCAGGAGCTCAACGCGGCGCTCGCGATCGAGTTGATGCGCGCGTGGACGCGAAGGACGGCGCCTAAACCCGGGTGGAGCGCCGAAGCCCTCGCGTGCTTAGACGCCGGAACGTTGCCGGAAACTTGGCGGATGGGTCTCGCGGAGACGGAGTGGTTCGGGCGCGCGCAGGTGGTGCCGGACGACGTGGAGGATCTGTCCTGGTACCTCGACGGCGCTCACACCGAGGAGAGCATGCGACACGTCGCGGAGTGGTTCTGCGGCCGGGCGGACGGCGACGATGGCGGCGTTGAGACCGTCGATCGCGGCGGCGACGGCCCGGGTGGGGAAAAATCATCGAGCGCGACCCAACCCCCGGTTCGGCTGCTCCTGTTCAACTGCATGGAGGAGCGGGACCCGACGACGCTGCTCACCCCGTTGGCGCAGACCGCGGAGGCGTACGGCGCGCCCATCACCGCCCCCGCCCTCTTCGCCCCCGCGGAGAGCTCGAGCAAGGGCCTGACCCCGTTCGCCGGCGCGCAGGATTGCGCGTGGCAGACAAAGTTGGCGCGGACGTGGGACGACCTCGCCAGGAAACACGCGGGGTGCGTGCGGCGGGGTTTAGGCGAGGGTTCGGCCGGCCGGCCCTTTGGGGGGACGTCGGCGAGGGCGGAGGGAGCGAGGGTCGGTGCCGCCGCGGGGGCGTCGGCGTCGGCGTCGGCGGCGACACAGTCGCCTTCCACAGCGTCGGCGGTGGTTCCGCGGCTGCGCGCGGCGGTGGAGCAGATCAGGAGGCGCGCGAGGGAGGAGAGGGCGCTGGGAAGCGGGCGGCGGGTGCACGTGCTCGTGACCGGGTCGCTGTACCTGGTCGGGGACATGTTGAGGATCCTGGGACGCGCGGGATGATGAGCGCGGCGCGGGGGGTGGAACGATACACGCATGAATCTGAGCCACTCCAATGAAACGATGCGCACGTCGAGCCGCTCGGCACACTCGAGCGCCAGTCACATCACCTCGGCTCGGCACTCGGGGGAAAATAACTCGTCCCCTTTTTGCCTTTGTCACTTGGGTTCGCGCGCGCGCGCCCCAACCAATCAACCTCGCCCCGAACCGCGTCGTTCGCCTCCGCCGGGTGTTTGACGCGCGCGAGCGACACGTCGGTTCCCCGGCCGCGACCCGACCTTTGGAGACCGGGCGTCCGGATTCCCCGAGGCGAATTTTGGTAATTGCCAGAAGAGATCCGAAACCGTGAGGAGATGGCCATCAGCCCGCCGCGGACCCCCGCGCCCGCCAACGGCCGCGCCAAGAACCTCAGCACGCCCGATATACTCGCCGCGATGATGGACAGCGACAGCGAGGACGAGCTGGTGCGTCAGGGACCCCCCACCTCGCGCGGGCGTGCCCCGGACCTTTCAAAATTGAGGGCGGGCAAATGCCATACTCGGAACAATTCACCCGACCGACCGACTGACTTCTCCCCATCCCCCCGCGCAGACCATCGTGCGCGCGCGCGAGCAGCTCATCGCGCGTCGACCGACCAAATCGGACTGGGCCGAGGAGGACAGGCGCGCGCGGTCCCCGCCGGCGAAGGCTCAGCGCGGCGGCCTCCCGTTCTTCTCCCCGAGGAAGAACCCCGACGGATCGGAACACGTCGCGGCGAAGCGCATGTCGCGCAAGGATGCGCGCGAGGCGGAGGGCGCGGAGGCGCGACAGAAGGAGCGCGCGGCGGCGCTCAAGGTCACCAAGCCGTCGGCATCATCGACGTCCAACCCGCCGGACGTACGAAGGGCCTCGGACGTCGAAGCGGCGTCGAGGGCGGGCGTTAGGGCCGGGTCGTCGACGGCGGCGAAGCGGCTCCTTGGGCTCCTCTGGTGCACGCTCGTCTTTGTCGCGCTCGTTTTTGGCGCGTTTGTCGTCTGCGTCGCCCTGGACCAGCGCGGTTTATTCCCCGACGTCATGACCCCTCGGTCCATGAGGGCGTTCGCGGACCGGGCGACGGCGGCGATGACGGCCATTGATTTGAGAGCGTCGGTGGACGCGTATATGACGGGCGCGCGGGCGTTTGGCGCGAAGATGGCGCTCTCGTGCGTCCACCTCGAGCGCCGCGTCGCGACGAGGGCGCGCGCGTTTGGCGCGGCGTGCGTCGCCGAGGGCGACACCGTCGCGAGGGCGGTGCGGGCTGTCTTGGCGAGGGCGACGAGCGCGTTCGAGAGGTGAACGGGTGGGATGAACCGGGATGTACATCGACGTGATGACGGGGGGTGACGAGAGAACTTTTTGGATACAAAACTGTCTTGGCCTTTTGGCTCGCCGCTCGCGCGTAATTTTTCCGGAACGGGGCGCCAATCATCATCATCTTCAGAAGCCGCGGCTTCGCGCGTGAGCCCGTCCGAGCCGCGCCGCGATGCACCCCGCGATGGACCAGCGCGACTGGGAGCGCCGCGCGCGCTCCAAGCACCGCGCGGGCCCCCACGCCCACGGTCCCTGGCGCCACCCGCACGCCCTCTGGCTCGCCGTCATCGTCGCCGTCGTGGTGTTACTCCAGGGCGCTACGTACGCGCGCATCCACGCGAGGTCCTCGCGCATTCAGAGCGCGGACGAGGAGATCGCGCGGCGCGCCGAGGCCATCCGCGCGATGCTCGTGAAACAGGAGGACCTGCGCGAGCAGGTGGCGCAGCTGAGGGAGGTCGTGGTCCGCATGGACGCGGCGGTGGTGGACACCCTGGAGCGGGGCGCCGCGGCGCGAAAATCTAATGCCGAGCCCACCGCCGTGGCGACGAGGCCCACCGTCGCGTCGGACCCGTCGTCGTCGTCCGTGGCGTCCCTCCGTGAGCGCCAGCGCATCCTCATGGACCGCGCCGCCCTCGCCAACAGGCTCGCGGGCGTCGCCCCCACCGACGCCGACGAGGCCTTCTTCGACGCCAACGACGCGGCGCTTCGCGAGATGCGCGAGGAGCGAGCCGCGTACGAAAAGCGAGAGGCGGCGGAGGCGTCGGTGGGAAAGATGGTGTGGTCCAAGTCGGTCAACGACGCGATGGCGGGGTCTTCGACGCGGTCCCAACCGCGAGCGTCCTCCACGTGGGACGACGAGGACCGAGTCGTCAGGAGCACCCGGGGGAAGCGACCAACCCGAGGCGAAGGTTCGAGTGACGACGCGGACAAGGATGGCGCGTTCGATCCCGCGCCCAAGTCGCTCTTCGCCTCCTACCTCGGCAGGTACGGAGCCGGCGGGTCGTTCCTCACGCCGTCGGCGTCCAAGGCTGGGCAGCTCAACTCTGGGAGTACGAACGGCATCGGCGTCCTCGAGGATTCCGCGCTCGGCAGGTTGGGCGCGTCGCGGCTCCGACGCGCCTCCGCGGCTGATAACCCGAAAGCCTACGCGGCGGTGGTGATCATGGCGTGCGACCGAGTGGACTACCTGCAGCGGACGGTGGCGTCGGTGCGTGCGGCGCTGGGTAAGAGGCCCGGCGACGCGGACAAATTCCCGGTTTTCATATCGCAGGATGGTCGGCACAAGGCGACGCGAGCGTTTGCGGAGGGCAAGGCGAAGGATTTTCACTGGATGCAGCACCTGGAGGACCGTCCGCCGACGACGCGGACGAGGTTTCGGTGGGACTCGGTCGCGTACTACCGCATCGCCGCGCACTACAAGTGGGCGATGAAGACGCTGTTCGACGATCTCGGGTACGAGCGGGTCATCGTACTGGAGGACGACATGGAGCTGTCGCCGGATTTTTTCGGGTACTTTGAGGCGGCGGGTAAGGTCATGGACGCCGATCCGAGCGTCTACACGGTGAGCTCCTGGAACGACAACGGGCAGAAGATCCACGTCAGCGATGAGCACAGGCTGTATCGCAGCGACTTCTTCCCGGGCCTGGGCTGGATGCTTCACAAGGCGCTGTGGCGGGAGCTGGCGCCCAAGTGGCCGGATTCGTACTGGGACGACTGGATGCGGCTGAGCGACGTCCGAAGGGGGCGGGAGAGCATCCGGCCGGAGGTTTGCAGGACGTTCAACTTTGGCGAGGTTGGATCCAGCAAGGGCCAGTTCTTCCGCGCGTACCTCCGGGAGATCAAGCCCGCGTCCGAACCGATCGACTGGGACGCGCAGAGCCTCGCGTACCTAGACGGGAACGCGTACGAGGACAAAGTCAGGCGTTCGCTCGCGTCGGCGACGATGATCGACTCCCCCACGCAGGTGCGCCTCGTTCCCCCCGAGCGAGCCGCCACGAACGTCTACAAGGTCATCTACGCGTCCGAGCGCGACTTTAACAGGCTGGCGAAGAGGTTCGGGGTTTTCCCCGAGTGGAAAGACGGCGTTCCGAGAGCGGGCTACCGCGGTGTTGTGACGTTTAAGATGTACCAGGGACGCGCCACCGTGATGCTGGTCCCGGCGCCGAGCGCGGCGGTGGCGAAGACGTACGCGCAGTGGACCGGGACTCAGGGGTTGGAGGAGCCGGCCCAGGTCGAGGGTGGGGTCGGTAGTGCTAGGGGGGTGGGCACGCCGACGACGACGACGGGGGTGGGAACCGCCGGTGAACCGCCAGAGGCGAAGGAGGCGAAGGAGGCGACGACACGCGACGACGACGGTTTGTCGGAGGAGGAGCGTAACGAACGGCTGACGCAGGCGATGGAGCGATGGTGGCAGTACGAGGCCGGGACGTGACGTGCGGGCCCTTCTAGTTAAGTGTTAGAGACCTGGCACCTCTCTTCCGGCTAATAACGCGAGGTGACTCATCAGACTACTCACGCGCTTCTCACCCCCTTCTCACGCGCCCCCCCTCCCGGCCCGCCCTCCGCCATCCCCTCCGCCATCGCGCGCGTGCTGTCCCTCGCGAACCTTCGCTGCAGGACCCTCACGATCGGGTACGACGCGAGCGCGAGCGGGTGCGCGGGCCTCGAGAAGGTGCGCACCCCGTACCACACGCTGTCGTCCGAGCGTCGCTCCAGGATGAAGGATTCCTCCCCCGACAGCAGGTGCCCGCCGAGGCAGCCGTGCGCGAACGAATACCTGTCCTTGACCCCGTCGCCGGGCGATCCGTTCGCGGCGGCGTACCCGTCGTCGTTCCCCCCCACCCCCTTCCCCCCACCCC
>Ga0181573_10001253_pt1 | contig 25339 bp, 21 predicted proteins | sample 101ome_25_FD_148643 | JGI IMG/M metagenome (GOLD analysis project Ga0181573, IMG submission 148643) | Coastal salt marsh microbial communities from the Groves Creek Marsh, Skidaway Island, Georgia - 101409BT metaG (spades assembly) | ecosystem: Environmental > Aquatic > Marine > Intertidal zone...
CAAGGAGGGCACCAAGCTCACCGTCAGGAACAAGACCTACCAGAACACCGACACCACGTGGCTGCAGTCCGTCAAGGCCATCGTGTCCTACGGATGCACCCACCAGGCCCGCCGCAAGGACATTGGCATCAGCTACACGGCCGTCGTCTCGAACGACGAGTGCCGGGGCGCCCTCGCCTAGTTCGCAGTCTTCTATACAAATCTTCTTTAAGAAGAGTTAATAACGAACAACGATTTCACAACCATCCCCGATCCGTGCACAACGAATCAAAGACCTGCCGCATGTAGTCGTGCTTGAGTCGCTGTCGCACCTCCCCCGCCCGGAGCCACGCCCTTGTCCTCGAATCCTTCTCCGGCCAATCCGCGTGCTCCTCCGTGACGTTCAACACGAAGAAATACACCGTCCGCGCCCGCGTATGTCCTTTGTCCGGCCGATCCTTCAGGCTTTCGTACGAAAACTGGTCAACAAACGGCGTCTCGAGTCGGCCGCTTACTCCGGCCTCCTCGAACGCTTCCCGCTCCGCTGCCTCGAATAACGTCTCGTCCGCCTCCCAACCGCCTTTCGGGAACACGAGGTTCCGCTCGCCCTCCTCACGAACGACGTCCCCGCGCCCGTCGGCCCTCGACCCCCTCGCACACCGGCGCGACGAGACCAGCAGAAAATCGACGGGCCGACCGGTCCCCTCCCCGCCCCGCACGGGAATACAACAGGCGAGCCGCCGGCCCTGCCCCGCCGTCGTGGGAGAGAGAGAGACCGTCGCGCTCGACGGCGTGGTCGTTGAGCTCGAATCGAAGGTGGAACGGGACATTCGGCGAGTTCACACGCGTTCCCGCGACTCCACACGAAGTGCCGCCGCGTTTTCGGATGGTTCGGGACACGTTCCAGCTCGTGGAGACAGAAGGATGTGATTCGCCCCCGGCAACGAAGACGAAACGCCCGCGGCGAGGTTCAAACGCGAAAATCGATTTTTTTAATTTCCGAGAGAGACTGACTGGCCCCTTTCGGTGGCTGTCGACACAGGTCGACGGAGCACGGGCGTTTCTTCAGCTTATTGAGTGCCGTGACGCGCGCGAGCCGAAATAGGACGGCGAGGAGCGGCGTCATCTCGAATCGAGATTCGAACCTCGTTCGCCAGCCACAACCCGAGCATGGAGGGGGGGGCGCAGTACAACGACATCAACAACAGCAACGGGGACCCGCTGTCCCCGGACCGCACGGCACTGCACGAGAATGATATGAACGGAATCGTGGCCCTGCTGCAGCTGAGCGCGGGCAAGAAGAGCGCACGGAAGCGGAGGGACGCCGTCAGCTCGCCCTCGCATTTCGGCTCGCCGGACAAGCGGAGCCGGCTCTACTCGCCCGGTGGCACGGCGCTGTCGCCGTCGGCGAGGGTGATGCACGCGGCGTCTGCGGGGGCGCTCTCGACGTCGGGCCTCAAGGCCGTCACCAACGTGGCCGGGGTGGAACGGATCCCGGGCGTGGTGCAACTCCACGGGCTGCCCGAGTTGCCCGAGTGGACGAAGGAAGCAAAGGAGCGGGTGGAACGATTGACGGAGCCGGTTGATACACATATGCCGCTGGTCGCCGTGCCGGACCCGGACTCGGACTCGGGTCGTCGCTTCAGCATCGGCTACTATGCCCCGACCGTGTCTTTGGCGGGCGTGGCGAGGCAAACTTCGAGAGGGGCCGTCTCCAAGAGGGCTGTAGCGCGGGAGGCGAGGCGGGTGGTCGGGCGCGCGAAGGTTTTGTCGCATATGGGGGGGAACAGGGAGGGGGAGCGCGGCGCGCCGGGAGAGGGAGACCCCCTCGCGGCCGCGGCCTCCACGCACGAACAACCACGGACGAAAAACTCGACCATCGTTATCGACGGGAAGAAGGACGACGCACACGGCTCGCTGGCCGCGTTTGCTGGCCGCGAGTTTCTCTGTTCTGACTTGGACGCGGGATACTACGGGGAGGGGCGGGCGTGGATGGACAAGGTGCTGGAAGACATAGGATTTGATACCAAGGGAGACGTCATGCTGACCAAAGCAGAGTGGACTGCGCTGCGGTCCGTCATGAAAGGCCAAGGACAAGGGGGCGTGCGCCGGCTGTCGGAGCAGTTCATGCTCGACAGCCGGGCAGAGCTGCTCGCGCACCGCGAGAAGGAGGTCCAGTCGCAGGCCTTCTCGTTCACCGTCGGACAAGCCGTCACTGCCTTGCATCCAGTTACACTCGAGGTACAGGACGGCGTCGTCCTGGCGCTGGCCGGGAAGGAATTCTGCCGGGTGCAGTTTGACCGCGTCGATCTCGGCGTGGTGCTCGTGTCGAACAGCATGTTGCGGCGGGTCAATAAGCCTGCCGCGGCGGGAGGAATACAGAACGGTAGCGTACAACAGCTTGCTCAGCACCCGGTGGCCATGTCCCTGAGCTCCATGCTCGGCGCGTTTATGAACCAGAGCACCGGCGGCATGCGGACGCCGTCTCCCGAAAAGCTGCCCAACTACGGCCAGTTCGGCTTGCCCGGCCAGTCGCCGACGCAGCTCTACGTCGATCACTTGGTCGACCCACATGCTCTGAAGACCGTCAAGGCGGATCCCGCAGACGGAGACAAGGCGGCGGTCAACCCCCTGGACGCGCCGCAACCTGAAATTGCGTTTGACGAGGACGCCATCAAGGGGATGGATGCCGTCGAGCGGCGCCAGCACGTGCTGGACGAGATGTACGCGCAGCTCAAGGCAGCCTGCAAACAAGACGACCTGCAGCTCATCGAGCAGCGGGTCGCGCACATGTGCAGCACCGTGTCCCGCGAGCTGGGCGACCTCCGGGACAACAAGAGCCTGATGAACCAGCCGGACGACACCAACTATGAATATAGGCTCCACTTCTTGGACGCCAGCCGCTTCGAGCGCCTCCACCGCGGCATCGAGGCGCACATCAAGCAGCTGATGGCCATGCTGATGATGCTGGAGCGCACGCCGGCCTTGTACGGCGCGTTTGTCCGCGGCCTCGAGCTGATCAAAAACGCGCCCGCCGACGCCGCTGCCGCCGTCGACGATGGGTAGCGTATTCTAGCGTATTCTAGCGTATTCTAGCGTATTCTAGCGTATTCTAGCTTATTTTATTTCATTCATTCACGAGTCGTCGACGGTAAGAACACGAGCATGGACCCCCACAAAAAGTGCTGCATGATGGTCCGCTTGCCCAGCAGCTCGGCGCAGTACATTTTCACCATCCCGCCGTTGATCTTCCGCCACGACTCGACCCCGCTGATATCGAACAACATCGGCGACGTCTCATAAAACGGACCCTGCTTGATATCCCTGATGAACTCGACACACGACATGTAGAGCAGGTCGTCGGCGTTTGCCCGCACCACGTCCATCACGTTCACGTCCGACGGCCGTATCGACGGATGTTCCACCAGCTGCGCGGACCCCCACAGAAACGGCAGGATCTGATAATCGTCCAGACCCCAGACCCCACGCGTACCCGCCGGCTCCAGGCAGTAGACCCGCTGCACCTTGCGCACCGTCGCAAGGTACTCCTTGAACACCACCAAGACGATATCCCGCGCGTCCCGCGCTCGAAACAGACCCAGTTTCGACATACCTAGAAGACAAAGTGGGTAGACATCGCGACTGTGAGCTTGAGGGTGAGCGGCAAGGAGAGAGACGACGACGACGGCGACCACAGCAACAGCGACCACAACAACCTACAGAAGAGCATGGCGACAAAGCACGTCTCGTGCCCGGTGCCGTAGTCGATCCGCGTCCCATTCCCAAACGACTCGACGAAATAACTCCCGAGCTCCACGGCCACGTCTTCCTTCCGCCGAACGACCGCAGCGACCCGCGCCCGATCGCCCCCACGTTCGTAGTCAGCGTCGTCGTCGTCGTCGTCGCCATCCAGCGACAACAACGCATGCATCAACCCCTTCAAATTCTGAACATCCCGAATCCTCGACATCCACGTCCGGAACGCCGGGTTCCCGAACCGAATGTTGGGCGCCTGCGACCTGTCCAGCGGCGGTACCTCGTCCACGTAGCCCGCCACCGTCCTCAGCAGCCTCACCATCCCCGCCACTGCACGACTCGGCGTCGAAGGCGGCTGCATCGAATGTCCCTGCATCGAATGTCCCTGCATCGAATCGTCTGCACGCCCGCAACCCGGCAAGACCCGCTCGTTCAGGTAGAGCACAAACCCGACAAACTCCCGCACGCTCGGACCGGACAGATTCCGCACCAGGTCTTCGTCCGTGAACAAATCCGGCGTTGCTTCTCTGAACGCATGGCGTGCCAGCTCCTCGGACGTATACGCCACCGGGAAGCTCGGCACCGTGGACTGCAGACCCTTCAAGACGTGGAAGGGTACTTGCTTGGCCTGCCCATCGTGTCGTCCACCCACCGCAGGGTGCCCCGTCGCCGACGACCCCGGGCGGCCCGGCCCGACAGCACCAGGAAGAAGTCTGGCCTCGTCTGATGATGCCATACCGAAGAAGGTACGTACGAGAAGGTACGGCAGAATCGAGAATGAACTCGAGTCCGCGACCCAGCTGTCACAGGCTGTGCCAAGCCACACACTGTGACACTCACAAACTTCGATCCTTCCTTTGCGATCCTCCACGCCCTTCCTACCGGCTACAATGATGATGTCTCTGCGCACCCACGTCGTCCGTCAGGTAGGTCGCCCGTATTCGACGAGAATTGCCCAGATTCGTTCGGTCGGTCTTCTGGAAGGCCGCATTCCGGCCTGGATCGCCCGCTGTTGGTCCCCGAAACGACTGATGGTGCTGTTCTGCCGAGCATGATGATCAATCGTCATCAGTGATCGTCAGCAGTGCAGCCGATCTTCACCGACGTTGCGTTCACCAACCAAACTCACCCACGATGGCCTCCCACTTTGAATACCCCACTGCAGGTCTCTGCGACCTTCAAGAGGTCTATGCACGCGTCCACGACCTGCAAGGCCGTCACCCTCCCGGACCTTCCGTACGCCAAGAACGCGCTGGAGCCGATCATGTGCGAGGAGACCCTGGACATTCACCACGGACGTCACCACGCTGCCTATGTCAACAACCTGAACGGTCAGATCAAGGACACCGACATGGACAACATGGTGGGTATTGAACGACGACGAATCACGCACCTTCTCTCCTTTTTCTCTCCTTTTTCTCTCCTTTTTCTCTCCTTTTTCTCTCCGTCTTCTCTATCTCACTCGCATCGTGGATTGCTGTTGGCAGGACATTGTCGAGATTATGATGAAGTCGTGGAACAACGGGTCCCCGGCGGCCACCTTCAACAACGCCGCCCAGGTCGTGAACCACACGTTCTTCTGGGAGAGCATGGCGCCCAATGCCGGGGGCAAGCCGTCGGGAGACCTGGCCGCCGCTATTGACAGGGACTTTGGCAGCTTTGACGAGTTCAAGGCGCAGTTCTCTGCTGCCGGTGCCACCCAGTTCGGAAGCGGTTGGGCGTGGCTGAGCGTGAACAACAGCACGAAGAAGCTGGAGGTGAGCAAGACGCCGAATGCCGAGAACCCGTGGGTGTATGGAAGCGCGACGCCGATTCTGACCATGGATGTGTGGGAGCACGCGTACTACGTCGACCAGCGGAACAAGAGGCCGGACTACATCGCGAACTTCTACAACCTGATCAACTGGGACGCCGTCGCGGCCAGGTACGCCGCTGCCCTCTAATGGGAAGTGACTCGTTTTCATCGTTTGGATTCGCGCGCGAGTCCGGGTTTCTTTGTAAGTTTGTCGTACGTATGGACGCACAATGCATCGGGGACAGAAGCATCGGTCGTTCCTAGCCGCCATCCGGAGACTGCTCCTCTCGGATTCTCTTCTTCCTGGTCTCGAACGCGCGAACCCACCCACCACGAGAGGATTCTCGACGCGTGGGCCGTCGCCGAATATGGTGTCGCTTGACGCGCAGCGACGGGCGGTGGTGGTGTCGAGCGACGTGGAGGGGGCGGCGGCGAGGTTTCTGCAGAACCTGCTCACGAACGACGTCGTGAAGTCGTTCGAGGCGCCGCGGCCCAGCAACGGTGGTGTGATGTATGCGCACATGCTCAACAGCAAGGGGCGGTTTGCGCACGACGTGTTTGTGTATGGCTTGGGGCGCGAGGACGATCGCGGCGAGGGCAGCGAGCGTGACGGTGACGGTGACCGTGAGGTCCTCGTCGTAGACGTCGCGAGGGAGAGCAAGGAGCAGCTGATGAAGGTGCTGCGGATGTACTCGATGCGAAGCGCGGTGCGGATAGAGGACGGTTCGAACGAGTTTGCGGTGTGTGCGAGTCTGAACGGGGATACGGAGCGGGGGCGGTTTGCTGCGTTTTGCCAGGACCCCCGGGCGGACGGTGCGCTGGGGTACCGGGGGCTCGTGCGGCGGGGATCCCAGGGGGGGTTTCTCGATGGTCTGTCGGGGGACACAGCGGGGTATACAAAGCTGAGGCTCTCGCTCGGCGTGGCCGAAGGGCCGCGGGAGATCCCCGCGGGGTCTGTGGCGTTGGAGTACAACCTGGATGCGTTGCATGGGATTAGCTTCAACAAGGGATGCTACATCGGGCAGGAGCTGATGGCACGCACACACTATCAAGGGCAGATTCGGAAGCGGCTGGTTCCGTTCCGCGTGGATGGAGACGCAGCGTACGACGACGAGATTGTGGACGGGGACGATGGGAAGACGGCCGGGATGGTGCGCGCCGACTCGGTCGACGGGTACGGGATCGGGCTGATGCGCGTTGCCAAAGCGTTTGGGGCCGGAGAACTCAGGCTGAAGCGCGATGGGCGGACGATCGAGGCCTACGCACCGCAATGGTGGCCGGCCGACTGGATCGGATAGATGAACAACGAGGCATCACACTCCTTCTCTCCAGTGTGCCACGCTTCATCTGAACTGATACTGATGATGTAATGTTGACTCCAACGAAAACTCCCGCTGCCGAGAAGCCGACGGAGAAGAAGCTGTCGGAGGAAGAGTTCGTTCGGGTGGTTGCGTGGATTCGATCCAGACCACCCCGCTCACCACCCCGCTCACCACCCCGCTCACCACCCCACACGCCAGGTTGAAGCGAATTCAGCGCTCCTACTTCGAGGAAGTCGCAAAAAAGTTCGAGCGCCAAAGGATGCTCGAACTGGAGTGGGTGGCGGCGATCGACAACTGGTGCGTACTGCTCGTGCGCGCTCAGACTCTCAAACTCTCACTCGCGCCGTTGTGCGCTGCTCGTTTGGTCGTTTGCTCGCTTTCCAGCTACTAAGGGATGCCCGAGATGACGATTCTTGGCACGGTGAGACTCAGGAGACCTCCCTTCATCGACCAGGACTTGTCGGTCGTCACGCCCCGTCTGATCAAAGACCACGTGTTGATCGAGGTTCTCAATGCGAGAATGCTCAAGGAGTTTTCATAGGACTTCCAAACATCATGAATGTAAGAGGTCGTCAAGCTGTCGGAGGACAGACTTGGAACCATTCTCAGTAGTCTCAGTAGTCTCGGTCTCCTCAGTAGCGCGCCGCGCCGTCTCGGCCGTCCTCACCCCGGACGCCTTGAACTGCTTGATCCTCGCCAGCACGTCCGACTCCTTCTTCCGCTTGCTTGAATACTTCTTCTGCTTACTCACGTATTCCTCCCTCGCCACCTGGACCAGTGACGGGCCTTTCTTTTTTGCCGCCTTCTGCTGCTCGTCTGCCTTGACCTCGTGTACGGGCACGCACGACGGCTCTGGTTCCCGTGGCTGCTCATGCGGCTGCTCCCGTGGCTGCTCCTCTGCCTCCTCGCCATAGTCCAACAGCAACTCCGCCTTCGCCTCCCCCGCTTCCTCCGTCTTCTTCCGACCCCTTTCCCCCTCCCCCTCCCCCTCCTTCTTTTTCTTCACCGCAAACCCTTCGTCCTCAAAGTCCTCGTCGTCAAACGACATCAACGCTGCATTCTTCACCTTGCTCTTCGCCACCTTGACCGCCTCAACAACCTCCCCCTTTCCCCGCCCTGCCCGCGGCACGATGTCGTCAAACGGCGGAATCAGCACAGTCGCCTCTGTAATCTCGATGGGAAACTCCGGTCGATCGTCCTGGTCCGTATCCACCTCGTTGAACCGCGACAGGTTATGCACCGTATCCCCGCACACCCGCCCGAAGATCGTCGCCTGTTTGTTCAAGTGCTCCGCCCGATCCAACGTCACAAAAAACATCGAACCGTTCGAGTCGGGCCTGTTGTCATTCGCACAGCCCACCATACCGCGGTGCTTGAACTTGAGACGACTGTGGAACTCGTCCTTGAACAACTTCCCGTAGATTGTATCAGACGGATCGAGCCGACCCGTCCCAGACGGATCCCCGCCCTGAAACATAAAGTTCCTGATCACCCTGGAGAACGAGCGAACGACCGCGAGTGAGACCGAGCGCGAGCGTGAGAGGTCACCCCGTCGACTACCCACCGGTGGAACGTCGTCTTGTTGTAGTAGCCCTCCATCACGAGCTGACAGAAGTTCCGGCATGCCAGCGGCGCCACGTTGGGCCAGAACTCAATGTCCAAGTCCCCATACGTCGTCTTGAGCACGACCTTGCCCTTCGTCGGCGGCTCCAAGGAGTACGAGTTGGACATCGGATTTGGGTGCCTTCCGCGCAGCGCACAGGGGCGACCCGTTCGTTAAGGAGGAAAGGTCGCGCGTGGAGACGGCCAACAGGATGTGTAGGACACGATCGGTGCGCATGCAGCGGCCCCCCAGCTCACGAGCGACCGCCCTCCCGCTTAAAAAAATCTAGAATTTTGCTCTCCGTCGGCACCAGTCAGACACAGACACCCCCCCGCTGCCAGTCCAAGCGTCCGTCTTGTCAACGCCTACCCGCGCGACTGGTCCACGCCGGTCTGGAACGCCCCGCTCGGTCGGGAAATCTGGAAAACTGGCGACGCGACTCGGCTGCGAATCATCCAGCAATCGCGTCGAGAAATCACGGCCGAGCGAACGAACGAGGCACAAGACGGCGACGACAGGCATGGTATCCCCCGCGCCTCCCTCGCCGACCTCGTTTCGGGCCAGAATACACGCAATAGCCGCCGTGGTGGCCTCGCTGTTGGCGTTCATCACACTCCCAACGCTATCAGCGTCACAACAGGAGGTTCGGCGTCCGAAATTCGACCCCTGTACGCCGTACGATGAGGAGGCCGTGAACAAGGGCGACCCGTACGTCATCGGGTTGGCGTACTACCCGGGGGGCGAGTGGGAGTCGTGGAACTTGACCAAGCCTGGGGACACAAGGGGCATCCCGCAGCTGAACCCGTGCCTGGGAGATGTGTACTACGAGGGCACCGGGAACGACACGGCGAACGCCATCTCTGGAACGGGCAAGGTCGGTAACTACCAGCAGATTCTGTCCGGCAAAGGCGTCAAGTTCGCGACCTTCACGGTCAACACGGATACCATGGCGTCGCTGGCGATCTCGGCGTCCGACCTCGCGGGGCTGCTCGACAGGGCGGCGCCCGCGGGGGTGGTCAGCGTGGCGGCCTTCCGGGGGAATATCACATCGCCCCCGATGTATGTGGCGAGCAAGAGTCCGGAGCTGACGAACGAGGCGGGTATCGTGACCAAGCTGGGGCTGACGATTGCGCTCGACGGCGGTGTTCTCCTTCCCGGGGGGCTCCAATGGTTCAATTTCGATGGCTGCAATGGGTGCCCGAGCAATTCGACTGCGTGCGTGAAGAATGAGCTGGTGACGTCCTATAGGACGTATACGCAAGAGTCGTGTGCGCAGGCGTTGCCGTGCGACTCGAAGAACTGCACGACGAGCGTGCTGGCGACCTTCCAGGGGAATTCGAAGAGCGGGCAGCCCCTGCAGTCGGCTCAGTACCTGACGAGCGCGTATCAGTATAGTATATCGTCATTTGCGGGGGACTTTCTCAATTCGTTGGACAACGCCCTCATCAACGAGGGTAGGTGAGAGACGACCTCGAGACCGGAGGCCCGTCGTGCTGCTCGTCATCGAAAAAGTACCGGTAACTCTTCACCAGGCGCGTAGCATACCCCGTGTACACTACGGAAAGTATCAGCAGAGCGCGAGGATCGACGCGCACAGAGAACGCGTCTGCGGAAGTTTTTCGAACGAATCCGAATGCCTGGAGAACACCAGTCACCGGTCACGCTCGAAGAGCTCAAGGCCATAAAGAGACAGTGCATCTGCAATGCGGCACAGAAGCGCAAGTACGTGCATGGAGGCGTGATGGAGAGGCTCTGTTCGGTCCTGAGAACCGAACTCTCGCGTCTCGACGACGAGCGCGCTCTCGGTGGGGACGAGACCGCGCCGTCGGCGTGCATCGTGTCGACGGCCGTGCAGACGGTCGGTAGCCTGTGTAACATCGAGGAGGGCGTCCGGGCGCTCGAGGAGTGTGATGGCATCCCGGTGCTGCTGCGGATACTGGAGAGGGCTCCTGCCGAACACCAGCAGCGGCAAAGCAACTCGGGAGCGGGACCACCAACAACTTCAACAACAGCGAAAACATCGTCAGCAACGAACGCATCCAGACAGGCGTGTTGGGCGCTCAAACTGCTGGCGAGGCGAGACGCCAAGCGGCTGGGCGATGAGTTGGCGACGAACGAACTCGCGTTCCAGGCCTTGGTGGGTCAGTTGCACGACGAGGCGCCGTCGGTGGTGCTCAACGCGCTACACGTGATGGGCTCGTGTGTTCGCGACTCGAAGCAGTTTGCGCGGCTGGCAGAGGCGGCGTACGACCAGGCGATGTTCATGTCGCTCCTGGCGTCGTCCAACAGGGAGATCGTGCAGCAGAGTATCCTCGCGTTTCAAAACGTCCTGGAATGCAGGAAGTCCACGGGATTCAAGGTCAAGGAATCGTACCAGTCCGGGCTGTTGGTCAGGCTGCTGCGGTCAAAGATGCGGCAGCCGGCCGACGAAGCCCTGCAGCTGGCGGCGGCCAAGTGCATCGTGATGATATCTCTGCTGGACGAGTCGCCGGCGTCGTTCGCAGATTACCAGATGGACGTGCTCGCGACGCTGATTGATCTGATTTCTTTGCTCGATCGGAACTTTGCCGACGCCGTCACCCCGATGCACCTGCTCACGCTCGGGTACGCCAAGTTTGCGTCGACGGTGATCGAGCTCGACGTGGTGCCCAAACTCATCAAGTGCATCGCAAAGGGCGACGACGAGACGGGGATCGCGACGCTCAACTTCGTGCGGGACCTGTCGGCGAACAACGAGAGCGCGCGGCGGCAGTGCATTGACTCGGGCATCCTCCCGATCGTCTGCGGCAAGCTCAACGCCCAGGATGAGTCCATCCAGTTGGCGGCATGCCAGTGTCTGCACAAGCTTTCACGGAGCATCAGAGCGCTCAAAATGCACGTGAGCACGACGTCCGAGGTGCTCGACGTGCTCATGGAGGTGGCGCAGAGGAACGTGCAGACCGACCTGTCGGTGCACATCACGGCCATCTTGGCCAACTTTTGCTCCGAGCCGAACAGTCTTCGGGAGGCCCTGGTGCAGAAAGGCGTGCTCGAGATGTTCCTGGGGGTGTTTCGGTCGCCCAACTTGCCGCTGCGGCTCAAGTGCACGGCGCTGCTCGGCATCTCGGCCCTGGCCTACGTGAGCACGGGGGAGATCAAGAAGAAGATCTCTTCGTACATCACGCTCGCTGACATCCAGGATCTGCTGCAGCAAGACAGCGCACACGGCTACCCGGACAACGAAATCCTGGAAAACACGCTGATCCTCATCCGCAACATGTCGCACAACTTTGGGCCGGCGAGCTCGCCTCTGCGCGAGCACTGGGACCTCAAGTGGATCCTCGGAAAATGCCTGGAGATTGCGCGGGAGCGCGTGGCAGACCCTTCCATCGTCGTACAGTGCCTCTACATTGCCGTCAACGCGGCCAGCGGCCGCAAGCAGGAGAAGGACGCCGTCATCGAGAGCGGCTGGCACGAGGAGATCCCCCACCTGCTTCGGAGCCAGTGCGACGAGATTCGCGAGGCGACCATGTGGCTGTTGCAGAACCTGATTGCCGCACCGCACTTTTTGCCCATCCTCGAGGAGCTCTCCGTGGACCGCGTGCTCGAGAGCCTCGACACGCACCCCAACATGTACATCCGCGACCGGGCAAACATCGTGCTCGAGGAGATGAAGAAGGCGGGCGGCGACTTCTCTTTCGGCGGGCGAGCAGGCGGGGTCGGTGGCCGCAGAGGGGCCCCTCGCGGAGGGGAGGGAGGGGCAGCAGCGCCGGGAGAGCGAGCCGCGGCGCGTGGACGATACCGGCCGGAAGACTGGAGGGAAGACGACGTCTTGAACGACGAGCTCTGGTGAGAGACAGGACGGGAGGAAAATCTGTTTTCATTATTCCAAGATTGAGTACACCATTCAACAAGCAGCAGCAAGCAGCGAGCAGCAGGTAGAAATGACGATGCGCTACGTCTTGAGGAACCGAAAGAGGAAGCCGCTGCCGGCGGCTATGACAATGTGCCGCCCGTCGTTCGATACGGCCACCGCCTCCACCTCGCTTGACACCCGCACCACGCCAATCTCGCAAATCTCCTCCCCACTCTGAACGTCGTACACGCGCCCATCGCCGTCGTCCGTGCCCAACACGGCCACCGTCCCGTTGGCGTCAAACGCTACCTCGCTCTGGTCCCGCTTGTCCTTGAGCTTGAACGTCGACGTGATCTTCCCCTCCTCCATATCCCACAACCGGAACTCCCGCTCACCGCGCAGCACGCAAGTGTTCTTCCCCACAGGCAGGATCGAGTCCACCTCCTCCCCGTCCAGCACGGCGCAACCGCTCGTCTCCAACGCCTTGCCGTCGACGTCGTACCTGCCGACGCCCCCACCGGCGCTGGCCTCGTACGCGGCCACGAGCGCACCGTCGACGTACGCCACCGCAGACACCGCCTTCTCGATCGTCGACACCCGCTCCTCGTTCGCCACGTCCCACACGCTGGCCTCCGAGTTGCCACCGAGCACGCAGACGTGCTCCTTTCCGCCCTCCCACGCCTCCGGCGCTGCCAACAGCACGTACCCGCTCCCATCGAACCCACCGTCGAACATCTGCGTGACCTGAGACTCGATGATGTCGACGACGGCCAGGCTGCCGTTGGAGAGGGCGAGGAGGATGCGCGGGGACCCCGAGTGAATCTCCGACGAGACGGCGCCGGGGATCCAGGTCGCCGAAACCATCGTCGTCTGCTCTTCCGCGTCCTCGTGCACGTACTGTGCCACGATCGCGACGTGGTCGCCCATGTGAAAATCGTCATAGATCGTCAGCACGTTGGCGCTGAGGACGAGCAGGAGGTTCGATGACGGGACAGCGGTCGAAATGTGGCAGTACTGCGCGTGAAGGGCAGGCTGAACCCGGGTGTCCTTGAGAACGGCTTTCAGTTTATAGTACGGCTCTGCTTGCTGGTCGTCGGTCGGCGGCGACGGCGGAGCGTTGCGTGATGCGTCGGTTGTTTTCAAATTTTCTTGGTCACGATCCACCGCCACCTGGGCAGTTTCGGCGGGCGTCATCATCTTGACGGGCGTGTAATGAAACGAATTCGATGATGGAACGTATTCGGGATAGCGCGATGGTTCGAATTCGATTCGATTTGCAATCGTGTTCGAAACGAGGAATTCGTTCCTTCAGAACGAGTGCCCAACACTTGGGCCCGGGCAGAGGGAGGCCAACACTATTTCTACCCGCCGACGACGCCGAGCTCCGTGTCGTACACGTAGGAGAACCCGCCCTGCAGGCTCTCGCTGCTCGACAGCGGCACGAACTGGTTCGTTTGCCGCTGCCGGAAGATCCACATCAGCGACCCGAGGAACACCAGCAGCAAAACATCATACAATCCCAACATGACGGCGTTGACGATCGTCGGCAGAAACACCGGCAGGAAGAACACGAGGATGCTCGAGACGATATAGACGGACACGCCGACGAAGAAACGCCGCATGATGGTGAGCTTTTCCCGGTCGCTCACTGTCTCCTCGATCGTCTTCATCTCATTATCGCGCGTGTTGGCCGACGTATACACGGTAATGTCCTCCTCCTCCTCCATCCTGCGCGCCGCGTTGATGTCGTCCTCCCGGCCCTCTCCCGTGATCGACTCTTTGAGCCGCTCTAGCTCTTGCTTGCTCGTGTCGTACAGGTAGAACCACGCGAGCATCCACAGCATCGAGTTGATCACCGTACAGAGGATGAAAACAAGCCCCGTGTTGGCGCTCATGTCGAGCAGCGGGTCTGTCGACGGGTCGTAGTCCGGGTCCACTTCGTCGTAGGCCTTCTCCACGTCGAGAATGTCCCCCGCGTTCCACAGCAAGATGAAGTCGATCAGGATCGACGTCACCACGAAGATGCTCGGGATCGTTATGACCACCGCCCTGTGCTCCCCAAAGTCTGTCCGAATGATGCACCACCCCGCGCTGATCGCCAGCAACGTAAAGATCCACGCCGACTCGGCCACATCACTCATCAACAGATACAAAAACGACAGGCTACGCGCCCCCTTTGACAGTGCCACACCGAGAAGGAACGTGTTTCGCACCACGTAGAGCAGCGTCACGCCCAGCAGCAGCACGAACAGCTGCCACGCCCGGCTCCGCACGTGCCGGTGCCGGATCCAGTCCAGGCACCCGACCACCGCCAGGGCGCCCCACAGCGAGAGCCGCACGATCGCATAGATCACGCTGTCATACAACGCCATTTGTCCAGGTTCTGGCGTTGCTGTTGTTGCTACGTGCTACGACTGGCCTCGCCACCACGGTTTTAATCTGGGGCGAGGTCTCTCTCTCTCGCACGTGTGCTTCCCTCGCCGTCTACTCGTCAGCCAGCCGCGTATGGATACTCTCTCCTCTTCTGAATCGTTCGAATCCTTGTATGCCTGGCAGGTTCGTTGAAAACTTCAGTTTTAAATATGTACTACCGCGTCGGGGTTTCGCGTTCCCGCAATGCGTTGAACACGCTCTACACGAGCAAACCGCAAATGATACTCGCTAGACACCCTATTCGGCATCGTCCATGGACGACGCCGACGCCCCGACAGCCGCGCATTCGACCACCGAAGCGGGTAACTTCGTCCGCCTCCGCCTCCGCCACCTCCCTCGCGTCCATCGACGACGAGCTGTCGAGACGCGACCTCGCCCTCGACCCGCTGGGCTACTTCATCATCAAGCTCGACCCATCGTCCGACCCACCGATGATACAAGCCGACTTTTACTCCAATACAATGCACGTCCTTGCCGGCGCCGCTCGTCCTCCTTCTCGTTCTCGTCCTCCTTCTCCCTCCCCCAGCTCACGCTCACGCCCAAGGTCACCACCCGACCCCTCCAGAAACGACCAAGGCCTCGCCTGTGACGACGACGGCGAGGTGATTGGCTGCGGCAAAGGCAACAAGAAGGTGTTGCTCCCCCGACGGACATTCCGTGGACGCACCGCCAAGGAAGTGAGCGTGGAGATACTCGAGAGCCAGGGTGTCGGCGTCCAATGCGACTACTGCAGCCATTTGGAGCACGCCAACTACCTCGGCCGCGAGCTCCAGAAGGCCGAGTTCTGCCTGCGCCAAGACCAAGACTACGTCCAAGACTGACTGACATTGTTTGTTTCCAGATTTTTGTCCGTAACGTCAACAACACGACGAGCTCTGTGTGCTGCTCGCGCTCCCGCGACCCTTGTATCCCAACTGCACCCTGCCGCTTCCGGCGGCGTTCATCCCCGCCCCCCCGGCGCCGGCCCCCCGGTCGCTCACCGCCGTCGCGAGCGCCATGAACATGTCCTCGACGTTCTCCCCGGTCTTCGCCGACGTTTCTGTGAACATCACCCCGTACTCGTCCGCCAGCCGCTTGCCCTCTTCGTATGACACCGCCCGGTCCGGCCCCACGTCCATTTTGTTACCCACGATCGCTCGCACCACGCTCCCACTCGCGTGCTGATCGCAGTTCTTCATCCAGTTCCTGATGTTACTGAAGCTGTCTCGAGCGCTGACGTCGTAACACAGCACGATGCCGTGCGCCCCCCTGTAGTACGCCGACGTGATTGTCCGGAACCGCTCCTGTCCCGCCGTGTCCCACACCTGCACCTTGACCGGCTTGCCGTTCAGATTGACCCGCTTCGTCTTGAAGTCAATGCCTGGAGGCAAACGAACGAGCGCAGCGTTGCGAGTGAGCGTCGAGTTCAATGCAGAGTTGATTGATGAGTGATGAGTGATGAGTGATGAGAATAAAAGCACGCACCGATGGTCGTGATGAAGGACGGTGTGAACGAGTTCTCGGCGAACCGCAGCAGCAAGCACGACTTGCCAACGCCGCTGTCGCCGATCAGCAACAGCTTGATGAGCTGGTCGTACTCCTTGGCATTGTTCGTGTTCGCGGTGGAGGCCATCGTAGTCGTGTTCTTCTTGTCTTCTCACGATCGTGTATCTTCTTCCTGGTCGACAGGCGCTGGTTCGCTCGCTCGCTGCCGCAGGGCTCCCCTCTGCGTCTCTCTCTCTCTCTCTCTGTGTCTCTGTGTGCGTCGTCCCCCTGGCTACTTGAGTCACTCAGTGAGCAGGCGACACGTTTATTTTTCTCTCGAGTTCGAACTTTCACTCACCGGAAGAAGATACACTGGGCACACGCACACGCGCACACACACGCACACACAGGGTCATCAGCATCCTGTTCTTCGCGAAAGCAGTGCGTCGTCGGGTCGGTGAGATTCTCCGCGCCTCTCTGTCAGTCAATTTCGAGGCAATTCGAGGGCCTGCCAGTCACGACGACGTATGTCCGAATCGGACGGCAAGCGACCTGTTTGGCTAGGCTTCGGGCGTCGCAAGCAGCGGCAGGAGAGAGACCGAGAGCAAACCTCGGCGCAGATTATTGGCAAGCCAAGACGGCAGAAATTCTGGGAAGACACCGGCCGGGTCCTCAAGCAGGCAGCGTCGATCGCCATGGATACGGCCATTCAGAACAAGTCGGTGGTGATCGAGTTGGCATATATGGGATGCTCGCTCCTGGGCTCGTTCCTGATCCTGCGCTGGGCGCTCACGCGGAACGATACCTCGCTGCGGGCAAAGACGCGTGCGCAGAAGAAGGAGATTGCGAAGCGGTACGGGAGGAAGATCGAGCTAGAGAATGAGTTTGAACAGATGGTCGCGCGGGAGATTACCAACCCGGACAACATTGACTGCACGCTGAGCGACATTGGCGGTCTGGACGACATCATCGAGGACCTCCAGCGCAACGTGATCACGCCGATGCTGCAGCCGAAGCACTTTCGCACGTCGCTGCTGCGGCAGAAGCGGGGCGTGCTGTTGTACGGGCCGCCGGGAACGGGGAAGACCATGCTGGCCAAGGCCCTGGCGAAGGAGTCGCACGCGTGCTTTATCGTGATCAAGGCCTCGACCATCCTGAGCAAGTGGTACGGAGAAACGAATAAGATGATATCCGCCATCTGGACGCTCGCATACAAGCTCCAGCCGACGATCCTCTTCATCGACGAGGTCGACGCGCTGCTCGGCTCCCGGAACAGCTCGGAGCACGAGGCGACGACTGCGATGAAGACCGAGTTTATGCAGCTGTGGGAGGGATTCGAGACTGACCCGGAGAGCAACGTGGTTGTGCTGGGTGCGACGAACAAAAAGTACAGCCTCGACGACGCCGTGCTCAGGCGGTTCTCCCTGCAGTACGAGGTCGGATTGCCCAGCCTCGCCCAACGGGAGGAGATCCTCCGGTCCATCCTGAAGAAGTATAGCATGGAAGACGGCGCGCACGGCATTGACTCGGACCTGCTCGACAGCATCTACGCCGACGCCATCGCCTCCAACGACGACGCCAAGAACAACGCCAGGAACAACCGCAACAGAAAGCCCCACCCGCTGCGGGACATTGCGGAGAAGACGGAGGGCTTCAGCGGGTCGGACTTGAAGGAGCTCGCGTCGCAGGCCGCGTCCATCCCGGTGCACAAGTATCTGTCGGAGGCACACGCGCTCGCCCTCGCGAACGGCGGTTTGACGAACGGCAGCTCTGGCGACGTCAACGCCGCCCTCCTCCAGCAGGGCCCCGACCCGCTGGCCAAGGTCCACTTCGAACAGGTCCTGGATCACATGGTGCCGCCGTCCAGGGCGGCGCAGATGGCCACGGCCAGGAAAAACTCCAACGGCGGGAGGCAGGCGAGCAGGGAGGCGCTCATGATGTCGCTCGAGCCGCTCATCGACTCGCTCGCAAGAAACACCTGATCATGTGTTCATGAATTGAAACGCTCCAAATCGAAACTCGAAATGTCTTCCTCGGCGCAGATTGTGCAACTCAGTGAGGACGACATTTGGCTGGCTTCGGCCTCCTTCGTCGGGACGGTCCTCTCCAAGGCCGGGGAGAGCGCCGCTGCCGAATCCTTCCTGAATTCCATCAGCGAAGCATACGCCAGCGAAAACCTCTCCCAGGTCCTCGACCTGTTCATCTCAAAGCTCGACACGGTATACGCAAACACAGACTCCGATCAGGACCTGGAGGGCTTCACAAACACCTGTTCGCATCTGCCCGTGCGCTGCGAAGACGCCCATGCCGCCGCCCAGGCCCTCGCCGCGGCCCTGTCGGCTGACCCGACGAATAAACCGGAGCGAAGGCTGCAAGGTCTGATCAACCTGTACAATACCGTGCTCGAACCGGCGACGAAATTGGCAATCCTGCTCAGCATCATGGCCTTCGCCAAGGCCTCCTCGCTGGCAGACATCATGCTCAACGTGGTCAAGACAAACATCGATTCGTGGGTTTCTACCCTCAAGCTGGACAGCGCGGAGCAGCGGACGCTCTACGTGGCCTGCGCAGACTCGCTCCAGTCGTGCACCCGGAAGCCCAGGACGGCCGCGAGGGAGTCCTACAGGCTGCGGAGCAAGGCGATCAAGACGTACAAAGGTGGGGATATTGATGCAGCAGGGCTCGATGTGGCGTGCACGGTGGTGAAGGAGTATCTCGTGTCGACAGACCTGTTTCAGTTTGACGCGGCGGACATTCCCGCGGTGCAGGCGCTGGGGACCGGGAGCGCGGAGCAAAAGGCGCTGCTGGCGCTGTTGAAGCTTTTCTTGAGCGGTACGGTGAAGGAGTTCCGGGGGTTCATGGGAGGTGCCGATGGAAAGGCCGTGCTCGCGGCCTTGCCCCGGTGCCCGGAGGAGCATCTCCTGTCCAAGATGACGCTGATGGCGCTGGTCGGACTCGTGAACCGGCGCTCGTCCGTGAGCTTCAAGGAAATCGCAGACACCCTCGACATGACGAGCTACAGCGACGTGGAGGACCTCATCGTGCAGGCGATCGGCAAGAAGCTGATCGAGGCCAAGATCGACCAGCTGGCCGAGGAGGTCGTCATCTCCAAGTGTAGCTCGAGGACATTCGAGCGAGTCGAGTGGGAAGGACTCGCCGCAGACCTCGAGCAATGGCAGGGGGCCATCCGGGACGTCCTCAACCTCGGCACAGACCCCAAGGGAGCCCTCTTCCATGGCCTCGAGTCGCTCAATGGCAGTCGCGCCGCTGCTGACAAGGGAATCCAGGCCTCGTAGTTTAACATGTATACAATCGTACACGGTCCACAATCTACCCCCGGGCGCGGCCGTGGTGCCCCCCTTGCGTCTCCCCGCCCTGCGTCAACCCGAGCTTCTCCCGCTCCACCTGATTATCCTGACTCTCCACCACGTTAATTACGACCTTCTTCGACGGCTCCTGCATCTCCCCACCCAACACCAGCTCATCCAGTATAAAGTACGCCTTGTGAAAGTTGAAGATCAGGTCCAGCTCGCACACATTTCCGAAATACTTGTCCAACCCCTCCACGTACTGATGCACCACCTCCATCGTCACCAGCTCGTTATCCCCCTGATCCACCCCAACCACGAAATACAAACTCGCATACCGCCGATACACCAGCTTCATATCCTTCCAGTCTATAAAATTGCACGCCTTTGCCGGCCGCGGCAGCACCATCGGCGTGACATCCTTGATCACCCGCGCCCGCTCCTTCTGCGTCGTCGTCGTGTACCACTTGGCCAGGCGAACTTTACCCTGCCGTGACAACAACAGCAGAAACCGAATCTGCGAGTGTGTAGGTGTGTCGGGGTGAGGAGGAGGAGGAGGAGGAGGAAGGGAAGGAAGGGAAGCGATCGGTTGGAATTCCTCCCTCGTTTGCCGTGATTCGCCCGGGCAGGGACCTCCACGTACCATCTACGCTATGTATGCTATGCTCTCGACCCCTGTACGCCGTTCATACCGCCCGTGTGCTACTGTTTCGCAGGAGTGTTAGTTATGAGCGCGAGAGAAAACCGAACCCCCCAAAAACAACGATCGATCGCGATAGCAGCAGGTGCGTCGTTCTGTCTCTACACAACTTGAGACGTCTGTGTACACGGACACGGTCTTCGCGCGACAGACCCTGGCGTTTTTACTGCCGAATTCGGTCTCGGATGGTTCTCTATGTCGAATCCTTCATTCTCGTCTCACAGCCCCTTGAACATACCGCGCTCACTCGTACTGAATACTGAACACTGGATACAACAGAAACCAGGGTAGTCGTATACGAGTAGATACGCGTGCGCAGACTGACACGTGGGTTCGGCCTTGTATCGGACGGGCTCCGGACGAACACTGCGCTCGTCTTCTCTTTTCTGTTCTGCTTCCGGGCATCTCTTCCTGCCCGCGAGGTTTGAAATTCAGAGACCGTGTCCTGCCTGCCCGACGTCGTCGTCGCCATCGCGAGCCGAGAGATGTCGTCGTTCTCCAATCATACCCTGGACTCGTCAGAGTCGTCGCTCCTGAGGTCTGGAAGGCCGGGGAAGAAGGACCCGATTCTGTCGGATGAGCAGCGGGAGGCGTTGAATACGGCGTTGTCCGGGGCGTTTTCGTCGATGAACTCGTTGGCGGCCGGGGGGGAGAAGAAGGAGGGCGGTGGGCTGGAGCTGAGGGGGGTGCCTCCGCCGTTGGAGCGCAAGGCGAGCAGCAAGGTGGTCGGCGGCGGCGGGGGTGGCGGGGCCGGCGGCGGTGGGCATGCGCCCAAGGTGTATCACGACCATCATTTGTCGAGGAAGACAAAGGGGAACGGGAAGGCGAAGAAGGACGGGGCGGGGGGTACGTCGCCGGGGTGGCTCCTCGCGTTTCATACTATATACGATACACCACTCACTACGAATCGTACCTCGATGACTTCGTCTTCATCTTTGTCTTCGTCTTCCTCGACGTCTTTCAGGAAAGTTCACGTGGGGGTCTATGTTCGAGAACCAGTCGTTGGATTACCAGCATTCGTTGGACAAGAACGACCCGAACTGGGACTCGGGGGACGAGACGTTCCTGGACGACGGGTCCATTTCGCTGGTGGAGGCCAAGCTGGTGGATATTGCCGCGTATAAAGACTCCGTGACGGACTTTCTCGTGGAGTACTTTGTGGCCGGGGACGTGGAGGAGGCGGCGCAGTCGATCAAAGAACTGGATCACCCCGAGTTTGCGCACTTCTTCGTGAAGAAAGCGATATTCTGCGCCATGGATCGCCATGATAAGGAGCGGGAGATGGTGTCTCGGCTGCTGAGTGAGATGTACGAGCGTGGGATCTCGGCGTCGGAGATGGAGGTCGGGTTTGTGGCGGCCGTGGACGCGCTCGACGATCTCGTGTTGGACGTGCCGCAGGCGGTCGAGTGGGTGAGTCAGTTCACATGCCGTGCGATTGCGGATGATATCCTGCCGCCGAGTTTGGTGAAGGACGAGGCGGCGAGCGCCTGGGCGAGCTCGGCGCCGTGCGTGCGTTCGTGGCACACGCTGTGCAATACGTACCTCTCGGATCCGCATTTTGCGGAGCGTATGCAGCGTGTGTGGGGCGGGGATGCGGGGTTGAGCGTGAGGGAGACGAAAACGGTGTTTTCGAGTGCGATCAAGGAGTACATGTCGGCGCAGGACGTCGGGGAGGTCAGGCGCGTGCTGCACGAGCTGGCCGTGCCGCATTTCCACCACGAGTTTGTCCGTTTGACGTTGCAGGCGTGCTTCGAGAACCCGAATGCGTTCGAGGCGTTGTTGGGGATGCTGGGGTCGCTGGTGGAGGCCGGAGACGTGAACAAGACGCAAAAGTTCCTGGGGCTCGAGCGGGTCGCGCTGGAGCTCACGGATCAGGTGATGTTGGACTGTCCGAATGCGCGCGAGCTGTTTTTGCGGGCGCTTGATCACGGCGTCGACAAGGGGTGGATCGCAGAGGGGAGCAGAAAGCGGCTGGCCGAGGCGGCATCGAGTGACCCGTCCGCGGCGGGCGCCGCTGGTGCGGCGGGTGCGGCGGGTGTGGCCGGCGCGCGGGCGCCAAAGTCCGTCAACGAGTTCAAGGCGATGTGCCGCACCATGATCATGGAGCACTTTGACTCGGGAGACCAGAGCGAGGTGGAGTTTCAGCTGAGACAGGCCGCCGATCCCGGGCTGCACAGCGTGTTTGTCAAGATGCTGATCCATATGGCCATGGACAGGAGCGACCGGGAGCGGGAGATGGCGAGCTCGCTGCTGGCGGACTTGAGCCAGGCTGCGGCGGTGTCCGAGGAGCAGATCGCGATCGGCTTCAGCAAGGTGCTGTCGTCGGCCGAGGACCTCACGCTGGACATTCCCGACGCCCCGAGGATGCTCACGATGTTTCTGGGCCGGGCCATCGTCGACGAGATCATGTCGCCGAGCTTTTTGGCCCACGCGGATACCAAAATAGGCGCCGGGAAGCTCGGAACGGACATCTGCGTCGCAGTGAAAAAGCTCCTGGCCGCCAAGCACTCGGCCGAGCGCTTCACCACTGGATGGCACGGGTACTCGCTGAACGAAACGTCCGAAGCGCTCTCGAACGCGTTCGTGGGCATGATCAAGGAATACTTGGACTCGAAGAACCTCGACGAGCTCCTCAAGTGCGTCAAGGACGCCGGCATGCCCCACTACCATCACGAGCTCGTCTACCAGTGCATCGTGCTCGCCCTGGACAGCAGCGACAAATCCGCCGGTGAGGCCGTCTTCGAGCTCCTCGCCAAGCTGTTCATGGTCGGGGAGATCAATGCGACCCAGACGGCCATCGCCTACAACAGGCTGGTGGAGGACAAGGAAGACCTGTCGCTCGACTACAAGCGGGCCCCCGAGCTTATCGAGGCCAGCGGCAAGATCTTCAGGGCCTGGGGCATGATGGAGTGAGTGTGAATGGGCTGGTTTCAAAATACGCTCCCCCCTTGCGCTTTAAAACACACACACACACTCTCTCTCTCTCTAACCCTTATCGGTACGATGCGAATCGAAGAAGCATCTGCTCGTCAAGCGACCCAGCGCGTGAGCAACCACGCCCACATCAAGGGACTGGGGCTCGACGAAAATGGGCATCCCCTCCCCATAGCGTCCGGGTTTGTGGATCAGGCCGAGGCCAGGGAGGCATGCGGTTTCGTCGTCGATATGATACGGGAGAAGAAGATGGCGGGGCGGGCGTTGCTGCTGACGGGCGCGAGCGGCACGGGGAAAACCGCACTGGCACTGGGAATCTCCCAAGAGCTGGGGAGCAAGGTGCCGTTCTGTCCGATGGTGGGCTCGGAAGTCTACTCTGCGGAGGTCAAGAAGACCGAGGTGTTGATGGAGAACTTCCGGCGGGCGATCGGGCTGAGGATCAAGGAGATCAAGGAGGTGTTTGAGGGGGAAGTGACGGAGATCACGCCGGTGGAGACGGAGGACTTTACAAACACGTACGGGAAGACGATCAGTCACGTGATGATCGGGCTGCGAACGATGAAGGGGAGCAAGCAGCTGAAGCTCGATCCGACGATCTACGACGCCATCATGAAGGAGGGCGTGGCGCCCGGGGACGTGATTTACATCGAGGCGAAGAGCGGGGCTGTGAAGCGGGTGGGGCGTTGCGATAGCTATAGGACGGAGTATGACTTGGAAGCGGACGAGTACGTGCCTATGCCAAAGGGAGACGTGCACAAGAAGAAGGAGATCGTGCAGGACGTGACGTTGCACGACTTGGACGCTGCAAACGCGAGTCCGGCCGGAGGTCAGGACATCCTGTCGCTGATGGGGCAGCTGATGAGGCCGAAGAAAACTGAGATCACGGAGAAGCTCCGGAAGGAGGTGAATGCCGTCGTGAACTCGTACATCGAGGACGGGGTGGCTGAGGTCAACCCGGGCGTGCTGTTCATCGACGAGGTGCACATGCTGGACATCGAGTGTTTTACGTTCCTCAATAGGGCGCTGGAGAGCAGCTTGGCGCCCATCGTGATTCTCGCGACGAATAGGGGACTCTCGAAGGTGAAGGGGAGCGACGACTTCTCGCCGCACGGCATCCCCGTCGACCTGCTCGATCGTCTCGTCATCGTCCGCACGAGCATGTACGACATGGAAGCGTCGACGAAGATTATCGCAACGCGCGCCGAGGTTGAGGGAATCGAGTTGGACGCCAAGGCGCTCGCAAAACTGGCAGAGCTGTCCGAGACGGCGTCGCTGCGGCACGCACTCGGGCTCGTGACGCCCGCGGCCGTGCTGGCAGAGACGAGCGGTCGGGACAAGGTGCTCGCGAAGGACGTGGACGACGTTGCGGTTCTGTTCAAGAGCGCCAAGGACTCGGCGAGAATGATGGTCGCTGCAGAGGCCGAGTGACGATCGTCGGATCACCGGATCGTCGGATCGTCGGATCGTCGTTTCATGTTATCGGACGCGTCGGGGTCTTGAAAGAAAGAAAGAAAGAAACAGATTTTTTACAACGACTACTTTTCCCGGGGACGATATGACGAAGAGCGGTTGCCGCTCCGGACTTGTGTGCTGCTCCGCTTCGAGCTGCCTTTGAGCTGCCCTTCCCCGAGCAGCCTGGACATCGGGTTGAAGTGGCCCTCGGGAATGATGAAGCCGACGTTGTCCTGCTTCTTGTTGCTACGGCCCCCGCCCCGTCCTCTTCCTCGCCCCCGTCCCCGCCCGCGTCCACGGCCCGTGTCGATCTGGGCAAACACCATCGCGTACTTGTCAATCGCGGCCTGTTTGTCGACGGCATGTTTGACGGTCTGCTTGTCGATCGAGCTCGGGGGATCCGTGCCAGCGGGGTCTGTCGTCTTTTCGGCCTTGCCTTTCTTTGGCCGCTTGGACGTGTTGCCCGGCTTGCCCTGTTTGCCGGGGCGCACTCCATCGGCGCTCTGCTTCGGCTTTCGCTTCTTCTTGCTGAGCTGAGAGATGGGCAGCGGCAAGAAGTCGTCGTCGTCCAACGTGCCAAACGGCAGGTGCCCGTCCGGGTCCTCCCGGTCGTCCTGCTGCTGCTGGCCGTCCTGGCCGTCCTGGTTGTCCTGCTCACCTGCGTCGTCTTCGATTGCAACATCTGCATCAGCATCGACAGCGAAACCGGCGGCATCTAAGTCACCATCGCTGCCGACCTGCTCGGTCGTACCAGTACC
>Ga0181573_10001256_pt1 | contig 25331 bp, 16 predicted proteins | sample 101ome_25_FD_148643 | JGI IMG/M metagenome (GOLD analysis project Ga0181573, IMG submission 148643) | Coastal salt marsh microbial communities from the Groves Creek Marsh, Skidaway Island, Georgia - 101409BT metaG (spades assembly) | ecosystem: Environmental > Aquatic > Marine > Intertidal zone...
ATTGAAAAGTGGCTCGGCGCCGATGAGGTGATTCAACTTGAATGCCCAACCGCTGGTCATCCCGGCGATGCCGAGGAGCACGAGAGATTGTGGGAATTTGCGGCGAGTCTTCATGGTTCAGTTTGAGCGGATTCTTCCATGCGCCAAAGGCGACGCGAATAACCAAAGGTGAAACGCAAATCGCCGCTGTCCAAATCGCGTTGGAAGGCGACATCGACTTGCGCGTCATCGCCCACTTCGAGCAGGGCGCCGGCATGCATGCGCAGGCCCGTGGTCGATCGCCAAACGGGCTCCAAGAACACCGTCCAACCTTGCCACCCGACCTCTCTCGCCGCCGCCGCCGTAACGACCATTTCGGTGGAATCCGCCCCCCAGCGCACGCCCCAATTGGCCCGTGCCGACCAACGTTCCTCATCCGTCCAAGTTGCGCACATCCGGTGATTGGAAGGAGCCCTCGTATTCGTTGAGATGGAACTGAGCCGTGTTTCGATTTCAGATATCCAAGCCACACGAAAGCGATCGGCGTCGGGGACGATGTCCCACTTCAAACCTGCGCGGGCCGTTTCGGCTTGCCCAAGCGACTGCGAAAACTGGGCGCCTACCCGCACTTCGATGCGTTCTCGGAACCCGTAACGGATGATGCCCAGCGGAACGGCGTACGAGAAGTCCTCCACTTGCTCGCCTTCCGGCGTAGCCCATTCGAGCCAGCCACCCGCTTCGATTTGCGTCGCACCCATGGGCACGACCAGTGCCGAGGCGGATTCAAAGGGTTGTTCGGTGCCCAAAAGGCCTTGGCTCAAGGCGGCGCAAGCGCTAAAACCCCCGAAACCAAAAACGATCAAAAAACGACTTAAATTACTGAAAAACATAGGTATTAACGTAACCTTTTGGTGGGAATTTACGTAAATATAGGTATGAACAGTTCCTTTTATTTCACAGCAGTGATGGGGGTGTACTCCATCACTTTCGGTCCCAAAGCAGTACAAATCCAACAACGCATCAACCGTCGTTGGAAAAACTATTGGGATTTGGTCAACCGTTCGAAAAAAGCAAAAAGGGACGGTGACCTTACCTACGGACAGCAATTGCGAAATCTCTCATTGGGACATTTCGTCGCAGCAAAAAAATTGGAGCAACGACGGTGGGTGTTTGTGTTGTTGTCGTTGTCAGCGATTTTTGGTGTGTATACCTTATTGCGTTTGGTCGGTGTCATCACCGACTGACTACTCCACTGTCAGTGCCAATTCCGATGAGGTGTACAGCCCAAAGCAGCCATATCCGCTGCTTACGTTGCTGTATGCCAAAATCGGCTCGGTAAACAGCGGCCCACCCGACGGGTTGTTGATTAAATCCATGCGTTCATAGTATAACGCCATTTCGGGCGAGACCGCGGCAATTTCAATCATGACCGGCGCTGCCAACAAAACCGCCAACTCGTCCCCCCAAGCTTCTTGAAACACCCGAAACGGCAGGCTCGTAAGCGCCTCCAAATCCCCCACATCCTGGAGCAAATAGCCGCCCATCGTTTCATTGTAAACCATGCGCGGATCGTCTTCGATTTGGGTTGTCAAAATGGCATAGCCCCCTGAAAAAGGCTCACCTTCATCTTCGTTCCATTCCGGTTTGATTTGAGCGCGGATCAAAAAGTGATCGGATTCGCCCACACGGTCAGGCAGGGTCAATTGGAAGTCAATCGTTCGCGATAAATACGCGCCTTCCACAGGGTCTTCGCCCTGGTACGAGTCCACCAATTCCGATGTCCAACTGTACGCATATTCGCCCACACTGTCGATGGCCGGTGGCATCACTTGTTCTGCGGTCACCGCATCATAACCCGGGGCTTCGACATCCAATTGCCACGTTCCCGCTGGAAGCTCGGCATCCGTCAACACGTGACCAAGACCGCTCACCCAATCAGCTTGATCGCCCCACGTGATGCTCACGCCACTCGGATGCGTGAGCGTGAAGACGGCGTCCTTGATTTTTTGGCTTCCCGCCGTGTCGAGGATGGCAGCGGAAGACATCGCTCGCGCCACCAACGTATCAGCGTTCGGGCGCGCCATGAAAGTCACGGCGATTTGGGGGTCGTGCTCCGGGAAGGCGATGTCGCGCACGACGCCATCGCTGAGTTTTCCGCATCCGCTGAGTACGCCGACCAACGCAAACAAAAGGAGGATGATTCGATTCACGTTCATGGGATTAGAATTCTGCGCGCCAAGCGACGGATGGGATGATGGGGAAGATGCCGTATTCGCGGATGACGCGGGTGCCGTCGTCGTTCTCGTCGACGAGTGAAAAGAACGGATTGAGGTTGTTGTAAACGTTGTAGATGCTCCAAATCAACGACCGCGTGTAACCCGCTTTTTCCTTGACGAAGGTCAACGCGACATCGGCCCGGTGATACGGACTGGTCCGGTAGGTATTTTTCGCACTGGGAATCTCCACATTGAAGCCGTTCAAATCCGGTGTGAAGCCCGTGAAGCTGGACGGGACGAACGTCCGGAAAACGGATTCGGGCAGCGTCAGCGCGCGCCCAGTTCCGTACACCCACGTGGCCGAAAAGTCGATGCGGTCGGAGAATTGATGCATCAACACCACCGAGGCGTCGTGCCGGCGGTCGTAAGTGTAGGGGAACCAATTGCCGCTGTTGATTTCGTCGAATTGGCGATTGGCCCAACTCAGGGTGTAACCGACCCAACCCGTCGTGCGCCCTTGTTTCTTCTGCAGCAGGAATTCAAATCCGTAGGCGTTTCCGATGCCTTGCGTGACTTGGTCTTCCCAAACCGCATTCAAGGTGTTGCTGAAACTCGCACCTTCCCGGTAGCTCAGCAAGCCTTCCATGGATTTGTAATAGCCTTCAACGCTGCATTCAATTTCGCCAAACGTTTTCGCCCAACCGGCCGCCCATTGCTGACTGGATTGCGGCGTGATGCGGTCGGTGGCCGGTACCCACAGGTCGGTCGGGAGGGAGAGGCCTTCGTTGGTGAGCAGGTGCACAAACTGGTTCATGCGCGCGTAACTCGCTTTCAACGCGCTGCCGTCCCGGAGCCGGTAATTGAGCGCAACGCGCGGCTGCAATGAAGTGAAGGAGGTGCCGTTCACGAGGAGCAGCGCCCCGTGGAGGCCCACATTCGCTTTGAAGTTCTCGGCGAGCGTGATTTCGTCTTCTGCGTACAAAAAGTGCTCGACCGAGCGGACCTCGGACGACCCGAGTGTGGTGTCGATGCTGGGGAAGCTTTGGCCGAAATCCGCCTGAAACGTGGTCGCCCCCGGATTGAACGTGTGCACCGTGGTGTTGCCGCCAAACCGCACATAGTGGCGATTACTCAAAGCATAATTGAAATCGAGTCGCCCGGCGTAATCCACGATGCCACTGCGGTACAGGCTGGCAAATCGCTGGGAGGACGAGTCGCCAGGAACAGCAGAGAGTTCCTCGAATTCGATGCCGGTGTTGAACGCGTATTCGCTGCGGGTAAGGGTGAGGTTGGAGAATAGTTTGGGCGTCCATTCGTGGTTCCAGCGAGCCGCGCCCACGTTGTTGTACCAATCCAGCCCAAAATCGATCCGTGAACTTGACGCGCCAAAATTTTCGGTCGCTTCCAATCCGAAATCATCCTTGCCGTTGAAGAAACTGAGGTAGACGCGATCCCGTTCGCTTACCCGCCAATTGACCTTGCCGTTGAGGTCGTAAAAGAAGTAGCGCGGATTTGTCTGTACATCGGGATTTTGGCTGTTGATGGAGCCAATGATGGGATTGACCAGCAGGTCCAAATAGGTTCGGCGCCCGCTGACCATGAAAGAGGCCTTGTCTTTCACGATCGGCCCTTCCACCATGAATTTCGAAGCGAGCACACTGATGTTGGCGGTGCCGTGTACCTCCCGCATGTTGCCGTCCTTCATGTTGACCTCCAACACCGACGAAAGCCGGCCGCCGAAGCGCGCTGGAAACCCGCCTTTGGTGATGGTCATTTGCTTCACGGCGTCGGCATTGAACACGGAGAAAAATCCGAAAAGGTGACTGACGCTGTAAAGTGGGACCCCGTCCAATACGATGAGGTTCTGGTCGGGGCTTCCGCCGCGCACATACAGGCCCGAAGTGCCTTCGCCGCCCGACTGCACACCTGGCATGAGTTGCAAGCTCTTGAGGAGATCAACTTCTCCACCGATGGCCGGCAAGCGCCGCACCTGTTCCATGGGGATTTCGACCTTGGACATTTGGATTTGGTCCTCAATGCGATTGAATCCTTCGCCGGTCACCACCGCTTCTTGTATCGCTACGCCGGCGATGAGCTGGAAATCGATGCGAGCATTGGCATTGAGCTCGACTTCAAACGTTTGGGGTGCATACCCGATGTACGAAACGGTCAACGCATGCCGCCCGGGGGGCAAGGCGATGGAGTAGAATCCGAACGCATTGGTTCCGACGCCTGTGGCCAATTCCGCCGACCAAACCGTCGCGCCGAGGAGCATTTCACCACTGGCAGCATCCTGAACGTAGCCGTTGAGTTGGTGGGTTTGCGCCGTTACCAGCGGTGCCCAGAACATGCAAGCAAAAAGCAACGCACGAATTTTTCTCGGGACATCCAATTTCAGAAGTGTACGGAACGGAACAGAATACAGCAATGAAATTGAAGTCATAAAGGAAGCATGGCAAAAGAGGTTCCAAAACTAGCCCAGAACACAGTGCACACTGTAACAAGGGATGTTAAAGCGTAACTTGCGGCATGACTTGCCTGAAATCGTTCCACTTGGCGATTGCATTAGCCTTATGTTGCATTACCTCCTTTGCCCAAGGATGGTCTTCTGTTGCACCCTTACCCGACGGATTTGTGTCGAATCACAGTTATGGATTTGCTTTGGACTCCATGGGTTACCTCGTCGCGGGAGAATCCACGGATGGATTCACCAATGCATTTTACCAATACGACCCAACAGCAGATGTGTGGACTGCGTTGGAAGATTTTCCAGGCACTGCTCGCGGATACACCATAGGCGATCAGGCTGAGGGGCTCGCTTGGCTTGGATTTGGTTTGTCGAATAGCGGATACCTGAATGATTTGTGGGTCTTTGATCCGGATAGCATGGCTTGGACGGAAAAGGCATCCTGCCCGTGCACGGCCCGCACGCATCCGGCGTTTGTAGCGGAAGGGGACAAAATCTTTGTCGGGCTCGGCGGAAGTCCGAATGGCGACATGAATGATTGGTGGGAGTACGATATTCCTTCGGACTCGTGGTCGCAAAAACCCGATTTCCCAGGCACTGTTCGGCACCATCCGTATCAGTTTGGAATCGATGGCCTCATCTATGTAGGATTCGGTCACAACGGTCCCAATATCTTCAACGATTGGTACGTTTATGATCCGGTGGCAGAGACGTGGGAGGAGCGGGAAACCTTGCCTGCGGAGGGACGTGTGGCGGGAACCCAATTTGCTCACAACGGCATGGGGTACGCGTTGAGTGGCGACGGTGATGACCACAGCTCCATGGAAACCGGTGAAATTTGGCAGTATGACCCGATTGCCGATGCGTGGAATGCCTGGCCTCCTCATCCCGGGATGTCCCGGTGGGCGCCCGCTTCTTTCGTTCTGAACGACGACATTTATTTGATCAACGGTATGAGCATGGACCCGGGTTCGTTTGATTACATGGCGACCAATTGGAAGCTTGCCACGCAACCCGCAACGGCCAACGATGGCGCCGTCAGTGCATACCTCGGGGCCTCCACCGTTTGTTCTGGAGAGGAAACGCCCATCGTCGCCCAAATCACGAATTGGGGGGCGAATGCATTGGCATACGGCGATGCCATGGCGCTCACCGTCGAGATGGTGGTGGATGGGGACGTGGTGCTCGCATCCGACTGGTCGGGTTCGTTGTCGACGTATCAATCCGCCGATTTTACACTGGGCATGTACGCTTTTGCGGGCCCAACGGCTTTCACATTGCAGGCGCAGTTGAATGATGATAATGCCAGCAATGATGCATTGGAATCAAGCATCACGGTTTCACCTTCCGCCACGACGCAATGGCTCATGACGCTGGAGACGGATGATTGGGGCGACGAGACCGGTTGGGAAGTGCGCGACGGTGCGGATAACGTTGTTGCGGCAGCTGAACCCGGATCGTATGCAAGCCTTTCAGATTATGAAGTCACCATTTCTTTGCCTTCAACCGGTTGCTACACCTTCACATTGATCGATACCTATGGGGATGGATTGAATGGAGGAACGTGGGGCGGATCCAACGGTTCGTGCTCCATCCAATCATTGGATGACGCGGGTTCGCCCGTGAGCACTTTCTTCGATTACGACGGTTCGTTTGGTTTTGATGAGCTTTCGGAAGTGGTGGATGTCAACCAATCTGTGGATGTGGGCCAACTAGCCGGTGACGCCGTTTGGACAGCTTTTCCGAATCCCGTGGGCGCGAACCTGAACGTCGCTGGTGTCGCAGCGGGCAAAGCGTATGAAGTTTTGGACTCCCGAGGTAGAATGGTCACATCCGGTCGCTTCAAGGCGGAGTCTCAGCAGTTGGATGCTTCGGATTGGCCAGAAGGAATATTGCTGTTTATCGTGGGCGAAGGAGCCAATTCGCAGATGCTTCGCTTGATCAAATATTGAGGGCGAAGCGAGCTCAGCGCATCATGTGAACGTGACCTTCAAAGGTCTGTTCGATGGGACTTAGTGGGCTTTCCTCATCGGGGAAGGCGACTTGAATGCGCCAATGGTAGACGTTTGTTCGGGTGAAATACCCGGAGTTTTCGTTGCTTTCAGGGTCGGCTTCGACCTGCCCAATCCACCCCGTTTCTGGATCTTCAGTGGCGAAAATGAGCTCACCCCACGTATTGTAAATCTCCAACCGGTATTCCTCCGGTTCGCAACCGAGAACCGGACGCCACAAGTCATTGGCGCCATCGTTGTCCGGCGTAAAGGCGTTTGGCACGTAAACAGGGCATTCGCAATATTCCAACGTGACGAGGAAGGTCTTGGTCACGGAATCGCAGGCGTTCTGCGCCGTGATCGTGTAAATGCCTTGGCGATCGATTTGAATGGCGGGTGTGGTTTCACCGTTGTTCCAAGTGTAGCCAATGGGAAACAGGTTAGGTGGATTTTCTGCACTCACCACCATCGATTCACCCTCGCAAAATTTGAGGGGTTCGACAATGTCAATGAGAATGGGCGCCGCGCGCTCGACCACCACATTGTCGGTCCAAATGCAGCCGTTCCAATTCACCAATGCGCTGTACACACCGGGTGTGTTGGTGGTCAATGATGTCGCCACGCTGCCTGTGCTCCAACTCGCAGAGGCTCCTTCCGGGAAGGGATAGATGTAGAATGAAGCCGATTCGTCCGGACAAAGGAATTGGTCTTCCCCCAAGTCAAATACCGGCAAGTCTTGCACCGAAACCTCGATGGCATCGGTCGCAGAGCAACCGTTTTCGGTCACCGTAACGCTGTACGTGGCAGCGCTTGTGACTTCCAAAGTCGGACCTGTTGCTCCGCTCGACCAAACTGTTGCCTCCGCATTGAACAAACCGGTACTTAGCAGCAGTGATTCCCCGTCGCAAATGGTTTGATCGGCGCCGAGTTCAAAGACGGGGAGCGGTACGTTTTGAACGGCTACTTGGGTTTCGTAATCGCAGCCTTGAATGGGAGTGGTCAAGGTGTAAATCCCTGGCGCAGTAAGCCAAATTCCGGTCGCCGTCGCTCCCGTGCTCCATTGGTATTCAGGAGCTCCTACATTGGCGGCAAGCCACGTGCTGTCGCCATTGCACAAAGGCAGGTTGCTGGGCAATCCGGTATTGAAAACCGGGGCGTAATCGATGACCACCGTATCCCGCTCTACGCAAGCGCCAACGGTCACTTGAACCACGACGGTTGCATCTTGATTCAATACAGACCACGTGGCACCATTGCCCGAGTTCACTCCGTTTTGCCACCATTGCGTTTCGGCGGCGGTGTAGCCACTGGTCAAAATGATTTGTTCCCCATTGCACGCGACGGCATCAAGTCCCAAATCGACGCCTGTATTGGCTGATGGTGCCACGATGACTTGTTCTGAAAACGTGCAGCCGCCGATGCTGCTCTCCAAAACATAGGTCCCTGGTGCATCGACGACCAAGTTGGTTTCAGTTGATCCGTCACTCCAAACATATGATTCAGCCCCCGTTGCAGCGGTCAATTCCAAACTGTCGTTGAGGCATAAATCCAATAGCGCAGGCAAGCCCGCCTCAAAGAGCGGAACGTGCGAGACTTCAACCGTATCGCGCTCAACGCAGGCTCCGATGGTGACCTCAGCGATGACCGTTTCATATCCGCCGTTCACCGTCGTTTCTGAGGCATATTGACCGGCTGAGCTTCCACCGCTCACCCAGAGTGTATTGGCGGCATTGTATCCGCTTGTGAACGTAACGGACTCCGCATGACAAAGCAACACATCCACCCCCAGATCTACGCCTTGGTTGGGCGAATCCACCACCTCGATGTCATAATTGAAAACGCAGTTATCGGTCGTGATGTCCACCTCATAAACACCCGGCACTGAGACGTTGATTGAATTGCTCGTTGAACCATCGTCCCACAGCCAGTCCACCGCAGGTCCGGTCCAATTCAAGTCCACTGCAGCGGCCGTTTCGACCTCGTCCAAGCACAATACGATGGGGTCCTCAGCCCAATTGACTTGGTAAGTTGGAAAATGCGCAATCTCCACCGTGTCGCTTGCGGAACACACAGACAACCCCCATTCCGCAATGATTGTACCCGCCTGCTCGGTCGCGTACAAGGCGTCCCCGGGTACGTTGTTCCAGCTGAAATTCAGGTTGGGGTCAAAGCCACTCAGGTCGAAACTTACCAATGTTCCTGGGCAGGTCGTTTGGTCATTTCCCAACGTCAAATCCGGCAAATCCACTGCAACGACATCCACCGTGCTTGAGCTTGCACATCCGCTGGCATCGTCCACGACCGTTAACGTATACGATCCCGACCCCGAAACCGGATAGATTTCATCGGTACTGCCATCGTCCCATGTTCCAGTAATCCCAGCAGGCCAGGGGCCGTTGATTAATTCTACAGCAGATGCATCGCACGCAATGGTGTCTGCAGGCAACCCCGGGTCTGGCAACTCCACCACGTCGACGGTTACGTCAATCGAATAGGTTTCCTCGCAAACATCCTCGTAAGTGACGGTGTAGGTTTGGCTGGTCTCTGGTGTGGCCGTCACGGTATTTCCCGCAGAACTTGACAAACCCACAGAAGGCGACCAAATCGGAGAAAGTGCGGCATCCGGCAAACTCAACTCCACCGATTCCCCTCCACATACCGTTACATCTTCCAATTCAATGGGTTCGATGACCGTCCATTCCGCATCGCAGACTCGGTGGGTGTTGTTGGCGCCACCGGTGGCAGCAGTGAAGCCCCAGCGCACCTCGTTCGTGCCGATGATGTCTTCCAAATCAATGACTTCCGAAAGGCGTTCGTTGCAATTGAAGTACACCTTCATTTCTTGGGTTTCGGCATCATACGTCACACGTAAATGATACTCCTGCCCGTTTTCGATGTTGTTTGCCGGCGGTGAGGCAGCGATGGGTCCCGCCAAGGCGTCTGCCGACAAATGCGACAAATTGCCGTCGCGGTGAATCGCCAGATGATCAAACCATGGGTCGCCCGCGCCGGGGGAATTGGCGCCACTGGCATACGTGTCAATTTCGACAGCAACACTGGGTTCGATGGCTGCCGATGTCGCATTTCCCCCGTACCCCATCAGCGAGCCTCCGCCACCAAGCGCCGGGGCATCGGGATCTCGCAATACGAAGGTCATTCCATCTGCACCGCCATTGTTGGTTCCTAAGTAGACTTGGGCGTTCATTTCCCAACTCTCCGAAATGTCAACTGTACCCGCGTACCACACGGCGCCTCGTTGACTGTTTTGGGCGAAAGTCAGCCGGTAGCATCCTCCGCCTAAGCTGATGGCATTGCCCTCCAAATCGAGTGATTGTGCCATTGCATCTGTGAGCGGTGCGCACAGCAAGACCAACAGCGCCAACACTTGGTAAACTCCTTGGTACGAATGCATTGCGCGAAAATCGTGAAATTTCCGCAGATGCAATGCAATTCGCGCAACCAACCGTCAGAATTTTCGGTTCTTTGCACGTGAAACCAATTCTATTCGTCTTGCCAACGAACCGTATTCTCCCGTTTTTTCTCGGAATCTTCAGTATGATATGCACCTTGGACGCAGCGCTTGCTCAGCGAACCTGTGGAACCGACTCTGTTCATACGCACATGATGGGACTGCCGGGATTCGCCAAATTGCATGCTGAAAAAGTCGATGCTGTCAACGAAATTCTGGCCTCGGGCAACCGAGATGAGTGCGACAATCCTCTGATCATCCCCGTCGCGGTGCACTTTCAAAATTCTGGCGTTCCATTGGATTGCGCGATCGAAATGGCGCTCTCTCAGGTGGAAACCTTGAACGAGGACTTCGCTGCAACGAACCCCGATATCGATACGTGGTTTGACTTGCAACCGGACATCTGGCCCAACATCGACAACAAAGAATCCTGCATCAGTTTCTGTTTGGCTACGTTGAATCATCCGGCCGGATATGGATTGAATGATGGCGATTATGCTGTTACGGTGAACGAGGTGGATAATGATCAAAACGACAACGACGCCAACTGGGCGGGCTACCTCAATTTTTGGGTGCGGCCTATCGGTGGCGGAACGCTGGGTTATTCACCTCTGGGCGGCAGCGGAAATGGCGACGGCGTGACCTGTGATCCGGCGTATTTCGGCAGCGTATCGTGCGGGGGAAATGCGATCTCTGCACCTTTCAATATGGGACGAACCCTCACACACGAGGTGGGGCATTATCTGCTGCTCGAACACCCATGGGGCGGCGGCGGCTGCAGCAGTACGGACGACGTTTCAGATACGCCCGTCACCGACGGCCCACAATTCGGATGCCCTGCTGGCCAAAGCATTGTGAATTGCACCCAGCCCATTTTGTGGCCTTCTTATATGGATTACTGCGATGATGCCTGCTTGTTTATGTTCTCAGAGGGTCAAGTGGATCGCATGGAGACCTATGTAGAAAACAACTTACAAAACCTCCTCAGTAACGCCGTTTCCTCATGCCAAGAAACGCTGTGCATCGGGTTCAATGCCAACCTCATCCTCAACGATGAAAGTTGCTCGGGCAATGATGGCAGCATCTCCGTCAATGCTTCTGGCGGGGCAGCTCCTTATACCATGACATGCGTTCCCGGCCCCAATGTCACCGGGACAAGCTTCACAGGACTGACCGAGGGGTCATATACCGTCACGGTTACCGACCAAAACGCCTGTGAGGTGCAGCAAGTGGTCGCGTTGGATCGGGATGCGCCGAACATTAGCTTGTTGCAAGTGGGCCATGAATACTGCAGCGATGGAGCTGGACTCATCGAAGTGTTGGCAAACGAACCTTCGGCATTTCAATACAGCATCAACGGCGGATCCAATTGGTCTTCCAACGGTTTGTTCACGGATTTGCATGCGGGGTCGTTTACTGTGTTAGCTGCCAATGCATCCGGGTGCGAAGGCGAGGTGGAGGCGGAAGTGTTCAATGAAAGCAACCTGACCATCAGTTTTGCAGAAAAAAGCAATGTAAATTGTACATGGTTTGACAACGGTTCTGTTCGAGCACAAGCCAACGGCGCCGCACAACCCACCACTTATGTCCTCAACGGATCGGAAGAATCTACTTCCGGTGTTTTCCAATTTTTGCCCGTTGGCGAACACAGCGTTTTCGCGGAGGACGCAGCAGGATGCACCGCGGAGGCGACTTTCGAAATTGATTTCGACTTTTCGGTCATCGGTGAGGATTGTCCGTGTGAAGTTTTCGTCCCCAATGCCATCACGCCTGATGGTGATTTGGTGAACGAAGTGCTCAAAATGGAGGCATCGTGCCCGCTCTACGATTTTTCCTTGCAAATTTTCGATCGCTGGGGACACGTGGTGTTCCAAACCAATGACCCCGAATTTCAATGGCACGGTAGCTACGAAGGAGGTGAGTCCTATGCGGGGTACTACGTCGAAAACAACATCTACAATTACCAATTGTCCTTTCGATGGGGAACCGAAGAAGCTCGTTCCGCGAACATCGAAAATCGCGTAGGATGGGTGAGCGTGATGCGTTAAATTGCCCGCGATTCGATTCGCATGCCAGAAACTTCACTTAAGACTTATGCCCTCGTAACGGGTGCTGCCTCCGGACTGGGAGCGGCTTTCCTCGAAGAACTTGCGAAAAGAGGCTTTGACATCATCGGAGTTTCAAGACCGGGAGATGACGTGAAATCAGTGGTGAATGGACTCGCTGCGAAATTTGGAGTGGAAGGTTTGGGAGTGGATTTGGACCTGTCACAGCCTGGATGCGCGTTGGAATTGAGGAATCATCTGAAGGCTGAGGGTGTTCTGGTGGAAATTTTGGTCAACAACGTAGGAACAGGAGGGACTTCAGAATTCATTGAATCGGACCATGCGTACAACCGGTTGATGATGGAGTTGAATATGCGCACGACCGTGGAAATGTGCCGTGAATTTGGGCCGGAAATGGTCGTCAACAGCCGCGGCTGCATCGTCAATGTTTCGAGCATGGCAGCCAATTTTCCCATGCCCTACAAGAGCATTTACAGCGCCTCGAAAGCGTTTGTAAAATCCTTTAGCATCGGCTTGCGCAGTGAGATGAAACCCCTTGGGGTCAATGTCAGCGTCGTGCAACCGGGAGCCATGCTGACGAATCCCGTGGTCATCGAACAGTTGCGTCATGGTTCCGTCATGTCCCGGGTGAGTGCCATGAAACCAGGAGACGTAGCAACGTGCGCACTCGATCAAGCTTTTAAAGGGAAAGCGGTCATCATTCCGGGATTTAAAAACTGGCTAACGCTCGGCATTTTGCGCGTGTTTCCTAGACCGCTCAAAACCACTTTGGCGGTGTACAATTACTTGAAGACGAAACGGAAATCGAACCCTGAAAAATGAACTTCATTCCTTCTCTTTCGCCACAGGATTGGCTTTCGGTGATGCCCTTGACGCTGGGGCTTGTGGGGTTTTTGTCATTTTGGTTTGTGTTTCACGGCGAGGGGCTGAAGTCCTGGTTTCACGAGCGGATGGAATTCGACCAAGCTTGCCTTTGGCACATCTTCTCGGCCAAAGCTTGGGGATTCATGACCATGGGAATCATTCCAGCCGTGATCATGGCTGGAACGTTGGGATGGAGCTTGCAAGATTTAGGATTGCGATGGCCTGCGGAGTACAGTGCCCTGATTTGGAAGTGGACCGTGGGGCTGGGGCTAACAGTAGTGGCGGTGGCTTGGTTGGGAGCGCGTAAGTTTGATTCGCAATATCCGCAGGTGCAGGCACGCGAATGGACGGTGGGCATGATGGGAGTGAATTGGTTGGGCTGGGCCCTTTATCTGGCAGGTTATGAATTTCTATTTCGCGGAGTGCTGCTGTTTCCGTTGGTCGAGACCATGGGAGCTTGGCCTGCTGTAGCTGTCAATACGGTTTTGTATTCTGCCACGCACGTTCCCAAGGGCCGAGATGAGGCAATCGGTGCCATTCCACTCGGGTTTTTGCTGTGCTGGGTTACCCTGCAAACGCAGAGTCTATGGCCTGCGATTTTGGTACACATTTTCATGGCTTGGACCAATACGACCGCACGTTTTTTGCGTCATCCGGAAATGAATTGGAAGCAATCTTGAAGCCATGAAAGTTGCTATCACAGGAGGAACAGGATTCATCGGAGCTCACTTGATCCACGCTCTGATTGATGCGGGACACGAAGTTCGAGCGGTGGTGCGAACCCCCGGGAAGGCCAAGCGACTCGAGGAATGGGGTGTGGAATTGGTCACGGCGGATTTGCTTGATCAAGCGGGATTGGAAAAGGCTTTTTCGGGATGTGCTCAATTGTACCACATGGCTGCCTGCGCCACCGTGTGGGAGCGAAAATCAGAAACGTATTTTGATGTCAACGCACACGGCACAGACGTCGTGTTACGAGCGGCAAAAAACGCGGATGTCGAACGCGTCGTGGTCACTTCGAGCGGTGGCGTTTTTGGTCCTTCCGTCACGCGAGAGGTAACGGAATCCAAGCCGCGAGATTTGAATTATTTCAATGCGTACGAAGCATCGAAGGCCGCCTCGGATTTGGTCGCCTTGCGCTAGGTGATTGAAGAGGGGATGCAGGTGGTTTTGGTGAGTCCCACCCGGGTTTTCGGTCCGTACTTATGGGGAGAGCCGGCTTCTGTATCGCTCATGATCAAGCGGTACATCAACGGCAACTGGCGGCTCATTCCCGGCGGCCGGCATTGGAAAGGCAATTACGTCTATGTGGAGGACGTGGTGCAAGGTCATTTGCTAGCTATGGCCCACGGACGCGCGGGAAGCAACTACCTTCTCGCGGGACACAATCGCACGTATGGCGAATTTTTCGAATCCTTGGAGCGGGTGAGCGGCCAATCGCATCGCATGGTCGTAGCGCCGATTTGGCTCCAAATGGGATTTGCACGGGTGCACGCAGCGTTGGCAAAATGGCGTGGACGTCGACCGGACTTGACCACAGAATGGGTGCGCCGGGGCAATTATCATTGGGAGGTGTCGCCCCAAAAGGCCATTGAAGAATTGGGGTTGAAGCTCACGGAATTTGAGGAATCCTTGAAGCGGACCGTCGAGGCGTTTCGCAATTGACTACCTTCACCAAAATAATCCCCCTAAAAACATGAGATTTATTGCGTTGGCTTTATTGACCTTCGGACTGCTCACGACCGTTCAAAAAACGACCTGGGCTCAAACCCATTCATCCGAGGCGGTGAACGAAGAAGGCGTTTCATACGTGCGGCTGGTCATGTACGATGGAACCACGCGAATGGGCGAACTCATTGACTCCGATGCCAATGAGTTTCGCATCCGAACGCGGAAAATGGGGGATGTGGTGGTCCCAAAATACCTGGTTCAAGGTGTCGTGGAATTGACCGCCGATCAGTATTTCAGATTGACCGATTCGGTTGTGGGGCGAGCGTTGTCCTTGAACCCGCAATCGAGCCGTTACTTTTTTGCGCCGTCTGGCATTCAACTGAAGCAGGGGGAAGGGTATTTCCAATCCAACATTGCATTGAATTCTGTGAGCTTGGGTGTTAAAGACCACATCACCATTGGCGGTCTGATTTCATTCGTAGGAGCAGGGGGCTCCTTGAAAATCGGAAAGGAATTGACTCCAAACGTTCACGTATCGTTCGGCGGAATTGGCTTTACGGATTACTATGGTGAGTTGGAACGCCCTGTGGGGTTGATGTTTGCGAACATCACGTGGGGAACCGAGGATCGCAATTTGACCGTCAACATCGGAACCGGTTCGAAGATTGAAAACGGTCGAGGAAACGTTTTGGCTTACACCGAAGAAACCGTGCAATCCACCTGGGATCCCAACTATTTTTATACAGAATACTTTGTGACAGATTATGAGCAGCGGTGGGTGAGGCCGTTGTTGCTGAATGTGAGCGGAATGAATCAAATTGCTGAAAATCGTTGGTTCATCACCGAGAATTATTTCGTTCGTAATCTCCATACGACCACGGTGATCACTGGAGCGAATTTGAGGTACAGTAATCCACCAAATACCAATTCGTTCAACAACCTCAACAGCGGCATGGCCATCCTCTCGATGGGCATTCGCAACCTAAGCACCCGAAACGGGTGGTTGTGGGATTACGGGATGGTCGGAGTCATCGGCACAGGCGGAAATGACTTTGGCTTTGCTGCGCCATGGGTGTCGGCGACGTTGGCGTTTTGATGAAGGCGATGTTTGTTAAAATGAGCCAATGGTTTAATCCATTCCGAAACAGAATCGTCAACCCATCAAATCATTCAATCATGAAGACAACACAATTAATTTGGATTGGGGCCGGGATGGTCGCATTGGCTTTGAGCGCTTGCAACAAAGAAGAAACACGTGTCGCCACGAGCGATGAAGTGCGCAGCGAGTCGATTTTGGACATGGTCGAACGCGCGGTGGAAGAACCCGTGGATGCGTTGACCTTGCGAGGTGGCGGCGGAGCAGATTGTGGTGAGGGCGGTATGCCTTGGCCGGACTGCGTGGAGATCACCGATAGCGGAGAGGGTGTATACCCCAGGACGATTATCGTGGACTTTGGTGAGGATTGCTTCACGCCGAGCGGCTTGCAACGCACAGGTGTAATCGAAATTGAGTTGACCGGTGATGTGCGCAATGAAGAAGGGGCAATTCGAACAGTGACTTTCAACGACTTGAGTTTTGGCTCCACGACGACGGTGAACGGCACCCGCGAATTGACGAATACCGGGCAAAACGAGGACGGCTTGTGGACGTTTGCCCAGGAAACTGCGATCGAGGTGAACCGGCCCAACATGGACATTACACGGACCTACACGGGGACGCGCATCTGGCTCGCGGGTCATGACACAGAGGCCTGCGGCGATGACATTTGGCAGCGCGATGGAGAGGGGCAAAAATCGCTAACCAACGGCTTTGGCCAGCCAGCCACTGTCACTGTGACCTATGATGCGGTTGTACACGATCGTCCATGCGGGTATCCGGTCAGCGGCACCGTCACGCTGGTACGCAATTTGTTCGAACGCATCATGGATTTCGGGGATGGAACGTGTGACGCGTTGGCCGAGGTGACCATCAACGGCAACACCTACCTCTTCGATTTAGAGAGCCACGAAATCATCGAATAATCGATAGTTTCGCTCCATGAAACGCGGCGTTATTTCCTGGAGCATTGTAGGGTTGATTGCCTGTGCCATTGTGCCGGGGTGTCGAAAGGACAGTCCCGAACCGAATCCTCTGCCTGAATGGGAAGTTCCTTCGGTGGAGGATTTGGTGTTTTATGAGGTGAATGTCCGGGCTTTCGGTGCCAATGGTGATTTGACAGGAGTCATTCAAAAGCTAGATCACATGGCGTCGCTTGGCGTGAATGCCATTTGGCTCATGCCCATTCACCCCATCGGGAGCATCAATTCGGTGAACTCGCCGTACTCGGTCCAGAACTACACGGAGGTCGGAACTGAATACGGAACGTTGGACGATTTGCGCGACCTCACCGACCAAGCCCATGACCGTGGAATGGTCGTCGTGATGGATTGGGTGGCGAATCACACCGCTTGGGACCACCCGTGGATTGAGAACACCGAATGGTACACCCAGGATGCCTCCGGCAACATCATTTATCCCGCGGGCACCAATTGGCAGGACGTGGCCGACCTCAATTACAGCAGCGGCCCCATGCGCGAGGCGATGATTGCCTCCATGCAATACTGGATTGATGAAGCGGATATCGACGGATTCCGATGCGATGCGGCCGATTGGGTGCCCAACAGCTTCTGGCAGCAAGCGATTTCGAGTTTGCGCGCCAACACCGACCGCACGTTGCTTTTTTTGGCGGAGGGTGCAGATGATGGGCTTCTGCCTGCAGGATTCGATTTGGATTTTGGTTGGCATTGGTACGATGGCATCAAATCCGTTTACAATGGGGCTTCGGCCACAACGCTGAATGATATTCATGAATCCCAAATGGTATCCATCCCACAAGGCAAAACCCAACTGCGCTTCACCACCAACCACGATGAGTCCGCATGGGACGCGACGCCGGTTGCCCTTTTTAATGGGTTGGACGGAGCGATCGGTGCCCACATCATCACGGCATTTATGGGCGGATCACCCTTGATTTACGGTAGCCAAGAGGTCGGGCAAGCGACGACGGTACCCTTCTTTAGCAATGCCCCCATCAATTGGACGCAAAACCCTGAATTTTTGGAGGATTATCAAGCGGTGATGAAAGTCTATGCAGACCATCCTGAGGCGCGAAGCGGTGCCCTCTCGGACGCGAGCAATAGCAATGTCGTGAGCTTCGTCCGATCGGTCGATGATCGGGAGTTGTGGGTTGTGGTCAATTGCCGGTCGACCGCTCAAAGTGTGTCGGTGCCGGTGGGTTGGCAAGAGGAATGGGCAGATGCCATTGATGGAACTTTGCACACTGCTGGCGCTTCCCGAGAGCTCGCACCTTTCGCGTGGAGCATTTGGGAGCAGCAGCCGTAATCCGAATTAAAGTTCGCCCATCCGGCCCGCTCGGTAATTTTGGAAACACAGGTTGATTTGCTCCTGGGTGTTCATGACAAAGGGGCCGTACGAAACCACTGGCTCATTGAGCGGTTGTCCACCCAGCAGCAAGAATTCGCATCCTTCTACCGAATGGTATCGCAATCGGTCACCTTCGCGCTCGTACAAGGCCATCTGCGCATCTTGTAAGGCGTGACGCCCCTCCAATTCCAATTCCCCATTCACGACATAGACAAAAGCGTTGTGGCCTGAAGTTACGGGGATGTCCAGTCGGCCGTTGGGCTGGATTTTGACGTGATAGTAGAAGGTAGGCGTATACGTTTCCGTTGGTGAGGATTGCCCAAACAGGCTCCCGATGAGCACCTTTACGCGGTATTCAGCCGTCTCAATAACCGGAAGCTTTTCTGGATTGTGAATCGCCGTCGACGGGGTGCAAAATTTCTCCTTCGCCGGCAGGTTGAGCCAAATTTGAAACCCATGAACAATGCCTCCATTGGCGCGCAATTGCTCATCACTCACTTCTTCATGGATGGCGCCGCTTCCGGAATTGAAGAGCATGTATTGGCCTTCGTGGTACACGATGTCATTGGCCATGCTGTCCGTGTGGCGTCCGCTGCCTTTGACGAGGTACGTCGTAGGGACCACGCCTGCGTGCGGGTGCGCTTGGATGTCCATGCCAATGGTCCCCGGATCCACATCGAGCGGGCCAAATTCGTCGAGCATCACAAAAGGCGAAACCAAATCGTTTTTTCCGCCGGCAAAAGCGCGCAAAACGGGAACGTTTTGGACCATGCTTCGCTTTGCATCCAAGATTTGGGCAACACGCCGCTCGCCGGAAATTTCGAACATACCTGAACGGGCCTTCAGAAATTGAGGAATGATGGAAGCGGCACCCACGATGGCCGATCCTTTGATGAATTGCGCTCTTCGCATACCCTAATTTACAAAAGGCGGCATGAACAGGTTTAAAATGATGTGCAATTCAATCATTCTGTAAAATCAGCCTACATTTGAACCGAAACTGACATCATGCGAATTTTGACACTAACCCTTGTGTTGCTGACTGCAGCAGTCACCAATGCGCAAAACGTTCAACGTGAAACGGTTCAGGTTGAATACATCAGCCGTCCGAGCGAGCCGCTTCCAGCAGGTATTTCGACTTATAACGTAGTGGTAAATCAACCCTACAAGGACCAATACGAAGCCGAATTGGCACAATGGGAGATTGATACGCGGATGGCCCAAGAAAACTACGATGCGGCAATGGAGGCGTACAACTCGAAAGGTACCGGAGCCAAAATTCTCGAGCGCGCGTTGCTTGATGAGAAGAAGCCAGAATTGGTATTGCCCACCAAGCCCGTTGCTACGGAGCGTATTTTCGAGTCGGGCATCATCGGATCTAAAGTGGATATGCAGGGCTTGACCCGAACTTCAGACGGAGCGACTGTCACCATCGAAATCCAATACTTTGAAGGCTCGGATCCGGAGGAGGGGAAACAAGAAATCAAGGACAAAGAAGGCAATGTGTCGTACAAATACTATCGCACCATGAGCTATAGACAGCCGATGCGTTTCACATTGAGGTTGCCTGACGGTTCCGTTGTGGCGGATGAGGTGTTACCATCTTCGGAGGACTTCACCACTTACACCAGTGATAAGTACACGAGCAAAAATCAATTGAATAAGGCGTGGGATCAGACATCGGTCAACAACCGCTTGAGCCAGTTGTCCGTGACAGCAGGCGTGATGGCCATCAATATGATATTGAATGATCGCTATTGTTTCTCGAAGAAAACGCGTCCAATGACGATTTATCATGCGAAGACCACGAAGAAAGTGGATTATACGGATTTGAACAACGCGGCGATGGACATGACGATGGCCATGGAAAAATATTTGGATCGGCCAGAGGAAGCCATGGAAGGCATCCGCAGCTGCGTGGCTGTTTGGGAAAAGGCGCTCGCTGAAGCCGACTTTGACAATAAAAAGGCCCGCATCGACGCGAAGATGGCAGGCCTCGTTTACATCAATTTGATTTACGCCAACATTTGGTTGGAGGATTATGATCGTGCCGATGCCTTGTTCGATGAAATGCGCCGATTGAACACCAAGAAGAGCGCCGAAGGAACGGCAGAAGGCTTGGACGCGTTTTCGGAAGACCAGCGCCGCCGCAAGGAAGTAAATTCCTGAGGCTACTGCTGAATAACCAGCTTTTTACTGAATGGCCCGGCGTGCATGAAATACATGCCTTCGGGCCATTTGCTTACATCCAAATGCAAGATGGATTCAGTCTGACCTTGCGATGCGGGTACTTCCTGGACCATACGCCCTGTGGCATCTCGGACGATTAAGTCTTGACCGCTGTTCCACCTGACCTCTACAGCAGTTGACGCCGGATTCGGAGCGAGTGTCATGAACGGTTTGGAGGCGCTCATGAACTCAACATCCACCGAGCCCGTATAGACTTCCTCGGTTTGTACTGAGCAGCCATCAAAAAAGACCGTCGCTGAGTAGTTACCCGAGGTACCAGGGAACCAATTTTCACCTGTGCCCACGGAAACACCGTCCAATGACCATGCGATGGAATCGATGAATGGCACATTTTCGGTCGTCACACTCAAAGACGCAGAGGTCACCACAATCGATGCCGAAGCATCTTCAGGACACGGCTCGAATCGAGCGCGGTACAAATCGTCGCTGTGGAGCGCCACCACATCCAAGGACGAAAATTGCGCCAAATCTCCGCTGGCGACGTGGGCGTTGGCGTCCCACTGATCGAACATCCAACCCGGTTCTGCTATGGCTTGCAATTCGATGGGGCAGCCCTCGAAGTAGATGCCATCCCAAGGCAGTGGCCCTGGCACGATGCTATTGACCCGCACTTTTCCAGCTGTTGCAGGGAATGCTTCCAGGGTGCATTCATGTGCCTCGGGCAACCCGAAGCTGTCCATCAAATGCGACCGCGCGGATTGAATCCGGTTGGCGTTGTGCGTCGTCATGTTGTTGATGGCATTCAGCCAAGCCGCCGTGGATGCGGGGGAATTCCAACGGTCAATGTGGTAATTCATCGCATCCTCGATGAGGGTTTTGGCTGCCGCCACCCGTGGATTGAATGAATTGGTTTGGAACATGGTGTTGACCAGATCGGCATACCGGTTGACGAATTGGTGACGGAAAACGTCGTTGTCTAAAACGCGGTCGAACAAATTGCTGTGCAGGTTCGGGAAACCGGGATTGCGGGCCGATTCGATGAAGTTTTGCCAAACGCCAGCACCGAAAAATCCAAAGCTCGCATCCGTGTCGTATAGCAAGTAGCGCCAAGGGTGTTCGGGACCCGCACGAAAAGCTTTGACATTATTCAACCCCCAAGCGATTCCGATCCAATCCGTATTCTGCGTGTAGGTCTCGAAAACGAAATAATCGATGTAATTCTCAATGTCGAAATGCTCGGCGAACAGCGAATAGAACCCGGCGCTGTTCACCGGTGTGCTCATGAGAACATTTGAGGCCGCGATTAAGGTTTCATCCGATCCATTCAACACGGCAAAGGGCCCAACCAAATCGACATCCTCTTGTTCGGTCCCAAAATGGTCGGCGATGAAATGCTCATCCGTTTTTTCTCGCGCGGCATACAAACCCCAATACTCGCCGTTCAGATACAGGTGGGCGGGTTGCCAAGCACTGGCAAGATTGTGGGTCTCGTTGGCCATCGTGCTGATGATTCCGTCCTGGAATTTTGTGGCCCAACTGTGCTGCCCACCGTTCCGAAGGTTCAAGTTGTTGAATGAACCGATGGTGTTTACAGGTGCAAAAACGGGCCATTCAAAATCCCCGCTGAGTTCATTCTTGAAATCGAGTCGGAATGAACGCTGCGGTTCTGCTCGGGACCACCCTCCGTGAATTTCCAGGTCGAGTTTTTCACGCGCCTGCATGATTTGGTTGTCATCGAAGAATTGCAATCGAGCCGGCTTCGACCAGGGCTCCCAAAAATTGGCGCCAAAATGCGGGTATTCGTCTGAAGCGTTGGGGCCCATGACGTAAATACCGGTGTTCCAATCCCAAAGATTATCCTCATCGGTGACAATGGAAAACGTCGGTAAATCAGGTGTGAATTCGTCTATGATGTAGATCTCGTCCACGACGTCGCTCGGCAGCGTTTCGCCATTTGCGCCCCACGCTTTCATGCTCAGTGATGTGGTTTCATCAATCATCAGGCCACTCGCGGGAAAAACTTCGGAAGTTTCATCGGGTACATCTCCATTGAGGGTGTACCGCACAACTTGATTGCTCGATGATGCCGAAAGGTTGATGAAGATGACGCCGTTGTACCAGCCAGAAGGAAACGTTACGACAGGGCTGGGCTCAATGTTGGTCAAACAGGTAGAGCCCATGTTGGCTTCGTCAGGAGTGGGAGTGTCAAAAATGCACCAATCCTCGGTGTTGCCCTCAATTCTGCCCACGGTGAAGCCTTGCGGAAGTTCCGGATGAATTGGCAAGGCGTCGACGACATTGCCCGCTTCATCGGTCAACGTGATTGATTCTCCGGGGCTAATTTGAAAGGGAACATGGAAATATCCTTGGTACTGCGGCCACCAGCTCGGTGGATTGGGTCCGGCGGTTTGGGTCTCCTCGTGAAAGGTCATACCCAGGAAGGGACGGATGCTCAGGTCCGAAGAGCTCGCATTGAAATTATGCACCTGTACAGCCAGTACATTTTCACCTGTTTGCAACCAGTTCAAATAATCCGTCTCATCCCACAACCATTGCTCGGGTTGTCCTCCAGCGTAAAGCACCGCTTCAACGTATTCATTCGCAAAATCGCCAACATTCCCTTCCAGCCCCATCATCGAGTTCGAACGTGCGATTTCATGGCCATTCAGGTATGCGATGAATCCATCATCGTAATCCATGGCGAGCGAAAGGTACCCAAGGTCTTCGACTGCTTCAATTTCAATGGATTTTCGAATAAAAACGAAGTCGGCTTCACTGAGGACAGTGGCATCATCGCCATCCCCGTATCCAAATCCACCCGGGCCTTGATTCCAATCAGAGTCATCAAACCCAGGTAGTTTCCAGGCATCAGGCAAATTACCAGCGGGTACGATGTACGACCATTCATCTGAATCCAATACCGGACAACTCCATCCTTCGGGTAAATAATTTCGGCCAATACCTGAAGCCAAGAGGACGATCCGTTCACCCGGAAACAGGATCCTTTCCGGCAACTGCCAGGCGCCTTCTGCACCAAACTGGTCGTTGATTGAAAAAGCATCGAGCTCAATGGCCGCAGCTCCATCGTTGCGCAATTCGATCCAATCGCTCGACTCACCATTGATGGCAGTGATTCTTGATGAGGTGAAAACTTCGGCAATGGTCAATTGTCCTAGGCTTTCTTGAACGAAGGATAAAAGAGCCATGAACACGAGAAATGATGTCCGCATGGGGTTAAAGATAATTCGACATTTTATCAGATTAACCTCAAATTGATGGTGATCTTTGTCACAGATTGCTTAATTTTCACATTGAATGAAAATCAGTGAATTATGAGCTATCGTCTCGTTCTCCTTACCCTTGGCATTGCTGCCTATAGCTTGACCGCATTTTCTCAGCGAAATTGTGGTTCCATGGATGTCTTGGAAATGCAACTCCAAGAGGATCCCAAACGTGCTATCCTGCTGGAGCAAATTGAAAACCATACCCAGGCGATCGAAGAATCAGGAATTCGCGCAGTGGAAGGGGTGGTCACCATTCCGGTGGTAGTGCATGTTTTGTACAGCAATGCATCTCAAAACATTTCCGATGCGCAGATCATTTCTCAAATCGATGTGCTGAATGAGGATTTCAGGCGTACCAATCCGGACGCGGACGATACCTGGTCGCAAGCGGCAGATTCGGAAATCGAATTTTGCTTGGCAGGTTCTGATCCGCTTGGCAATCCTACGGATGGCATCCTCCGAATCCCTACTTCGGTCAGTGCATTCGGAACGAACGACGGCATGAAATCTTCGGCCTCTGGAGGTTCGGATGCTTGGCCCGCGTCGAGTTACCTGAACATCTGGGTTTGCAATATCGGCGGTGGAATCTTGGGCTACGCACAATTTCCAGGTGGCTCACCTTCCACAGATGGTGTGGTCTGCGGCTACCAATACTTTGGAACCACGGGAACAGCCACGGCACCGTTTAATTTGGGTCGCACTACGACACACGAGGTCGGTCACTGGTTGAACCTTCGCCACATCTGGGGTGACGGCGGATGCGGAGCCGATGATTTCGTATCGGATACGCCGAAATCAGGGGGAGCAAACTACGGATGCCAAGTCGGCTCTTCGTCGTGCGGTTCCACCGACATGGTTGAGAATTACATGGACTACTCAGACGACGCGTGCATGAACTTGTACACGGTGGGACAAAAGAACCGCATGCGTGCCCTGTTTGAAAGCGGTGGTTACCGGGCGAGCTTGCTCAATTCCGTAGCTTGTGGTGAGGTGGTTGCGCCAACCTGTGACGACGGTATCCAAAACGGAGACGAACAAGGAGTCGACTGCGGTGGATCAAATTGCGCTCCCTGCGTTTGTGATGGGGTGGACGTTACTGTTTCCATCACCTTCGACAATTATCCAGAAGAAACAAGTTGGCAGATCACGGACGGAGGCAATGTTATGGCCTCGGGAGGTACGTATGCGTCCTCTCCTGATGGCTCCACTTTGGACGTAACCCAATGCTTGCCTGACGGCTGCTATACCTTCACGATTTTTGATAGCTACGGAGACGGAATATGCTGCAACTACGGTTCGGGCTCCTATACCGTTACGGATGAATTCGGGAATGTCCTGGCTTCAGGTGCGTCATTTGGCTCCTCGGATGGAGGTAACTTTTGCGTGTCTGGAGGAGGGCCGCAGCCTACCTGCGACGACGGCGTTCAAAACGGTGATGAGACGGGCATAGATTGCGGTGGTTCTTGTGCACCGTGTGAATCGTGCAACGATGGCATTCAAAATGGTGACGAGACCGGTATTGATTGTGGCGGTTCGTGCGAAGCTTGTGCGACTTGCGATGACGGCGTTCAAAACGGTGACGAAACAGGTGTCGATTGCGGTGGTTCTTGCGCTGCATGCATTTCCTGCGATGACGGCGTTCAAAACGGTGATGAAACGGGTGTCGATTGTGGCGGCTCGTGTGAAGCCTGTGCGACTTGCGATGACGGC
>Ga0181573_10001258_pt1 | contig 25267 bp, 14 predicted proteins | sample 101ome_25_FD_148643 | JGI IMG/M metagenome (GOLD analysis project Ga0181573, IMG submission 148643) | Coastal salt marsh microbial communities from the Groves Creek Marsh, Skidaway Island, Georgia - 101409BT metaG (spades assembly) | ecosystem: Environmental > Aquatic > Marine > Intertidal zone...
GGGGCGAGGTACGCACCGGAGGACAGGAGGTCGCGGCGGGAGAGATCCGCGCCGTCTGTCGACGACGATGACGATGACGCCCTGACGGCAATACCGCGAGGCGCGCGGTGTCGGCGCACCCGGGCGGTGACCGGCGGAGGCGGGGCGGACGAGAGGCTCATCGAAAAGTGTCGCTCGCTGCCCGACGATTCTGAAGACTCTCGGTGGAATCGTGACGAGGACAGGCGCCGATCGGGTGCCGTCCTGAAATGTATGAAGGATAGTCTGAGTTTTGTGCGAAATTGGCGTGGCCTCTTCGGAGCGGATGACGTTGCCATTTGGGCTCTCCCCAGCCGGTCCAAGTGGCCGCTCCTCGCCACTTCCGAAGCGAGCCGCTCTGCGGGGTTAACGCATCGAGAGACGACGACGATGCTCGCCAACGTCGTACGCGGTAGCTCCCGCGTCTTCCGCGACGCCGCTCGCGCCAGCGCCGTCCGCGGCATGGCGGTGCGTGTTCCCACCCGCCGCGCCCCCGATTTGTTAAACTTTCAAAACGGGCCCGCGATCTCGCGCGCGCTCGGTCGCCGCCCCGCCGCGCCCGCGCCTCCACCTCCGCGCCTCCGCGCCCGCGCCTCCACCTCCGCGCCTCCGCGCCCGCGCCTCCACCCCACGCCGCCCCGAACGAACGAATCGAAACCCTGACCGTCGCCCCGATCCCCCCGATCGTCGCCTCTCCTCGCTCGTTCCCAGGCGACGTCCAACGCGGACGCGTACAAGTCCCTCGCCTCCGGGGTCTCGTGGCCCGAGGCGTGCAACAAATCCCTCGCGGAGATGGACCCGGAGATGGCCGACATCATCGAACGCGAGAAGGCGCGCCAGTGGAAAGGCCTCGAGCTCATCCCGTCCGAGAACTTCACCAGCCGCTCCGTCATGGAAGCCGTGGGCAGCGTGATGACCAACAAGTACTCCGAGGGATACCCGGGCGCGAGGTACTACGGCGGGAACGAGTTCATCGATCAGGCCGAGACGCTGTGCCAGAAGAGGGCGCTGGAGGCGTTCCGTCTGGATCCCGAGAAGTGGGGGGTCAACGTCCAGTCCCTCTCCGGATCGCCCTCCAACTTCCAGGTGTACACCGGCCTCCTGAACCCCCACGACAGGATCATGGGCCTCGACCTGCCCCACGGCGGCCACCTCTCCCACGGGTTCCAGACGGACACGAAGAAGATCTCCGCGGTGTCCATCTTCTTCGAGTCCATGCCGTACAGGCTCGACGAGTCCACCGGTTTGATCGACTACGACGCGTGCCAGACGCTCGCCGCCGCGTACCGTCCCAAGCTCCTCATCGCGGGCGCGTCTGCGTATTCGCGACTGTACGACTACGAGCGCATGCGTCAAATCGCCGACAGCACCGGGGCGTACCTCCTGGCAGACATGGCGCACATCTCCGGCCTCGTCGCCGCGGACATGATCCCGTCGCCCTTTGAATACTCCGACGTGGTGACCACCACCACGCACAAGTCCCTTCGCGGGCCGCGCGGCGCGATGATCTTCTACCGCAAGGGCCAGAAGGGCGTCAACAAGAAGGGCGCGCCCGTCATGTACGACCTGGAGGACAAGATCAACTTCAGCGTCTTCCCCGGGCTCCAGGGCGGTCCCCATAACCACACCATCGCCGGTTTGGCCGTCGCGTTGAAGCAGGCGGCGTCGCCCGAGTTCAAGGCGTACCAGACGCAGGTGATGCGCAACATGCACGCCATGTCCGAGAGGCTCAAGAGCCACGGCATCGAGCTCGTCTCCGGAGGGACCGATAACCACCTCGTGCTCGCGGACCTCCGCCCGCTCGGCGTGGACGGCTCGCGCGTCGAGCGCGTCCTCGAGCTGGCGCACATCGCGTGCAACAAGAACACCGTGCCGGGAGATAAGAGCGCGATGGTCCCCGGCGGCTTGCGCCTGGGCACCCCCGCGCTGACCACGCGCGGATTCGTCGAGGCGGATTTCGAGAAGGTGGCGGACTTTGTCGTCCGCGGCATCCACATCGCGAAGGACCTCAAGACGAAGCTCGGGCCGAAGCTGAAGGACTTCCGCGACGGCTTGGCGCACGCGCCCGAGGGTAAGTTCCCGGAGATCGACGCGCTCAAGGCGGAGGTTGAGGCGTTCGCGGCGACGTTCCCCACCATCGGGTTCGACAAGGCCGAGGGCAAGTACACTCAGTCGCTGTGAGCCGACTCGGTCGCTGTGTGTGAGCCGACTCGGTCGCCGCCAGCGCTCGGCGTCGAATCATTCGTTTCAGATTTGTTTTGAGATTCAGTTGCGAGACTACACACGTGTCGTCGTCGTTCGTTCGATCGCGCGCGGGCGTTCCCTCGGTATGATTATTCACGACGAAAGACTAATCTCGGGCGTCCCCCGCGACGTCCCACCTTTTTGCCGCGAAAGTTCGTCGGGAGGAGCCCTCTTCTCTCTGCGCTTTTACAAACGCCGGCTCGTCCCGCCTTTTTCTCCTCATTTGCCTCCTCCTCCACCCTGGAACCTCGGCCAACCTCCTCCTCATTCAAATCACGTCCCCTTTATTCGCCCGATCGTTTACTTGATGTACTGGGACACCCAGCGGAACCCCTCGCCGTACCCCATGCGCTTGACGACGGAGCACATGAACACCTCGATCGGCCTCATGTTGGTCGCCTCCAGGTTGACCTTCCCCTTGCCCGTGGTGTAGTTGGTCAGGCCGAGGCAGTGGCGGAGCTCCTCTTCGCTCGCCGCGTGCGGGATGTCGATCTTGTTGCCCAGGATCAGGAACGGCACCTGCCCGAGGGAATCATCGGACAGCAGCGAGTCCAGCTCCTTCTTGCTCTCGGCGAAGCGCTCCTTGTCAACCGCGTCGACGAGGAACACGATGGCGTCAACCTTGGCGTAGTAATCCTTCCAAACCCTGCGAGCCACCTCGTGCCCGCCCAGGTCGAAAGCCTTGAACTTGATCTGCCCGATGGACAGCTCCTGCGTTATCGTGGCGTGGGCGGGTGCGCGGGAAGGTCAGCTTCGGGGTCCGGCACGGCGTGATCGCGACACGGGAGCCCGCGACAGGTCCGATGGAATAATGATGCGGTTCTTCGCGTCCGACGAGGAGCCGCGGGGCGCGGTATTTTGATCGGGTTCGGGGAGCGGGCGCGGGGGCGCACCTCTGAGGTTGGGTACTGCGTCGGCTGGTGCTGCGCGAGGCGCTCGTCCTTGAGCATGTGCATCAGCGTCGTCTTGCCGGCGTTGTCGAGACCCTGGCGATGAAGGGGGGGAGGCGGGCGGGGCGCGGGTCAGGGAGAGGATCTCGATTTGAAACACACGCGGGCGAGTGACCGAGGGTGGCTGGCGGGTCGCGCCGGTGGAGGCGAGAGAGATCGCGCGCCTCGCGCGCCGGAACCCGCCGCTGATCGCGCGCGCCGCTCCACCGCGATCGTCACGCCGCGTTCGTTTCGGGCGATCGCGGCGGACCGCGGGCGATGGGCCGATCTGGCGGAGGGCGATCGGCGCCGCGCCGGTCGCGGTCCCTCCCCTCCTCGCGAGCCTTCGCGCTTCTCTCTCGTCTCCTCTCCGCCGCGAGATCGGCCGGCGGCGGGGGCGGTCGTGACGGGGCGCTCACCAGGAAGAGGATCTTGGCGTTCTTCTGCCACAGCCCGAGGCTGGCGAGGATATCGTAGAAGAAATCGAAGAACCCCATGGCCGATGCGTCGGTGCGGGCGTCACACGCGCCTCGCTTCTTCCAAAGTGCGACACACGGCTGGCGGTTCGGATGTTTTATCGTCGTTCCTTCTCCGCGTCGTGACCGAAATGTCGTACTGGCTGGCTGGAGAGCATCCCTGTCAAATGCAAAATAGCCGTAAATAGTTCGATGTTCATATGAAAAACGCTGTGCGCATCCCGCGGTGATACTGGTTAATAAGGTCGTTGTGGTCGCCTCTAAAGTCAGCGATATCGCGACAGCACTATCCATTCGCCGGGACCACGCGGAGGAGGCTCGATGTCGGCGGTCACCGCGCGCGCCGCCGCGCCGAGCGCGACGCACGCGCACTACCGTCGCCGCGCACCCGCGCGTGTCGCCGCGCGCCCGCGCGCCTCGACCGACGGTGCGTCGAAGGCGTCGTCGTCGTCATCCGAGAGCCCATCCGACGGCCCGAATCACGTCGTCGTCGTCCCCGGCTTCCTCAGCGGCGCGGACGCGTACGGCGGCATGGCTCGCGCGCTCGAAGCCACCGGGTGGTTCACGTCCGTCACCGTCGTCCCAATCACGCGCGACATGTGGTACCCGACGCTCCTGGGCGGGGACTTCGCGCCGATGCTCGACGCCATCGAAGCCACGGTTCGATCGATCGGCGAGACGAACGACGCCGACCGCGAAACGAACCCACGACGCGACCTCTGCGTCGTGGGACACAGCGCCGGCGGATGGCTCGCGCGGCTGTGGATGGGCGACGCGCCGTACGTGAACGGCAGAGTTTACGGAGGGGCGCCGCGCGTCAAGACGCTGCTCACCCTCGGCACGCCACATAACTCCCTCGAGGAGTACCCATTCGGACGAGTCCCGGAGCGACTCGCCGACGTCGTGAAGACGGCTTCGAACGGTTCGAGTGCCGAGGGTGCCGAGGGTACCGAGGGTGCCGAGGGTGCCGAGGGCGCGCACCCGGTGTGGACCGCGCAGAGGGCGTCCACGAGCTCGTTATCGCTGACCAACTTCTTGTACCCGGGCGCGTGGGCCGCGCCGACCGGGGTTCGCTACGTCTCCGTGCGAGGCGACGCCGTCGCCGCCGCGTCGCTCGGCGACGTCGCCACCTTCCTAACCCTCGGCACCCTCGGCACCCTCGGCACCCTCGGCACCCTCGGCAACCTGGCGGCGTGCGTCGGCGCGGGGGTGAGCTACCGCACGGCCACGGGCGGCGCGAACGCGGCTGTCCTTCGCGGAGACGGAGTCGCGCCGATCGAAGCCGCGACGCTGGACGGGTCGGAGCGCGTCACGCTCGTCGGGGTGACGCACCAGGCGACGAACGAACGGATCGGTGGGGACGGTGGGGAGGACGCGGAGGAGGGTGTGGGGTCTCCGTGGTACGGGTCCCCGCGCGTGGTTGCGACGTGGGCGAGGCGTTTGTTGGAGCCCGCGCCCGGCGGGGAGGAGGAGACGGTGTTCGAGTGGGAGACGCACCGGGGGGAGGGGACGGGGACGGGGGCCGGTCGGCGGCACGCGGATGAGAAGAAACGGCTGGATGAGCAGAAACGGCTGGATAAGGGCTCGGCCGACGCGGCTGGCGACGATTCGTACGACGCGACGGCGCTGGCGTCCGCGCTCGAGGCGGCGTTGACGGGCGGGTCGGATACGCTGGAAAACGTCGACGTCGCCGCGATTGCACCCTTCTCCGGCGTCGACGATCGAAGGACCGTCTCGACCGTTACGACCTCATCCGCGGCCGGGTCGCTGCTGTGGCAGGCGTGCCTCGCCGCTCGCAACCGCGTCCCGGGCGCTACGACGATCGCTAGGGCGCTCCTTCGCGACGCTCGCGCCGATCCCAACGCGGGTGGTTCGCACACGGGTACGCTCGCGCCAGGCACGCGGACCGACGACGACGATTTCTTCTCCACGTCGCCGCTGTGGTGGGCTGCGAGCGCGGTGGAGGCTGGCGGCGGCGCCGACGCGCTGAACCTCACGCGCGAGTTGATCGACGCGGGTGCAGACGTCGACGCGTTCGGTCGGTACGACGGCGTGGAGGGCCCGCCGCTGTGGTGGGCGGCGGTCGCCGCTCGAAACGGGGAGGGCCAAAGCGCCGTCGACCTCGCGAGGGTTCTCATCGGCGCGCGCGCGTCCGTCGACGTCCGCGGCGGGTACGGTCCGGGCGTCGCGCGAACGTCGCCGCTGGTGTTGGCCCTTCAGGGCGTGCCGGGGAACGGGACGTGCGCGGAGCTGGCGCGGGTGCTCTTCGTCGCGGGCGCGAGGCTAGACGCGGCGGACGTACAGGGGTTGGCTCTGTACAGGTTCGGATCGGCGGTGAGCGTCGTCAAGAGCGAGATTGGCGCGTGATGTGGTAGTTCCGGTGCGAAGGTAATGTTATGATGGTTCACGGAGGTTGCCCGCGGGTGCGAGGGTTCGCCTGCGCGATACATCGAGAACGCGAGGTCGTGATGTTATTCATGCTCGCTCGTCACTTTCGTTCCACCTTTGTCAACGCGAACGCGCTTATGTTGTACTGCGTGGGGTATGGTCCGTGGGTGGTGACTGCAACGGTCTTCTGGTTGATCTTCTTGACTGTTCCTCTTTCCTGAACTCCTCTTTTGTCCGTCATGGTCACCGTGTTGCCGGGTTTAAACGCGTTGGTTGCGAGCAACAAACAGCGATCTTGCCTTCGGTCGACTGCTTGCAACACCAGTCCCAGCTCTTCCATCGTGCAGCGGGAGATGTGCTCGAACGCGAACAATCTCCGGATTTGCGCGCGATCGAGCCCCGGCTCGGGCTTGGCATCGGTCGCCTCCGCGTCGGAATCGTCCTGCTTGCGTTTCTTGGGCGGCATGTTGTGGAGAGGCAAAGCCACGACGTATCGGCCAAATACTGGTGAAGCCACGACAATCGGCCGTTCCAAGAAAAAAACGTCTTTTGAATTCTCAGACAGTCAGTGACATATCATATTGTCCTGCCTTTCCTAACATAGGGCCGCGAGTCGGCTCACCGATTGTTCGTCACGACGCGGTCGAAGGGCGCGCGACGCGTCGGGGAGTCGTCCCGAAGCGACATCGTCGTCGTCCGTCGCGTAAGGTCTTCGCCGTCCGAGTCCGAGGATGAGTCCGACGACGACGACGAATTCGAGGTCGACTCCGAATCCTCCGTGTCCGAATCCTCCGTGTCCGACTCGTCTCCCGACGAGTCATCCCCCGACGAGTACCCTCCCGCCTCCACCCCCTCCCTCACCGCGCCGGCGGCGCCTTCCCCTTTCCCACCCTTCCCGCCCTTCTTGCCCTTCTTCTTCTCACCCGGCGGACCGATCATCCGAGCAACCTCCGCTCGGGTATCCGTCACCCTCGCCACCTGCGCGGCGCCCTCGTCCAGCGCGTAGATTCTCACACCCTTGTGTCCAGCCGTGGCGACCACCAGCAGCGCGCGCACCGAAGCCCCGGCCCCGGCGCCCCCCTTCGACGGGACGAACGCGCTCGACACCTCGCCCGTGGGGTTCGGGTTCCGCAACGTCTCCATGCACTCGATCTGGTCCCCGCCCACGCCCGGCAGGTCAAACGCGTGGACCATCAGACCGGACGCGAGGCTGAAGACCCCGAGGTTACCCGCGCCGACGGGCACGATGAGGTGCTCGGTGCCGAGCGAGGGCGTCACCCCCGCGAGTACGAACGGGTACGGCGCCGGGTCCTTCCACCCCTTTTGAACCTCCTCGGCGTAGGCATCCGCGTCGGCGCCGTTCATGTTCTTGGGCCGGTTCGGTTTGTCGCCCCAGCCCCGGCCGGGGGGCGCCGGGAAAGGGTTGGGCAGGTCCATGCGCGGGACGGTGGGTTGCATGTCGTCGAGGGAGTACACGTGCGCGGTGAAGTACGGCTCGGCGTGCTCCGCCGCTTCCAAACCCCCCGCGCGAAACGCGGCTTTGCAAATTCCTCCGATTCTGCGAACGACGACCAAATCCGCCACCCCAGACTCGTGCGCGATCTTCGCCCCGACCACGGTGGCCTCCGCCCTGGCGGTGACGAACCGCTGCCTGTGCCTGCTCAGCAGCGCGTTGGACGTCTTGTTGTAGACGCTGAGGAAGTAATCGGAGTGATCGCCGGGTTTGATGACGAATCCCGACTTTTTGGCCAGCGCGCCGGCGCCCTCGAAACCGTTCTCGTCGATGGTGTCCAGAGCCGCCTCCGGGTCCAGCCTGGGCGCGCCCGGCGCCTTCTCGCCCTTGAGCTTGTTGACGTACGGGACGTGCCTGGTCAGCGCGTTGACCGCCGCCGCGGCCTCCCTGTCGGCGGTGATCCATTCCTTATCCTTGGGCGCCTCAACCGCGCGTCGCCCCTTCTTGGAGAAGGAGGCGAGAAACGGGGCGTGCGTGTGCGTCACGTCCCTGGCCGGGTCGCCGTCCGTGCCGGTCGCGCCCCGCGCGCCGCCCGGGTGTATCTGCACCCTCGGCCCGGCCGGAACCTGCGCGGTGACCTCCTTGGGGAGCCTCCACTGGCCCAAGGGCGAGTGCCAGCCAAAGCCGCTTCGACCCTGCCCGCCCTGAAACGCCGCCCAGAGGCACACGTTGCCGTCGGCGTCCACGCTGACGATGGAGGCGCTATCCGGGAGGGTATCGATGAACACCACCGGCGCGGTGTGCCCGCGGTAGATGTCCTGCGAGTACAGGTCCGACGCCGGGTGTTCCTCGCCTCGCCGCGCCCGCGCCTTGGCCTCCTTCACGGATTTCTTCCCAGGCGCGATTGGGTTGACGTCGGGTGAGAGCAACCGGGCTCGCTCCGTCGTGCCCATGTGCGAACCCGCGCCCATCTTGAAGTTGTCCGCGGCGTCGAGGAGCCGGTCGATCCCCGCGACGTTCGCCTGCCCCGGGACGGACGCCCAGTGCTCGCTCGGGTCGAGCCGCTGCCTCCGACGCTTGCGCTTGTCGGCATCCTCCTCCTCGGACTCGGACTCGGAGGATTGGATGGTGAGAATCTCATCCAGGGGTCCCTTACCAGCCTTCTTCGCGGCGCCGATGCGGGAGAAGGCGTTCCCGCCGCCGTACGCGTTGGCGCCGCGGAACATGCTGATCTCCCGCGCGCCCGTGCCCACCTCCGTGATTCCAATCGTCGCGCCGTCGGCGGAGACCACGTTCGGCCGGAGGGTGGGCGAGGTTCGAACAATGTCGCCGTTTGGCCGCGTGAACATGGCGTACGGCTGCCTCCCGCCGAGCGTGAACGCCGGAAAGAAGTGCGCGATCGTGATGGCGTCGTGGGACCAGGTCTCGCGCGAGTGTTTGCGCTTGTACTGCTCGTCCAAGGCGCGCATCTCCTCCTCCTCCATGTTCTTGCGCATCTCCTCCTTGCTCCCCTTTGCCGGCGCCTTTGGATCCTTCTTGCCGCCGCCGGCAGCCGCCTTGGCTGCGGCTTCCTTCTGCTGCTTGGCGAGAACGTCGGGATCGACGATGGGCGGGGGCATCGCCTCGGGTGGGTAGGATGAGGTCACGTGGTTCACGGGCGCGAGCCACAGGGTCTCGCCCATGCGAAGCTTCGCCTTCTTCTTCTTATCCTTCTCGCCAGCCTTGGCGGCGGAGACCAGCGTCCACATGCGGCTCATCCCGCCGCGCTCCGCGCTGGCAATCTGAGACCCGTCCGCGCTCCAATCCAGCGCGGTGACGGCCGTGTACAGCGCCGTCGGATCCGTGCTCGTCTCCTCGCCCTCGGTGCGCTCGATCGGCCCAGTGCCGTTGATACCGACGGGATCCGGTTCCCTATCCGGATGAGGGTTCAGCTTAGCCTTGGCGATGACCACCGGCTCCGTGGGAACCCTGCGCGACTTGGGCTTCTTCGCCGCGGGGTTGGATTCGCCCTTCTTCGTTCCTCCGCCGAACCAACCGCCGCCTCCTCCTTTGCCCTTGCCCTTGTCCGGGGAGTTTGGCCCGGCGTTTTCGTCGTCCTCGTCGGAGGCGTAGTCGTCGCCCCCCGGAAATTTCCAAATCACGATATCGCCTCTGCTGGTGCCCGCGGCGAGGTTGAGGTTCCTTCCGGGCGCGGCGCGCACGGACGTCACCGCGCTCGCCGTCTTTAGCACCGACTTACCGGCGAAGCTCTCGGTGACCCTCACGTTTCCCCAGTACCTGGCCTCCGCCTTTGCCGCGACCCTGTGCACGTGGATCGGCGGTGGGGGCTCCGCCAGGCGGCCGAGGTTAGCCACCCCGGTCCTCGGCGGGTTATGCGCCCGGCCCACGGCGTCCGCCTCCGCGGCTTTCGCGCGATCCTCCAGCTTCTTCTTGTACTCCGCGCGTTCCTCGTCCGACGTGTCGTATTCCGATTCGTCGTCGCTGGTGTCCGACGCCGTCGACGACTCGGAGTCGCCCGCGCCCGCGGGTCCCGCGTCTTTCTTTGGCGCAAACGCCGCCATCTCCACGCCCCGCCCCACGCCGGGCGGCGGCGACGCCTCGCGTATGGGCTGCGTGTGGTGGAACACCAACCCCCGAGGCCTGCGCCGCTGCATCTCCCCGAGCATGAGCTGGCACGCGTGTCTGTCGACCCGGGTCTCGTACGCCGCGCCGGTTTCGTCCTCGTCGTCCGAACTCGACGTGGACCACTCAACCTCCACCGCCGCCGTCATCCCCTCCGCGTCCAGTAAGGCGCGGTCGAACTCGAAGTCGTCGTCGTCATCGTCACCCCCGCCCTTCTTGGGCTTTGTCCACCCCTTGGGCTCGTCGTCGTCCGCCGCCGGCTTCTTCTTACCGCCGAAGAAGCCGCCGGTTTTTTTCGCGGCTTTCTTCTCCCGCGCCCGTCGCTCCTTCTCGCGCTTCTTACGGCGCGCCTTCTGCTCCGGGGTCTCGTCGGGCTCCGGTTCCCAGAACGAGAGCTCGTTCACCGCGGCGCCGTCCAGGCGCGAGATGACCGCCGCCGCGATGGCCTTGGCGACAAAGGCGCCGGAGGAGGCATACTGCGCCTCGATCTCGGCGACGATGCCCTGCGACTCTGAAGCGCAAATCTCCCTCACGAGCGAATCGGCCACCTGTCTGCATATGGCATCGACGCGCAATGACTCCTGGCGCCGCCACTCGCGCCTGCTCTCCGTCAGCGACCACTCGGTGGGCTGCGTGGCCACCTTGTTGACGACGATGTCGCAGATTTCGACGGCGAGCTCGCGGCACATGTTCTCGACGGTTCCCCCGACTTTGTTCGTCGGCGTCTTGGGCCGGAGCGTCGTCAAGTCCGTCTCGCCGGTGTAAGATTCCGTGGACTGGAGGTACTTGAGCCGCGCGGCGACGGGCATGTGCGCGAGCTTCATCTTCAGCAAACGATCCTTCGCCTTGGCCGGCACGTACGTCAGCCGCCGCTTATCGCCGCCGCCGCCCAGTTCCTCGACCAAACGCTTCACGAGCTCCTCGCGGTTTTTGAGGTTTTTCATCTCCGCGGGTCGCTCGGGGAACACGAACGGCGACACCGGTCGGTGGAAAGACTCGACCGAGTCGGTATCGCTGTCGGGTTCGTACCACTTCTTCTTCGGAGCCACCTGAAACAGTCCCTTGTACTCCGTTTTGGTCTCCTTGCGAAGCTTGCGGGACGCGGAACGACGCGGAGTGAGCCCGCTTTGCCGCGTCAGCCGCGGCGTGTCCGGATCAGTCGACGCGTCGGTGAGTTCGGGGTGCCGAGGGGGTGCCGAGGGGGTGCCGTCGCCTGGGGCCCGGGGCCTGGGGGTGAGCACAATCTCGGACCGTTCGGAAGATCCGTCGTCGTCGGTGCTCTCCTCCCCGTCGGTTGTGCCGTCGTAGTCGCTGCTCTCCAAGCCGAGCTCTGCAGCCTCCGCGCGCATCCTCGCCGCGTGCCTCGCCTTGTCCTTCCGAATGTCCTCCAGCTCCCGTTGCCTCTCGTACAGCCTGTCGGTCTCGCGAAGTAAGTCCCGCTGGCGCTTCTCCAGCGCCTGCCTCCTCGCCGCGAGTTCGCCGAGGTATCCGCTGTGATCGCCCCGTCTCGCCGCGTACGCGTCCCGCAGGGTCGCCATCGCCTCGTGCAGCGACTGCGCGTCCGGGTCCCGAGGGTCAGGGTCCGACAACGGCGCGGAGAGGAGCTGCTCGGCGAGCTCGCCGAGGTCCTCGTCGCGGTCGATGGCGCCCGAGCGGACGAGCGCGGCTCTCAGCGCGGGGGTGGACGCGAGCGCCTCGCGCACGAACGCGGCGCGCGCGGCGTTTTTGCGCTGGAAGCGCTGCTCCATGCGGGACTGCTCCAGCGCGAGGGCCTCGCGCTCGGCGGTGACGCGCCGCAAAGCCTCGGCGGCATCCTCCTCGGGGAGCCCGAAGAGGCTCCTGGTGAGCGGGTCGTCGTCCTTCTCGCCGGGCGCCGCGGACATCTGGCGTTGACTTTTTGAATCTCTCGGAGGGGGAGACGCGCGCGCCGGCGCGATCCTCGCGTCCCGCGCGTGTCCCCGCCGGCTCCGGCTCCCGCGCGCGGTGACCTCCGAGGGTGTGTCCGCCTACGAGCGCCGCGTCCCACCCCGTGCCCGAAGGACCGCGCGCCCGTCTCTGACGCGGTCGCGGGTTCGGGTGCCGTCTGCCGATGCCTGCCAAAAACACGTCCGGCCGGACAAAACGCGGTCGGTTGTCCAAAAATGCGCCAAAAAAAATTAACCTCGCCACGTGCCCGAACCACAACTGCACAACGAACCACACAACGATGGCCGCGGCGCTCTCGCCCTCGACGGGCGGCGCCGCCCCGCACGGCTTCGCCGCGCGGGTTCGCCTCAACGTGGACCCCGTCCTCCTGCGCGAGTCTAAGCGCAGGCCCGAGATCGCGTACTCGTGGTTTCCCCTCCCCGCCGCCGCCGGCCCGACGTTCGGGGCACCGTCGAGATGCACCGTCGACGCGCTGGCGAGGTCGATACACGTCTCGCTCGGCCTGCGTTGCGAGTCGCATCGCGACCTGCTGCTGCGCGTCGACGGGTACGCGGTGGCGCACGAGCTGGACATCGCGGTGGTCAGGGACGGCGACGTGGTGCACGTGAGCGCGCCGGACAGCCTGCACGGCGGCCCGTGGCCCGAGTCCCCCGCGACCGGCGTCGTCGGCGCAGCCACGCTTCCAACGAACTTTTTCGTGCAGACGACGCCCGCGACGGCGCCGCCGGCGCTGGCGCCGCGTCGGGAGGCGATGGAGACGGCGCCGCGGCGGGAACGGGACGGCGAGGGGAAGGATAGGAGCAGGAGCGCGAGGCGTAAGGCGCTCAAGCGCGCGCGCGCGCGTGCGGAGAAGTACGGTTCCGCGGGCGGCGGCGGTTCCGGGCGCGAGATTCCGCCGCCGCCCGCCGCACCGCCGACGAAGCGCTCGAGGCGGGAAGCGCGGGGCGACCACCCCCCCGACCGACGCCGCGTCATCCATCCCGCGCCCGCCGGCGCCGACTCGCTCGATCCCAACGGCGACCTCGCCGCCAACGGCGGGTCACTCGCCACGTGGGACGAGCGCGGGTGGGTGCCGCGCCCCGACGACGCCGCCCTCGCCGCCGCCCAGGCTGCCGCGCAGATGGCGGGCGCCGGAACCGACGGAGCGACGAGGAAGAAGATTGCATTCGGCGGCGGCGGCGACGGCGGCGAGGCCGACGACCGCCCGTCCTCATCGTCCGACGCGTCGTCTTCATCCGACGCGTCATCATCCTCGTCGTCGGACTCGGACTCGTCATCCGGAGACGACGAAGACGAGGGCGTCGCCGGCGGCGGCACAGCCGGCGGCGACGACGACGACGACGCCATTCGCGACGAGTGGCTCGCGCTGGCGTCGGTCAACGACACGGCTGGCGCCGGCGAGGACTGCGACGGACGCGTCGAGCAGGGCGACGTGCTGGCGTACACCCTGCACGGCCGAGCGCTCGTGGGCGTCGTTGAATCGACGCAGCCGGACTTTGGCGGCGACGGCGGCGGCGTTCGAGTGTCCGCGCGGCTGGCGCCGCATCCGGAGCGGCGTCGCGTCAAAGGATTGGCCTTCGCCGCGAAGCTCATCGCGAGCTTCGGGGGTGGACCGGGAGCTTACGGCGGGCGCGACCGACCGGCTCCGCCTTTCGACGGCATCGAGCCCAACGGTACCGTCACCGTCGGCGTCGACGACCTCGTCCGCACCGCGAGGCTCGTCGGCGGTCCACGGTATGCGGGGGGCGATGACCCGAAAGAGAGCAGGTTGGCGGCGGGTGACGAAGAAAAAAAGCGAACGCCCGCGATCGAAGCTGACCTGGAGGATGCGTCCGCCGAGGGAAGCGACCCGGAGGAGGTCCAGGAAGAGACGCGGTGGCTGGACGCGGCGAGGTCGAAGGAGGACCCGCCACCGATGGAGGGCAGGGGGTGGACGTGGGAGGATCTCATCAACGACCACGCGTACGATCCGTACCAGACCCTCGGGTACGATCCAAACGGCGCCGCGCCCGCGCAGGAAAAGGACAAGGCGATCGAGAGGGACAAGGCGATCGAGAGGGACGACGACGTCCCGAGGAAGGTGCCGGCGCCGGGCGCGGCGCCCACGGGCGCGGCGCTCTCGCACAGGTGGAGGCAATCGGGCGCCGCTGCGGCGGCGGCGGCGGCGGCGGCGGGGGGTGGTGGTGGAGGTGAAACGGCCGACTCGGGGGGCGGCGCGCAATCGGAACCCGAGCGAGCTCCGACGCCGGACCCGCCGCCGGAGCCCCGCGTCGCCGCCGCGCCGCCTCCGAAGTCCCCGAAGGGAGGTAAGGCGCGGGGACGACCGAAGGGGTGCCCCGAGCAACGCGCTCTGGAGGTTGTGTTCAAGCGGAGCATGGACGAGTGGCGAAAGTCGTTGCCGAGGGGGAAGCGGGACAAGCTCGACAAGGACCTGAGGGTCAAGCCGGGCGCCCCCGCCAAGGACTTTCACCTCATCGGCAGCATACACAAGATCCACTGGGACGACGATAAGAGCCAGAAGCGCGCGGAGGTCGTGGCGGAGCTCAACAAGCTCTGGCAATCGTACCAGATTTACCATCGAAAGGAGTAGCAACGCACTGTATGATAAACACAAGAACGGAGGTTCAAGTTTCTCGGGCGCGCAACAACACGTTCCTTCGAGCCTCGGCGCGGAAGCAGACTGGCCGTGCCGAGCGGAAAGGCGCGTGTCCAACGGGGCGCGGCGGCCAGTCCGGGGGGCGACGCGCAGCCGCGATGGGGAGCGGCGCGCGCGCTCGTTCGCGGTCGTTCAAGCCGCGGGATAACTTCGCGGTGGAGGAGTCCCACCGCGCGTCGACCTCGCCTCCTGGGGAGACGAGCGGCGGCGGCGCGGCGTCGCTCGCTGCGGCGAGGCTCTCGTTTGGCCAGGGCGCTTCTTCGTCCGATGGGATTCGGGGATCGGGGCTGGGTACCGCCGCCTCCGTCGCGGGCGAGCCGTGTCGAGCTTGCAGGGCCGCGGGGGCGTCCACGTCCGGTACGCACGGCGGCGGCGCGACGGGGAGGAGCCCACCGCGGCGAAGCTCCGAGCTCGCGCGCGCGCTCGCCGCCGACGCGCGGGTGGCCGTCCCCATCGATCATCCCCACGCGGTCGCGGACGACGGCGAGCCGGGGGGCGACGCGCAGCCGCGATGCACGTGCGGCAGGGGGTGGAACGAACGCGTCAGGAGGCTGAGCGAGACCCTCGCGCAGGGACTCGTCGCCGCCGCGGTGCCCGCGACGCGCGGTGCCCACGACGCGACGAACGAACGAATCGGAATCGGAATCGGAATCGGGATGGCCGGCGGGGGAGGCGTCGGTGACTCACCGACGGGCGACGACGACATCCTCCTCTACGACGGCGGCGACGAGGGGGGCGCGCGGGAGGCGGCGGCCGCGGCGGCGAAGACGCGCGGCGAAGAGCGAGTCATCCCGTGCGACGCGTGTCCAGAGCGAGTCATCCCGTGTCCAGAGCGAGTTATCCCGTGCGACGCGTGTCCGTCGTGCGACGATCAATGCGGCGTCCCGAACTGCGCGACGTGCGGCGGCCCCCGCGGATATCGAACCGGGGACGTCGAGGCGTCGCGCGGTGGATCTTACCGCATGGCGCCCCCGGAGGAGGTGGCGGCGGCGGTGGACATCGCGACGGCGGCGGCGGCGAACCCTCAACGAACGGGATGGGGTCGAAGCGTCGGGCCGAGCGGCGACGACGACGCGCTAAACCCGGGGACGGGCGGGCGGACTGTCGCGGGTGATACGGGTGATAAGAAGAGACGGGAGAGCGTGCCGCTGACGTGCTGCCAGGTGACGCGTAATCGCCACTCGGGGTCGCTGTGGCTCGTCGCCAACGGCAGGGTCTACGACGCCACCCTGTTCATGTACGATCACCCGGTGGGACCGGCGCCGATGCTGAGGGGCAGCGTGCGGGATAACACGGAGGACATGGAGATGCACTCGGGGGCGGCGCAGAGGGCGTGGCGGCGGCTGAGAATCGGGCACCTCGTGCCGTGCCCGGCCGCGGGGTACGGGTATTTCAACCCACCGCCGCGAGAGAGCCGGTGCGCTATCCAGTGAGCCCGGGTCGCGACGAGGATCAAGGTATTCCGTACCCCCGAACCTAGACGAACGGATCGTGTACACGCTATTAATGATACACAGTTTAGAAGACGCGAAAGGCTAATCAGAACCCCACGCCGGGCAGCGGAGGGAAACCCCCGCCCCCGGCGACTTCGGCGTACCACTTGGAAAACTCCGCGCCCGCCTGCGCGCCCCCCACGGCGAGCCCAGACAGGAGGGTGGTCATGGCGCCTATGCGTATCCACCGCCAGTTCTCGTCGATCGCGAACCTCTTGCCGAACAGGTACGTGCCCATCGTCTCGAGCACCAGGTTGGTCCCGGGGATGATCACCTTGTAGTTTTGCCACACCCACTTGACCGTCGCGACGACTGGAAACGACCGGCGCACGACGGAGATTGGATTGCCAAACTTATCCGTCGCCGCGAGCCCGTCGTGCATGCGGAACAAGGTGGCTTCGGGGCCGAGAAGCGCCTGAAAGGTATCCGGAACACCCACGATCGGCCGCTCCGCGTCCTGCTCCGACCGCAGCAAGGACACGAACTGCCTGTTGAGGTTACCCAGCGACGCCTCGTTGAGCACCGTCTCAAAGTTTCTGTAGTCGACAAAGACCGGGTTCAACGTCCGCCCGTTCAGCTTGGCGAACACCTCCATGAGCTCCAGCATGGTCATCGTCTCAGGCCCCACGGCGTCGTACGCCCTCCACGTGTACTGCCGCACGCTGTCGATCTTCGGCCGAGCCCAGTCGTACCCGCTCGACTCGGAGACCTGGACCGGCCTGTGAACAAAACACGATGTCATACTAATTGCCCATGCGAAAATAAAAAATAAACTCACCGCCGAGTGGGTTCCGTCAAGCTGACGTACGCTATCCGGCTCGCCGCGTCCTCAACCTCGAGCGGCTGCAACGGCGCGCGGCCGTTGCCCATTATGGGCGTTATCGGCAGGAGCGCGAGGTCCACCATGTTGATGTTATCCCCGCGCTGGCTCACCATCCCCTGCTCCTTGCTGTACAGTAAGCCCAGCGTGAACACGCTCACCGGCAGCCGATCGATCCTCGCCAGCGCGTAATCGGCCATGGCCTTCCACCGGGAGTACGGCACCTGCCCCGCGCGCTCCGCCTTGACCGCCTGCGTCGAGGATTGCACCCAGTGCCCGAATCCGAGCGCCTCGCACGCGCGCGCGGCGGCGATGGGCGCCCGGTAGTTGACCGCCATCATGGCATCCGGTCGATCCGACCTCGGGCCCGCGAGCGCGGCGAGGTTGATGAACACCGCGTCCGGCCCTCCCATTCCCAGCGAACCCAGCTGGTCCCTCCAGCTGTCGAAGTCGTGCTGGTAGTAGTAGTCGCATCTGGTGGCGCGCACGGTGGACATGCGCTTCGAGCCGTACCGAGAGTAGAGCCGGCTCATGAGGTGCCCGGGAGACGAGGACAGGAGGATGACCTCGCCGGGCTCCAGGCCGTGGTCGCGTCGGTGCTCGTGCGCGTCGAGGACGGACTGGAGGACGCGGCTGCCCAGGAACCCCGCCGGGCCGGAGAGCGCGATCTGCTTCGGGGGAGCCTCGAGGAGCGCCGCCGAGGCGAACCGAAGCAGCGGGCTGAGGTTGCGAGCGGCAGACATGCTGACTCACGGAGGAAATTAACAACGAGACCGGCAGACCGGGCGAGGGAAAGGGGATATCCCAGGCGGTTTTCCGCGGGTTTCGAGCACCCGGACGCGCCGCCCGGATATCGAGGAGGTGCGTCGAGGCTGCCGAGGGCGCGGAGGCGGCGGCACCCGCGGCCGGAGCGCTCCCGAAGTTTGCGGGGGCTCCTCCGCCGAGAATTGTCAAAAAGTGCCGAAGCGAGGCGTTCAGGATTTTTTCCTCGGTGCCGCCATCGACACCTTCGCTGTGAGACTGTTTGCCTGTGATGAATCGCCCTCGGGTTTTCTCGACCAATCAGATTTGTCGTGGGTGATCCATCCAAATCAGATCTCCCCGTCCCGTTCAAAGCGCTTCGGGGTTCCCAGACGCGCGCCATAACCGACGCCCCGAAGGGTACGCGCCCGTCGCCGGTCAACCGGCGCGCGAGAGTGTCCCCGCTGGAAGCACACGGAGCGACTCGTCGACGCGCTCAGACGCATCACCCGACGCGCCCGCGCCGCGCGCGCGCATTCGCCCGCGCGAGCCGTTAACTTTTGGCATCCACCCCGTGCAGACTCGGCGCACGTGGCCCTAATCGCATCTGTCGCGCGAGTCGAGGCGAGCGCGGGAGGATGTGCGCGGCGTTCGCGCGCGCCGTGACCATCGCGGGAGCCGCGGCGGCCGCGACGACGCGGCCCGCGTCGTCCCACCGCGCGCGCCTCGCGTCCGCCGCCCCCGCGCGTCGTCTCGCGCCGCTCGCGCTCGGCGGCCGACCGAGGCCCGTCCCCTCGAGTCGCGCCGTGTCCATTCACGGCCGCGAGCTCGCCGGGGCGCGCGTCGCGCCGCGGGCGTCGGCCGCGGGGAACAGGCCCAACGCATCCGAGGAGCTCACGGCGTCGGACGAGGACGGCGTCGTCGTCGAGGGCGTCGTGCTCGACGACGCGAAGGACGGGCACAGTCAGCACATCGGTCGTCATCACGCAGTCAGCCGCGACGATCTCGACGATCCCGCTCGCGTCTCGACGCATTCGCCGGTGGACGAGGAGGAGGAGAAGGCGTTCCGTCAGCAGGTGACCACCGCGTTCGACGCCGTCGCGCGGGACGCCAACTTCCAGGAGGACCTGCGCAGGAGGAGCGCCGAGTCGAGCTCGACGGGACGAGCGGGGGGCGCCGGATCGTCGACATCGGAAAACGTCGAAGAAGTCGCCGGAAACACCGGAAGTCCTCAACCGAACCCTCAACCCACCCGGGCCGAGCTGTGGCGACGCGCGATCAAGCTCCCGATGTACTCCGTCGCGCTCGCGCCCCTCGCGGTCGCGGGCGCCCTGTGCCACCACTGGTACGGCTGCGTCAACGTGCCGCAGTGGGCCTCCTTATGCGCGGGCGCGTGCCTCATCATCGCGTGGCTCAACCTCTCCAACGACGCCTGGGACGCGGCGACGGGCGTGGACGACTCCAAACCCGAGAGCGTCGTGCGCCTGCTCGGCGGCGACGAGAGCGAGGAGGCGAGGAAGGCGGCGGTGAACAAGGTACACGCGATCGCGTTGGGGTGCCTCGCGCTGGGCGCGGTCGGCTTGTGTTACGCCGCCTCGGCGATGGCCGTGAACACCACCGCCGACGTCGTGTACACCGTCCTCGGGATGCTCGGCGCGGCGGTGTTCGCCGGGCACGCGTATCAGGGCCCGCCGTTCAGGCTCAGCTACAAGGGTCTGGGCGAGCCCATCTGTTTCGCCGCGTTTGGCCCGTTGGCGACGGGGGCGTTTTATCTGGCGCTCGCGGGGGGCGTACCGGGGGGTAGCGTGTGGATGGGCGTGCCGGCGACGCCGACGCTGCTTCAGCCCGGGGTGCTCGGCGCGTCCGCGTTGGTGGGCCTCACGACCACCGCCATCCTGTTCACCTCGCACTTCCACCAGGAGGAGGGCGATCGCGCGGCCGGGAAACGGTCCCCCGTGGTGAGGCTCGGGTTGCGCAAGGCGATCGACGTCCTGCGCGGCGGCGTCCTCTTCCACCACTTCCTCGCGTCGTTCCTCGCGTTCAACGGATGGCTTCCCATCATGGGCGCGGTGGGCGTCTTCGTCGCCATGCCGCTGTCCATCGGCGTGAGCTCGTTCGCGGCGCGACACGCGGATCGACCGAAAGAGCTCTTTCGGACCAAGTACGGAGCCGTGCGGTGGCACGCGGCTCACGCGGTGTTGCTCGCGTTGGGGTGCTGGCTGGACCCGTGGATGGTGTGGAACTGGCACAGGGTCCCGGGGTTGGCGCTGGGCGCGCCGTACGTGTGAGGGGGAGAAGGATCCCTAGGGGGGATTGATTCCCGGGCGCCTGAGAGACGGCGCCCCGGTCGATCGGTATTATTATACAGAAAGGAGTTGAACCGTTAGGACGTAATACTCTCCACCCGTCACCCGTGGGGGCGGCGGCGCTTGCTGCGGATAATCGAGCGAAATCATCGAACGCGATGTCCAGCCGTGGCGCTGATCGGCCGGCGTTGAGAGCGTCCTCTCCACGGCGTTGAGAGCGTCCTCCTCGCGCGTCTCTTCACCCCCTCGCGAAAAACTCCAGCGCCGCGTCAGCATCGAATCCGCATCCCGATAGCAGAAATCGTCGGTGTTTGACCTAACGACGAGTCACTGCGACGGTCGCATGGACCTCGCTCCCTCGGAAACGTTCGAAGCGCCTCCGGCGTACAACATCATGGAGTCGAGCAGCGCGGAGAAGAGGTGAGCGCCGCGACCACCCCTCGAAACCCCGCTCCCGGCCCCGCCCCCGCCCCTCTCATCCCGGCTCGTTGTTGACTCGCGCGAACGAGCGTTTATTAACCCGGCCGCCCCCGCGTACCTGACCGGCCCGTCGTCCGTTCGCGCCATCGCAGGGTCATCCCGAACATTCACGGCGGTCGCGTGGAGCCCTACGCCGACGCCACGCTCGACGCCGTCGCCGGCGCGGGCGGCGCCCTCCTCGCCCTCCTCACCACCTATCCGCTCATGACGCTCAACACCCGGCAGCACACCGAGCATCGCGCCCGCGGGAAGAAGGGAAGGCGCGACGCGTCCTCCGCGTCCTCCGCGTCGTCCCCTTCCCGCGGGATGATCGCCGAGCTCCGCCAGCTCATTCGCGAGGAGGGTGGCGTGAGCGCCCTCTACCGCGGCGTCGAGCCCGCAGTCATCGGCACCGTCGCGTCGCAAGCCGTGTACAACTACTTCTACTCGGCGATGCGCAACCGATACGTTGCCGAGAGACGAACGAACCCGGGCCCGCTCTCCAACCTGGCCATCGCGTCCGCGGCCGGGTGCGTCAACGTCATGTGCACCATACCCATATGGACCGTGACGACGCGGATGCAGGCGGCGAGGAAGAAGGCGGACGAAGCCTCAACGTCAAACTCGAAATCAAACTCGAAGTCAAACTCGAAATCGCTCGCGTCGTCGTGGTCGTCCTGGACCAAGGGCAAAGACGGGACGAAAGAACGCGGGCCCCCGGGTGAGAGTGAGCGCATCGAGGGCACCCACCCACCCTTGAAAGGGTTCGTCGCGACCGCGGGTGAGGTGTGGCGCGACGGCGGCGTCGCCGGGTTTTGGCAGGGCGTGGTGCCGTCGCTCGTCATGGTCAGCAATCCCGCGCTTCAGTACGCGCTTTACGAGACCGTCGCGGACGGGTACAGGCGCGCGCGGAGACGACGGCGACGGGCGAGAGCGGGTTTGGGCGTTGGGTCGGTAAAGTCGGTAAATAAGTCGGTAACGTCGATGACGTCGGTGACCTCGACGCGCGGGACGGACGAACTCAGCGCGTGGGAGGTTTTCGCGGCGGCGTCAATCGCCAAGCTGGGCGCGACGGTGGTCACGTATCCCATCCTGCTGGTCAAGTCCAGGTTGCAGTCGCAGTCGAAGGGGACGGACGCGTCGATGCGGTACGACGGCGCGTTGGACGCGCTCAGGCGGATCGCGGCAGAGGAGGGCGTCGGCGCGTTCTACCGGGGGTTCGGGACCAAGGCGACGCAGACGGTGTTCGCGGCGGCGCTCATGTTCGCCGCCAAGGAGGAAATCGCAAAGGCTGCGCAAGTCGCGTACGCGAAAATCGCGACGCGACGAGCCGCCGCCGCCGCCGCGCTCCGTCGATGAGCCGCCGCTCGAGCGTCGTCGTCTCGTCACACCCGTGTATACGTGATCGTCGTCGTTTACGCCCGTGATACGTACAGTCGCTAAGGAAAATCTAACTAAGAGTCATCGTACTCGCCACCCCGACGGGGCGTCTTCTCGTGATTGTTTAAGCGTCGAGCGTCAGTCATCATCCGCGGTCGCCGCCACGAGGACGCCCCCTACGTCCGCCATGGGTTCCTCGCAAACCGGGCACAGCTCGCTCCGCTCGTACCAGTCGAACGCGCATCCGAGGTGGAAGTGATGTCCGCACACCAGCGGCGTCTCGGGGTTATCGGACGTGTACTCCTCGAAGCAAATCGGGCAGCAATTGTCGTCATCCGCGAGCGACGTTAAACTCGCGGACTTTCGGTGCGAACTTAGGTGCCGGCGCGTGGGGTCCTCGGCCTTGGCGCGCGGGCCACCGTCGATGACGTCGCCGCTCACCGCGCCCTGACCCGCGCGCAAACCCGGCGAAGCCGGCCGGTTGAGCGACTCGCGCAAGAGTTTGCCGCGCAAATCGTCAACGCGTAAATCCCGGTCCCCGTCCGGACCGCCGCCGTAACCCGTCGAAACCCCCGCGAGGGGAGGGGCGGATTCCGTGCGGTGATGCCCCGGCCTGCCCGTCTTGAACGGCGACCGCGACGACGCGCGCTTGGGGTTGGGCGAGGACGCATAAGTCGTCGTCGCGGCGCACCCGCTCCCGTCCATGCTCCTGTGAACAAAACACGATGTCAGACAAATTGCCCGCCCATACGAAAATAAAAAATGAACTCACCTCCTCCGTTCGTCCCCGCGCGACCTGCCGCCTCGCTCCTCGCACGTCCCGACGAAGACGTCGCGGTGGTCCGTCGCGCCCGAGTGCGTCGAGTCCGATCGCCGTTTCGACGTCGACTTGTTCGAAAGGAGGGACGATTCGTTCGAGAGGCCCCCCGTCGACTTGTTCGAGAGGAGGGACGATTCGAGGCCGTCGCCGTCGTCGCCGTCGCTCGAACTCCCGGGTGTGGACCGCGGCGTGTCGCCTCCCGAGAGAGGTGTCCCGTCGTCCGGGGTCTGTTGCGTCAGCGGGGAGGGCATCGGCGGCGCCTTGTACCCCGCGGGCCTGTAATCGTCCGGGAGCTGGCGATGGAGAAAGGGCGTGCCCGAGTTGAACCTCTCGCGCTCGCCGTTGCCGTCCAAGGAGCTGTCCCTGCTGCCCGGGGAGTCCGCGGCTCGAGGCGAGACGCAGCAGCACATCGTCATCTGGCGGGAGGACGGGAGTCGGAGGTGAGCGACGCGGGTTTGGGACGGGGTGGGGACGGCGCGCCTCGGACCGACCCGCGGTCTTCCTTCAAAAATAAACGACGGGGAGAGACGGGCGGTCGGGGCGCCGCGGCCGGGCCTCGCGCGGGGTTCGACGGGTAACTCACGATCAAGTCCATGCACGTCGGGGGCGGTCGAGCCCGAGACGTCGTCCCGCGTCCCGAACCCTCCATCCCTCCCTCCTCGCACTCGAGTCCCGAGCCCTGGAAAACGCCCGACTCGAGCTCGGGTCCAAAATAAATGCCGCTGACGACGACCCCTCGTGCGCTCGCGTGTGCCGGCTCGCGTGCCCGGACGCGCGCGCTCGGTATCGACGGATGGTACACGCACGACCGCCGAGTAGATCCCCGGGGCGGGCGGGCGCGTTCGAAGTGCCGGCTCGCGGGACAGACGAGCGCCCCTTGGTTTTGACGACGGACAGGTCAGACGGGTGGGTCCGCTCATGAGACTGCTCATCATTCCCGGGTGCGATTGCTGGCGCGAGCTGGAGCCAGCTTTTTTCACACGACAAGACAGAGGCGGAATGAGACCCTGGACCTGGGATGCGTCGCGGCACCGCCGCCGCGCTCGCGTAGACGCCCGCGGGCGAGCATCCCTCGCCCACGCGTCTTCGCGCCGGGCGTTGGGGACGGCGTCGTGGAATGTCAACTCGCATTAGTTATACACAAACTCGTCTCAGCGCCGTCGAGCCGGGGGCGCGTCGACAACGCCGGTTGGCGACGCGACCGTCCCGACGGGTTCCTCCGCTCGAATCGTTCACCGCACGCGCGCCGCTCACCACCCTAGCATCTTACGTCCGATCGATAGTGGTTCTTGGTCCACGAAGAGCTTCTCCAGCGGCGTCTCGTCCCCCGGGGTGTCCTTGAAATTCAAGATGGAAGCCGCGACCATGAAGTAAATCACGAGTCCGCTGCTGTCGACCACCGTGGTCATGAGCGGCGCGGAGGTGACCGCGGGGTTGTAGCCCAGGTAAACCGACAAGAGGGGTAGCAGCCCGCCCAGCATGTTCGCCCACGCGGACACCAACGGCATGGATATGCACACCACCAGCCCTATCTTCTGCTCCAGGCCGTTCCAGTATATCGCGAGTATGTAGATCACCAGGCCGAGGCCGAGGCCCATGAGGAAGCCCGCGACGGACTCCTTGAATATGACGTGTAGCATGTCCCTCACGCCAACCTGTCGCAGCGCCACCGCGCGAATTACCGTCGCCACGGACTGGCTCCCCGTGTTCCCGCCGTGGCCGATGAGCAGCGGCACGAAGTAGCTCAGCTCCACGTTCGCCTGGAGGAGGTGCTCGAACTGCTCAACCACGAGCGCCGCCAGCACGAGGCCGACGAAGAAGATGGTGAGCCAGCCGCCCCGCGCCTTCATCATCCCCAGGATATTCTCCTTCTTATAAGGGAGCTCGGGCTCGCCCTTGGCCCGCGGCTCGCCGTCCTCGCCGACATCGAGCGGCGCGCCCCCACCCATCCCTCTCTCCACTACCGTCTACCAAAAAATAAACGATCGCAACACCCGCGGCTCCGATGTGCGAGGCCGGTACGCGGGAGTTTAGGGTGCGCGATGAACCCTTCGACGCGATGTGTCGCGCGATGAGACTCGAAAGCCGTTATCGACTCGCGACGGGACGCCCTCGCGGAGGGTTGTGAACTTCCCGCGGGGCCGCGGCAGACCCGAGGATCGGTCGCCGGTTACGGAAAACGAGAGCGAGCCAACGGATTTGGTCTCGAATCCGGCCCACGCGTTTTCCGGTTTGAAACAGTGGCCGTGATCGGCCAAGCGAAAGCACAGCGGGCGCCACTGGAGAACAAGGGAAACTTTTTATCGAGTTTACCGTTAGACGTGTTAATTGTTTCTTCTCCCACCCGGACCTTTGCGCGGCTAGCTGGACGACGAGCTCGAGCTTCCCCTGCGCGCCGCGCGCCGCCTCTTGCTCCCGCTGGTGCTCGACGACGGCGACCGGCCCCGCCGACCTTTCGCAGTTGGAGAAGGCGAGCGACTCCCCCGGCCGCCCCGCGCCCCCCGACCCCGCCCCCCCCGACCCCGCCCCCCCCGGC
>Ga0181573_10001260_pt1 | contig 25224 bp, 18 predicted proteins | sample 101ome_25_FD_148643 | JGI IMG/M metagenome (GOLD analysis project Ga0181573, IMG submission 148643) | Coastal salt marsh microbial communities from the Groves Creek Marsh, Skidaway Island, Georgia - 101409BT metaG (spades assembly) | ecosystem: Environmental > Aquatic > Marine > Intertidal zone...
CCTTCTCGTCCTTCTCGCCCTTCTCGTCCCCCTCATCACCGCCAGTATGGTCTACCAGCATGGTCAAGTTGTACTTCTTCAGCTCCCGATATTCCCGCACGACCGCGCACCCACACGTCCCTTTGACCACCTGGCGAACGGGCAAAGCGCGTAGCGCGAGTGAGAGAGAGAGAGAGAGAGTCGGTGCGAGCGCGCGGTTTTCGGAAGTCAATACCCACGTTCACCACGATCGACAGGTCTGGCGAGGACAAATCCACCTTCCAAGGCGGCTGGCCGATCTCGCTCGCAAACGCGTTGATGACATCCAGCCGCTCCAGCTCCTTCGGCTTGGCCCGAAACTCGATATCGACAGCAAATGTCTTGTCCCCTTCCTTTTTGTTGCCGTCGTCGAACACGTCGCGCGCGACCTGTTTCCCCATCGCCTTGATCGCTTCCAGCTCTGACCGACACGTGTACTCGATCGGAAACCATCGATAGCAGAACCGACACTTGTTCTGCTGCGTCCTCCGGACAGTATCCAGCGCGTGATAGAGAATCTCGCTGGGCGACGGGGAGGAGAAGTTGCAGACGAGGTACACCGACGACTGCAGACCCATGTCGCGGACCTGAAAGTCCTGCTTGGACCGATCCTTCAGGTCTTCCACTTCCGCCTTGAGCAGCGCACTAATATCCTGATTGTCGCCTTTCTCGGCCCCGTCGTCGCCGTCCGCCCCGTTGTCGCCGTCGGCCCCGTCCTCCCGCTTTGGTCCGCCCAGCGCCTCAAGCGACTCGGAGAGGATCGCGAGGGCCTCCCGCGTGGCCTGACGCTCCTTGCCCGCGACGGTGCTCACGATGATGCCCCGCGTGCCCTGAGGAATGCCCTTGGCCTTTGAGTTCTGGCGGGTTTGTGGGGGTGAGCGTGAGAGGGCATGCAACGTGCACGAAGTGGCCCCGTTTCCCGGTCGATCGTCTCCCGCGCCGTACGTACGTCGAACCAATGCTTCCGCTTGGATTGGCCGCCCCCGCCACGCGCAGGGTTTCTTTTCGAGGCCATTTGGTGCTGCTCAACTTCCACTCGTAAAATTTTGAAAAACCGAAGACACACAACGCCTTCTTTCGGTTGTCAGGAGGATGCAGGAAGTGAACGTGACAGACACGATCCAGGGGCTCGTGTGCGGGAGCGAGCAGTCGACGCGTGGCGTTATCGTCATCCAGGAGTGGTGGGGCATCACACCAATCATCCGTGGACACGCAGAGAAGATCGCGTCCCTCGCCAACGCCCGCTGCCTCATTCCCGACATCTACCACGGGAAGTGGACGGTCGAGAAGGAGGAGGCCACGCATCTCATGAACGAACTCGACTGGAAGCGAGCGGTCGAGGAGATTTGCGCGTGCGTCGAGTACCTGAGAGCCAACGGCTGCTCGAAAGTGGGCGTCACGGGGTTCTGCATGGGCGGAGCGCTCGCGTGCGCCGTCGCGCAGCATTGCAACGTCGACTGCGCGGTGCCATTCTACGGGACGCCGCCCGCCGGACTGGCACAGCCGGAGAACGTCAAGGTGCCCGTGCAGCTGCATTCTGGACCGCTGGACAACCACGACGGGTTCAGCGACCTCGCGACGGTGGAGGCGTGGGCAGCAAAGTGCCCGACGGCCGAGGCGTTCACGGACTACGAGGGGTGCGGACACGGCTTCCTGAACACCGGCGAGCTGGCGGCAGAGCTGCGTGGGAAGATGGGCCATCCCACGCCGCCGGAAGCGCAGCAGGACAAGGCGTGGAAGAGGCTCATCGCTTTCCTGGATGCGCACCTGTAGTCGACTACAGGAAGCAGCAGCCGAGCTGAGGTTTTCTCGTTCTTGTTTCATGTTCAACTTGATCTGGTATCGTGGTTCTCAACTCGTAGACTCGATTACCATCATCATCATCATCATCAATACAGTCCGAGGCGTGCGAGCCCCTCGAGGACGCCGTCGGCGACCCCGGCGTCGGCAACGACGACGCGGCCGTCCTGCGGCTGCCGCACGGCCCATTCCATGAGCGCAGGCTGGGCGTTGCCGACGACGATGGCCGGATTGTCTCCCTCGAGCATCAGGATATCGTTGCCGGAGTCTCCGGCCGCGACACACCGATCGACGGCGATGCCGTACATCGAGCGGAGGTGCTCGAGCGCGGCGTGCTTGCCGGCGTTCCCGCTCACGCAGTCCAGGTACCTCCATTCCATCGTGCCGCTCACGATCAGCTTGAAGTTCATCCCGTGTGCTTCCATCTTCTCCCTCAGGAGGTGCATCGCCAGGTCGGCCGCATTGACGTGCACCGACAGCGCGACCCGGTGCGGGTGCTCGCTGCCGTCGTCGAGCCACGCGATCTGATCGCTCGACAGCTCCGATATGACCTCGTTGGCAGCGCCTCTGGCCTTCTCCAGGTCCCATCCCGCGTCCAGAGACCTCGCCCATTGCACGTCCTCCTGCCACGCCGACCCGGACGTCGTCCCCCTGTGTCCCTTCTCGCGGTCCAGCAGGAAAATCTTCGTTCCCACCGCCGTGATGATTGCGTCCGGAATCGGCAGCGTTCCATTCATGTGATCCAACAGTCCCATCACCTGGCCGTAGCTCCTGCCCGTGTTGAACACCAGGAACGAGCCCGTGAGCGCCGCGCGGTCCTCCCAGTAGGTGGCGAACCGTCCCGTGCTCGCCAGCGTCGCCTCGTTCTCCTCGTGGTGAACCAGGGTTCCGTCGATATCGCTGACGAGCATCATCGGCGGGGCGATGCTCTGGTTGAAGGGCCGGACGATCCCCGACTTAAGCTTGTAGCCTCCCGGGAACGAGCACCGATAGTTGCCGCCGGTCGACGGGTGGTCCTCCCCCCTGGTCGACTCGTCAAACGGGTAGAATTCCAACTCTTGCGGGTGAAAAACCGATGCCTCCCCGCTCTGGTCCATCCCCGCCTCCGAGGGAATGTAGTCGACCACCGCATACTTCCAGCTCTTCCCGTCGGCCATCCCGCCCCTGGCACTCGTCTGATGCAGTCGCACCTCCTTCCAAGGCGTCTTCAGCTCCTGCCCGTTTTCGCCCGTCCCGACCCACCTCGTCCGCAGCTTGGCGTTCCCCCAGCCGGTCGAGTAGTACACGCGTACCGCCGGCGCCTGCGGCACTTTCTTCACGTTCACCCGCGTGTTGTCTCGGTTGACCTTGGAAACCTCTCCCGGGTTGGTCTTGACCACGCCGTCGACGAGAAACGCGTAGGGATACTCGCCCGGCGGCAAGCACACCTCGAGCTCGTGCGACTTGGACGTCGTCTTCGAGAAGGCGCTCAGCCGCCGCTCCACCAACCGCATCGTCAACAGCTTCGCATCTTCACCACCGCAGCCAAACCCGGCGTCGGACAAGTCGACCTGCACCTGCTCTCCGCCGAGCAGGCTCGTCGGCCAGTGAAACCTTGCAGAGGCGTGCACCACGCGGAGGTTGTTGAACTTGCCCTCCTCGTCGTTCACAACGGGCTCGGAGGGCGACGTGACGTACCGGCCGTCGACGATGAACTTGAAGTAGACCTTGCCGCACGGCAGCGGGATGGCCGTCGACCAATCCGAGCCGTCGGACGACCGAGTCAACGGAACCTCCGACTTCCAGCCGTCGAACGATCCTCGGATGGACACAGATGTGGCGGGAATGTGGCGCGGCCAGCGAAACAGGGTGATAATGGACGAGTCCTCGTCGACGAGGGACGACGGATCTGGGCTCGAGGACGAGGGACCGACGGCGACGACGTCGTCGAGGCCGATGCCCACGTTCGCAGCGTGTTCGCCCGCCCTGTCCTCCTCCTCCGAGCCGAACTTGAAGACCTCGAACGCCCGCGGCACCGGCAGACGACGACGGGTCGACCACCCTTCGATCGATCGTGGTGTGCCCGATTTCAGCGGACGACACCGACTGAAATACAGCGTGTTTGTCCCCGCCGCAGCGCGTGACGTTGGTAAGAGCATGCTAGGCTCGTTGGGGGAGTACGGTGACGCGTGCGGGGTTCTTTTTGGGGTGCACAGAAATTATCTCCTCCCGAGTGCAGAGAAATTCGTCGGCCGTCCAGAATGTTCGTTTCGAGGGCCGCTTCGAGGGTTCGCGGACCGCAGGTGGTGCTCTGATATGCTATGCAACGTTTCGAACCGTTTCGGGTGTTATCGTTGTTATCGTTGTTATCGTTGCGGGTCAGCCCTGAGGTATCTCCCCAATCAGCTGCCGCGAGTCGTCGTCACCGTGATACGTGGGGTCTTTCCCTTTTACAGGTCTCTAGGTTAGATTACTCAACCTACCAGCTTCCGAGCTGCGCCCGGATGGCTCCATCGGGGTGCATCATCGTATGCACATTGACGTAATACTCGCCGCCATCAACGCCATTGGAAAGGCTGTCGATGAAATCCGCCATCGTCGAGTTTTCAAGCGGACCTTGGAAGTTGCTCTCGTCAAACGCTCCCGTGAAAGCCACGGTTCCCGAGATGGACGGGTTGAACAGCGGAAGCCCCTCGTCGTTGATCTGAATGGGTGTCGGCCAGTTGTTGATGGTCGGCGTCAGCTCGACGACCACGGGTCCGTTGGTCGTCGCGTTGCCAGCGTGGATGTGTGCCGCGGCGAAGCCCCTGATGTCCTCAATCCTCAGATCGAACAGGACGAACCCCTGGTCGTTTGGAGCCGCCATGGTAAAATTCGCCGTGGTGGCGAGACCGTCGATCGGCGGCACCTGCTTGGCGCCGTCCAACTCTCTGGCAGAAAACGCAGCTTCGTCCACGGAGATCCCTCCGTTGATAGGGAGGAAATACTGCCGGTTGAGCAGCAACACGCCCTGACCGGCCGTCGGGCAGCTGTCGCCGATCCTCAGGATCTGGTTGTCGGCGATGGCGACCTCGAATGGCGACTGGACGTCGATGATGCCGCAGACGGAGGACGTGTCGACGACGGTTCCGTCGAGCGCGATCGTGGACTTGGACCAGTCGGCATTATAGGAGCCGCTCCCCGGGGTTGTCTCCTGGAAGCCCTCGATCCTCCCGACCACATTCTGGAACGTGCGGTTTTGGGCGTGCACGCTCAAAAAGATGTCGTCAACGAAGAGGCCCATGAGGTCAAGCGAAGGGTTCCAGTAGAGCCCGTTGAGGTTTGGACTCGGCACGTCAGGGAAGTTCGGCGGGAACGAGACGCTCTCATGGTCGATTGGCGGCGCGAGGTCGCCGATCTTGGAGCCGATCTCCAGCACGCCGCCAGTATAGGTATCCGTCGCGTCTGACGTGTCCATGCCGACCGGATAGTCGGCCTTCGGGCCCTTGCAGACGTAGGACGATGGCTGGGGGTAGAGGGTGGAGTTCAGGCGGCTGTTGAGGAACATCTTCTTGGATGGATCGTTGACTGGACGCAGATAATTGACCTTGTCTTTCAGGACGTCCCAGTCGTCACAGTCGAACTGGAAGACGAACTGGCGCTCGGGGTCCAGGATGCGCTGGTAGAAGCAGGCGTTGCCCTCGCTGTCGACCACCGTACCGTCCTTGTCGACGCTCATCGTAACGGCGTTGGAGACGGCGCTGTACTTGCCGACGCATTCCCAGGAGGACCACCGCTGCTGGAAGAAGATTGGCCCCGACGACGGGGAGTCCTTGACACCGAACGCGCCAGACGGCGTCTGGATCAACGAGAAGGTTGAGCCGAGGCCGAGCCAGCTGCCGGTGTTGTCGGGGCTACCGCCCTTGTTCGAGAACATCGCGGTGTCTTCCGCTGCGTTCGCTGAGCACCCGAGAAGAAGGGCCGCGGCGAGGAGGGTGGAAGGCGACTTCATGGCGGCTAGCGTCTTGGGTTGTTGGGGTGTGATGCTACTACGGCTGTGGGTGCGTTGATGATGGCTGTTTGTTTCGGGTGGATAGGTAGATGAATGTATATTGTTTTGTAATTTAAAACTGTCAAGGTCCGCCTTGCGGCGAGGGATTTAAGCCAAAAATTCAAATTTCTAGCGCGTTGACAGTCAACGCGCTTCCGGAAAACGCGTTGAACGCGTTTGAGTCAACATCGCTCGACGACGAATGACGCGGCGCGTCCTTCTTCTTCTCGCCCCCTCCCCTTCTCGCATCCAACATACGTGTCCTCTTGTGGGCGCGTCGGATCACACGCCCACCCCGCTTCGCTCGGAAGTGGCGGGTGGGTTTCGGTCGTCTTGTGACCCGAGGCGGCGGTCGGGGTTCGGTCGAGTTGTCGTCGGGGGCACCTCCTGCGACGACTATCCGGTCCCTCGCTAGATCCTGTGGGAAGGGTTTTTGAGAGTGCGCGGATTTTCGCGCCCGTTCGCTCCGGCCAAAACCCTCATCTATCTGGTCATCCGTCGAGTCGACGCCTCGCGACCGAGAGCGAGATTGGGAAATTTTTTAGACTCGGTACTTGTACTCGGGTCGGCACCGTTAGCGACTACTCCTTCTGAACGAGTGTTAGACCAGCCGGGCGCGTGAGCGAGCCCTTCTTGCTCAGCGAAATGGCCCCGGATGAAATTCAAACGGAACCTGCCACCGAATTTGATCCACTCCGTGGTCTGTTCAACAAATACGGGGGTGCGACGCAGCTAGACAGGCTCATGGAAAAATTCACACAGCACGAGCCGGCGCCGGGAGACGAAGATAACGACGGGGACGACGAACGGGCCAAGGCCCTCTCCCAGACGCAGGACGACGAGCGTCTGCCGCCTTCGATCGTGCGTGCAGGCTCGCAGCTTTCCAGCTGGCTGGACGGGTACTTCACGGATCCCATCTGCGGCCTGAAGGGAATCATGGTCGTGACGCTTTTCGAGGCGATGGACGGCGTGCTGCTCGACGACGTGGAGGGCGGCGAAGAAGCCTGGGATGCGAGTGGTTTCGCGGACATGGCCGTGGTGCGGGCGCTGACGGATGGCGGGCTCATGGACGGGCTGTCTTGGGGTGACGAGGACGACGAGGACGACGAGGACGACGGGGCGCGTGTGGAGAATACAGACGCCGAGGCGGACGCCAACTTGTCCTCCCTCGATTTGGAGCTTCGACAAGCTTATCCAAAGGTATACGACGTTGCGTATGAGGACAAGGACGGTGCTGGCTACCCGAGTGTCAGTTGGGGTCCGCAGGCCGCGTGTGGGGTGGGGCAGGAGGAGGAGACGTGCGAAAAGGACGATCACGAGTTGGGGATCTTGCCGCCAATTCGAGACGAGACAGCTCCTTCCAACCCGACGGAGCCCACGCAGCTGTTGGAGGTCGTGGAAGACGTGCCGGGCGGAGACGGCGCGGTGCTGACGCCGGCCGGGGAGGCGACTGAGGCAGCGGCTGGAGATTTGCTGCGTCTCGGGGACGTCTTTGCGACCGAGACGAGCGTGAGCGATCGGGCACTGCGTGCAGCTGCGGAGGACGTGGCGAGGATGCTGCGTACCGGTGGCGGGGACGGCGGGGACGGCGGGAACGGCGGGGAGAATGGGAAGTCTGATTCCGAGATCGTTCCGAACTCGGAGGACGAGGAGGAGATTATCGTGATTCCGGAAGAGGAGAAGAAGCGGGCCGCACGGGATCCGCGAGGCCCGCGAGACCCCCGGGTACCGAAGCCTTCGAGCAGGAGCACCGACAACGCGCAGCAATATCATCCGACAGAGCAAGACGAGGAAGGGTTTGCTGTCCCTGCGGCCAAAGGACCTACGAGGAACAAGAGCAGCGAGACGACGCCCAGCAGCGCCAAGGAGTGCAATCCGGAGAGCGACCCGTACCTGTTAAGCGGGCTGCATGCGACGGCCGACTGCCTGGCCATGGTACAGCCGACCGCTCGAGAGGATTACACGACCGAGCCTTGGAACTCGATCCCCAACTTCCCCAAGATCAAGGTGTGCGGCCGTGGAGACGCCGGCGACAACAGGAGGCAGAAGGGCGGAAAGGAGCAGGAGCAAGAGGGCGTCGCAAAGAACGCAGTCAAACGAACGACGCGTGCCGGTCGGGTCGTCCGAGCCCCGACGAAAGTGCTGCAAGCGACGAAACAGAAATTATTGCCACGGCGCTCGGGACGGCGCGGGAAGGGAGGCCAGAACGACGATTGGGGCTGCGGGGTCGGCGTGGTCGGCGGGGGCGACGAGGACGAGTTTAACTTGCATGATACGGAGGCCCAGGACGAGTCGATGTCAGAGTACAGCGATGCAGACTGTCCGAACGACGACTTGGAAGAGTCTTCGGGCGAAGAGTTGGAGGACGACGTGGGCGAGGAGGAGGAGGAGGACGGCGGCGAGGTGCAGGTGCTCAACCGGCCCCATCGGATGCTGGCGACCTGCCCGCCAGAGTCTCAGGCGTCGGCCGGGACGTCTCCCGAGGAGATGGTTGTTGCGAACACTAGGAACAAGCGGAAAAGCAGTCGATTGGCGAGGAACCCGGATCACGACGACACGGAAGACGAGGACGGCGTTGACGACGAGACCGAGGGACCGCAGCACAGGGTGAAAAAGCTGCGCCGGTCGAGCCGCCGTGGCGAGGCCGCGGACGACGATCAACCCAACAACACGGAGGACATGCCGATCGGCGAGTACGTCGAGAAGCAGAAGAAGGTCGGATGCTCAAAGTGCCGCTACAAGGGATGCTCCAAGTGCCGGGGGTACACGTTGAAGGCAGCCGCGCAGAGGAAGAAGAAGGGCGCGTCGAGCGACGGCGTGCTGGATGGCATCGCCTTCATGATCAGCAGGGACGGCAACTCCATGGGTACCAAGGCGCAAGAAGAGCTCTCGAAGACCATCAAGTCCATGGGAGGCCGCGTGCTCGCCTCGCTCAACGACCTGCTGAAGATCACGCAGACCAACGGCAACGGCAACAGGCAGGCCGACGCGGTCTTGGTGACAAACCTCGCCACATCCAGGACGCTCAAGTGCATCGGCGCTCGCGTGGTCGGGATTCCGATGATCACGCCCAAGTGGGTCGCCGACTGCAAGGAGAAGAATCGCCTCGGAGGGTTCACGTCACGGACGGCCAACGTCCTGATCGGCAAGGGCGGCATCGAGCCATCGGGTCCGCTGTTGAAAGATCTTCGCGTGTACGTGGTGATCGATCGTCCGAGTACCCATGCGCAGGACATCAACGCGCTGGTCAAGCTCCTCGGCGGCGCGCCCGTCCGGGGGGCGTTCGACCACAATTCGGACCTGGTGCTGTATGACAGCTCAACGAACTCGGCCCAGCTGAAGAAGGAGATTAACCGTATCAAGCGCGAGGCCAGGACGCTGCGCAAGCCCGCGCACCCACTGTCCTGGCTGACGGATGCAATCGCCAAGGGCGAGGTGGACGCCGTCGCCGAAGAGATGGACAAGATCGTCGGTCCCACGAAGAAGTCTCCAAAGCGGGCAGCCGCGAAGACCGCCAAGACTGCGAAGACCGCCAAGACTGCGAAGACCGCCAAGACTGCGAAGACCGCCAAGACTGCGAAGAACGGAAACACCGCGGAGAACGTGACCAGCAACGTCGTGCAAGAGACGGATGGCCAGACGGAGGAGGACCTGCTGGCCATCGTCAAGCAGCAACAGGCGGTCAGCGAGCAGCGGGAGCGCCAGATGGCGCTCCAGAGGCATCACCAACATGGCCGGTTGAACCGCCATTCCGGCCACGTGCCGCGCCCGCCCGGGACGCACGCAGCGGCCCGCGCCCAGCACCGCGAGTCGATCGGCAACATGCGATACACCAACAATATGAACACGGAGGACCCCTTCTACCAGCCGATCGTCCACCCGTACCAGGGCGTATCGTCCATGATGACCATGGACAACTGCACGTGGCGGCCGATGGACGAGCCGCTCACGAACGGCACGCCCCCCGAGGGCATGCGCCCCACGTCCATCAGGAAGTACTTCGCGACCATGAGGTCGAACGAGCACGAGACCCTGAGCGTCGGCGAATTCGTCGAGCTCGTTCCATATCCGTGGGGCAGCCAGCCCAAGGTCGCACAGGTCCTCGCGCTCTGGAAGCAGGTCGGCAGGCCCAAGGAGAGCTGCCTCTACGGCCGCTTCCTGCGCTACTATAGGTTCGATGAGACGTCTCTGAACCGCATCGGCCTCAAGAGCCAAGACAACCAGAACAGGGTCTACAAGACGGCGCACGTCGAGGAGAACGTTCCGCTCGCCGCCGTCCTGAACAAGTGCCACGTGGAGGTGATGTCGGGGCTGGACGCGCCGACCGAGCACCAGACCCAGCAGATGTCGGACAAGGACGCGCTGCTCTGCAGCGCGACCTATGACTTTGAAACGGGCGCCTTGGCGCCGATCGACAAGTGAGCGAGCGAGCGGGCAGGGATCAAGTCGAGATCGACCCCGGGAGAGGCTGTAACCGATCGATCCCCAGCGTCGACATTGAATTACAACTCAACACCGTCATGATGAAGGCCCAGATCCTGAAGACATCCCTGACGAAGCCTTTCGGGTACGCATTCGCCTTGCCTGTCCCATTTTCAGAACGCTCCTCGCGCCTCGCCCCGAACGCCCGCGCATTGCCCGCACATTGCCCGTATATCGCCTCACGCAAGTCCCGATGCCACCGAAAACGCAGCGTCCCGAGGATCCACGTTCGCAGGGAGTCGACCGTCGTGCGCGCTGCAGTGGATCGTCCCGACGCCGATAAGAAGTTCGACGGCTACGTCCCCAAGACGGCGTTCTTCTTCCCGGGACAGGGAGCCCAGACTGTCGGCATGGCGAAGGACGTCTGCGCGGAGGTGCCCAAGGCCAGGGAGCTCTTCGAGCAGGCCTCTGACATCCTCGGGTACGACCTCCTGCAGGTCTGCACCGAGGGGCCGGCCGAGAAGCTCAACAGCACGGCCGTCAGCCAGCCGGCCATCTTCGTCGCCAGCATGGCCGCGCTCGAGAAGCTCAGGGCAGAGGGCGGAGACGACGCCGTCAACAAGGCCAACGTCGCCGCCGGGCTCTCCCTGGGCGAGTACACGGCGCTCACATACGCCGGCGCCATGAGCTTCGAGGACGGTCTCAAGCTCGTGCAGCTCCGCGGAGAGAGCATGCAGGCTGCCGCCGACATGGTCAAGTCCGGCATGGTCTCCGTCATCGGCCTTTCCGCCGACAAGGTCACCGAGCTCTGCGAGGCCGCCACCGCCCAGGTCGGCGCCGACAAGGGTGTCAAGATCGCCAACTACCTGTGCAACGGCAACTACGCCATCTCCGGAGGTATCGAGGGCTGCGAGAAGGTCCAGGAGATCGCCAAGCCGGACTTCAAGGCGAGGATGACTGTCCCGCTCGCCGTCGCGGGCGCGTTCCACACCGAGTACATGTCCCCCGCCGCCGAGAAGCTGCAGGCCGCCCTCGCCGCGACCACCATCGTCGAGCCGAGGATCCCGGTCGTCTCCAACGTCGACGCGCTCCCCCACACCGACCCAGAAACCATCAAGAAGATCCTCGCCCTGCAGCTCACGAGCCCCGTTCAGTGGGAGACTTCCATGAAGACGCTGCTCGACAAGGGCCTCGAGGAGTCGTTCGAGGTCGGACCCAACAAGGTCATCGCCGGCATCCTCAAGCGGATCGACAAGACCCACAACTGCAGCAACATCATGGTCTAGTCCAAACTCGTTATTTGATATCGAATGAAACTCGCGTTCTGTTTACGAGTCAAGAAGCTCTTCCTGATCAGCTTGTGCCCCGGCCCGTGGTCAAACGCCATGTTGTCCTTCCCCAAAATATTCTTCGCCGAGTACACATTGTCGATCATCAGTCGGTCAGTCAGTCATCATTTCTTTTATCATCATTCTACACGACGGGCGTGGGACCAGTCACGTCGGGAACGCCAAGAAGCGCGGCGTCGGCCCCAAATCCGACGTTCAGCAAAAGCTGCGCTAGCCAACGCCTCGTCGTCACGTCGTCCTTCAGACACGCCGTCAGCTGCAAATTCCGCAGTCCATCGGGCAAACACTGCCGCAGCGCCTCCCTAGCCCTCGAGTTCTCACTCAAACGCAGATAGCACCGCACGATGTGCTTCAACAGCCGCACGCTGCTCTGATCCTGCAGCCCCTGCACCACGCTCGACAGCACCGCGCTCACCGCGAAGAACCGCTCCGCCGTCGCACAAATGTACGCCAGACCCGCATTATCCAGCAAAATCTTCTGCACAATGAACGTCGCCACCGTTTTCGACAGCTCGCTCCCGCTCTCCATCGTGCGCAGGCACAGCGGGATGATCTCCGTCGACAGCAGGAAGGAAATCACCTCCGGGTCGTCCACCTTCACCAGCGCACCCACCACGCCCAGACTCGTCAGCCGCAGATACTCGAACGGCCGCGTCTTGCTCACCGTGTTCAAAAACGGGTAGAGAAACAGCGGAATGTGCGCCTTGAGGAACAGCGTCCGCGTCTCGGGGTGACTTGCCACGCACTGGAGCAGCGCCAGCGCGTTACAGACCCGGTTGGACGCATGCGCCGTCAGCGACGGCGGCTGCAACATGGGATAAATGCTCACAATCTCCTGGAGGAGCGAGGACATGGTCCCGAACGAGTGCCACAGGTAGGGAGCGAGATTCGGGAATCCCTCGCGTTCCTTCGACAGCTTGAGAAGTGCCTGCTCTTTCAGTGCCGGGTTCGTCAGTCCCAACACCAGCTCGGTCATCGTCGCGTCCGCCATGACGACGACGCAGCGACCAGGTGCGTGTGACGGCAAACGTCTCTCGGACTCTGGATTCGCGAATCCGTCGCGACTGCGCTTCGTTCTCTGCCGATGGTTCGATTCGGCGGGTCGTGGGAGGCGTACCGTTCGAGTTCGAGCGTGTCGATCGCTGTGCCTCGCACGAATTGATGGAGAGATACGACTGGACGACCTGGACGAAGTTCCCAATTCCAAACAGTCCTTTGTCCCGCAGGACGCGAGAATCCCGGCCTCTGTCAGACCAGTCGTGGACGACGACGGACAGATCTACGTTCGAGCGGGTCTCCTGTGAGCGCGTGACAGCGGCGACCGAGTCCCCGTCCAGCGGACTGGAGATCACATTTCACGTGCAATCTGACCAAGTCGTTCCACTTGCCTCGACGACGACGACGACGACGACGACGACGACGACGACGAACACCACTGCGCCATGATGTCGACACAACAGTCGGCACAACAGTCGACACGGTCATACACGCGGGACAGGACGAAGGACTTCCAGTCGCTGATCGCCCTGGCCAAGCAGCGGCGGCCGGCTGGAGACGCCACCGTCAACGGGACGGCATCCACCTCGGCGTCGACGTCGGCGTCGGCGTCGGCAGGGCCCGCGTCTACGGCGCAACAGCAGTCCGAGTTCTCCAAGCGAGCCTCGTCTATCGGGATCGGGATCCACTCGACCTCGCAAAAGCTCCAGAAACTCACGCAGCTGGCCAAGCGGACGTCGATGTTCGACGACCCGGCGCAGGAGATCCACGAGCTGTCGACGATCGTCAAGCTGGACATCCAGGCGTTGAATCAGGGGATTACCGACTTGCAGACGTTCCTGGGAGGCGTCGGGAACAAGCAGAGTGCGGATCACTCCAACACGGTGGTGGAGACGCTGCGAAATCGGCTGAAAGACGCCACGAAGGAGTTCAAGAACGTACTGGAATTGCGCACCGATAACCTGAAGGTGCATGAGGAGCGCAAAAGTCTGTTTGATAGCGGCAGGGCAAGCTCGACGAATCGGATGCCGCCGGGGCTGCAGCCGGGAGCGAGTTTCCTTCCGCAGCGGGGCGGGATGGGCGGCATCGGCAACGTCGGCGCAAGCGTGGGTCCCAGCGGACAGGGCATCTTCCAGAACCAGCAGCAGGACCAGGCTCTGATGCAGAGCAACCAGCAGGACGCCTACCTGACGAGCAGACAGGATGCACTACAGGACGTCGAGTCGACAATCGTCGAGCTCGGGAATATATTCCAGCAGTTGAGTCATATGGTGCACGAGCAAGGGGAGATGGCAGTGCGGATCGACGAGAACGTGGACGAGACGTTCGCGCAGGTCGAGGCGGGCCAGGCGCAGCTGCTCAAGTACCTGAACACGATGAGCGGCAACCGCTGGCTGATGTTGAAGGTGTTCGGGCTCATCATGGGCTTGCTCGTTTTCTTCCTCATGTTTATCGCGTAGGCTACGTTACTTGTTAATCTTCTGCGTGCTCTCGGCCTTCCGCCCGTGCGACGGAGCGAGCCTGGGCGAGCCGTTCGCGGCTGTCGGCGAGGAGGGCGTCCTGGATTTTCTCCAGCTTGACGCGCTGGAGGACGCTGCAGATGCCGTCGGCGACCAGCGCGCCCGCAAGCGGAGCCAGGAGGTTGTTGGTCGCCAAGAAGGCCACCGTGGCGCTGCCCCACTGCACGACCTCGCTCACGGCCGTGATGCCGACATTCCACTTTTGCTGCTCGAGGATGGCATCCTTCATGGACATGAGCTTGGCCGCATTCTCGTCCTCATCTGACAGGCTCTCGATCACCTTGAGACTCTTCAGGTCTCTGGAAAGCAGCAGGTAGATCGCGACAGAGACCAGCGACAACGACGCCACCGTCGCGCCGAGCGTCGGGATCGGCACCTGCGCGGCACCGAACGACACGACGTCCTCCCCGATCGCCTCATATAACCTGTCGGTCGTCCACTTGACCGCAAACGCCAACCCGAACCCCCTGTACAGCATCTCCTCGCTGAAATGCACCAATAACAACAGGAAGGCCTCGGATGGCGGCGACAGGAGCTGTCCGGCGTTGTTCATCGCCCGGTCGACCTGCGCCCGACGCAGGGCGTCCCGCCACCCGCTTTGCCGTTCCCGAACCTTGATCATGCGTTCCACGAGCACCATCGGGTCATTCTCTGCATCTTCACGCTCTTTCACAACAATCGGTGCGTTGCTCACCATCTGAAGCCCGTCCTCCTCGTGCACTTGGATGAGCCGCGGGACCCGGCTGGGCGCCGGCTCGTCCAGCCCGTCGCCCTCCGTCGCCTCCTGGATGATCACGTCGCCGAGTCGCTCCGCCACAGACCGAGGAACCTGTAGCCGCATGGCCTTCTCGACCCGCGGCGGGTCCCAGCTCGGCACCATGATGAGGCAGTCCCAGAAGACGACGGGAAGGGCGACGAGCAACCCGAGCAGGAGGTCGTCCTGTGACCAATGCAGCGTCCCCAGCGGATTGATATGTGCCAAGTAACCGAACAGCACGGCGAGCGTACCCCGCGTCGCGGGATACTCGACGATCAGGTCGGTCAACAGCTTGAGTTCCGGGTTCTTGGAATCGTTCTCCGTCTCGGGCCCCCCTTCTTCCTCGTCGCCTTCGTTCAGCGACCTGCACGGCCGCATATAGCTTCTCCGGGATGTATCGGATACGATCACCGAACCGGACGTGATTGCCCGTGCGGACGGTGTGTTTTCCGGACCCGTGAAGGACATTCCGCATGTCCTCGGGGCACCCCGACACGACGACAAGAGCGACGCGGACGTTCGCCTTGCCGACAGGCCTGGTGTATTTGGTGCATTCAACGTCAATGCCATCGCCGATAATTCTTTACATCATGCTGTCGATGAGAGAGGCCCGCATGTCGTCGACGATCTTACTCGCCGTGTTGCTCCGCAGCTTGAACACGCTCTCGATCACGCTCATCTCTGTGCTCGTCGTGTCCATCCCACAGAACGCGCTCCAGTCGTTCGCAACCATCCCCGCTCCGACCACGTCACTCCCCCGATTCACCTGGCGAACGAGCGAAGCGCGAGTGAGTGTTGAGTCTGGGCGTGCGGGCCCAATTCGATCGAGTGCAATACCCACCGTCCCAGCCACCAGCGGCACCTGCAACAGCGAACTCAGCTCGTCCAAGTCCTCCACCGTCGTCCCCGGCGCCACGATCCCGCCCTGGTTTGTAAACCGCGCGTACGAACCGACCAGCACGTTGTTCGCGATACTCTGCCTGAACGTCTCCACCCCCAACACGTCGGCAATAATCTCCTCCGTCTCCCGGTCTATATCCGGATGCACCAACGCCACGTAATCGTTGCACGCGATGCAGTTGCCCAACGCCGACAGCCGCTCGTCAATCCGCTGCACAATCACCTGGTCAGGCAGCGAGTTCCTGATATGCTGCAGCTCTTGATCCGTTGCTGTATTCGGAAGCAACAGACCGTTGCGATTCCCAACCGTCACACGGCCGACCAGCCGCGTGCCCGCAATCGAGCACTGCACGACCGGGATGTGGTCCGAGAGCTCCGCCTCGAACACGCTATAGAAGTTCTCCGCAGCACCCTGCGCCGTCAGGCAGTATGCATTCGTCAGGTTGGCGAACACGCCGACCTCGTTGCTGGGGATGGGCGGGTGCGTGGGTGGGCGAGTGAGTCAAAGAGTGTGCTCGAGTTCCGCTCCGAGCATGCTTGGGTGGACGGATGCATCACCCGAGCGTTTTCGTCTCTCGTTTCGCCTCGCGCGAGGCTGATGATGATCCGCCCGCCTCACCCCCATGCAACATACCTGTTCTCGTATTGACAGCGCGTGGCCATGACGACGTGTGTCTATTGAGTTTCTCCTGGTCAATTTTTTTGAGCTCTCTTCTCTTTCTTCGAGTCCTCCGTCAACACACAACGCGATGGCTTCGAGCAAGTCGCTGCCGCATGCCGTGAAGGGCATCGAGAACGCCTCGTCAGTAATATTCCGCCTGTGCGACGCGGACGGGCAGATTGTCGGTCGATTTGCTTCGCAAATTGCCCACATCTTGCAAGGGAAAGACAAGCCCACGTTTGCTCCCAACAAGGACGACGGCGACGCCGTGGTCGTGGTGAACGCGTCCAAGCTGGCGCTGACGGGTCGCAAGCTTGAGGACAAGGTTTACCGTTGGCACACGGGGTATCCTGGTGGGTTGAAGGAGCGGACGGTGGCAGAGCAGATGCGGCGGGACCCGACCGAGGTGCTGCGCCGGGCGGTGCGAGGGATGCTGCCGAAGAACAACCTGCGGCGGGCGATGATGCGGAAGTTGAGAGTGTATAGTGGGGCGGAGCACGAGTTGGTGGGGCACCCGAACTTGGTGGTGGAGGAGCTGCCGGGGCGGCGGATTCGGCAGAAGAAGGACGTGTTTGTGGCAGAGGCTGGCTACGAGCCGTTCAATCCCGAGGTGTACCGTGCGAGGTTGGCGCGGATGGGCGTCGCGGGGAAATCGTGATGGGAAGTCTGTATGTAAGCGTTTAACGCGTGTTATACGCGGTCATTCGTCGTCATTGGGTTCTCTGATGGCCTCGCCGGCCTTCTCGGCGTTCATGTTGAGGCCGATGTCCTGGCCAAGGCTCAGCTCGTAGAGGACCTTCTCGAGGTTCTTCAAGCAGTACTTGAGCGAGTCGTATTTCTTCCGGACCTGGCCGTTCCTGAGATCCAGCTCCATCATGACGCTCAGGACGGCGTCGACGCAGTCCCGGGCGTACTTGACGTCGTCTACCTGTCGGCTCGTCGCCTGGATCACTGCCCACCGGTTGAGCTCTCCAGTAAAGTCTAAGAGCCCGCCGAGGTACTCGTCGGTGTTGGTCTGGGGGAGGTCAGCTGGGACGAGGAGCGATTTGGTCTCGTGGAAGTGCAGGAAAATTCGCGCCTCGGCGTACTCTTCCATGGCGTTGGAGAACGAACCGTGCCGGAGACCGGGCGTCTCTTGGATCAGCGACTCGAGCTCCGCGTGTACCTTCATGGCGCTCTCGAGGCGGTTCTTTGCCTGGTCGATGTCGCCACGGTGGACAGAGAAGATGGCTTGCTTCGACTGCTTCTGCACGTCGCGGGATTTCTTGATGACCTGGCGAACGAGCGAAGCGCGTAGCATGAGAGAGAGAGAGTCAGAAGGGGGAAGGGGGTGGGCACGTCGGTCGAGGTCAAGACGTACGGTCTCTCGCTTCTCGTCGTAGTCCCGCATCTCCTTGCCGATCGCGTCAAAGGCCTCGAACAGGTTTGCGAACTGGGCGGTGATCGACGAGCTCGGGGTGGCTGCCGGGGGACGGGCCCGCTTTTGGGGCGGACGACTCATCGCGGTGGAGGTGGTGGTCGTCGTGTAGGGTCGTCGGGGGTGTTGTGGCAGGACCGAGAAGACCCGCTGCATGCGCGTTCCGTCCGTCCGTCCCGTGTGACTCGAGTGTCGCGATGCAACAGGGAGCGACGACGTAGCCGTACTCGTCGTGTGACGTGGATTTGTAAGTTAGAGGCGCAAGAACGTGTTGTTCTCAGGTTCTTCTCAGTTCATGAACTGATTTGTTCTGTTCAAAAGGCCACAGACCTCAAAGGTCGCCTTCTGGGTCGCCTCGAGCGAGCCGGCCTGGGCCAGTTTGATGGCCTGTGCCAGAGCCTGCTGGGCGGCCAATAGAGTATCCAAGACACTGTTCGGCGCCTCCGACGAGACAACTTGCCGGTGGACCCGCTTGGACACGCCGCCATCGCCGCCGTGGAGGTTGAAGGCGCGCTCGAGCGACTTGGCGGGTGCCATCAGCCGGTTGTACTCGCCAGCTTCTCCGGCCCCATCAACGTGCTCGCTGTAGTTTCTGTACTCCAGACCAACCAGGTATGGCGTCAATCGGGCCTTGAACTCGGCCGAAATGCCGCCACCGACGATCCGGCTCTTGGGGAGCACGTCGAGGGCCTGAGCGCCGTCAGAAACGCCGCCGTCGGAAAACGAGACGTAGTCCTTGTACGAATGCATTGCGAGGTACTGGAGGGGCATTGTGGCGTCGACATCCAATGCACTGCCGTAGACGCGCCGCATGCGACTCGTCGGACGTTGGGTCCTCGTCGGCGCGAGGCCCACCAGCCAGCCGGCCGCGGGCAGAGACGCGTCGAAGGCGTCGAGCGCGGCGTCGAGACCGTCGACGGATGTTTTCCTCTTCGAGAACAACGACGGCGGCAGACACGATGGCATCGTGCGGATGGCGGCGTCGAGCAGCACGGCGGCCCGCTGGAGGCGGCGGGACGCCGGCGCGGCGCTCAGCACGACGCGGCCGGAGAGTTGCTCGATCGCCGAGCAGAGCGTTTCCGCCAAAGGAGTCGCGCCATTTGCAACCTCTCGCTCCGATAACGGGCCAACAGACAGCGAGACAATCCTGGACGCGTGGAAGAGGCACTCGGCGGTCCAGGCCAACAGCAGGTCGCCGTCGCTGTCGCCGTCGCCGTCGCCGACGTCGCTTCCCCTGGCTCGCTTGGTGTGAACGTGACAAATCCGGGCGAGCCGACCGCGTAGCGTCTGTTGGACGCTGGCATTGGCGTAGAGATGCGCGTTGCCCGACGAGACGCTGCAGGCCATCGCCCGCAGGTAGACGGCCAGGCGGACCGCGCCGTACACGTCCACGGTCTCAGAATCCGCCGGTATCGACGCCGGCGAGGACGTCGTGGCCGCGACACCGCTGAACCGGGCCTCTGCGACGCGTGCCGTCGCGTCGTCCCTCGCCGTGAGCATGGCGGCGGCCAGCACGTGCACGCCCTGCTGGACGCCCGGAGACAGACCCAGATCCTCGTCGCACGACACGCACTTGTCCAACATATCGCAGATCATCGTCATGCAATCGACCTGCAGCGCCTCCCAGCCTCCCGCCCGGCCCCACTCCATCACCCCCATCACCACACGGCACAACAGCTCCTCCACCAGCGGATGCGGCCGCAGCAGGTACTCCATGATGAAGTAGAGCGTCCGCTTGAACACCCTCGGGCTGGTTTCAACGCACCGAGACATGAACTCCAGGATGCCCACTTCGACGTCGTCCATAAACCGGTCGTCGCCGGCGTTCTTGCTCGTGCCGGCGGCGACGTCTGCATTGAGACCCTCATCGCCACCCGTCACCCACTCGGTAGCGCAATTCTCCCCACCACCCTCACCGCCCTCGCCGCCGCGTACTGCAGCATGCACCACGCGCACCGCAGCCAGAGACCCAACGAGCGACCTCACAGTCGCGGACATCGTCTCCAGCGCCCCCTCCGACATCCTTCCAGACCCCTTTATCAGCACATTGGCCAGCACCTGGACGATATCGGGCGATATCTCCCCGCCCAAGCCCCCGTTCCCCGCCGACTCGACCCACCACGGCACAGGGTCCCCAACCGCCTGCTCGAACGCCAGCGCCAGCGCCTTGTACATCAAACCAATCCCGTCAAACGGATCCCTCTCCCTGTCCATATCCACATACCGCCCCAGGCAACGCCACATCTGAAACACCGGCTCTCTCACCAGCATCCACGACTCGGTCCGATTCCTGAGCACCCCATCGCCATCACCCTCGCCCATCAGCACCAGCATCCGACCGAAATTCGACACCAGAAACTTGAGCGCCTTGCTCATATTCGCCGCCGCCGTTGTCGCCGTTGTCGCCGTTGTCGCCGTTGTCGCCGCCCCGCCCCCTGCATGCATGGCCTCCAAGCACCGGCCTGCCGTCTCGACCAAGACTCCCATCCCCCCTGCGCCCATCTGCCGGTACGCTGCATTTCGATCCGCAGGAGCCCGACCGGCAAACGCGTCATACATCGCCGTCCACACCGTATTCGCCAGCTTATTCATCCCCCTGGACTGCGGACGACGGGCATCTGCAATATACCCCGCAGCCCACGCCCCAACAGCCTGCAAGACCCGCACGCACGGACCAGCATCCAACCGACCATTAGAAACCACCTGACGCACATACGGGCCGTACGCATCCCTGATCACGTCATTCACGAACAGCCGTGCGACCTCCCGGTCGCCCCGGTTGCCCACGGGCTTGGCGCCACAGTCCGCACCGTCCGCACCGTCCGGGTCGGCGAGCAGCCGACACGTGTTTTCGAACGCGTCGAGCCACGAAGGAGGCCCAGCGCACGTCTCCGTCTGCCACGCACGCGCCCGGATCAGCTCCGCCAGCCGCGAATCGACCAGGCCAAGTCCTCCCTCCTGGCGATCCTGATCCTGCACAGCGCTGCACAGACGCGCGCACTCCTCGCACACCCGCCGGTCCTCTTCTTCATTATCTCTGCCACGCATGGCTCTCTACCCGGTGCGTGTCGAGTGCCAGGAGTCGAGGAACGACGAATGACCACGACAGTTCTTCGGAGTTTTAAATTTTTTTGACCTGTCGAGCCCTCCGACCCTCCTGCGACGACCAGGCCGACGACCGAGCCCGTGGCGAGATCCCCTAGAACACACATACGAACGCATACCGCATACCGAGCTCGTTTCGCGTCATGCCGTCCTCCTCCCCTCTGACCATCCCGGAACCCGCCCGGGTCGTGCAGTTCCTGCACCTCGCCACCAACCTCAAGACCACCCCGCGCACCGGCTGGGTCAAGCGGAACGTCAAGGACCCCGAATCGATCGCCGACCATATGTACCGGATGTCCCTGATGGCCCTTCTCATGGAGGGCAACACCGACGGGTACGACGTCGACCGGTGCATCAAGCTGGCCATCGTGCACGACTTGGCCGAGTGTATCGCGGGGGATATCACGCCGGTGTGTGGGGTGTCGGATGGGGAGAAGTACCGGATGGAGAGCGAGGCGATGGACACGATAACGTCGATGCTAGGGGATAACGTGGCGTCAAGGAATATTCGGGCGTTGTGGGACGAGTACGAGCGTGGGGAGACGAAAGAGGCCAAGTTGGTGAAGGATTTCGACAAGGTGGAGATGATTGTGCAGGCTGGGGAGTACGAGCGGGACCAAGGAGATCGCGGGGTGGAGCTGCAGGAGTTTTTCGATAGTACCGCCGGCAAGTGGAGGACGGACGTCGGGAAAAGCTGGGCCCAGGTCGTGACGGACGAGCGTGCGCGTCGATCGTCGTGAGTAAATTGCATACGAATTCAGTCATTCACAGAGTTCAGAAACTCAGCTCTCGACGTGTTCGCTCCGCTCCAGCAGCTTGAGGCCGCTCAGCACGCTCTGCTTGTTGGCATCGACGACCCACCCGCAGCCCAGCATCTCGTCGATGATACTGTACGCCACGTCCAACCGGAACATCAGGTCCAACTCGCACACGTTCCCGAAGAACTTGTCAAACGCCTCCACCAGGCAATGTATCCATTCCAGCACCGCCAGGGTGTTTTCGTCCTCGTCCACGCCGACGATGAAAAACAGGGACGCATACCGGCGGTATACCACGCGGGTGGTATGAAAGTCGATCGAATTACAGTCCCGGTCTGTCCGGCGCAGGCAGCGGCGGACGATTTCGGCCTCGTCCAGGAGCGACTGGCGGCGCGACGTGGTCGTGGACGTGTCGCGGCCGGAGAAGGAGGGTACGTTTGATGGGCTTGCGTCGTCTCGAACGTCGCGCGCGTGTGTGGGCGTGTTTATGTACTTGGACAGCCGGGTCTGGCCCTGCTTGTTGACGAGCAACACGAATTTGATCGGCATCGGTCTGGTTGGCACTGTCTGGTCGCCTGTGGATGATCTCGTGGCGTTTCTCTTCCCGGGGGCGTGGTCTCCGTCGGTATTACGCGTTGCCGCGCACGGGGTTGGAGAGTACGAAGCCGGGTGGCTGTCCGGAGGTCCTTGGAGAGGTGTGGAATGGCCAGGAGCGGCAGGAGACCTGCCAAACACTCTGAATTCTGAAAGAATGGACTCTGATACGGACTCGGGCGATTTCCCGTCGTACGGCGCTATGGGCGGCGACGTGGGTTCTATTGACGCGTTCACGGCCTTCTATTCCGCCAACATTCCGCCGGGTGAGTGCTCTGTTCTGCCGGTTTCGTTCGAGACTCGAGTTGCATTTCAAGTTGCATCCCAGAGCACGTTCCCGGCACGCCACGCGTTGCCCCCCCCTTTCATTCGCTCGTTCGCTCGCTCACTCGCCCGCTGGCGCACGACAATGGCACCGTCCTCCGTTCGGCAGGCGACGATGGGGTCCTCGTCAACGTCGTCACGGACGATTCTTCCGACGACGACGACGTCGATCTTCCCTACACGGAGGTCAAGAAGACGGTGATTACCATGGTGGCGTTGCCGCATGATGCGGCGGACGGGGATCATACTGTGTACATTGATCATCAGAATCCCATCACTGGGGATATTGTGACGACTGCGCTGTGTACGTTGAACAGGATGAGGCGCCCACAGCAGAAGACGGAGACGATGTTCGTGGACACTCCGGTGCGGATGCGGCACACGGGTGGGTCTGTGGTGAGTATTTCGGGGTATGAGACGACGGAAGTGATGAACCACGGGGCTGGGGCGTATCATGAGGAGGAGGAGAGCGAGAGTGATGAGTACGAGTACGACTACGGGAAGCTGTTGCTGGGAGAGGGGAGCGAGGGCGAGAGCGACAGCGAGAGCGAGAGCGAGATTGACAGCGAGAGCGACGAGGAGGCTCCGGCGCTGGTAAAGGTGGGGGGCGTGGCGGGTAGGACTCTGATTCCGTCTGCCAGCGACGATGACTCGGTCGAGGATGCGAACGTGAGTGACTCGGACTTGGAGAACATGGAGCTTGGTGATCTGGGCGGGGATATGAGCAGCAGTGACGACGATAGCGACAGCGACAGCGATAGTGAACTTGGCAGCGACGATAGCGACGGCGAGGCGCCAGAGGGTGATCTGAAACCGATGGCCGAGTCGGACTTTGATTCGGACGAGAGCCTGTCGATGTCGGATTCGGACACGGAGGAGGACCGAGAAGCGATGCGCAAGAGGTTGAAGGTGCTGGCGACGCCGCAGCCGGGTAAGAAGCAGAAGGTGGAGGGCGCTTCCGCCAAAAAGGCGCCGGCGAGCGCGCCGGCGAGCGCGCCGGCGGCGAAGGTGCTTCCGGCCAAGGTGCCCACGAACGAGGCAGAGTACAAAGCTGCGCTCAAGGCGCTGATCAAGGAGAACGGCGGCGAGATCAAGGTGGCGCAGGCCGGGGCGATCAAGCGACCCGCGGCGGTCGGGAAGCTGGGCAAGTACCTCGCCGCGAACGAAGAGTTCGCCTACGACAAGAAGACCGGGTCTGTTCGGCTGGCGTGAAGACTGGGTCAGGGTGTGTATGCTTGGTGGTCTTGCAAAACAACGAACAAAACAACAACAGTGACGGATAGGGTTCAATCTAACGTGATGACGCGTTCCGTGCCGTCTTCGAGCACCTCGACCTCGACCGGCGGCGCAACTTCGACGGCCATCGAGCGGATTATCTCCTCGGCGAAATCCCCCCCGGCGCCGTCCGCACCGGGCACAGCGCAGGCCACTTGCTCTCCCTCCCGCTCTTCCCGCATGCGTTGACCCATCGTCGACAGCACGCAAACCCAGATCAATTCCACGGCATCGACAAACAGCAGGCGGTGCTGTACTGGAATGATCCCGTACGTCACGAGATGTGCGATCGGCCACAGACGCCAGCCCGCTTTGAGCAGGTCCAACCAGCTACCCTTGACCGACGACCAGATCACGCCGGGACTCTCAAACTTGAGCAGGCCGAGCAGCACGTAGTACGTCGAGTTCCAGGCGACGCTCCAGATCGTCTGGTCGATCCCGATCTTCAACACCGGAACAAGCCAGGAGTTGGCGTCGACGATATTCTGATTGGCGAACACGTTGTCGAGGAGCAGGTAGTACAGGTGTGACAGCGGCCCGTGGGCGACGAGCCCGCAGATCCCGGACCGGACGATCCGCGATGCGTCCAGCTCCTCGAGATCGCGCCCCTCGTAGTTCTGCGCAACCAAGTCTCCGAGCGAGTACACGACGCCCGATATGCATGCCTTGGTCTCGATGGGGTTGGTCGTGACGAACGAGTTGTACAGCGTGACGGGGTTCAGGTCGACGTCCAGTGACCACTCGGCCGCGAGCGTCGCGGCGACCAGCGCGAGCACCGGCGCCGCGACGATGGCAACCATCTTCGGCGAGAGGCTTGTCGAGGGCGAGTCCGACGAGGTCGAGGCGCGCACGAGCAGTGACGGCGACGACCTCTTGACGTGACGGACTCTCCAAGCCGAGTTGTGAGTGGCTCGAGAGCCACTCAGGGTTCGCACCCTGGCGCTCTTTTGTGGGGCGCACCCCATGTGGACAGATATGTGAAATGAAAGGTTCGCCCGCGGCCCGGAGGACGCTCGATTCGGACCCCCCCTGGCTCGGATTTCGAGGACGAATTCGTGGGTCTTTTCCTCGAACAGTACCCAAGTTCTCACTCGCCAGCGCTACTTCGCCTATCGCGTCTCGTGCTACCTGCCTGCCTGCCTGCCTTACTCGCTGAACAAACAAATGATGAAATGAAACGCACTCACACAGATCCACGTGCGTCCCTTCGTTCCTCTCATCCCGCCGCGCAGAGGCCGCTCCCGTTGTTCATCCCGAACACGCTGTAGGTCGAAAACCCGACGACGATATTCCTGACGGCACCGATCGCGGCTGCCACG
>Ga0181573_10001261_pt1 | contig 25221 bp, 25 predicted proteins | sample 101ome_25_FD_148643 | JGI IMG/M metagenome (GOLD analysis project Ga0181573, IMG submission 148643) | Coastal salt marsh microbial communities from the Groves Creek Marsh, Skidaway Island, Georgia - 101409BT metaG (spades assembly) | ecosystem: Environmental > Aquatic > Marine > Intertidal zone...
GGAGGGTATCGATAAACGCCAGCATGCTATTGCGGTTTTCAGCAAAACTCGTTGCACTGGGTTGCACCTTAGATACAAAGACAGACATATCAATCTCCAATTAAAGATCGCGGTACCGCGACCGATAGCTGTAATAACCGCTGCGCATAGGCTTTAGCTTGCGGATCGGCTCGCAAGCTCGCAGTGCCGCCACCACCTAGCGCATGATGGAAAACGAAATTCAGCGCGTGGATTCCGGGCAGGTAGTAACAATCCATTTCGCTTGAGTTCAATACGGGGGAAAACAGCTCCAGAAGCCGCTCAGTGGTTAACGACTGAGCGATCCAAGGCAGAAATTCCGCGCGCCGCGCCATAACGCCGACATTGGCTTTGTCACCCTTGTCCCCGGATCGAGCCACCGCGAGGTGTTCAAGCGGCACAAGAACCATGTCACTGACCGCCTCACAACTAGGCCAATCCACTGCGGAATGAATGCGCTCAGGAACCGAGTCAGCGATCTCATCGGGCTCCCACTGAGTCGCTGAATCCTCGGTTTTTATCAAAACGCTAAAGGCTGATTTCGGGAGCAGTGTTGAGAACAACTCAACCACTGGTGTCGGTTTAGGACGTGCGCCAGCGAAACTAAAAAATCCCGCCGGAGCCCCAAGGCCAACCCCGGAGAGTTCCTTCAAAAATCGCTGAATACCAAGCTCCTCACTGTGCCGGCAAGCAATTTTGAATGCCACTTCATCGGCCTGATATCCGCCGCCTGCCGACTCGGAGGGGCCGCCAATCACCTCGAGAGAAAAATGGGAAAAAGGACCGAGGCCATTCTTGGCTAAATAGACCTCAGTGCGACGACGGACCTCTTCAGCGAACACCCGCGCCTTCTCGCGTGCCCGACGCCCAGCGTAGAAAAAAACCGCGCCAGATCGCCAACCATCCGAGTGAGTCACCGACACTTTATAATGACTTGGTACACCAATCCCTCGCGCATTTTCGACCCGCACGCAATGCTCAGCAATTTGCGTCAGCTTGACTTCAGACCAATCACAGATCACATCGGGCAACACATAATATGCAGGATCATCGATTTCATAGAGTAGTTGCTCGCCAACCGTGAAGGTCGAGACCAGGCCTCCAGTGTCCTGAGGTTTTGTGATCACGGCTGTGCCGTCGGCGTATAACTCAGCAACGGGATAGCCCACCTGCCAGAGTGAATCGGCCACCAGCTCCCAGTCAGTAAAATTTCCACCAGTCACCTGCGGGCCGCACTCCAATAGGTGACCCACGAGCGATCCTGCGGCAAGTGCATCAAGGTCCTCAGCCCGCCACCCGAACTCGTAAATGCCAATCCCCAAGGTCACCGCGCTATCGACGCAGCGGCCGGTAATGACAATGTCAGCCCCTGTTTCAAGAGCCTGGGCAATCGGGAAAGCACCCAAATAAGCATTGGCACTAACGATACTGTCTAATGACGGTCGCTCCCGCTGAGAATACATCTCACGCGCACCGAGCGTTTGTAGCTTACTGATGTCACTCAGATTATCTCCGCAAACCACCGCGACCCGAATCGCAAGGCCCTGCCGAAGCGCTTCCTCACGAACCAAGGCGGCCAATTGCTCTGGGTTGACTCCCCCGGCGTTACTAATCAACCGAATACCCTGTGCTTTGATGGCGGCGAGATGTGGCTTGATCACATCTGTGAGAAAGTCGGTCGCGTACCCAAGGTCAGGGCGTGCCGCATGCGCCCGAGCCAGAATCGACATGGTGATCTCAGCGAGGTAATCGAATACCACATAGTTGCAGTCGCCCTCAGCGAGGAACTGCGGTAAGGCCAAATCGGCCTCGCCCCAGTAACCCGTTGCGCCACCAATGCGAATCGATTGAGCTGAAGAATCGCTACGATCCACCGAAAATCCTCTCCTGGGGTTGCAATATGATCTTAATTCATTTTTACTGATCGTAATTCATATTGCGCAATTCAACAAGCCCGATACCCATTCCGACTGGAGACTTCGTTTTGGCCCAATCGACTCAACGTGAAAAGGTAGCTGCCAAAGAGGAGGCCATCCTAGACGCAGCTCATGCTGTTTTTTCAGAATCAGGCGTAGACGGTGCCAAAGTAAGTGTCATCGCACAGCGCGCCGGCGTTGCGCTCGGGACAATCTACCTCTATTACAAAAACAAAGCGGAACTGCTCGATGCGGTCGTTGCGCGATTTTGGCAACGCCTTACGCAGGGTGCGCGAGACGCTGTGAGTGGCAAAGCGACAGCACTAGAGCAAATCGATGCACTCGCCCATTATCACCTCAGCAGTATCTTGGCCGACATGCCCTTTGTCGGGCTGACGTCGATTGTTAGGATTCAGCCTCAAGCCGATAGTCATCACATTAGTCATGTGCGCGAGTACGTCAGGGTCTTTGACCAAATTATCTCGCGTGCGACCGATCGCGGGGACCTGACCAACCCGCCACCGCTGTGGCAAATGAGAGATCTCTTCTACGGCAGTTTGGAATACATGGCGCGTACCTTAGACCTCAATCAAAAAACTTTTGATTCCTCTGCGGTCACCAATCTCACTCGCGTATTCCAACACAGTTTTTTTGGCGCCAGCGAGGTCAGGACGACGGTTAGCGCGAGCGCCGCCGACCAGATTCTCGCCCGACTTGACCGAATCGAGGCCGCACTCACTCCAAAGCGAATTGGCACCTAAGTCATACGACTTTGACTAAGCAGAACCATACTGCGCAGTCATGGCATCGATGAATCGTTCAAGGTCATCGTAGGGCAGGTGATTCACCCCTGCGGCTGCCGCACGACCACCACCCGTCGCAAATTGGCGACAGACAGCATCGGCGCCTTCGCGCCTCGCGATAGGCGCTCGGACACTCACTAAATAGCCGTTCCCCAAGTCAGTTAAGACCGCGTGAGCTTTATCTGGAGCTGTATTTGCCAGATGGTTGCCAAACACGCCGCTGACACGACGGGCCCACGAATCTCCCGGCAGAGCAATCACTGACACCGCCTCGCTGCGAAAGCAAACTGGCGCTTCTAGGGCCTGTGTCATGTCATCGTCATAGGCCGCTGACAGCGCTGCGAGTAAGTCAGGGTCCTCATTCAGACAGGCGTCTGGATCTGGAAATTGCAATAAGCGCTCGAAGAGCTCATCCGGCGCAAAATGAAGATCATCGACCGATGCACCATAGCCGTTGTAGTTCATCAAGACGCCGAGCTGCTTCCATACTTCAAGGTCGGGTTGATCCGGCAACGTCGCTGCAATACTTTGCGCGGTGGCATCCATATTGTCACCGAAGCACCCCACGACCGCCCAACCTGCTCGAGCTCCTTTGAGGTGACCATTAACTAACGCACTGGTCGTCAGCTCTGGGGCAGGATTAATCAGGGTGGTGAGTCTCGGGTGCTCTGGTATATCGCCCGCAAAATGATGGTCTACATAAAAAATATCGGCACCGGCACCCAGTAAACTCTCTACGGCTTTTCTATTTTTATCGAACGAGATATCAAGCACCGTCACCACGTCCCCGGGCCCCGCATCGACCTGAGACAAGAGCGCGATATCACGTTTTACGCCAGTCACTTTTACCGAAGGCTGGGACGACTCGAGACGTAATTGCAGCAACGCACAAATCCCGTCTGCATCTCCATTAAACACATCAAAATACTTCGCCATGCCTCTGGTCCCCCGAACCGCTCCTCTACCACCTGGCAATAAGATGCACAGGCGGCAGAAGGATGCCATAAGCAGTCGGCGGTGTCCCCTTTCTTGGAGGCATCGCCGACTTGTCTTCACTCGAGTGTGAGCTTCTGTCTGTTTTTCTCGAGCAAAGTCTGACCAATGCCTTGAACCTCTGTGAGTTCATCGATCGCAACAAAAGGACCATAGTTTTCCCGGTATTGAACAATCCGTTGCGCCTTCGCCAACCCAACACCGACCAAACCGTCGGCCAGCTGCTCGGCGCTCGCTTGATTCAGATTAATCACCACCATTTCTTCTCCAGCCCAGCTGATCGTTGGTGAGCTCAATAAAGCCAACCACAGCAGCACCATAAAGCTGAATGCACGTCCATTGTCAGTATTAAAAACATTTTTCCGACGCATGGTCTCAGCATGCGCGTTTTGCAGTATTGTCATCATCATCTCCCTATTGACTGAAACGACGCTAAGGTTTGCCGTCGCGTGGGCGAGTATCAGACAAGCTCAGGAAGAGCCAAAAATCAGCGGTGAAGAATGTGCTGAAACGGCTGAAAGCGATTCCCTTCAGACCGCTTTTATCGACCGTAGAATTTGGGTCACCACCGCTTGAGGATCGGCAGCACCTGTTACTGAGCGTCCGATGACGAGATGGGTTGCGCCCTGTGCCAATGCCATCTCAGGCGTGAGCACGCGTCGCTGGTCACCCGTTGCATCACCAGCGAGGCGAATACCTGGCGTGACCCGTAAAAAGCTCTCTGCGCGCTCCTCTCTGAGGCGCGCCGCCTCGATCGCCGAGCAGACGACACCATCGACACCCGAGGCCTCGGCCAAAGCGGCGAGCGCACTGACCCGATCGATGGCCGAGCCCGAATATCCGAGCTCGTGTAAATCCTCTTCGTTCATACTCGTAAGAACTGTGACCGCGGTCAGAAGAGGCGCACCCGCGCGTCCAGCAAGGGCATCAACGGCGGCCCTCATCATGCGACTGCCACCGCTCGCGTGGACGTTGACCATCCAAACGCCCAGGTCGACTGCGGCCAAAACCGCTCCGGCAACCGTATTGGGAATATCGTGAAACTTCAAATCAAGGAAAACATCAAAGCCATCTGCAACCAATGCTTTCACCACCGCGGGCCCCTCTGCAGTGAACAGCTGCTTGCCCACTTTTACTCTGACCGTCTGCGGGTCAAGCTGAGCCGCCATGGCTTGCGCTGCGCGCGCATCCGGGTAATCGAGGGCAATAATGAGTGGGCTATCACAATTAGACACGCAACAACTCTCCTGTTGTTCCAAGATCGCGAATGGTTCCCCAGTGCTTGCAACCAGGACAATACCAATACAGCTGCCGACCCCGGAACCCACAATGGGTGCAACGATACTGGGAGCGCTGCTCCACCAGTCGACGCAATGTATTAATTTGAAGCCGTTCGTCTTCGCCGGCCTCTCGCTCGCTGTGCAATGTCATCAACATTGCTAAACCACGCAAACTGGGCTTGGCCTGCAATGACTCACGCAGAAATCGCTTCGCAGCGACATCACCCTCGGTATCGCGAATCTCGGCTGCAATTTCCAATACCAGGGTCGTCGAGGGGCGATCCGCGAAACAAGCCTCCAAATAGCGGCGCAGAGCGGGTCGGTTGTCCAGCGCGAGATAGCTAGACCGCAAAATCTGAATCGTATCAGGGACGAAGTCTGCATCTTGATTCTTCACCGCAAGCAGCGCTTTTACCGCCGCTTTAGGACGACCCTCTTGTAATTCGAGCTGACCCATCATCATTGAGGCACGAGGGCACATCGCATCGTAACCTAAAGCGTCGTTCAGTAACTGACGCGCTTCCGCAGACTCTCCAACCTCGAGCAATAGCTGCGCTTGCTCACAACAATAGTGCGCCAACAACGTGGGAACGGGCTGCCCAACTTCTTTTCCGGCCAGCCCTTGCAGTAAGCGCGGCTTCTTAAGCAACAGACTCTCAGCTACCTTTCGCGCTTGCAGCCAATCCTTTTGCGCCTCATAAATCTCAAGCAGGTAGCGCCGCGCAATACGGCGATGTTCACCAGACTCGCCAACGAGATCCAATAACAGCCGCTCAGCACGATCTAACAAGCCCGCAGAAATATAATCTCGCGCTAACTCTAGATGCGCGAGGTGGAGTTGCGCCACTGGCAAACTTGGGCGCGCAAGAAGATTCTGATGGATTCGGATCGCCCGCTCGACCTCGCCTCGCCGACGCAACACATTACCCAAGGCGACATGCGTATCAAATGTCTCCGTATTGACCTCAAGCGCCTGCGTAAAAGCATCAATGGCGCCATCTTGTTGACCGTCCAGAAGAAAGTTGAGTCCGCGATAGTACTGACTCGGCAAGGTTCTATCGAGCGACAAACCAACGAGCCGACGCGACCGTCGGCCAAGGAGCCACCCTGTGGCGATGGCGACAACAAACAAGAACAGCAACAAGTAATCAGTCACTTGAGCTCAGTCCCACTCGACGCAGTCGATCGACCTCTGTTTGCAGCCGCTTGCGATCGCGCTCCGCTTTTCCCAGCCGCGCTTTGTAACTGAGAATGATCGCCATACTCACCAGCAACCCCAAAAGACCACCGGCTCCCAAAGCCAAGAGCAACCAAATAGACAGCGCTTTAGGACTTAATTGGATCAGTAATAAATCCAGTGCGACAGCTTCCGAATTCTGCAAAGAAAAAAGTGCGCCGAGCACGACTGCAGAACCGACAATGAGGATGGTCAGCACCCACTTAACCCAGCGCATTGTTAGAACCCTGCGTTCACGCCATTGTTGACGCGTTCTCGCAGCTCCTTTCCGGGTTTGAAGTGAGGCACATACTTAGCCGCCAAGGACACAGACTCACCAGTCTTGGGATTGCGTCCCTGTCGCGGCTCACGGTAATGCAAACTAAAGCTGCCAAATCCACGAATCTCGATGCGCTCGCCCTGAGCAAGCGACTCAGCCATGTGTCCAATGATCAGCTTTACGGCCAACTCAACATCTTTCACACTGAGCTGGTGTTGCTGAGACGCGATAAGGTCTATCAGTTCACTACGAGTCATAAGTTATCATTACCAAGTGGATCCCCTCATTGTCCACCCTCACTGTAATGAACGCAACGTGTTCATTTAATTCAGGAATTTTTACCACGCCTAGGGCGGTTTAACCCGCCCAACGCCTTTGCTACCGCCAGAAGATCGCCGTAGCCCTGGGAGAGGAAAGCCAAATCAAAAAATGGCGCATAAAAAAACCCGGCGCTGCCGGGTTTTTTAGTTGAGACGCGGAAGTCTTACTGGTTATCCAGTTGCGCTTTGATCAGGTCTCCAATCGTTCCTGGAGATGAGCTGTCATCCTGCTGCTTCAAAGACGCGACAGCTTCTTTCTCGTCTTCCATATCTTTCGCCTTGATCGACAGTCCCAGCGTTCGGTTCTTACGGTCTACATTAATAACTTTCGCCTCAACCGAATCTCCGACTGTGAGCGCTGATCGCGCATCTTCAATTCGATCTCGGCTGATATCAGCCACTTTAATATAACCATCAACCTCTTCAGACAACTTCACGACAGCACCTTTGGCATCGACCTCAGTGATGGTTCCCGTCACGATAGCACCGCGATCGGTATCATCGATATAGATACTGAAAGCGTCTTCCTCAAGCTGCTTGATGCCGAGAGAAATACGCTCACGCTCGGGGTCGATAGACAGAATAACCGTTTCGATCTCATCGCCCTTCTTGTAGTTGCGTACCGCTTCCTCACCCACTTCGTTCCAGCTGATATCGCTCAGGTGAACAAGCCCGTCGATATTGCCATCCAAGCCAATGAAAATTCCGAAATCTGTAATCGACTTGATTGAGCCGCTGATGCGATCCCCTTTGGCGTGTTGCGAAGCAAATGCGTCCCAAGGGTTTTGAGTGCACTGCTTGATACCCAAGGAGATTCGGCGACGCTCCTCATCGATTTCTAGAACCATCACTTCGACTTCATCGCCAAGCTGAACAATCTTGGAAGGGTGAACGTTCTTATTGGTCCAATCCATCTCGGATACATGCACCAAACCTTCAACGCCTTCCTCAATCTCCGCAAAACAACCGTAATCGGTCAAATTGGTAATGCGCGCATTCACTCGACTACCTTCAGGGTAGCGATTAGTGATTTCAACCCAGGGGTCTTCGCCGAGCTGCTTCAATCCAAGTGATACTCGGTTGCGCTCGCGATCGAACTTGAGAATCCTCACATCAAGTTCCTGTCCCACCTCGACGATTTCGCTGGGATGCTTGATTCGCTTCCAGGCCATGTCAGTGATATGGAGCAATCCATCAACGCCGCCAAGATCGACGAAGGCACCGTAATCAGTGAGGTTTTTCACCACGCCTTTGACCGCTTGTCCTTCCTGGAGGTTCTGCAACAATTCATCGCGCTCAGCGCTGTTAGCCGCCTCCATCACTGCGCGACGAGAAACCACAACATTATTGCGTTTCTGATCGAGCTTGATCACCTTAAATTCGAGTTCTTTACCTTCGAGATGTGCTGTTTCGCGAATCGGACGTACATCAATCAGTGAACCCGGTAGGAATGCGCGGATCGAATCGATATCGACTGTAAAACCACCTTTCACTTTGCCATTGATGATGCCGATGACCACTTCATCGGCGAGATGAATGGCTTCAAGACTCTTCCACGCTTCTGCACGTTTGGCCTTCTCTCGCGACAGCTTGGTCTCGCCGAAACCGTCTTCGACAGTTTCAAGTGCGACCTGAACTTCGTCACCAATCGTCAATGTGCATTCACCGTTGGCATTGGTGAACTGATCCAGAGGAATCACACCCTCTGATTTGAGCCCCGCGTGGACGGTGACCCACTCATTGTCAATATCAATCACAACACCCGTAACAATCGAGCCGGGTTCCATATCGACAGTTTTCAGACTTTCTTCAAACAGCTCAGCGAAGGATTCGCTCATGGGAAATACCTTTATGTCGTGGCGCATCGCGCCTACACCGGCAACCAGACCTCGCCGGGTCAATCATGTATTGCGAAATTTCGAGGAGTCTGGCCTTCAGCCGAAGTTTCGCGCGTTGAGTCCTCTTTCGTGCACCAGCTTCATGACCTTGGCGTGGACGCCATCTGCCGACAGCGATGTACTGTCGATCACGATTGCATCTTCAGCCGCAGTGAGCGGAGAGACCTCACGACTGGAGTCGCGCTCGTCTCGCTGCTGGATACCCTCAAGAAGGCGCGGCAGACTAACATCCTCACCCCGAGCCTGCAACTGCAAAAATCGCCGGTTTGCGCGGGCTTCCGCGCTAGCCGTGAGGAAGATTTTCAACGGTGCATTGGGGAAGACGACGGTACCCATATCTCGCCCGTCTGCAACGAGCCCCGGGGCAACCGCCAGTTCTCGCTGACGCACCAATAAGGCCTGTCGGGCCTCCGCAATCAATGCGACTGCCGAAGCGCCCACGCCGCCCGCTTCGGACCGAATATCGCGGGTGATGTCGAGACCGCTTAACCGCACGGTGACGCCGTCATCCGTCGCCAAAAAATCAACGTCCAAAGCGCTCGCGACAGCGGTCACACCTTGTACATCATCCCAACTCACATGCTCGCGGCTGCAGGCCTCAGCGAGCACTCGATACAGCGCACCGCTGTCCAGTAAATGCCAGCCGAGCGAGCGCGCTAACATCAAACTTAGAGTGCCTTTGCCAGCGCCGCTTGGACCGTCGACGCAGACAACTGGCACACTCACTCAATGACCTCGAGTTGCAATCCGGCTTGACTCGCCAATTCAGCAAAACCCGGGAAAGAGGTGGCTACATGATCACAATCCAAGATCTCGATCGCCTCCTTGGCACACAACCCGGCCATCGCAAAGCTCATGGCGATGCGATGATCATGAAATGTACGAACTGCACCACCACCGAGAGTACCGCCCTCGATCACGATGCCGTCAGGCCGCACCTCGTTAACAACGCCGAGGGTCGTCAAGCCCTCCGCCATACTCGCAATCCGGTCGCTCTCTTTCACACGAAGCTCTTCCGCACCACTCAGCGTAGTTCTCCCCTCGGCACAAGCTGCAGCAATAAACAGCGCTGGAAATTCGTCAATCGCGAGCGGCACCTCCTCTTCCGGAATATCGATACCGCGAAGTGGCGCATGGCGCACATGAAGATCAGCAACAGGCTCACCGCCCACTTCACGCTCATTGAGCACCGTGATATCAGCGCCCATAAGGGTCAAAATGTTGAGGACACCAATCCGAGTTGGATTCATCCCGACATGTTCTAACAGGAGATCGGATCCTGGTGCGATACTCGCTCCCACCAAGAAAAATGCTGCGGATGATATGTCGGCAGGAATATCAATCTCGCAGCCACGCAGTCGACCCCCACCTTCAAGACTGATGACGCCGTTTTCTCGACTCACATCGTAGCCGAAACCTCGCAACATTCTCTCGGTATGGTCTCTCGTCGGAGCAGGCTCGGTCACCGAGGTGCGACCCTCGGCAAATAAACCGGCTAACAGGACGCAAGACTTGACCTGCGCCGAAGCCATCGGCAGGTCATAATGAATAGCACGCAACGTCTGCCCACCCATGATCGTTAGTGGCGGGCGTCCATCGGTGGCCGCAATCTGGGCGCCCATCTCGGCGAGCGGCGTGATGACTCGACCCATCGGCCGCTTTTGCAGGGATACGTCGCCGGTCAAGACACTACTAAAAGGCTGGCCCGCCAAAATACCACTGAGTAAGCGAATACTCGTACCGGAGTTACCCATATCCATCGCCGTGGTTGGCGCGCAAAGGCCATGAAGACCCACGCCATCAATCTTGAGTGATCCCGCTGAAGGCCCCTCAATATTGACACCCATTGCGCGGAAAGCCGCGACAGTAGCCAGCGCATCCTCTCCCTCAAGGAACCCATTGGCGATGGTTTCACCCTCCGCCAATGAACCCAACATCACCGAACGATGAGACATCGACTTATCTCCGGGAACGCGTGCGGTTCCACAGAGTTGACCACCCGGTTGCACTTTGAACTTCATGTTGGTTGGTCTTCCTCACCTTCTCGTGGCAATGGATTTAAAACAGCATCATGCGCCCTCCGAAAACTCCGGCACGCCTCAAAATATTCGAACAAGCCCTCGCCATCTGATGCATCGATCAGTTGCCGCAGTTGCGACCAATGAGCACTGAAATCATCCACTGCTCGCAATACCGCTTCCCGATTGGTCAGGGCAATATCGCGCCACATGAGCGAATCCGATCCAGCGATACGGGTCATATCGCGCAATGCACCGCCGCCATGCTGCATGGGATTCAGCGGGTCAGCGATGAGACTTCGAGTGAGTGCATAGGCCAACATATGGGGCATGTGACTACTTGCCGCCAGTGCATGATCATGGTCAACGATGGCCATTTCGGTGACGTAAGCACCGGTCTGCAACCACATCTCACGAATGGTTTCCAAGGCATCAGCGTCAGTCGATGGCAAGGGAGTGAGAATCACTTCTCGACCCACAAAAAGTGCACCATCACTTGCGCCAACTCCGCTGTGCTCTGATCCGGCGATGGGGTGCCCGGGAACAAAGAAATCATACGTCCCGTCAATTTCTGCAACGACATGACCTTTGATACTAGCCAGGTCCGTTACCGCCGGTGGTTTCTCCCGACGCGCCAACTGAGGCAAAATTGAGTTCAGCAACGCACCTGTCGCCGCAGGTGGTGCGCCGACCACAACGACATCGGCATCGGCAAGTACGCGGTTGAGATCAAGGTCAAAATCGTCGACAACGCCCAACTGCTTACCGAGGGCCAAACTGGGTTCTCGCGGCCCCCAAGCCCAGATTTCTCCGGGCCAATCAGCGGACTTCAGCGCTTTGGCTAAGGACCCTGAAATCAAGCCCAAACCAAGTAATGCAATACGATTGACCGACTTCATGAGCTCAAATCGGCGCCTTGGGGTACGAGCCCAGCACTTTCAGCATAATCGAGTGCTCCTCGAGATTGGATAGTATCTCTCGCACCTGCGCATCTTGCTGATGCCCCTCGAACTCTATGAAAAAGATGTAAGTCCATTTTTCCGAGCGTGACGGTCGCGAATCAATGCGCGTCAGGCTAATACCGCGATCTGAAAACGGCTTGAGCAAATTCAACAGTGCACCAGGGCGATTACGACTGGCCACGAGAATCGCGGTCTTGTCGAGGCCACTACTCGGTACGCCTTCTTTGCCCAAGACAAAGAATCGTGTGGTGTTATTCGCCTGATCCTGTATGGCAGATACCACTGTCGTCAGGCCATAGGTCGCCGCTGCCAAGTCCCCGGCAATCGCCACCATGCCAGTGGTCTCGGCGGCGAGTCGCGCCGCTTCGCCATTGCTGGTCACAGCCTTTCGAGGCACCTGCGCCAAGTGGGCATCCAACCAATTGCGACACTGGCCTAAAGCCTGCTCATGCCCGCAGACACAATCAACCGCAGAGAGCTGTGTACCCTCCGGTCCCAATAGATGGTGAACAATAGGCAAGTCGATCTCACCAACGATCTGCAACGGCGAGTCCAGAAACGCATCCAGTGTTTGTCCAATCATCCCCTCGGTTGAGTTTTCAACTGGCACGACGCCGTAGTCACAATGTCGGTCCTCAACTCTCCGGAACACAACGGGTATTGAGGTTTGCGCTTCAGTCACCGCAGATTGACCGAAGTGTTTATAGGACGCCGCCTGGCTATAGGTGCCCGCCGGACCGAGGTAAGCAACGGTCAGCGGTTGCTCAAGCGCCAAACATGACGACATGATTTCACGAAATATTCGCGCCAGATCATCGCCGGCGAGAGGCCCGGGATTCGATTCGCGGATCGCTCTGAGCACCTGTGCCTCGCGATCTGGACGATAGAATTTCGCCGACTCGCCACTGTGCTGTACCGCTGCCAACTTAATCTCGGCCACTTCTTTGGCGCACTCAGCTCGCTCGCTAATCAGGGCGACAAGCCGCGCATCGATCGCATCAATACGATCACGAACGGCTGCTAAGGCCGCCTGTTCGCTGTCTTTGTCGGAATAATCAGACATCACCCTAGCCGTATCTCTGCTCAAAATCTTGCATGAACGCAACCAAAGCGTCGACCGAAGACTCTTCAACTGCGTTATAAATACTCGCTCGCATGCCGCCGACCGACCGGTGACCTTTTAGATTGAGCAGTTGCGCCGCCTCGGCTTCAACTAAGAAGGTCTTGTCGAGGTCTGCATCGGCGAGTGTGAATGGCACATTCATCAACGAGCGGCTCTGTCGCTCTACGGGGTTGGCATAAAATCCGCTCGCGTCGATCAGATCGTAGAGCTTGCCGGCTTTGCGTGAATTAATCTCCGCCATCTTTGTCAAGCCCCCCAAATCCTCGAGCCACTCGAATACCAAGCCCGCTAAATAAATAGCAAAGCTCGGCGGGGTGTTGTACATCGAGTCGTTTTCCGCGGCTACCGTCCAATTCAGCATGGCGGGCGTTTCCGCTCGCGCCCGTCCCAGCAGCGACTTGCGTACGATCACAATCGCTAGACCGGCGGGGCCGATATTCTTTTGCGCGCCCGCGTAAATCACGCCGTACTGGCTGACATCTATTGGCGCAGACAAGATGGTCGAAGACATATCGGCCACCAGAGGCGCCTTGGTATTGGGCACCCAGTGAAACGCCAAACCGCCGATCGTCTCGTTAGGGCAGTAGTGCAAATACCGCGCATCATCGTTGACCTGCCACTCCGACTGAGGCGGCACCGTGGTAAACCCGTCCAATGCGGAACTCGCGGCAACGTTTACTTGTGCAAATCGACGCCCTTCGGACTCTGCCTTTTTCGACCATTGTCCCGTGACAACCTGATCCACACAGTCACCGGCCTCAGCGAGGTTTAAAGGCACCGATGCAAATTGCAGCGAGGCACCACCTTGCAAGAACAACACCGCGTAATCATCACTAATACCCATCAAGCGTCGGAGACTAGCCTCGGCGCGCTCAGTGACCCCCACGAACTCAGCACTGCGATGGCTGATCTCCATGATTGAAGCACCAACGCCATGCCAATCGAGCATTTCGTCGCGGGCGCGTTCAAGAACAGGGACTGGCAGCGCTGCAGGTCCAGCGCAAAAATTGTGAGCGCGGCTCATGAATTAATCCTCAGAATCTGTATTGTCAGTAGTGGCTTCTGCCGTCACGGGCTCCGCAACGGTTGCCGCGTCATCGTCTTCAGCGATTCGACTTGCACTCACTAGGGTCTCGCCATCGCGAGTCTTAATCACCCGAACACCCTGCGTATTCCGACCGAGCACTGAAATCTCTTCCACGCGTGTCCTGACCGCGGTGCCCTGGTTTGAAATCAGCATGATTTCATCGCCATCCCAAACCTGCTCAGCGCCCACCAAAGCACCATTGCGCGCCGTCGTCGCCATCGCAATCACACCTTTCGTGCCTCGACCTTTGACCGGGAAATCACTGGTCTCTGTGCGCTTGCCATAACCGTTTTCGCTCATGGTCAAAATTCGACTCTCAGCCTTGGGAACAATGAGAGAAATCAACTGCTGTCCCGACCCCAGTTTGATGCCACGTACCCCTTTGGCGGTCCGCCCCATGGCACGCACGGTCGATTCATTGAAACGCACTGCCTTGCCCTCACTTGAGAACAACATAATGTCACTCTGACCGTCCGTCACGGCCGTGCCGACCAAGACATCGCCCTCCTCTAACTCCAGCGCGCGTAAGCCGACACTGCGCTGTCGCGAAAACTGTGCCATATCTGTTTTCTTCACCGTGCCCGAAGCGGTCGCCATAAAGATAAAGTGACCCTCTTCATAGCCCTCTACTGGAAGAATGGAGGTAATACGTTCACCCTCATCCAAAGGTAATAGGTTAATCATGGGACGACCGCGAGAGTTTCGGCTCGCCAATGGGATATGAAAGACTTTCAACCAGTACACCTTGCCGAAATTAGAGAAGCACAGGATGGTGGCATGGGTCGAAGCAATCAATAAGTGCTCCACCCAATCCTCGTCCTTTACTGCCGTCGCGCTCCGCCCTGTACCACCCCGCCGCTGGGCCTGATAATCCGTCAAAGACTGCGTCTTCGCGTAACCGCCGTGCGAAATTGTCACGACCCGATCTTCCTCAGTGATCAAATCTTCCACCTTCAGATCGTGCGGCGAGTCAGAAATTTCCGTGAGACGATCGTCACCGAATTCGTCCACCAATTCTGCTAACTCCTCGCGAATCACCTGCTTCAGACGGTCAGGATCCCCTAAAATATCCAGATAGTCCGCAATTTCGGCGACCTTATCGGCGTATTCCTGCAGCAATTTTTCGTGCTCGAGCCCGGTCAAGCGATGCAATCGAAGTTCGAGGATGGCCTGAGCCTGCGCTGGCGATAAGTAATAGTTGCCATCGCGAATACCAAACTCAGGCTCCAAGCCTTCCGGACGACAGGCGTCTGACCCCGCGCGCTCCAACATCGCAGTGACGTCCCCCGGCGACCAAGCCTCAGCGACCAGTCGCTCTCTGGCGTCAGCTGCGGTAGGAGAAGTTTTGATCATCTCAATAACCGCATCGATATTGGCCAAAGCCACAGCCAATCCTTCGAGCACGTGTCCTCGCTCGCGCGCTTTACGCAACAGGTACACAGTGCGTCGCGTGACGACTTCTCGCCGGTGGCGAACGAAGGCCTCAATCATCTCCTTCAGGTTAAGGAGCTTCGGCTGACCATCGACCAAGGCCACCATGTTGATACCAACTACCGATTGCAGCTGCGTCTGAGCATAGAGATTGTTGAGGACAACATCTCCTACCTCGCCGCGTCGCAGCTCGATCACCACTCGCAAGCCATCTTTATCAGACTCATCTCGAAGCTCAGTAATACCTTCGATTTTCTTCTCTTTGACTAACTCGGCGATTCGTTCTATCAAGCGCGCCTTGTTGACCTGGTAGGGGATCTCGTGAATGATGATCGTATCCTTACCCTTCGACTCATCGGTAATGACTTCAGCCTTCGCGCGCACATAGATACGACCGCGCCCCGTTCGGTAAGCCTGCACGATGCCTGCACGGCCGTTGATAATGGCAGCCGTCGGAAAATCAGGGCCAGGGATAAACTGCATCAACCCGTCGATCGTGATCTCTGGGTTATCAAGCGTCGCCATACAAGCCGCCACGACCTCTCGCAAATTGTGCGGCGGAATATTGGTCGCCATGCCCACGGCAATGCCCGAAGAACCATTCACCAATAAGTTGGGCACGCGCGTTGGCATAACCACTGGAATTTGCTCGGTGCCGTCGTAGTTGTCGACAAAGTCAACCGTTTCCTTGTCCAAGTCAGCCAGTAGCGAGTGCGCTAACTTGGACATGCGAATTTCGGTGTAACGCATAGCGGCCGCGGAGTCACCATCGATCGAGCCAAAGTTACCCTGTCCATCGACTAGGGGGTATCGCAGTGAAAAATCCTGCGCCATACGGACAATGGTGTCGTAGACCGCAGAATCGCCGTGGGGGTGATATTTACCAATCACATCACCCACGACCCGCGCCGACTTTTTGTACGCCTTGTTCCAGTCATTGTTCAGTTCATTCATCGCGAACAAAACGCGCCGATGAACCGGTTTGAGACCATCGCGGACATCGGGCAAGGCTCGCCCTACGATAACGCTCATGGCGTAGTCCATGTAGGACTGCTTCAGTTCATCTTCAATGTTAACCGGAAGAATTTCGCGTGCTATTTCGGGAGTATTTTCTGCCATTCGGCCTACTTTTTTACCTGCGTAATGAAGGGGTGATGGGGATCGATTCCTTGCCTCAAATGGTACCAAAAATCCGCTTCTGACACCATCTTTGAGACGGATACGACCGCAAACGCTATACTCGTATCACGAACCGAGGAGCGCCAACATGACCAGCGCAGATTTAGTACTGCACCCCGATTTTTTGGTCCCTATCAGACCGCGCGAAGTCGTCTTGGAGCACATGAGCGTCGCTGTGAAAGACGGCTGTATTAGCGCGCTGATTCCCCGCGCTGAGGCGCGTGCAATTGAGGCTAAAATGCACCGCGATCTGCCCGGCCAGGTACTCCTACCGGGCTTTGTCAACGCTCATGGGCATGCCGCAATGACATTGCTGCGCGGCTTTGCCGACGACCTACCGCTGATGGCCTGGCTGCAGCAATATATCTGGCCAATGGAGAGCGCGTTCGTCAGCGAGGATTTCGTTGCCGACGGCTCCCAACTCGCCATCGCTGAATTGATTTTGGGTGGGACAACCACTTTCAGCGACAATTACTTCTTCCCCGACATCACCGCCCGGCACGCCGATCTCGCGGGCATTCGAGCACAGCTGATGTTCCCGGTGCTCGATATTCAAACAGCATGGGCGCGAGATGCCGAGCGCTATCTCGAAAAAGGACTGGCATTACGAGACCAATACCGGCAACACGACCGGATAGAAATCGGCTTCGGACCTCACTCGACTTACTCGGTCGAGGAATCGCTGTTGCAGCGTTTAGGTACCTATGCGCTTGAACTCGATGCGCCACTTCAAATTCATCTTCATGAAACACGCGAAGAAGTTCTGATGTCTGTAGAGCGCTGCGGCGAGCGTCCTCTCGATCAGCTCGCGCGACTCGGCCTATTAAGCCCCAGAACGCAGTGCGTCCATATGACCGACATTGGACAGCAAGATATTGAGACGGTAGCTCACCATGGCGCGAGCGTCATTCATTGCCCACGGTCCAATATGAAACTGGGATCAGGTGCATGCCCGGTGCAAAAACTGCTCGACTCCGGGGTCACAGTTGGGCTCGGTACCGACGGCGCGGCGAGCAATAATCGGCTCAACATGATCACAGAGTTGCAGACTGCCGCATTGTTGGCGAAGGTATCGAGCAGCTCGCCCACGGCACTCAGTGCAACCGACGCTCTGGACATAGCGACGATGGGAGGCGCCAAAGCACTGGGTTTGCATGAACAGATCGGCTCGCTTGAGGTCGGTAAGCAGGCTGATATGATCGCCCTCGATCTCAGTCACGTATCACTGCAGCCGCGCAACAATGTGATTTCGCATATTGTCTACGCCACCAGCGGCGCCGAGGTCCGCTCGAGCTGGGTTGCGGGACAAAATATTTTGGATGAGGGTGTACTGGTCACACTCGATATCGAACGAATTACCGAGAACAGCGCACGCTGGCGGCAACAACTCTCTGAATTTCGAAGCAAACTGTGAGTACCTATTGATGACAACCAATGTCGATCCGGACGAAATTGCCAAATTTGAGGCCCTCGCTTCGCGCTGGTGGGATCCTGAAAGTGAATTTAAGCCGTTGCATGACATCAACCCCTTGCGCGCAAACTGGATTGAGCAACGTTCTCAAGTGCGCGAACAACACCTCGTGGACATCGGATGTGGGGGGGGGCTACTGGCAGAGGCGATGGCGCAACGTGGAGCGAAAGTTGTCGGCATCGATATGGGCGAGGCACCCTTGACGGTGGCGCGGATTCACCAGCTTGAAAGCCAACTCGACATCGACTACCAACACACCACAGCAGAACAACTTGCCGACGATCATCCGGAGGCGTTCGATGTTGTCACGTGCCTTGAAATGCTGGAGCACGTACCCGACCCGAGCGCGGTCATCAGCGCCTGCGCCAAGCTCGCCAAACCCGGCGGCAGTCTCTATTTCTCTACGATTAACCGCAACCCGAAGGCGTTTGCTTTCGCCATCGTCGGCGCTGAGTACATTCTTGGCCTACTGCCCAAGGGCACTCACGACTATGGCAAATTTATCAAGCCATCAGAGTTAGCGCAGTGGATCAGAGATGCAGGTCTCGATATACAAGAGATGACGGGACTGACCTACAACCCCATCTCTCGGCGCTACGCACTCAATGCGCAGGACATTAGTGTGAACTACATGGTCCGAGCCACAAAACCATGAACCGGTTCGAAGTGCCCAAAGCGATCATTTTCGATTTGGATGGCACGCTTATCGACACGGCGCCTGAATTTATTCGTATCATCATGCACATGCGTGAAAACGCCCGGTTACCCGCAATCGATCCGCAAGAGATCTTAGCTGTGGTGTCCGATGGTGCGGTCGGTATGATTCAGGCAGGATTTGATATCAGCGCCGATGATGACCGCTTTGAAACATTGCGACAGCAGTTTCTGGTGGCCTATGCGAGAACCCTAGGCCAGTATTCCCACCCCTACGCGGGCCTGACAGAATTGATTAAGCAGTGTGGAGAGCGGCGAATTCATTGGGGCGTGGTGACCAACAAGATGCGTCAATTTGCTGAGCCACTGATGCAGAAAATGGCATTAAATCCTCAGATGGGGTGTCTGATTACCCCCTGCGACGTCCAGCATCCCAAACCAGATCCGACCGGCATCCTGATGTGCTGCGAAGCCCTGTCGGTTGCGCCGGAGCACGCTGTGTATATTGGCGACCATCTTCGCGACATTGAAGCGGGCATCCGCGCGGGCTGTCGTACCGTGGCCGCCGCATATGGCTATGTGAACCCGAGTGATGATATCGAAAGCTGGGGAGCCGATCACATCGTTTTCAACAGCACCGAACTCGAGCCACTGCTATTGGAACCCGCGCTAGGGGCAGCCTCATGACCTGGTTTCCCGAGGCCTGGGAGGCTCAACCAAATACATTGACCGGCAAAACCATATTGGTCACTGGGGCCGGTGATGGCATCGGGCGCGCTGCTGCCTCAGCGTTTGCGTCTTGTGGAGCGGAGGTGTTACTGCTGGGTCGCAGCGAAGAAAAGTTGAATGCCGTGTACGACACCATCGTTGCCGCCGGCGGGGCGACGCCCGCGATCATTCCATTTGATCTTGAGCAGGCAGAGGTCGCGCAGTATGCGGCGCTAGCGGAACAACTTGAAGCGACCTTCCCCCAACTCGACGGCCTCCTGCACAATGCCGCGCTGCTCGGGGATCGTAAATCTATGGCGCAGACAAGTCCGTCAGAGTGGTCTAGAGTCATGCAGGTTAACGCTCACGCGCCCTTCTTGCTCACTCAACAATGTCTGCCGCTACTTCAGCGCGCAGCGCACGCATCCGTTGTCTTCACTAGCTCGAGCGTAGGTCGCCAGGGACGCGCGTTTTGGGGCGCCTACGCTGTGTCGAAATTCGCCACCGAGGGCATGATGCAAGTACTTCATGATGAAATGCATGCAACGAGCTCTATCCGCTTTAACTCTCTCAACCCAGGTGCGACGAATACCGCGATGCGTCGTATGGCTTATCCGGCTGAGCGGCCCGACAGCAACCCAGCTCCGGAAACACTGATGCCCCGGTGGGTTTATCTCATGTCCGACGACAGCACCCACCTGAGTGGACAGTCGCTCAACGCACAAAAATAGCCTGCTACTTCTTCTTGAGTGGACCGCGGACGCGGCCATCACGGAGGACTTCACGACGATAGGTTCGTCGACCCGCCTTTTTAGCCAATCGCTCTTGCTTATCGCGTAATTTTTCAGAGAGTTTGACCACGGGTTTGGGGGTTAAGCTCACCATGTCGTATACCACGTCGACATCTTTTTGCGGGAGCTCCATCCACTGCCCCTTCTTTAGCTTGGATGGGATGAAGACATTGCCATAGCGTACCCGCTTCAGTCGAGACACCGTGAGCCCTTGAGATTCCCACAATCGTCGCACCTCACGGTTGCGGCCTTCCATCAACACGACATAAAAAAATCGGTTAATGCCGTCGCCACCCCCCTCCTGAATATCAGTGAATCGAGCGGGCCCGTCATCTAGGTCAACACCGACGCGCAAACGCTCAAGGATTGCCTCAGTCACGTCGCCCATCACTCGGACCAGATACTCGCGTTCAATGACACTTGAAGGATGCATCAGGGCATTGGCGAGTTCACCATCAGTGGTAAACAAGAGAAGCCCAGAGGTGTTGTAATCGAGGCGGCCGATGGAAATCCAGCGCCCATTTTTCAATTTAGGCAAACTATCAAAGACTGTGCGACGTCCTTCGGGATCTTTTCGGCTACACACTTCGCCCACTGGTTTGTGGTAGAGAAGACACCGCACCTGCTCGACTTCGTCTTGAGCAACCGTCTGCCCATCGACTTCGATACGCTGTCCGCGCTTCACACGATCACCAAGCCGTGCCACCGAGCCATCGACACCAATTCGGCCGGCCTCAATCCAGCGCTCCATCTCTCGACGAGAGCCGAAACCTAAATCAGCGAGCACTTTTTGCAGTTTATTGCCTGCAGGTTTCTCAGAATCTACGGCTTTATTTTTGTTCTTGTCCGGCATAGTCAGCTGCATCTTCCATGTCGAGGGACTTATCTCCCAAGGGGGCGTCATCATCCTCTGCGGAGGCCTCGGATTCAACCAATTCTTGGTCGGAAACGACCTCCTCCACCATGGCGTCCACCAGAGCCTGTGCTTCAGCTACCTCCAATGGCAGCGCACCCGACAGGTTTTCTAAGTCACGTATCTCGGCAAGCGGCGGCAACTCCTCGAGCGACTTGAGATTGAAGTAGTCAAGAAACTGGCGGGTGGTCGCATACATCGCGGGACGTCCGGGAACGTCACGATGACCAACAACGCGCACCCAGTCCCGCTCAAGCAGAGTTTTTACAATATTCGAGCTTACCGCAACGCCCCGAATTTCTTCAATTTCTCCCCGGGTTATGGGTTGTCGATAGGCAATCAAAGAGAGCGTTTCAAGTAGTGCTCTAGAATAACGCTGAGGACGTTCCTGCCATAATCGTCCCACCCAGGTCGCTAAGTTTTGCCGCACTTGAAACCGATAGCCGCTTGCGACCTTGACCAACTCATAGCCACGCCCTTCACAACGTGAATCCACCTCAGATAGCGCCTGACGCAGATCCTCGTTCGTTGGACGGTCTAATTCATCGAATAATTGCGCCATGCGTTGCAAGTTGAGTGGCTCACCTGCTGCCATCAGTGCACCTTCGAGGATTTGCACCAACCCTGTTTCAGACATTATTCGGTTCTCGCTTTAACATGAATCGGGCCAAAAGCCTCGGTTTGAACAATCTCGACCAGTGACTCTTTGATGAGCTCCATGATCGCCAAAAAGGTCACAACGACACCGAGGCGACCCTCCTCAGCCCTGAATAGAGAAACGAAAGGCACAAACTTTTGATGTCGTAGTGTATCCAACACATCCGACATTCGCTCTCGTGTCGATAGTGATTCACGCTGAATTTGGTGACTCTCATACATATCGGCCCGCTTCAGCACCTCGCTAAAAACCAACATTAGCTCCTTGAGTTGCACGTCGGGGAGAGGCCTATCTCGTTTGAGATCCGGTGGCTCCACCTGTGCGACCCAGGTATCTCGCTCCAAGCGCGGCAGCTCTTCGAGATCCTCCGCTGCTTTTTTGAAACGTTCATATTCCTGAAGGCGTCTGACCAAATTGGCCCGCGGGTCTTCCTCATCATCCTCTTCATCTGCGGAACGCGGCAAGAGCATGCGTGACTTGATCTCAGCGAGCATCGCCGCCATCAACAAATATTCAGCTGCCAATTCGAACTGCATGGCATCCATGAGCTCTACGTAGCGCATGTACTGCTCGGTAATCGCAGAGACATCAATATCGAGGATATTGAGATTCTGGCGGCGAATTAAATACAGCAGCAAGTCGAGGGGGCCCTCAAATGCCTCTAGAAAAACCTCGAGCGCCTGGGGTGGTATGTAAAGGTCCTTGGGCAGTTCAGTGACCGCCTTGCCCATGACGACAGCAAACGGCATTTCACCTTGCTGGGGCTGACTTACCCGTGCCTCCACAGCGGTCGATGCACGTAATGCACCCCCTGCCGAGTTATCTTCGGAAGCGAGGTTTGGCGTCTTTTGGTCAAGGGGCTCATTCACCGGCGTATTATACCTCAGCCCGACACAAATTCACTGATATCACCCAATCCCTCTCGGATGATTGTGGGCGCATCACCGGTCAAATCAATCACACTGGTCGGCTCCATACCGCAATAACCCCCATCAATCACTAAGTCGACATGATGCTCCAAGGTTTCTCTGATGTCGTAGGGATCAATCATAGGGTAGGCATCGCCCGGCATAATCAAGGTCACACTCATCAGGGGTTCGCCCAGCTCAGCCAGTAATGCCTGTGCAATCAAATTGTCAGGAACGCGCAAACCGATGCTCTTACGCTTTGGATGGAGTAGACGTCTAGGGACTTCCTTTGTCGCCTCCATGATAAAAGTGAACGGGCCGGGCGTCGCGTGCTTCAGTAACCGATAGGCCGCGTTGTCGACACGCGCATAAGTTCCTAATTCCGACAAATCTCTACAGACCAAGGTAAAGTTGTGATCGTCGTCGAGTTTGCGGATCCGGCGAATCGCCTCCAGAGCTTGCTTGTCGCCAATATGACATCCTAGGGCATAAGCCGAATCCGTTGGATAAACCACCACGCCGCCGCCGCGAATAATCTCGCATGCCTGACGAACCAGCCGAGACTGGGGGTTTTCTGGATGAATGGCAAAAAACTGACTCATGAAATTGCATTCCACACACTCTGGGCCCGATCCCAGACACTCACGTCTACCCCTAGAGGCGCGCTCCAGGGCGTCTCTCGATGAAAATCACTACCTACGGAAATCATCAGACTCTCTGCTTCAGCCAGCTTCAAGAGCGAGTGTGAGTCCTCGGCAGCTTGTCGACCGTTAACAATTTCAATCGCGCGCCCGCCCGAGAGTTTGAAAGCGCGGATCAAAACACCTAGTTTGGTGCGCGTCAAACCGTATTGTAGTGGGTGGGCCAGAGTAGAAATGCCGCCCGCATCTTCAATTGCACTCACCGCCTCGGACAAGGCTGGCCAAAAAGTTTTTACATCGCCCATTTTGCCGCGTCCCAGATAGCGATCAAACGCCTTGCCCTCATCGGCGACATGGCCTGCCTGTACAAGCCAGCGAGCAAAATGCGGCCGCCCAATCTGGCTTGAACCGGCAATTTCTTGAGCGCCATCAAGCGCGCCCGAAAAACCCCGTTGCTCTAACCGCTTCGCAATTGTCTCAGCGCGGGCGCACCTTGCTGAGTCCAACTGCGCCAGAAGCTTCCGAAGCGCGGGGTTTTGCGGATCAAAATTGAGACCGAGCACATGGATATTCACCCCCGACCAAACACAAGAAATCTCAACGCCTGAAATCAGTACAAGACCTCCAATATGCTGGTTTTGAATCGCGAGATAACCACCAATGGTATCGTGGTCAGTCAAGGCAAAACGCGAGATACCCGCACGCGCGGCCGACGCCAAAAGCTCATGCGGCGTCAAAACACCATCGGAAGCGCTACTATGTGTGTGGAAGTCAATAAGCACAGGCTCTACACTCTCACTTTCGGACGTTGACCTTAAGCAAGCGTACCACCGATCGGAACCAGGATCCGGCAAGTGACATAACTTTCGCTGAGAAGCCCATGAAACAATTACTCGAACTCTTACCTATCGCACTGTTCTTCATCGTCTATCAATTCGATGGCGCGACCGTGACCTGGGGCGACTGGCATTATACTTTCGACGGTATTTTCTCAGCGACGGCAGTACTCATTGGGTCGTCTATTGCCATTTTGATTGGTAGCGTCTTGGTTACCCGAGAATGGGATAAACGACAGGTCTGGACTGTAGCGGCTTTGGTTGTGTTCGGTGGCGCAACACTGGTGCTGCGTGATGAGACGTTTATTCAGTGGAAACCAAGCGTTTTCAACTGGGGCTTGGCTTTAGTTTTCGGACTGTCGGGTGTCATTAGCCAGAAAACGATTTGTGAGCGAATGCTCGGATCGCAAATTCATTTACCAAAAGTCATCTGGCGACGAATGAATTGGTTGTGGACCGGTAATTTTTTCGTGGTGGGAACACTCAATATCTTCGTCGCGTACCAATTTAGCGAAGCCTTCTGGGTATCCTACAAGCTTTACTCGGCCATCGGTTTCACAGTCGCGCTCATCGCATTGACGGCGCTCTTAATCGGCCCATATCTCTCTGACGACGAGCCCGACAATGCGGGTAATGCGCCGTCTCATCTGGAGTAACCAACTATGACTCAGAAATTATCGAGTGCAAATCGAAACTGCTTATTTTTCGCGCTCTTTGTGTCGCTCTGCAGTGTTGACATCCATGCGCAAGACAGCGGTTACATCGCCGATAGAATTCTCGTACCTCTTCGTTCCGGCGCGGGTAATGAGTACCGTATTCTGAATCGTGGCCTGCCCACCGGCACGCAACTCAAAATCCTAGGCCGAAGCGAAGACGGTAACTGGTTGGAGGTTGAGACTCCCGGCGGCTCTCAAGGATGGGTTCCCTCGCAACACGTTCAATCGCAATTGCCGGCTGCCACTCGTGTGGAAAAGCTTGAGGAAGAGATGGCTACCCTTCGCCGACAGCTCAGCGAAGCACAATCACGGCTTACCGACAGTCAATCAGCAGCCAATGCAGCGGGTGGAGAGGTCGGCGCACTACAGGCGCAGCTCCGAAATACCCAGCAGGAACTCGC
>Ga0181573_10001262_pt1 | contig 25213 bp, 15 predicted proteins | sample 101ome_25_FD_148643 | JGI IMG/M metagenome (GOLD analysis project Ga0181573, IMG submission 148643) | Coastal salt marsh microbial communities from the Groves Creek Marsh, Skidaway Island, Georgia - 101409BT metaG (spades assembly) | ecosystem: Environmental > Aquatic > Marine > Intertidal zone...
CTCCCCCCGCGTCATCTCCCGGAACAGATCCGACCGTCGCCGCCTTCTGTGCGCGCCGAGCGCCGCCGCGTGCGATTCGTCGCGAACGGCCCGCAGCAGCTCGAGCCCGGGGCCGCCGCGCGCGTCCTTTCCCTTGGCGGCCGACGAGCACCACGCCTTGTGCGCGCTGAACCCCATCGCCAGGACGTACACCGCCTCCTCGCCGCTGAGCCTGCCCTTGGCCAGCGACGCGAGCGCCACCCTTCGGGGGCCCGGGAACGCGTTCGACGTGCCATCGTCGTCCGGGGTGCCGACGAGGGTGCCGTCGGGTGCCCTCGCGTTGACCACGACGACGCCCGCGTCCGCGAGCGCCCTCGCCGCCGCCGCGAGCTGCGCGACCCCGCCGTCGATGAGGAGCAGGTCGGGAAGGTCGACCACCCCGCGCTTCCCCGCGCAACGCCTGGCGACCGCGGCGTAGATCGCCCCCGGGTCGTCCCCGGGCGCTAAACCCGGCGCGTCGCCGCCAGTCGCGTCCGTTACGTCCGTTACTACGTCCGTGACGTCGAGTTCGTACCTCCTGTGCCCCGCCGGGTCCGCCGCGCCGTCAAAAAACTTGACAACCGACGCCGCCGTCGCCGAGCCGGCGAGGTGGGACACGTCGACGCCCTCGATGGACCGAATCGGGCGCCCTGGGACGCCGACGATGTCGGCGACGGCGGCGGACGCCGCCGCCTCGCGAGCGGCGCGACGCGCGGCTTCGGCGGCGTTGGCCTTGGCGAGCGCGGCCAGCGCGGCGGGGAGGCCCTCGGGGAGGTCCGACCCGTGACGGAGCGTCCTCGTCGACTTCGTCGACCTCCGACGCCGGCCCTTCGCGTCGATGGATGTCCCGGCGTCGCCTCTCGAACCGCCGGACGACGCCGCCGCCGCTCGCGCGATGATCCGCTCCAATCCGGGCGCGTCCGGAAGCGCGTGGGGGACCAACACCGCGTCGGGGGGATCGCCCGCCGCGCCGCCGCCGTCGCCGTAGAACGCCTCCATCGCCCTCTGCGCCGCCTCCCCGAGGGCCACCTCCAGCGCCCCCGCGTCCTCCTCCTCCTCCTCCTCCTCCTCCTCCTGCTGGTGCTCCGATCGGTCCCCCCCGAGCCACTCCGCGACGGTCCCTCGGTCGTCGTCGTCCCGGACAGCCCCGACGACGCCGGTCCGGTCGTTCGGCAGCTCCACCGCCGCGGTGAGCATCCCGGCGATTGTCCCGTCGCGGATGCGGACAACCTGCACCCGGCAGTGCGTCCCTTCCGCCGCAGCCGCCACCACGTCCACCGCCGTTCCCGCCCCTCCATCCCCCGCCGCCGCCGCCGCCGCCGCCTCCTCCGCGAGGAGCGAGGAGAGCGCGCCGAGCGCCGCCGCCCCCGGCGCCGCCGCCGATCGAAGCGAAGCCGCCGCCGCGAATCTCCCGTCCCGTTCGAGCTCCCCCGCCGCCTCCTCCGCGGCGTCCCCGCCGTCCAAAGCCGCCGCAGCCATCCTCGCCGCCTCACGCAGCCGGACCGTCGCTTCGGCGTCGCCGTGCCTGGCGCGGAACGCGAGGGACCTGAGCCCCAACGCGCGTTCGAGGTCCCCGAGGGTGCGCCGGGCGTCCGCCTTGGTGGGCCTGAGCCAGACGCGAACGGCGCCGGACGAACCCGGTGATGAGTCACCGCCCCCGATGGACGAAGCCTCCGCGGCAGCTTCCGCGGCCGCCACCACCCCGGGGCTCACGCGCCCGCCGATGCCGTCGTACCCGAGCCGGTGTCGACCCGACCGCGCGCCGGCGCCCCCGTCGTTCGTGTTCCCGTTGCTGTTCGCGGACCCGGCTCTTTTCGTCGCTCGTTCCCCCCCGAGAAACGCCCTTCCTCGAACCCCGCCCGCGTCGGTCATGAAGAACCTCGGGAGAACGTCGCGACCCACCGGGTCCATCAACCCGACGACGAGCGCGGCGTCCGGCCTCGGCGCCTCCTTCAGGAGCACGTTGAGCGGCGGCTTGGTCCCGGCGATGAGCCTGGCCTCGAGCGCCAGCGCGTCGGCTTCGCCCCCGGGGGTCAGGACGGTGTCCACCGATCGGGCCAAACCGGCGAGGCGCCTGTGCCGCGGGGACCGGCGAAGCAGCCCCGGGGCGAGGTACCCGCGCGTGCGATCGCGGAGGTTCTTCGCCTTGCCGATGTACAGCACGGAGCCGTCCTCGGCGAGCCACCTGTACACCCCAGTCTTGGCGGGGAGATCCGCCAGCTTTCGCCGAAGCGACGGGACGTGCGACGCGTCGACGCCAAAGGATCCGAGGACGTCCTCCGCGGATGAACCCGTCGTCGCGGGTTCGAATCCGGGCGGGGGCGGGGGCGGGTTCAGATTGTTCAGATTCGGCGCGTTCGCCGGGTCGAACAGGGCGTCGGTGAACTCGCGTTGCGTGAAGGTATCCCGTCCGGCAAGGGTGGCCCACGTTCCACCGGGCCCCGCGATCGCCGCCGCCGACTCGGCTCTCGCCTCCCTCGCCGCGTCGGCCACCGCCCGCGCCTTCAAAGCAGCCGCCGCCGCGTCCGCGACGCCGTTGCGCTTCATCCGCCACGCCTTCAACGCCGCCTGCACCTCCTCCTCGCTGGGGGCGAACCCGGACGACGACGAACCGGATGATGAACCGGATGAAGATGCGTCGTCGTCGCCCCCGTATCGGGTCCCCGTCGCGACTCGCGCGTTCGCCGATCGGGTCGATGCCGTCTCGATCTGCGCCCGCTCCTCCGCGATCTCCTCCGCCATCACCTGGAACAGGGACAGGGATGATGAGGAGGACCCGGCGGACGCGTTGACCGGGACGATGCCGTTGCGCTCGTTGAAATCGCGCTGCTTCTCGCGCCGGCGGTTGACCTCGGCGACGGCGTCGGCGATGGCGTCGGTGAAGGGAGCGTCGGCGAAGAGGTGGCACTCGCCCCGGGCGTTACGAGCCGCCCTGCCGTGCATCTGCATCAGCGACCTCGCCGATCGCATGAAACCCGGCACCCCCGCGTCCAGAACGGCCACCAGCGACACCTGGGGCACGTCCAAACCCTCCCTCAGCAGCTGCGCCCCAACCAACACGTCGATGTCCCCCGCTTGGAGCGCCTGCAGTTTCTCCGCGCGTTGCGGTGCGGTGAGCTCGGAGTGCAGCCAGTCCGCCCGACACCCGCCGATCTCGTTCAGGTAGCCGGCGAGGTCCTCGCAGTCCGCCTTGGTCAGCGCGCAGACCAGCGACGCCTCGCCGCGCGCCGCGCGCTCCCTCACGGCAGCCGCGAGCTGCGGCAGCTGATTCGCGCGGGGAAATATTTTAATCGGCGGGTCGACCACGCCGCTGGGTCTCACCACCATGTCCACCATGCGCGATTCGCACCACTCGTTCTCGACGTCCCCCGGGGTGGCGGACACGAGCAGCGCCTGCGGGACGCGCTCCCAGAACTCGTCGAACGCGAGCGGACGGTTATCCAGCGCGGAGGGCAGCCGGTACCCGCCGGCGACGAGCCCGAGCTTTCGGCTCCTGTCCCCGCCGTGCATCGCGCGAAGCTGCGGGAGCATGACGTGCGACTCGTCCGCGACGAGGAGCCAACCCCGGTGGCGCGCGCGGGCGTCGGACCCGGCCCCGGGTCGGGCAGGATCGGAGGTGTCGAAGTTGAGGTAATCGAGGAGCGTCACGGGGGGTTCGCCCTCGGCGCGGCCCCCGAGGTGCCGGGAGTAATGCTCCGCGCCCGGGCACCAACCGAGCTCGTTCAACAGCGCCACGTCCGCGTTCGTTCGCTGCTCCAACCGCTCCGCCTCCACCCCGCGCCCGTCCGCCCGCAGCTCCGCGCACCTCTCGCGGAGTTCCCGACCTATCGCCGCCGTCGCCAGCTTCAACCGCTCGGGGGGCGTGATGTGGTGCTGCCTCGGCCACAGCGTCACCCTCCCAACCGGCGGCGGAAGCGGGTTTGGGTCGCAGACGTCCTCGAGGACGTACGCCGAGCGCTTCGCGCCGTCGCGGTTCGTCCCTTGGGGCGTCCGTTCGAACCCGACGAGCCGGCCCTGCTCGTCGAGGTCAAACTGCAACGGCGTGTCCTCGTACGGGGGCCAAACAACCAGCCTGCGGAGCTCGGACCCGCGGATACCCACGGGACCCCACGCCCACTGGCCCCGCATCACCCTATCCGCGACGCCCACGTCGTCGTACGGGGCTGATGACGTGGCTGATGACATGGCTGATGACTCACCGCCGGCGGGTTCGTACAGAAGTCCCTCGGTGAGCCGAGCGCCGAGGTCGTCGCGACCGCCGCGGTGCGACGCGTTCGGCTCGAGGACCAGCCTCGCGTCGACGTAGTCCGCGGGCATGCCCATGCCGTACAGGCACGACACCGACGCGACGACGACGACGTTGTCGCTCTCCACCAGCGCCCTGGTGGCTCGATGTCGCAAGGCGTCGAGGTTGGGATCGATCGCGCTCCTCTTCTCGACGTACCTGCCGCGGCTGAAGGACTCCGGGACGTACAAGGAGAAGTGGGAGACGAAGAGCTCGACCCTGTGGGTGTCACGGAGGTACGCGCGGAGCTCCCTGGCCACCTGCGCGGCCAGTGTCTTGTTGGGGACCACGACCAACGTCGGTTTGTCTCGCGCGATCGTGTCGATGACGTTGGCGACGACGAAGGTCTTGCCCGTGCCCGTGGCGCCTCTGAGACACGCGAACCGGGCGTTGTCGTCCCTCAAGTGCTTGACGCACTCGGCGATCGCGGTGGGCTGGTCGCCCGCGGGGGCGAACGGCGCGCGCAACGACGGAATCGACGGGGAATCGTCGTCCGAGGCCAGCGCGGACGTCGCGGCCGTGCGCCGAGATAGAAGATGATGATGTTCGCGCAAGACGCCGCGAGACGGCGCGACGGGGCGGTCGGGGCGGGCCCCTCGACCGCGCCGAGCGACGGCGCTCACCGCTCGTTGGGCGAGGCGGCGCATACCGACGCTGGCTGCACCTCCTTCCCCCAGGGACATAGGCCCCCGCGGCGGCTTTGCCTGTGTGAAGCCACCACGTCGATCGATCTCCGGCACCTCTCGACGTCGGCATTTCCCGCCGATTTCTCGGGCCCCACATCGATCGGCTGCGTCAGGGACGGGGAATACCCGTAGGAGGGGTCTCACGAGAATTGGGTGGTAATTCGGGTTTCCGACTCGTCAGCAGACTGCCCGCCTGTTCTCCGACACGTCAGGCGGCCCCAAAGGCGACGCTTCGAGGAGCGGGGCGCAGCGCTTTTTCGTCAGCAATTTCAACCGATTCGGACGCCGCCGAGCGGTACTTCGACCGGCGCCTCGCATCCACCGCGAGCGACCGCACCGACGCACGAGTTTCTTCGAACCATGTCCGCCTTCACCGTCGCCGCCGTGGCTCCCCGCGCCGTCGCCGCGCCCAGGAGGCCCTTCGTCGCGGCCAAGTCCCGCCGCGCCGCCGCCCCCGTGCGTCGCGCCGTCCTCGAGTCGGCGCCCGTCTCCTCGGGCAAGGACTTCGAGCCCGAGCCCGACCTGGAGCTCTCCGACCTCACCGCCATCTCCCCCATCGACGGTCGCTACGGCGCCAAGATCAAGATCCTCCGCGCGTCCTTCTCCGAGTACGCCCTCGTCCGCGCGCGCGTGATCGTCGAGGTCCGATGGCTCCAGAAGCTGGCCTCCATCCCGCAGATCACCGAGGTGCCCCCGCTCTCCGAGGACGCCAACGCCTTCCTCGAAAAGTTCCTCGCCGACTTCTCCCCCGCGGACGCCGCCGAGGTCAAGAAGGTCGAGCGCACCACCAACCACGACGTCAAGGCGGTCGAGTACGTCATCAAGGACAGGCTCGTCCAGCATCCCGAGCTCAAGTCCATCATGGAGTTTACGCACTTCGCGTGCACCTCCGAGGACATCAACAACCTCTCCCACGCCCTCATGCTCCGCTCGGGCGTCGACTCCATCCTCCCGTTCATGGACGAGATCATCGACGTCATCGTCGGCAAGGCCACCGAGGAGGCGGAGACGCCCATGATGTCCCGCACGCACGGCCAACCCGCGTCGCCGACCACCCTCGGGAAGGAGTTTGCCAACGTGGCGTACAGGCTGGCCAGGCAGCGCGCGCAGATGGGGAAGGTGCCCCTGTACGGCAAGATGGCGGGCGCGGTGGGCAACTACAACGCGCACATGTCCGCGTACCCCGACGTGGACTGGCAGCGCGTCGCGGAGGAGTTTGTCACCTCCCTCGGGCTCACGTTCCAGCCGTATGTGACCCAGATTGAGCCGCACGACTACATGGCGGAGCTCTTCAACTGCGTTCAGAGGTTCAACACCATCGTCCTGGACCTCGACCGCGACATCTGGAGCTACATCTCCATCGGATACTTCAAGCAGAAGACCGTCGCGGGGGAGGTCGGCTCGTCGACCATGCCCCACAAGGTGAACCCCATCGACTTTGAAAACTCCGAGGGGAACATCGGGATGGCCAACGCCATGTTCGAGCACCTGAGCGCCAAGCTTCCGGTGTCCAGGTGGCAGCGCGATCTCACCGATTCCACGGTGCTCCGCAACATGGGCGTCGGGTTCGGCTACTCGCTCATCGCGTACCAGTCCACGCTCAAGGGACTGGGCAAGCTCGAGACCAACGCCGCGGCGATGGCTGCCGACCTGGACTGCAACTGGGAGGTTCTCGCCGAGCCCATCCAGACCGTCATGCGCAGGCACGACATCGAGAAGCCGTACGAAAAGCTCAAGGAGCTCACCCGCGGCAGGCGCGTGGACAGGGACGGCATGAGGGAGTTTGTGCAGAAGCTCGAGATGCCGGAGGAATCGAAGCAGCGTTTGATGGACATGACCCCGGCGACGTACATCGGCAACGCCACCGCGCAGGCGCTGGACATCGTCGCCAAGATCAAGGCTCTCTAACTACGGGATAAGTTAAACACGAAGTCGACGGTCGATTTGGGGGTGGGTGGTGAACCTTTTAACACGTATTAGTTAGAAAGCAACTGTATATGATGGACATATTAGCACATGCACTCGCGATCCCGTCGAGACGGGACCAATCACACAAACTGCGAGACGGACTCGTAGGTCCTGAAGCTCCCGACCATCCTGTCCAGGGTCTTCTTGGTCTCCCCTTTGTACTTATCGCTCGGCGTGGACGCGACGAACGCGAACAGACGGCCGGTGTTGTCGATGGTGATCTTCACGGCGTAGTCGCCGCCCGTTCCGCCCGAAATCGTAAACGTCACAAAGTCGCCCGATTTCGCCGACGAGACGGTTCCGCTGTTGATGGACTCCTGGAGCTTGCTATCGGCGCCCGCGATGGCTTGGAGGGCCTTGTCGGTGAGACCGAACGCGGCTCCGTCCTCGCCCGCGCGGTTCAGGGTCAGACACTTCACGTTGATCGCCCCTCGGCTTCCGGTCTTGACCCATCGGGAGTCCTGACCCCCGGCGCCCTTCTCCACCTTGCTCGGGGCCTCCTCGACCCAGTCGGACGGGACGTCGTAGGAGTACTTCGCCTTGTCCTTCGTGGTCCCGCCGAGGTAGCCGTAGGTCGCCGGGGGCGCGGCGGCTCCGTAGAACGTGCTCCAGGTGACGTCCTCGCTGGAAACCGCCGCGGAGGATCCCCCCGCGTCGGCGCCGTACGCGGCGAGAGCCGGGGCGGGGTGCGCCACCTCCGCCGCCACGAAGGTCATCGCGCCGAGCGCCGCGAGCGACGAGAAAGCCTCACGGCGTGTGACCGTGGGGCGCGAAGGGTCGACATCGCGCGCGGCGTCGTCGAGACGGGAGGCTCGGACCGTCGTCGCGTCGTCTTTGCTTCTGCCGATGATGCCACCCTGTTCCACCCGCGCGGAACCCTTCGCGCGGGGGACGCGGCGAGCGCGGAGTGATCGGGTCGGCGCGGGGGGTCGTGGCGACGTGGTAGCCATCGTGATCATCGCGTACATCGTCGGGCTCGTTCGCGTCGAGTGCTGGTGCCGCGGGTGCCGGGACGGGCTCCTGGGCGTGTCGCTTAGTGCCACGTAGGACGCCCGTAGGTCATCAAAAGCTATCCGAAGCGAAGTAACAACAGAGTCCAACAGAGCCCGAAGCGCGGGGGCGCGCCGGGGAAGGGATGGCGCCGCTCGCCTCGGCCCTCGCGATTCCCACATCGTTGACGTCGAGCCCGAATACACAGCGGAAGCGGGCCGCGCGCGCTCGCCGCCCCCGCGCTCCAACGCGTTGCGACGCGGCAGAAGAATCATCGGCAGAATCATCGTCCACGCCAACCGGTCGTTCGGTGGTTGTCATGTGCCACGGCGTCACCCCTCACGCGCGAGCGGGCCTGTTCTCTCCCGCGAACCTCCTTCAGGGTCGCGTCGACGTGTGGTGCCGGTGCGTCACCGCCGGTCTGTACCTCAGCGACGACGTTCGGCGGGACACCGTCGTGCACCTCGTCTTGCAGTCCGACGACCTCGCCAGCTGTCGCCTCGTGTCCGTCGACGGCGCCCGAATCGAGGGGCTCGCGCCCGCGGAGAAAAACGTCGCGCTGCTCCTGCAGCGCGCAATGCAGCACGCCTCGCTCGACCAACTCCCGACGCTCGCGAGGGACGCGCCGGGAAGACGCGCGCGAGGGGGCGATGGCACCGCCTCGGGGGGCGGCGACGGACGGGACGAGCTTCGGAAAAAGTCGGCGAGGAACGCGAGACTTCGCGAGGGTCGATGGCTCGCAACGCGCCCCGGCAGCGCCGGACCCGTCCCCGGGATCGCCGTGTCCGATCACCAGTCGCTGGAGGCGTGCCTGCGCAGCGCGCTGCGGGGCTGCGGCGCGGTGGCGCTGCTCGACGTGGACGGCGACGACGCGCCAGCTGTGCTCGCGCGGCCGCCGGATAATCCCGAAAACGGCGCCGGCGTCGCGGTGGTGGTCGGGGACGGGTCGGGGGTGACGCCGGACGAGAGGCGGACGCTCATGTTCGTCTTCGGGGCGGTGTTGATGGCGCTCGGTCGTAGGACGCTGCTGGCGAGTCACTGCGTGGTGCTGGCGCACGCGGCGCTGGACGGCGAGGAGGCCCCGCGTCGAGTACAAAGGTGAAAGACTTTGCTAAACTTACGAAGGTATTATACTAGCTAAGATTAGTGGTCCTTGGCGGGGCTCTTGAAGCTGGTGAGGCTGCCGAACGTTCCCTCCGAGCGGGTCAGGCGCCCGGCGCTGCCCCACGCCTGGACCTTCGCGCGGATCCTTCGCTCCAACGTCGCCGCGCGCCGCGACCGCGACGACGCTGAAACCAAAGCCAAAACCAAAACCGCCGAGACGAAGACCAAAATTCGCCAGTCGACGCCGCCAAACGGGTTCGTCCATCGATGGCGTCCATCGGGACCCAACAACCACTCCTCCTCTCGCTCGACGGCGGCGGCGGTGAAGGCGATCGCCGCGCCCATCGCCCAGTCCACCGCCACGCCCCCGACGCTGTTGCTGAACCGAATCTTAGCCCGCGGCGGGAGCTTCAAACCGTGCGACAGCACGGCGACGATGAGCGACGACGAGAAGCAGTACCTCGCCAGACTCGCCTCGTCCTCCTCGAACGTCTCGTCGTCGCCCTCCCCTCTCGCAACCCGTTTGTTCGCCCCCAGGTGCGCCGCCACCAGCGACCGCCACTCCGCGCCGCACACCCTCTCCCCCGCGCCCGCCATCTGCGCAATCGTCGCGCGCTCCGGCAGCCCCAGGAATCGCGCGGTGTAGAAGAAATTCTCCGTGGCGAGCATCTCGCCCCTTATCGACGGCGGGAGGTAGCTCCCCTTCATCCCGCAGCGCTCGTGCGGGCACGGGTCGTGAAGCCCCAGCAGCGCCCGCGCGCGGTCCACGCACGCGGTGAAGTTGCCCCCGGGCCGGATGGATCGGGACCCATCGGGTTTAGGCCCGCGAGGAGGGACGTATCCGACGGGAATGCACGGGTCCGAGACGTCCGACAGCTGTGCGCGACTCGCGGCTAGCTCGGCCCGAATGGAACGCTCGTGCGCCTCGAACGCCGCCTCCTGTCCCAAACCCAACGCGCTGTGGGTGTACACGGTGATCTCCGTCACCCCGGGTTTGGCGTCGCGGGTTCGGGACGGGGACGGTGGTGCCCAACCAAGGTCGGACGGGTGGGGCTTCACGGTTGGCACGTGGATGTGCTCGGTGAATTCGTCGGGTGGCGCGGGCGAATCCTCGGGAACCTTGAACGTGACCTGCATCGACGCGCCTCCGAGCTCGAGCACCCCGAGGGTGTGTCGCGGGTCCCTGGCGAACAGCGAATCGGCGGCGTAGTTGGCGGCGACCCAGGCGTACAGTCCCTCTTTGCTCCCCGCGATGACTTCGGCCCATCCGTCTCGAAAGAGGAAGGGCGATCGCGCCAGGGAGGCGCGGCAGCTGCGCAGGATGGCGTCCCGCGCGCCCCGATCGGGCACCGAGCGAAGACCCGCGGTGGCCATGAGCACGATGGGCGTCCTCGCGAGGTACGCGTCGGGGACCAAGCCCCGCGCGAACTCGTACAGCGGCCGGAGCGACTCCCCCGCGCCCGGCGGATCCGCCACGAACGAGCTGAGCCCGGGCTTGACCCGCATCACGCCGAGCTCCTCGGTGTGTCGCGGGCGGGGTCCGGGCGCCACGCGCATGGCGTAGACGTGCGCGCGGGTTCCCTGACTCCCGCCGTCCAGGATGACCACGTACCTGCGCGGCTCCGCGGACATCAGCGCCGTCGCAGCCCCGAGCACCACGAGCGCGACGAGAACGAGGATCATCGCGCCCGTCGCCCACGTCCACATCGAGCGGTCCTCCTTCGCCGCGGCGAGGCGCGCGGGGGACTTGCTCGGGGTCCTCGGCGACGACGACCCGGAGTCGCCCGAGCCCTCCCTGCCGCCGAGCTCGGCCCAGGAGCCCGATCGCGCGAAGCCCCGAGGGGCCATCGCCCGCATCGGACCTCTACTGTGCGGCTCCGCCCCCCACTCTGTGACGCCGAAACGTCGCGCGGGCTCGCTGAAATATTCTGTTCGCGCGGGTGCCCTCCGGTCCCGCGATTCACATTCACAGCTCACGGAGGAAGGCGTCGACGCGGCGGCCATGTCGTCCAACTTCACGTCCCGCGAGGAGCGGAGGAGGAAAGAGGAGCTCGATGAGGCCCGCAAGGTGCGCATCGCCCGGACCGACGCGACCGTTCGGGCGACATCCCCCCCCGCCCCGATGAATTTTCTAGGTCTAACGGATCTCGCAGCGCGGCGCCGACCCCGCGCCGACCCTCGGACCCGCGCCGACCCCTCGAGCCCGACCCTAACGACCCCGATCCCTCCACCGCGTCGGACAGGCCGGTCTCGCCCCCGCGGAGCTCGACGAGGATGGCAACGAGATCAACCCCCACATCCCGCAGTTCATGGCCGCCGCGCCGTGGTACCTCAACCAGAACAAGCCCGGCCTGAAGCACCAGAAGGCGTTCAACCTCACCGCGGAGGAGGGCGGGGACTGGTACAAGCGCGGCGTGAAGACCTTCCAGGCGACCAAGTTTCGCAAGGGCGCGTGCGAAAACTGCGGCGCCATGACGCACAAGAAGAAGGACTGCGTCGAGCGACCGAGAAAGAAGAGCGCGGCCAAGACGGGTAAGAACATCGCGGCAGACGAACTCGTCCAGGACCAGATCGCGCTGGGCTTCGACGGCAAGAGGGACAGGTACAACGGGTACGACGCCGAGGATTACGGCAGGGTGGTGGACAGGTACGAGAAGGCGGAGGCGTTGAAGGCGGAGGTTGCGAAGCGACGCGAGTTGGAGCGGGCGTATCGCAAGGCCAATCGGGACACGGCTGGCGACGTGCCGGCGAACGCCGGGGACGGGGACGACGCCTCGGATGATGACGCGTCCGGGTCGGACTCCGACGACGACGCCAAGGCGGCGGACGCGGATGCCGAGGGATTCATGGAGGTGAAGAAGCGCGTGCGGTCCGCGGGAGGCGGCGCGTCGATGACTGTTCGTAACCTGCGCATTCGCGAGGACACCGCCAAGTACCTCCGCAACCTGGACCTGTCGTCGGCGTACTACGACCCGAAGACGCGGTCGATGCGCGAGAACCCGACGCCTCAGGACGACCCGTCCTCACAGTTCGCGCTGCAGTTCCAGGGCGACAACGTGACGCGTAAGACGGGCGAGACGGAGGGATTCGAGCGCCTCAACCGACACGCCTTCGACGCGTACCAAAAAGGGCAGGAGATTCACATGCAGGCGGCGCCGTCGCAGGCTGAGCTGCTGTACAAGCAGTTCAAGGAGAAGAAGGAGAAGCTGAGCGGGGTGACGAAGGATGCGATCCTGGCCAAGTACGGCAACGCGGCGGCGACGGAACCGGCGCCCGAGGGTCTGTTGTTGGGTCAGACGGAGGGTTACGTCGAGTACGACAGGGCGGGGAGGGTCATCAAGGGCCAAGAGCGCGCCACAGCTAAATCTCGTTACGAGGAGGACGTGCACGAGCAGAACCACACGAAGGTGTGGGGCTCGTTCTGGCAGGCTGGCCGGTGGGGCTACGCGTGCTGCCGATCCTTCCAGAAGAACAGCTACTGCACCGGTAAGAAGGGCCTGGACGCCGCCGACGCCGCCGCCGATCTCATGAAGGAGAACCTAGCCGCGAGGGAAGCCGCGTTGGAGGCTAAAAAACGGGGGGAGGAGGAGGAGGCCGCGGCGAGGGAGGCGAACGAGGGCGGGGCGGACGGGAAGGGGAAGAAGACGAAGAACCCGTTCGACGCCAAGAAGGACGTGTGGGGCGGCGACGTCGCCGAGGACGTGCGACTGGATCCAAAGAAGCTGGCCGAGGCGCTCAGGCGAGAGGATGCCAAGGGTTCAGAAGGCGGGGACGACGAGCGAAAGCGGGGATACAACGTCTCTCACGAGGTTGACGTCACGGAGGAGGACATGGAGGCGTACAGGATGAAGCGGCAGCGTAAGGACGACCCGATGAACGCGCCCGACGCGGGAACGGACGGGTACGACATGGTGTGACGCGACACGGACGAGACGACTCGACGCTTAGGACTCGACGACTCGATTTTCACTTCACGCTCTCTTTGACTTCACGCTAAAGGTCAACCTCTCTTCCGCCCGTGCCCGCGCGTGTCCCCGTCGACGCGAACCTCGCTCACGCCATGGTAGCCAGCTCGGGTATCTCCTCCTGTAACGATGTCCCCACGTCCTTCACCTTCTCGATCCACCCCTCCAGCCTCTGGCTCAGCTCCGAGATCTGCGGCTTGAGCAGCACCCGCGGCTGGATCCACGTCACGTTGACGACGCCGGCCACCTGGTCGACCACGCCCTCGATCAGCCTCACGCTCAGCGCCTTCATCAGCAGGTACTCCACGCCATCCACGCTCAGCTTGGTCTTACGCGCGATGTCCTCCAGCGCGATCTCGCGATGATCCGCCGGAAGCTTGAACACGATCTGGAGCAGGCTGGTAATCGTGATCTTCTCGCGGAGCCTTCGCTCGTTCGCCACGAGGGCGGGCTGAGAGTTGAGGGCGGCGGCGTGCTTCTCGCACAGCGCGTCGTACGCGTGCAGGTCCCCGTCGTTAAACGCGGCGAGGATCTCGAGGAGCCAGGCGAACTCCGTGTTGTCCAGGGTCTTGACGATGGGATGCGCGATGAGCTCGGCGAAGTTGTAGAGATCTTCGCCCAGGAGCGCGGCGAGCGCGAGATCAGCCGCGAGATCTCGGCGCGTCGCCTCCGGGAGGGACTCGGACGAGACGAAGGCGAGGTAGAGCATGCCGTGGCGGTAGAACTCGGCGAACTCCTGCTTGGCCTTGTGGTACTGCGAGCACACGTAGTAGTACGCCGCCGAGACGGACGGGTCGGGGGAGGCCATGGCGTCGAGCGCCCCTTTTCCGTCGCGCACCATCTCCCTCGCCTCCGCCGATCGACCCTCGTGCACGTGCAGCAGGGCGACGTGCATGCGGAGGTAGAGGACCGGCTCCTCGTGGCCGTGCTGCCTCTGCTCCGCGATCTTCTCCACCACCTGCTCCATGAAAGCGACCGCCGCCGCGCGATCGGTGTACCTCGACGACACCGCGACCGCGAGGTGCCCGAGCTTGATTGGGGAGATCCGGTGCTCAAAGTCCACCAGGAAGTTGTGGTAGAGCTGGATGAGGAGGTCGCCCTGCTGGAACGCCGGCAGCGCGACAGCCTCCTCGAGCTTCATCGTGAGCTCATGCCACAGCTTGCGCTCGTAGAAGCTCCTGAGCTCGGCGAAGAGCTCGGCGAGCTCGGGCTGCTTGCTCGCCTGCCCGTTGAGGAAGGCGTCAACCTGAGCGGGGCTGCTCATCGTTCGCGGCTGTGATCCGGCCCGGTTTCCCTACCCTCTCAACCTCGTGCGCGGCGACGACACCGGAGCCGACGGACGCCCCGATCGGCGCGCACCTCTCGACGTGAATACGAGACCCGACCGCGAGTCCCCCGTGCGCTTGGTGAGCCTCACCCGCCTGCGACGCTGTGTGCGACGACCCGCAGATCTGGGTCTCTTTTTATCCCGCCCCGGTTTGAACGGGTCGCCCGATCGAGGTCCGAAACGCCCGAGGGCGGCGACGCACTTTTCGTCGGCGGAGAGCGCGACGATGGATGAAGACGCGCTCGAGGCGCTCAGGCGCGAGGCGGAGATGGAGATGCGCCGCAAGGCCCCGCGAGAGCTCGACGGCACCGACCTAAGCGCCAAGCGACGCAAGACCTTCGACGCGCAGGACGGCGGGGGCGACGACGGCGACGGCGCGACTGAGGCGGACGAGTCTCTCGAGCGATACGAGTACGCCGCCCCCGACGCGATCGTCCGCGGGCTGGGATGCGTCGGGTTCGTGGTGACGTGCTCGTTCCAGCGGGAGAAGAGCGCGACGAGGGAGGCGACCGAGATGCTCAGGCCGAGGCTGCCGACCACCCCGCTCGCGTTCGGCGCGGCGGCCAAGGGCCTGAGGCTCAACCCGGTCAAGATGCCCGGCCGAGGGTTCGTCCTCATCAGGATGTCGGAGAGGCCGGACCCGGCCGGCGCGAAGGGCCGCGACGATTCAGATCACCACCCGTCGGACGACGACAGGACGAGGGCGACGGTCGCGGCGGAGGTTCTCGGCGTCGTGACGCGAACCGTCGCGGACGTCAGAGCGGGACGATGCCCGGCGCCGAGGTTCGTGGAGAAGATGACGCCGGTGACGGTGACGTGTGCGTTTGACGGGAAAGCCATCGACGCGGGAGCCGTCGCCGCGCTCGCCGCGTCGGGGTTCGACGCGAAGGGGCGCGACGTGTCCTTCGCGGTGTCGTACCACAACAGGTTCAAGACGCAGGGGGATCCGACGGGCAAAGCGGGGGACACGGGGGGAGGAGGAGGCGGCGGCGGCGGGGCGACGACGTCAATCGCTTCGTCGGAGAGGCACGGACGGCGGGAAGTCATCGAGGCCGTCGCCGCCGGGGTCCGCGCCGCGCTCACCGCGGCGGGCGCCGCGGGGCTCAGCGTGGACCTGAGGGACCCGGACGTGGTGGCGTTCGCGGAGGTGATATCGGTGATATCGCCGACGGACAACAAACAACCGGGCGCCGGGGCTGGCAAAGGGGAGAGGTTCGCCAGGCGGCTGGCGCTGGGTCTGGTGCCGAAATCGTCCAACGCGTTTGAGCGCCGCAAGAAGGGCATCACGCCCGCCTCGCTCAAGAGGGGTTAGACCGACCGGGGAGCATCGCGGCGGTGGCGTTCCCACGGTATCATACCACAGTATCATCACAACGCCGAGTCCTCATCCTCATCCTCATCCTCATCCTCAACCTCATCCTTTGCGCGGGAGCCCGTCGGCTGCAACGCACTTTTTCGTCACCGGGTCGTACACGTACCCCGGCTTGCATATCGGCGTGCACTTTCTCGCCTTGGCGTCGTAGAAGAACCCCACGGCGCACCTCTCCTTGTTCGACCCGCCGCCCACCATCCTGTTCACCAGCCATCGCACCACCCCGTCCAGCGGCGACTCGTCCTCGTTCCCGTAAAATCTCGCCTCCAACGCGTCGGGCAACGCGCCGGGCGCCTCGGGTTTTCGCATCGCCCGCCCCGAGCCCGGTTTGCGCCCGACGGCGGGCACGTGCGCGTCCACGGTGGCGGCGCGGGACTCCGGGTTGGTCACGATGAGCTTGCACGACCGCGTGGCGGCGTCCCACACGTACCCCTCGCGGCATATGTACACGCACGAGTCCGTCTCGACGTCCACGTACATCCCGCGCCCGTCGCAGTCTGACGAGACGGACGGGTCTCCACTCGGGGCGGTGGAAGCCCCGAGCCGGTTCCGTCGCCGCGCGCCGGCTCGGTCGCCCTCTCCGCGCGCGTAGAGCGGCGCGAGGACGTTCTCGACGAGGAACTGCGCGGGGGCGCGCACCAGGAACTCGGTCAGCACCCCGCTCAGCTTCTCGCCGAGGCTATCGCGGTGATGCGGGATCTCGCGGGGCGGAGGCAGGTCGGGTTCGGTGCGCCACGGGTCGCGATCGTTCGCGGAGGCGAGAGCGGGGCTCGCGACGCGGGGCCGTCGTCGACGACCGAAGGCCCCGGCGCGCGCGCGAGGCGCGACGCGGGGGACCCCGGCTAAGCATCCCGCGGAGGTCATGGGGGCGACGGTTGATGAAAGTGTGTCACGCTCCAACGCTGACGCAGATTTTCCTCGTGGCATCCGTCGATCGGGTCCCCCGACCGGACCGGACCGGTGCGCCATATTTGGCTACGCGGCGATGGAGCAGACGGAAGCGCCGCCGGTCGAGGGCGACGTCGCGCCGGTCGAGGCCGCCGTCGAGGCCGAGGCCGTTCCGGGGGAAGCCCCCGAGCCCGCCCCCGCGCCGGCGAACGACGCCCCCGCGCCGGCGTCCGCGGAGGACGCCGCCGAAGGAGACGCGAGGGTCGAGCCGAAAGAGGGGGCGCAAGCCCAAAACGACGACGGCCGCGATGACGGGCCGTCGGCGGGAGCGGGAGACGACGACGGCGAGGAACCCGCGGGCGACGGCGACGCGGGGGATGCCGAGGAGGACGAACCGCTCGAACCCGACGCGGACGCGCCGAACGCGGACGAGTCCGAGTGGGACACCCTCACGCGGCTCGGATTCTTCACGCGCCCTCACTCGTCGTCGTCCGGCGGATCGATAGACGCCCTCGTGGACGAGCTGGTGGACCAGTCCATGAACACCGACGGGTCGGACCTCGACCTCGGGCTGGACGCGGACGATATCCACGATGCGTCCGCCCCGGGATCCGATCCCGCGCGGCCCGACGCGTCGTCCCCCCGCGACGAGCGCCACCAATCCCGCGACGATCTCGACGAGCTGGAGGCGACGCGACGCGAGTTGGCGGAGAGAAACGCCGAGCTGGAGCGCGCCCTCGCCGCGCACCTCTCCCGCGCCAAGACGAGCGCGTACTCCGGCGGGACCGGCGGCGAGGGTGGCGGCGGCGGTGCGGCCGCGATGGACGACGGGGACGACGCGGAGGCGGCGCGGGGGAAGATCCGTTACCGCAACGCATTGACGGGTTGGCGTCGAGCTCGCGACGAGATCGCGTTCATCGCCGACGAACACGAACAAAAACGCGCGGAGGTTCAGGCTGACCTGGACGCGCGGTCCGCGCGACGCGACGCGACGGTCGAAGCGTTCGAGACGTACAAGGCGGAGGTGGCCAAGGCGGCGGAGTACCCGGGTAACCCCGGGAAGGGTTTGTCGGATGAGACGACGGAGGCGCGGCTATCGGAGGAGCGAGCCGCGGATGCAATCGTCAGACGGGAGCGGGTAACGAACGCGAGGTTGCGGCGGCGGCTGGCTCGAACGGAGGAGAAGGTGCGGGATAAGGAAGAGCTGGCGGCGGGGCTGTTCCTCGTGGATTTTGAGCAGCTCAAGATTGAGAACGGCGCGCTGCAGGAGAAGATCGACGCGCGGAACGAAGACTTGGTTCGGCTGCGCGCCAAAACCGGGTTGCAGGTGCAGACGCTGACGCACATGAAGGAGAAGCTTCAGCACGTCAAGAAGGAGAACGAGCGAATGGTGAGGGAGTTGGCGGAGCTGGCGGAAGAGTCCGACAAGAAGGGGGACCACATGCGGCGGTTAAAGGCGGAGAGGGACCGGTACAAGAAGGAAAACGAGCGGATGCAAGCCGCGAGCAACACCGTGGACACCCCGGTGCTGCTGGACGATTACCGCCACTTGAAGCAGAAGAGCACGCACTTACGGCAGAAGGTGGCGCGGCTGCAGCGGATGTGCGCGGAGGCGCAGGCGATCAAAACGTCGAGGACACCGCGGAGTGGGACCAAGTCGAAGACCCCGGCGGTGACGCCCAAGCCGGTCGCCACCCCAGCCGGGGGTGTCGGTTTCTTCTGACAGTCGAGGAGAGCCATTGTCAAACCAGCCCGTATAAATAAACCGTCGTCCCTTGAGTCCTTTCCTTTCCTCCTCGACTCTAAATTTATGTCTGTTTGGTCATAGAGCCGAAAAACCAGCGCGGAAAAACCAAATTTTAGGTTTTGGCGGGCCAGAAGTGGCGCGCCCGCTCTCAACCCCCACGCGGCGCCCTCGAGCGCATCGATCGATCGGCGCGTAGCACCGATCACGTTTGGTAGAAGAGAGGAAACGTCGTCGGCGGAGTAGCGGTTCGCAGCCATGGTGGTCAACCGCACGAGCAAGATGCTCGCGTACATCAACTACAGGATGAGGATCACAATCGTGGACGGGCGGCAGATCGTCGGCAGGTTCATGGCGTTCGATCGTCACATGAACCTGGTGCTGTCGGACGCGGAGGAGTTCCGCAAGTTGCCGCCGAAGAAGGGCCTGACCGAGGAGGATCGGGCGGTCCGACGCGTGCTCGGTTTCATCCTCCTGAGGGGCGAGGAGGTGGTCTCGATGACCGTGGAGGGACCCCCGCCGCAGGAGGACAAGCGCGCGCGGGCGCAGGCTGCGCCCGCGGGGCCCGGGTCGGGCCGCGCCGCGGGGCGCGGGATGCCCGGCATGGTGGGTGCACCCGCGCCGGGACTCATGGGGCCCATCGCGGGACTGGGAGGGCCCTCCGCGGCGTCTATGCGCCCGCAGTTCAGCGCTCCTCCCGCCGGCGCGCCGGGATTCAGGCCCGGGATGCCGCCCCCCGGCATGCCCCCGCCGGGCTTCAGGCCCGGGATGCCGCCCCCCGGCATGCCCCCGCCGGGCTTCAGGCCCGGGATGCCGCCCCCGGGCATGCCCCCGCCGGGGTTCAGGCCCCCGGGCCCGCCGCCGCCGCAGTGAACCCGCGGCGACGTCGCGGAGAGGGGCGCCGTTTGAAATCGTCTTTCGGCGACGAGACTCTGCGTTTTTTCTTCGCGCGGCGGGGAGAGGCGACGCGTTTAGGCACCGCACATCGTAGACGCCCGCGGACGGTGGGGCGTTTCTTTATCGAACGAAAGCGGAGTATGTATGAAAGGCGTTCGCGCGTCCCGGAATCGTCCGTCCCGTGTAGGTAAAAGTTAACTCGACGTTCACCTCGACCTGTTGCGGGCCACGTACCCCGCCAGCGCCCTCGCCGTGGGGTACTCAAACGCCGCCGCGATGGGTATCTTCACCCCGAACGTCGCCTCGAGCTTGGTCCGCAGCTCGACCGCGGTGAGCGAGTCCATCCCGGACTCCGCCATCAATTCGTCGGGGGTTAAGGTGAGGCCGGAGACGGCGGAGACGACGGCGATGACGGCGGCTAAAACTTTTTCCTCGTCTTTTTCTTCATCTTCTTCTTCTTCTTTGCATCTTTGCTTCTTGTTCTTTGCTTCTTCTTCTGCTTCGACCGCCTCCTTGACCGTCCGCTTCCACTCGGCTCCGCCCGGCCTCTGCGCCGCGGGGATGATGGTGGCGCTCCACTCCGCGCGGATCGCCGTGACGGACGACGCGATCGATCGGACGATCCACCACGCGGCGCAGAGGTGCGCCAGCTTGGCGACGACGAGCACCTTGTTGGCCGCGGCGTCGTCGGCGGCTACCACGACGGCGAGCACGGGCGTGGCCGTGAGCCGGGACAGGAACAGCACGGCGAGGGACTTGACCGCGGCGTGGAAGGCTCGGATCCTTATCGTGGTGATGACGTCGTGGAATGCGCACGGGGTCCACGCGTGGCGTCCGACGAGGGCGTCTCCCGCCGACGTCAGCTCGGCGACGAAGGCGACGGCGAGGAGGGCGACCCACGCGCACGCTTGCGCGCACGCCACGAGGTGCTGTCGCATGGTGTACTGCCCCGCGTCGCCGTCGCCGAGGCCGAGCGCGTGGACGTCGATCGTGTCGATCATCTCGCGGGCCTCGGCGATGACGACGCGCGTCGCGACGCGATGGAGCGCGAAGGCGAGGAGGAGGTGTAGACAAGCCACGTTGGTTCTCCACTTCCAAGTGAACGGCACAGCCAGCCGGGGGTTGCGCTCGAGCCGGTCGAGGACGGCGGCGACGCGCGGGTCGGTGACGGTCGTCGAGGGCTCATCCGGGAACGCGTAATCGTCGTCGGGGCGCCCCGGTTCGCCGAAAGCGCCGAAAGAGGTCATGGCGCCTCGGAGAAGTGACGCGGAGGCGAGCCCTCGGGTCCAACAACCTCGGACCTGAGAAGTCGAGCCGGCGACTTGGCTTCGCTCGATCCGAGAAATCCAAGACGTGGGATGGGTAAATTTAATGCAAAGTCTGACTGAAGCGGCGTTGTCGCTTCATCGCAGTATATTCGTTTTTGAAAAAATCGGAAAATAATGGGCAAAAGTCTAACTGAAGCGGTGTGCCACTTCATCGCAGTTTATTCGTTTTTGAAAAAATCCGCGAGTTTTTTCGATTCAAGCCAACCCGAACCCCATTCGCCCTCGGCACGGTCACTGAACGCAGCGCGCGATCGGAGCCGGGCGAGATGGACGACGATACCCCGCAGGGCTACGGATGGTTCGCCGAGGCGCACAATCTTCAGGAGGGCGAGAAGGCCAACGTCGTCTTGGGCGAGGACTTCCACACCAACGAGGTCGAGCTGCTCAACCTCAACGACGAGCTGCTCAAGGTCATCGAGGATGGCGGTGAGCTGATGTTCAAGGGAGGACCGGACGATGAGGCCGTGCTGTGCACGGAGCGCACCACGTACGCGGTCACGCGCGTGGAGACCAGCAACACGCTGCTGCTCTTCCAGCCCCCGGGCGGTCTGCCCACGAAGGTGCGGCTGCCCGACGGCACCGTCGACGACATCGACGCGGACGCGGACGACCACGACGATCGCGATCCCACCGTCACGCCGTTGCCCAAACGCCGCAAGACGGACGACGACGCCACCGGAGCCGACGGCGACGGCGACGGCGACGGACCCCCGTCGACCCCGGCGGAGGCCATCAACCGCGCCGTGAAGGACGGCGTGCCGCTCGGCGAGGACGGCCTGAAGGACATCGTGTCCTTCGCGCAGGCGTCGTCGCACCTGGAGGTCGTGAAATGCGAACCCCGGCTGGGACCGATGTGGGAGCGGCTTCGCCAGCGTCCGCACGCCTACGCGGGACCCGAGCGCGAGGCGGAGGAGGAGGAGGTGCCCGTGGGAGACGACGAAAAAAACGGAGCGGCCGACGCCGACGCCGACGGCGGGGATCGAACCCGCGCGCGGGGAATCGAGGAGGAGGACCTCGTCGAGAACACGCAGGCGTCGAGGGCGGAGATTGTCCACGCGCTCGCCGCCGGTCCCGCGTTTCGCGACCCGACCAACGGCGACAGGTGGCGGGGCATCGACGAGGCGTACGCGGATCACGTCCTGGACCTACTTCTGTTGACCGCGAAGGCGCTGGGGATGTCGCTGGACGCCGTGGACGAGGCGGCGGTGACGACTGCGATGGCGAAAGATGATCCCCCGACGCCGGCGCCCGTGACCCGATTCGTCCTCCGCGAGTACGCCGAGGCTCATGCCGGGGCTCACCCGGGCTCAGCGGAAGAGTCTGCGGAAGAGTCTCTGCCAGGAGGTCTGTGGAAGATCGACGCGAAGAAGGTGTGCAGGGCGAAGGCGTCGCGGATGCTCGAGGGGTCCAAAGCCGCCGCCGCGGGCAGGCTCAGGCTCGGCGATTTCCTCGCCGACTGGTCGGGGCGGTGCGACGAGGAGCTTCGATCGGCGTGCACGAGGGACCTGCTCAAGGGCCTGGCGCTGATCGAGAAGGGCGCGAGCGGGAGGGACGAGGACGCGCTCGTGCGCGTGTTCAGGGACGTGGACCTGCCGAAGCAGCCGCGGGACAGGTTCAGGGCCATCTTCGCGCTCAAGCCCAGGTGGCAGATGGACGAGCTCGACGCGTACGTCGCCGCCACGAGCGACGAGACGGTCGAGGCGCAGCTGCTCAAGTACACGCGGGTGAGCCAGCCCACGACGGACGCCGTTCCCGTCTACTCCAAGCGATGAGTCAAGTAATAACTTTCGCAGAGTTTCGTCAAAAGTTTCGTCAAGTACTCGCACAGCTGTGCACGGACCAAATCCGAACCGTCCCGTCGTCCGACGCCGTCGCGAGGCAGCGGGGATCCGTCGGGTGCCACGCCACGCAGTTCACCTCGTCCTCGTGGCCGTTGAGCGCCGCGCCAGACTCCGAGTGCGCGCTCTCCACGCGGCCAACCTCGCGCCACGCCCTCCCCTCGAACCCGTCCCCGAGGGAGTCCCCGTTCCCGCTCGTGCTTCCTCCTCCTCCTCCCCCCTCGAGTCCGCCGTGAGCCAGGGGCGGCGCGAAGAGCCTGACGCTGTCGTCCCCGCCCCCCTCCGCTATGAGCCCGCACCTACCCCACGACACCGACAGCGCCGGTCGGTCGTGGCCGCACGGAAACTTGGCGTCGATCTCGAGCCGCAGCGTTAAAGGGCGCGAGTCGTCGACGCGCCAAATCGCGATGGTCCGATCGTCCGAGCACGTCGCCAAACGGCGCCTCTTAGTTCCCCCCGATGCACCCGGCTGTTCAAAACTCGGTTCCGGCTCGAACGACGCGCACCACACCGTGCTGGTGTGCCCGCCCTCCTCCTTCGTCAGCGTCTGCGCGCACGACCAGTCGTCCCCGCCTTCGTCCTCGGTCCAAACCTTGATCGAGTCGTCGTACGACGTCGACACGAGCGCATCCTCCGCCGGGTGCCACACCACCTGCTTGACGTCCTGGGTGTGGCCGTTGAGCACGGCGACGCACTCAAAGTCGTGTCCTGGCTGGACCTCCCAGATCCACACGCTCTTATCGCGGCCGCACGTGGCGAGGAGCGAACCGGACGGGGACCACGCGCACGACTTGACCTCGTTCTCGTGGCCCTCGACGACGGCGACGCACTCCCACTCGTTCGTGGACCCGCTCTGGGCCCACACGGCGGTGCTCGCGTCGAAGGAGGCGGTGGCGAGGAGTCGTCCTGTGGTGTGGATGGGTGTGGATGGGTGGACGTGTGTCAGTCGTGGGTGCGTCGTCGCGATGGACGGAGGGAATCCGGTCGGGTCGAGAAGGAGGAGGATCGATTTGGTTTTTTGGATGTCGACGACGCAGATCTGGAGGGACCGTGGAGTTGGGTCGCCCCAGTTGCAATTTTGTCGTCGGAGCCGCCACAGCCCGCGTTTAATTTCGCTGGCAGTTATGTTGAGCCGCGCGCATCGGGTGGGCACGCGACTCGACCGTCTGACCAGCACCGCGCTAGGTTAACGGGGAAAAAAGAGGGGCGATTGAGAAGAGGGCGAAACAGCAGCCGTCGGGGTGATGGACCGATTGAACGCACCGCAAGGCGACCACGCGGCCTGCCGCACCGTCCTGCTGTGCACACCCTCCAGCTCCGCCACCGTCACCCACGTGTTTCCCGCGGCGGCGCTCTTGGCCCAGATCCTGCACGTCTTGTCGCTGCTGCAGGTGGCGAGAGTCTTCCCGGTGGGGTCCCACGCGCAGTGCCACACCCTGGCGACGCTGACCTCCTCGGCGCCGTGGCCCTCGAGGACGGCCTCGCATCGCAGCGTGACCCGCTCGGCGTCGGCCAGGGATACATCCGAGGTCTCCATCGGCTGCGAGGAGGGCTCCGGCTCCTCCCCGCCCCTGCCTCGCCCCAGGAACGACAGCATCGCGCGCCCCGGTGCGTGGCGATGTGACAGTTGCTTTCGCCGCCACCACCACAGTGCGGATGGGAGCTTCGAACGAATCTTCTTCGAATATCTTCACCGCCCCCGCGCAGACGAGCGCGCGCTGACGACGTCCCCGCGGACATGTCGACCCTCGCGCTTCACCTCGCGGCGCCCTCTCACCTCGCGGCGCCGTCTGGCGGGCGGCTCCCGTCGACGTCGCGCCCCACCTCCCTCCGCCGTTCGTCCCCCGTGAACCCCCAGGAGTCACCCCTCCGACGCTCGGCGCGGCGGAAATCGCGTGGAAGTCGCGCGCAGCGGGGCGTCGCACGCGCCGGCGCCGCGGACGAAGACTTCGAACTGCCCTCCCGCGGCCCTCCCGGCGCGCAGCGCGACGCGTATCGCGGGCCCGACGGGTACGACTACGATTACGCGCCCCCCCGCGGCGGGCGCGCGGGAGGACCGGGCCCCGGGGCGCGACCCAATGGCGGGTGGGCCGAGCCGAGGGCGGACCGCGGGAGTCCTCCGGGCGGTGGACTCTTCGGCGGCAACGGCGGCGGGCCGGACGGCGGCGGGGGCGGGGGAAACCGGGTGACCAACTTCCTCGTCGCGGGTGCTTTCATCGTGGGCATGGGCGCGGGCGTCGCCTTCGACACCAGCGTCAACCTCGAGCCCACCAACGTGGCGAGCCGAGACATCCTCGATCGCCAAACCCCGTCGTCGGAGGTGTGCATGGCGAACGGAGCGTCCGCGATGGTGTTCGACCAGAGGGTGTTCCTGTCCTTGAACCCCTTCAACATCTACGTGTCGCAGCCCGAGGTGAAGCCCGGGTGCGTGCTGAGGCGGAGCAACTGGTCCATCCTCGAGAGGAACAAGCTGGTCAACGCGGACCAGGAGGCGGATTGCAAGCGAAACATGAACACGTTTGCCTTTGTCGGCGACCTCGACAAGAGCCCGGAGGTGTCGTGCGTGTACCACTCGGAGGAGGCGGAGAACCAGTACATGAAGGACCCGAAGCGCGCGGTGCTCGGGGACGGGAACCAGCCGCGGCCGGGACAGGATTACTCCAACAAGGCTTTCCGGTGAGACGCCTCGCGCCGGTGAGACGTTCTGTTCCACCTGTATAAAAATACCTTCGCGCCGCCGACTACAAGTAGTAATAAGACTTGGCTAATCTCATGAGATTTCCTTCGGTCAAAGCCTCGGACG
>Ga0181573_10001263_pt1 | contig 25211 bp, 22 predicted proteins | sample 101ome_25_FD_148643 | JGI IMG/M metagenome (GOLD analysis project Ga0181573, IMG submission 148643) | Coastal salt marsh microbial communities from the Groves Creek Marsh, Skidaway Island, Georgia - 101409BT metaG (spades assembly) | ecosystem: Environmental > Aquatic > Marine > Intertidal zone...
TCGTTGGGCTTCGCGCCCCCACGTGGATCATGACGAAGTCTTGAATATTGGTTCGCGCGCCAATTCTGATTTCATAGGTCTCCGCGCGCGTGACGACGTTGGGCCAAATCGAAACCCCTGGACCTACATAGACCTTGCCATACAACGTCACACTGTCGTGAATAAACGCCGGATGATCCAAAACCACTGACTGACCGATATGACCCATGGCAATTTCTCCTCAAACCAAAAACGACCTGACGTATATGCGCGTAGGATCAGCTCCCTACACCTGGGTTCGGCACCAGCGTATCGGGTGAGATAAGCGGCAGCGTAATTTCAAACTGCGCGCCCAGTTCGGTATTCATCGCCGTGATGTGTCCGCCCATGTCTTCGACAATACCGTAACTCACCGACAGCCCCAGGCCAGTGCCCTCATTGGGGGCTTTCGTGGTGAAAAACGGCTCAAACACGCGGTCGATAATCTCTTCGGGTATGCCGCCACCACTGTCGCTCGCTGTGATCACACACTGATCGTCACGCTTAGAGACCGTGATGTTAATCTCACCCTGTGCGCCCTGCGCCTTAATGGCATCTCGCGCGTTATTGATGATATTGAGCAGGACTTGCTCGAACTCATTGCGGCCGCCAAAGACGATGAGCGCCTCCGCTGCGTTATAGCGACAAATAAGTTCACAGCCTTCCACGGAGAACTGACGCTGCCAGAGTTCCTCGATTTCAGTCACGATGTCCCAGGGGCTGAAATGGCCCTGTTCACCCGACGAAACACGCCCGTAGGTTTTCATGTGGTCGATGAGACCCGAGGCACGCCGCACCTGGGCTTCAATGGTCTGAATTTTGCGATTAATTGCATCCTGCTTCGGGGCATCGCTGTTGATCTGATGCCGAACATTCGCCAGCGCGAGGATGATGGTGTGCAGTGGCTGGTTCAGCTCATGGGCCATACCCGTTGCCATCTGTCCCAATGTGGCCATTTTTGATGCCTGTATCAACTGCCGATTCGCCTCATTGACATCAACTTCCATTCGTTTGAAACCTTCGCGCAGCAGTCTCAGTTCGTGGGTACCCGGCTGTGTGACGAAGCTAAAAGGCTCCGACCTGAGGCGGGCATCGCGAACGAATGAGGTTACCGCGGTGGTGAGTTCTAGCAGAGGCTCTGAAAAACGTCCCAACAACCAGCCAATGCATAGCGCTATCAACCACAGCATCACCACCGAGCCAAGGATCCAAAGCGAATACCAAGTCAGGTCCGATTTGAGGTAAGACCAATAGTTGACCGAGAAACGGAAACAATCCACATCGAAGGTGGCAGCATCAAAGGCACCGATGAGTTCATCGCTGGCCTGAAATGTGACCTGACTCTGGGTATAAATTGTCAATAATGGCGCGCGATAACTAAGAGACCCTGCAGCCGATGCCGGGAGCCATTGAAGGTAGTCATATTCTTCTCTGACGACATCGCTGTCCGACGCGATACCGTAAAGCGCCTGCACATTGTCATCATGGAAATGACTCACCCGAGACAACACGCCGGCGGATTGTCCGGCCATTGCTAAACCTAAAGCATCGTTTCCGTAAAGATAATTCCAGACCGCCAATTCATCGACAAAGACGAGAATAAGATGTCGCGCACTCGGATTGCCGATAATCAAGAGCGACAGCTCGACGAGACCGCCATCGATCTCAACGGAGGTGGCCTTCTGACCGTCTGCCCAAGTTGTGTTGTCGAGTGCCGCTTCAACCTCCGCCTGATATTGTTGCAACCACGGTGAAGAGAAATAGCGTCCATCGCTATCCACCACGATGAGGCCTCGGGCGTCTGCAACTCTCAAGTGGCGGTTTAACAGCGCTTCAAAGCGCGGGTCGATAGTGCGAGAGCCCGCCTCATCGCCGGGTAGCTCGACGACACTATCGAGTAGAATATTGAGCGCTTGATCACGCTCTTCCAAGGCCCGCTCAGCAGTGTAGGCCAGGCTCTCAAAGCGCGCCTCAGCCACCGCCAACATGCTCTGAAAACGATCTTCAACCCGATCCTGCCCAGTGACCAGCAACAGCGTTAAGACGGGCAAGAAGCCAATACTCAAGAAGGCCATCTCACTGACCTCTCGAACTCTCAGGGCACTGCGCTCGGCATCGATTAAACCGTATCGGAACAACATGCTCGGGCTTAAATACAACATGATGAATCTGATTGTCGCCGCTAGCCACACTGAGATAGCTCCACCCAGCAACACCCAACTCGCACTGATAAAACTTTGCACCGCGTTATCGTCAACGACAAAATAGAGCTGGTCGGTTGCTATTTGTCGACAGATAAACGCCAGAGGAAAACCAATAAAAAGCCAATAGGTTATGCCGACCTCGGCAACACTCGCAGAGGGTAGCCAACGGCTTGCTCCCGCGATCGACAGCAGCAAGAGAAACGCAGTCAGAAAGGTAGAAATCCACAAATAGGGATCGTCGATACCCCAAAAGTAAGCCGCAAATGCGGAGACCGCCGCCAACAGCAACAGCACCGGTCGCAGACCGACTAGAAGCAATAGCAGTATCAACGGCGCGTCGAGCAGAGATAATTCGATATGCGCGACCTGAAAAACCGGAACACCAGCCAAAAAGGCAACGAGGCAAGATAGTAAGCACGCAAAGGCGAGGCGCAACGTGGGCCTGCCCTTCTGTACCGTCACTGAATCCGCCCCTGCCGTCACTTGGCTCCTCCCAAACGCGCCTCAACATCGCCGAAATATGTTGACCACGCCAGTTGATCTAGGACGCCTGAGAATACCACTTCAATCTGCCCTGCGCTGTTGATAAATAAGGTCACCGGCGCGCTGGTCACCCCTAAAGCCTCCGACAAGCGCCCATCGTCGATCACGCTAAAACGGTAAGGATTGCCAAATCGCTCTAACCAAGCTTTCGCCTGACCCGGATTATCCTGAAGGTTGATGCCGATCACTGGGACATCTCGTCTCGTTAAATCGTTAAGAAATTCACTCTCCAACTGACAAGCCACACACCAACTGGCCCAAACATTCAAAAGCAGTGGGCCGGCCAGCAAATCATCGCTTGTCACCGACTGTCCCTGCAGGGTCGACCAAGATGACTGTGCTAACAGGGGGCGGTCGATACCGGGAGAGGCGCGCTCTGTCGGTATGGCACTGAGCACCCACACCAGCGCGACAACAGCCGCGCTTACGCCAAGGAAGTCGACGACATCACGCGCTCGCATAGCTTCTCTCCCTTAGCTTGTGAGGTCCGAGCATGAATCGCGCTCACCGCACACCGTCCTGCACTGAACACTATCGGACATCGTCCTACAATCGCGTATTGTAGAGCAAGTTGGGACTGGGTATTTCAGGTGGGATCTGTATTGAATCAAACGAAACAATTCACGCCAGCAACTGAAAATCGGGCATTAGGCTTTGGTCTGATCGCCGTGTTGCTGTGGTCGACAGTCGCCACCGCCTTCAAGATATCGCTGACGTTTATGGATCCGCTAGCGCTCGTCTTCTATGCAAGCATTGCCTCTTGGTGCGTGCTCGGATTGATACTGGCGGTCCGAAAACAGCCCATTTCGACGGTCACGACAACGCGACAATACCTCAATGCCCTCGCCTTTGGCCTGATTAACCCAACCATCTACTACCTTGTACTCTTCCAAGCCTATGACAGGCTTCCAGCGCAAGAAGCCATGGCGATCAACTATTCGTGGGCACTGACCCTGCCCTTGCTCGCCGCCACACTATTTAAACAGCCTTTGAACCGCCAAGAGTTGCTGGCGGCCTTCATCAGCTATTTTGGCATTCTGGTGATCGCAACCCGCGGTAACCTGACGAATTGGTCTTTCGAAGATCCGATCGGCATCGCTTTCGCCATCGCTAGCACAGTGATCTGGGCCCTCTACTGGCTCGCGCATGCACGGCAGTCTCTGGATGCAACCCTATCTCTCTTCCTGAGTTTTAGTGGCGCCATTCCCGTCACAGGTTTTTTACTGTACGCACGCGGTGACTGGATGCTGCCACCCATCCAAGGACTGCTCGGGGCACTCTATGTGGGCTGTTTCGAGATGGGCATTGCATTTTGGTGCTGGCTGAACGCGATGCAGCAAACTCGCAATACCTTGCGCCTATCGAGTCTTATATTCTTGGCGCCGCCCTTGTCGTTGCTTTTCATTGCGTCGATCGTCGGAGAGACCATCCAAGCATCGACAGTGACGGGGCTCGCTGCAATCCTCTGCGGCCTCTTAATTCAGCACTGGATCAGAAAGAGACAGGCAATGATAGATGCCGCTGCGTCACACTGACCGATTTGACGAGGGCGTAGACGGCATCTCCCTCACGCAAATCCAGATCGCGGCAAGCTGCACGCGTAATACGCGATGTCAGTCGGTGCTCACCGATTGAAAGAATGATATCGGCGTAAGTGGCGTCTGGATGATCGCTGATAGATTCGATCAGAGCGGGCAACTGATTCCTAATGGATAGCCCTGTTTGTAAGGCTCTGGATAGCGCCACATCGCGCGCGTGTACCAGTAATCGTACCCGCTCTCCCGGGGCCGCAGTGATGATCGGCACGAGCAAGGGCTCATTGTCGACAAGTAAGTGTGAAAGTCGCATCGCTGGGTCATGAAACGCGACTTTGGCATCGAGAATACTCACTGCATCATCGCGTCGCTGTAACACGGGCACATCAATGCGCAACACCGCTTGCTGTATCTTGTCATGGGCGCTGACGCGCCCATCATCGAGAATAATGAGCTCATCAGCCAACACAGAGATCTCATCGAGAGAATGGGTCACGTAGAGCACGGGGAGATGGAGCTGCTGCGTCAATTGCCTGAACACATCAACGAATTCGGCTTTCTGATTCACATCGATGGCCGCCAGCGGCTCGTCAAGCAAAAGCAGTTGGGGCCGACGCAGTATTGCCCGCGCGATCGCTACTCTTTGACGCTCCCCTCCAGAAAGCGATGCAACGTTTCGATCCAACAGGTGCTCGAGTCGAAGCGTTCTCAGCACCTGCTGGAACGGCATGCCATTGTGGTGGGCAAACGCACGTCTGTGGGCGAATTCGAGATTACCCCTCACATCGGTGAAGGAAAACAAGCGCGCATCCTGAAATACAATGCCGACAGGGCGCTTCTCCACCGGCATACTGACACCGTGATCCGAGTCGAGCCAACAGCGATCCTGCCACATGATACGCCCAGCAACACGTCGCTCTAGCCCTGCGATGGCGCGTAATAAGGTGCTCTTACCTGCACCATTGGGACCCCAAATACCGGTCACTCCGGAACCTGCAATACTCAAATCGACCGCCAGATCGAAGGCGCCCTTTTGCAACGACAGCGCACAGTGCAAACGATCCATTTAGACGGCCCGCCTGCGGCTAGGTCGATACACGCCATAGACCAGCAACAGCAACAAAAAAGAAAACAGGAGCAAGGCGGCAGCCAATTGATGCGCACCAGAATACTGGAGCGTTTCCACTTGTTCGAACATCACCACAGAAATGACCCGCGTCTCACCTGGAATGTTGCCCCCCATCATCAGGACAACGCCAAACTCGCCGATGGTATGCGCAAAAGTTAGGAGGCTCGCTGCGACAATCGCCCGTTGCGACGTGGGCAATACCACCGCGAAAAATCGTTCACGAGCACCACACCCCAGACTCGCTGCCGCCTCTAGAGTCTCTTCCTCAATCGTATCAAACGCACCCAGCAAGGGCTGCATCATGAAGGGCAGAGAATAAATGACAGACGCGATGACAAGACCCGAAAAGGTGAATGTCAGCGCGTCACCGGTCAGCGTGAACCATAACCCCCCGAGAAAAGCGTCAGGATTCAATAACACCAGCAAATAAAAACCCAGGACGGTCGGTGGCAGCACCAAAGGCAATGCCAAGACTGCCTCGATCACAGGCCGCCAGCGCGATTGACTTCGCGACAGCCGCCACGCCAAAGGCAAACAGGCGGCGAGCAAGATCGCTGACGTCAACGCCGCTAGCTGCACTGTGACAGTCATCGCAACCCAGTCTTCTTGTGTCACCCGTTCACTCCTCAACCACCGCGTAGCCCGCATCCCTGATGATGGCGCGCACGGGTTCTAATTGCATCTGTTCAAACCAATAACGCGCTGCCGCGTTGGCTTCGCCGCGAGGGAATAAGACACACCATTGTTCTATCGCTGGATAGCTGCGCGGATCAATCGTCCAGTACTGATCTGTCGATACGCGCTCATCTTGAAGAGACGACAATGCAACAAGACCGGCCTGAGCGGCACCACTCGCCACCAGCGAATACGCAGCGCCCACATCGTTTGCCTCGACAATTTGTACTTGTTTGGCTTGGTCTTTACCCCATGCACCATCCATCACCACTCTGGCGGCAACGCCATAGGGGGCCAAGCGAGCATTGGCGACGGCCAAGTGATGGACATCGAGAGCAGCAAGATCAGGCTCAGGCAAAAGCAACTGCGGCGAGCGCGGTATCCACAAACTCAGAAACCCGCGGGCATAGGGTTTTATGCAATCCGCGCATACATAGCCTGCCTCCTGTAGTGTTTGTGGGCGCGACCGATCCGCCGCCAGTAAGACATCAAAAGGCGCACCATGACGCCACTGCGCAATCAGCAGGCCCGTGGCACCGACGACTATTTTAAAGTCGAACTCGGATTCTTCACTGAGCTTGTCAGCGATTTTTTGCGCTGTGGCTGCGAAGTTTGCGGCCACCGCGATAGTCGCTGTCTGAGCACTCAACGTTGCTGAAAAAAGAAAAAGCGCCAGAAGGAAGCACCGACTAACCATGTAGGCCCATGGGCGCCGTGTCACACGACTCCCAACTCCTCTAGGCGCTGCTGAAGGTATTCCCCAGCCGTATAGCGGCTCGACAACACCACTTCGGGACGCGGATGTAAAAAGAGTGGTAGCGACATACGACCGCGTCTCAGATCTTCACCCGCCGGCACCGCCACCTGATGGGTAGTGGACGGAAAGTAGCCCCCAGACGCTTCCTGTAGCATATCGCCAATGTTGATAAGCAATTGATCTGACCGGTTAGGAACGGACAGCCACTGACCATCGCGATTCTTAATTTCCAAGCCTGGCCCATCGGCTGCAGGGAGAATCGTTAGCAGGTTGATATCTTCATGAGGGGCCGCCCGGAACACATCGCGGCCGTCGACTATCGGCGGATAATGTAAAACGCGCAACATAGACTGCGAACTACCGGCGATCATCCCGGACAGGGGCTCACGGAACCGGGCACGAACTGACTCAGGCGCCAGCGCGCCAACCCACTCGAGTAACTGACTCGCCAACGCCAACGCATCGGAGAAATGCGCGTCGAGGTCAGGACGCAGGTCATCAGGGCACCGACCCCAAGTGTAGTACTGAAAATACTCTTTAAAATCGCGCTCCGTTTGCCCCTTGGCGTGTTCGGCGTCTGAGAGCGAAAAATACCCATCCTGATCGCGGGGATCCATCCGCATCGATGCGTCGGGTATCGCGGCAAAATAAGCCTGCCATTTGCTGTAAATTCGTCGAACACGACTCATATCAAGAGGATGTTCAATGACCGCGGCAAAGCCGTACTCACGCAAGCAATCAACAAACTGTTGCGCAAAATCGTCGTCACGCCAGGAGATTGCCGGAAGTTCGTTCACTTGGTTGACCTCGGCGCTCACGACAGTGAAAGAAACAAACCAGCGATCGCCGCACTCATGAGATTCGAGAGTGTTGCAGCCACGACCGCCCGCAAACCGTAACGCGAAATATCCGAGCGACGTGTTGGTGCGATGGCTCCAAGACCGCCCGCCAAAATCGCTATCGAGGAAAGGTTTGCAAAGCCACACAACGCAAACACCACAATGGCCTGAGACACGGTATCAAACTGGCCCATAATGTCAGCATAGGCCACGTAGGCCACGAACTCATTCAAGATGAGTTTTTGACCAATGAGGCTCCCCGCCAGGTGCGCCTGTTCCCAGGGTACGCCGAGAACCCAGGCCACCGGCTGGAAGACTGCACCCAAGATGCCCTGCAGAGTGATGTCTTCGACACCAAACCAACCGCCGAAGTATCCCAGTAGGCCATTCACCAGTGCGATCAGCGCAACGAAAGCGACGAGCATCGCGCCGATATTTGCGGCCATGCGCAAACCGCTTGACGCGCCCGATGCCGCTGCATCGATGACATTGACATATTCTTCGGTATTCACAGCGCGCAACTCAGTGGGCGATACCGGGGCGCCCGTTTCCGGCTCCATGAGTTTGGCCATGAGCAATCCGCCCGGCGCCGCCATAAAACTCGCGGCCAATAGATATTCGATCGGCACGCCCAAAGCGACATAGCCGGCCATGACGGAGCCGGCGATACTCGCCATACCACCGACCATGACCGCAAATAATTCCGAAATGGTCATGCCAGGAATGTAGGGACGTACGACCAAAGGCGCTTCAGATTGACCGACAAAGATATTGGCGGCCGCCGATAGCGATTCGGTATGTGAGGTGCCAAGCGCTCGACGGAGCCCGCCACCCAAAATGCGAATCAGCCACTGCATCACACCAAGGTGATAAAGCACGGCGATAAACGAGCTAAAAAACACGACAACGGGCAATACGGCAAACGCGAAGACAAAGCCAACGGCGTCGCTGGTGACCACACCACCGAATAGAAATTCGATGCCATCTCTCGAGTACCCCAGCAACGCAGTGACCCCTTGTGACATGGATTGCAGCGTAGCGATTCCCCACTCGGTGTGCAGCGCCATACCGCCGATAGTGACCTGTATTCCCAGCGCCAATCCAACGGTTCGCAGGTTGACGGCCTGACGATTTGACGAGAGCGCAAACGCAATCAACGGCAGTACCGCGATGCCAATCAGAGCTGTCATAAATGTCCTAGGTATCAAGTGTCGGTGAGCGCCTACCTTACCCTCCACACGAAAAAAAAAATAGCGGCCAAAGCCGCTAATTTCTTGGTGTGTTGCGCTGGTAACGAGCCCGACGGGCTCACCAACGCTGCGTGCGCTTTCGCTTAGGCAAGTGCCAGAAGCGAATACGCCATTACCGACGTAATCAGACCACCCACCAGCACTGCACTGTATCCCAAGACTGCACTCAAAATGCGCTTTGCCATGTCATCCTCCTTGATCAAATGGCGCTCTCAATCGACCCGGAGATGTTACCAAATGTTACGTTTAGTAAACAATAGGCTCTTTTTTGCGAAAAACCGCTATCCAGCACATTTTTAATTCATAAATAATTGATTTTTAAGTAATATTTAATATTTTATTCGCTAATTTTAGGTAACATTTTTTATTTTCACGTTACTCATGAATAAAATTCATTTTTATTTTTTTAATCTATTCTTTTAGGTTATCGATATGCTCGCTCGACCTGAGCACCCCATGCGTAGATGCCTGCGCCGAACACTGCCATGGGCACCACAGAGCCAAAAGCCCACGCCCAAGAGCCTGTGGTTTCCAGGGCCCACCCAGCGACGAAGATGCCACCGGCACTGCCTAACGATGCAATCGCATTACTAAAGCCGTACAACGTTCCAGCCTGGCCGGGTGCCAGCTCCATCATGTTGACCGAAAAACCAACCACGCCAGTCGAGGCGCACAAGTTAGCCGCAATCGCAACCGCAAGTGCGCCCCAGAGTGACTCCTGCCAACCTAGGGCGGTCAAACATCCCGCCGTCCCCAGCAGCGCGATGGCCTGCATCCGCACTCGGAGTTTGCGCCGATCCACACCATATTCAATTAGCCGGTCGCCCAAACGCCCGAAATAGGGCGTAGCAACCACCGACACCAAGTAAGGACAGACCGCGAGCCAACCGATATCGGCGAGATCAACACCGAAATACTGGCTCAAAAAGGTCGGCGTCCAAGCCAGCGATAAATAGATCACCCAGTTCATAGCGAAGTGAGCACTAACTACCGAAAAAACGCCACGATGCTTGATCAACTGTAACAATTGGATATCGGCAAAGTCTGCGCCTTGAGAGCGCAGAAGATCCGTGGTTTCACCTTGCGCTTCGGCGCTGCAGGGAGCAGACACCCCGGGCGATACCGACCGCCCGGGAAAGGCGCCTCCGACCAATAGCCAGAGCAGACCTAAAGTGCCATAAACCCAGAATGCCTGTGGCCAACCATATTGAGTGATCAACCAAGGTGTTGCCAACATCGCAATGATCGTTCCACCACTGACTGAACTATTTAAGAGGCCGATCGCAAAATTGCGCTGCGACACAGGCACCCACTGAGAAAACAGCGTATAGGTGGCGGGCCACGCCACACCCTCTGCAAGACCCAACAGAAAGCGACAGACAAGTAACCACAGAAAACCGAGTGCGGCAGCACTGGGCGTCAGCAATGTCATCAGCGACCAGCACAACAAGCCCGCGGCCAGCACCCACAAGCCACCAATACGGTCAGCCAACCAGCCCGCAGGCAATTGCAGCAGTACATAGCCAACAAAAAAAACAGACATCACCTGACCCTGCTGTAACGCGGACCAGCCGAAATCCGCAGACATCGGAATGATCGCCACAGAAATCGCCAAGCGATCAATCAGGCAAATATAAGCAGCGGCCACCGACCACAACACAATCCGTTGATACTGTTGCACACTCTGCCCTCAAGGCTCGATCTAGCAGAGACTATCCTAAAGCGTGCGTTGCGCCAAAGCCTCGTGGAACAGCAACAAATCAGCGCAGCGGACAGACCAAAGACCATCGTCAACAAGACATTGCCTCTGGAGCGGGTTTCAGGGGCGCGCTACACTGCCGCAGCGCCACAGAGGATATCTCGCAGTGAATCAATCCCAACACAACTCGCCATTGAGGCCCTACCTGCGCTCCATGTGTGCTGTCGCACTTGGCTGGACTCTCGTCATCCCGACCGCCCACGCTTGGTGGGAGCTAGGTCACAAAAGCGTGTGTGAAGCGGCCTTAGCATTGCTATCTAGACAGGCAACTGAGCAACTCGAGCAATTGATGGCAGGGGAGTCGTTTGTAGAGGGCTGTGTATGGCCCGACGTGGTGAAAAACACGACGCGTAAAGAAACCGCCGTCTGGCACTATCTCAACATCGCGGATGAGGTTGACCAAGTTGCGGCAGCACCGCGCCCTGAAAACGGAGACCTTCTGACTGCGCTCTGGACCCAATGGCAGATTCTTGCCGATGCACAGCACAGTTCAGCTATGCGCAAAGACGCAGTCCGTTTCGTCGGCCACTTTGTCGGTGACTTGCATCAGCCCTTACACCTCGGCAGACCCGAGGACTGGGGCGGTAATCGCTATAAGGTCGCCATTGTACCGGCACTGCGGGAGTTTTTTGACGAGCCCGACCGAGCGACAACCAAAATTCACGCCATCTGGGACGGATATTTACCACGCTACAGCGAAAAAATATCAGGCAAACCATTGTTAGATCTGCTGCGCGATGAAACTCTGGTGAGGAAGGGCTTGGTTAGCGAGGCGACTATCGAGCAGTGGGCACAGGAAAGCCTTGAACTGGCGCGACAAAGCAGTGTGGGCTATCGCGGCGATCGACTAGAACAACTTGATGAAGCCTATCTCAGCGCTCATCAAGAGCAGGTCCTGTCTCGACTGACATATGCCGCGCGGCGACTGGCCATGCTTCTAGAACAGGCTTTGTCGCCCTCTCCTTAAGTCAGGTCAACCGGCCCGCCAAAATATCGCTTACCACCCCTTCGTCAAAAGCTTTAGTCTTTTAGAGGAGCGGCGATCCCACCAAAGGGAGAACAAGCGGCGTCAGCCTACTACCGCCTCAGCCGGCAACTCGAAGGTGGGCTACAAAATGAAAAGGACCTTCGCGCCGAGAGAAGATTACTCTAGGCGCTCGAGCATATCCTTCGCAAAGACTCGCAATTGCTGTGTTTCGCCATTTTTGACGCGCTGAGGCCAGTCCGCATTCGCGATCAACGCCCGACCCACAGCCACCAAGTCAAAATCACCGCGGTCCAGCATCGCCAATAAGCGATCGACATTTTCTTGATCATGAGAAGAATCGCGGAAGACTTCGCCATGCTCATCGGGTAAGAAATCGTCATTCAATCCCACGCTACCCACAGTAATGGTGGGCTTACCGGTCAATTTCTTCACCCACCCTGCAATATTGAGGTCACTCCCGGGGAACTCCGTCTCCCAAAATCGGCGCTGGCTGCAATGAAAAACATCGACACCAGCGTCAACCAGCGGCGTAAGAAATTCCTCGAGCTCTGCCGGTGTGGCGGCCAGTCGGGCGGTAAACTCCTGTTGTTTCCACTGCGACCAGCGCAGAATAATCGGGAAGTCAGAACCGACTTCGGCGCGACACGCCTGCACAATCTCACAAACGAATCGACTGCGATTGATTAATGAGCCGCCGTACTGATCCTCGCGCACATTAGTGCCCGGCCAGAAAAACTGGTCCAACAAGTAGCCGTGCGCACCATGAAGCTCCACCGCATCAAAGCCAATCGCCTTGGCATCACGCGCACCTTCAGCAAAAGCCCGAATCACATCGTCGATATCCTGTAGCGTCATCACGTGTCGACGGACCTTACCTGGCACATTCATACCTGAGGGGGTATAGCCATCGACATCACCCTCGGGCGGCGTACCAGCCTGGCGCATGCCGCCAACGTGCCATAGCTGCGGTGCAATCTTGCCGCCCTCGGCGTGCACCGCCTCGACAACTGAACGCCAACCTGCCAAGCGCTCTTCGCCGTGAAAATAGGGCACATTGGGGTAGCCACTTGCGGCAATGTGGTTAACGCAGGTGCCTTCGGTAATAATCAACCCCACGCCACCCGCCGCCCGACGGCGGTAGTACTCGGCGGTTTGCGGTCCGGCCACGTTATCGGGTGAGAAGTAGCGCGACATCGGCGCCATGACAATACGATTATCCAGGTGAGCCGACTTGCAGGTGAAGGGTTGAAACAAAGCATCGACGTTAGACATTGTGGCCTCTCTTCTCATTGCTGTCGGGGGCCGCAGTTTACTTGACTCAAGCGGAGCCGCCCAGTGCGAAAAAAATCTGATTTGCCCAGCAAAATCTGCCCAGTGTGTGAACGGCCCTTTCGTTGGCGGGCCAAGTGGCGACATCAATGGGAAGAGATTGTGTACTGCTCGAAGCGCTGCAGTGGCCAACGCCATCGCCGACGCGATCGCACTGATCAAGGCGTCTAGCGGGCACAACGGCCCTACCCAACGACGCTACCCAACAACCCTACCCAAAGACGCTACAAGGACTCGATACGCGAGAGTAACTGATCCCCCCAAGCGACCACGGCGTCACGATCATCAGCTGCGCGCTTGCGCCACTGACCCATGATCAGTCCCATACGGGGGTTTTGAGACAACGCTGCTTGATGACGATTGATAAAATGCCAATACAGGCTGTTGTAGGGGCAGGCGGTATCGCCCGTCACGAGCTTCGGATCGTAGCGACACTGCCGACAGTGGTTACCCTGCTTTTGAATATATTTGCCGCTCGCCGCATAGGGCTTGGACGCCAGCACTCCGCCGTCACCATACAACGCCATACCCAAAGTGTTCGGTAATTCGACCCACTCGTAGGCATCGACATACACACCGAGGAACCAATCACACACCGCGGTGACATCAAGGCCGGCCAGCAGCGCGAAGTTGCCGATCACCATGAGCCGTTCAATGTGATGGGCATAGCCATGGTCCAGCGAGTGCCGAAGCGCCTCCGATAAGCAGCGCATCTGCGTCTCGCCGTTCCAAAAAAACTCCGGGAGTGGCCGGTCTGTCGCCAGCGCGTTGCCCTTGGCGTAATCGGGCATGAGCAACCAGTAAATACCGCGAACGTATTCACGCCAGCCAATGATCTGCCGAATAAATCCCTCAGCCGCACTCAGGTCACAGCCACCAGCTCGATACACCGCCTCAACCTGCTGACACACTGCGAGTGGCTCGAGCAATCCGCAGTTGATGTAGGCAGAGATCAAGCTGTGAAATAGCAGACGTGACTCTTCCGCCAGCGCGTCCTGATAACGACCAAAACTGGGCAAAGCATCAGTCAGGAACCATTCAAATTGGCTTTGCGCCTGCTCCCGCGTGACAGCCCAGGCAAATTGAGAGAGGTCGCCTGGGTGCGTCGGAAACGCGTCCATCACCTCAAGGATGACCGCCTCGGTCAGCGCATCCAGCTCAGGTCGCGGCCGCTCTGGAACCTCGACTTGAGCCCGCCATCCGATACGATTTTCGCTGTCGTAGTTCCACCGACCCCCACAGGGTTCGACGCCGTCCATCAGCAGGTTGTAGCGTGTCCGCATTTGTCGATAAAAGTACTCCATGCGAAGCTGCTTTCGACCCTGCGCCCAGTTGGCGAAGTCCTCGTGACTCGCCAAAAAACGATCGTCTTCAAGCAGTGTCACCGGGACCCCGAACCGCTCGGACCACTGCTGCATTTCAGACCACAAGCGGTACTCCCCAGGAGCACAAATCAGCACCTCTCCGGCACCACTGAGCTTGAGCGCATCTCTTAGAGCTGCCTCAAGAGTGGCGACACCGTCGGCGAGTCGACGGTAAATCACCCGAAAACCCTGCCGCTCTAAGGCTTCGGAGAAATGTCGCATCGCTGAAAACAGCAGTGCGATCTTGTGTCGGTTGTGACGGACATAGTGTGCCTCTTCCGCGACTTCAGCCATGACGATGGTGTCCCGCTCGGGATCCGCATCGCGCAGAGTCGCAAGCTCTGGGGACAGTTGGTCAGCGAGAATGAGAATGAGTCGTTGAGTCGGCATGCGATTAGATACGCAACTGACTTCGGGCCAGACCAACAACAGCAACCATCTTTGGGGGTTGCCACATCGATGGTCAGCGCGCGAGACTCAGGCTCAGTCAACGACAAGGACGACTCCGTGATCTCCGCAGCGCGCAAACTTCTCACCATTATCGGCCTCATCGCGGTCATCGGCATCATCATTGCTTTTACGGTGGTGCCCACCGTCATCGACAAAACCAGTAACCGCGTGCTCGGCGATGCGGGCGCAGCCCCCAGTGAAACAACCCTAGCACTGCACCAGTCGCTGTTGATCGCAGATCTACATGCCGATACCGCGCTATGGCTGCGACCCCTGAACGATGACAGCGATTACGGGCATGTCGATCTACCGCGAATGGCTCAGGGCAATATGGCGCTGCAAGTGTTTACCACCGTGACTAAGAGTCCGAGGGGCCAGAACTATGAACGAAATGCATCTGATGCGCCTGACAACATCACCTTGCTCGCTATTTTGCAACGCTGGCCACCGGAGACCTTTGGCAGCTTGTTTGAGCGTGCGCGCTACCAGGCTCGACGGATCGTCACTGAGGCGACGCACAACCCACAATTGAATCTCATTCTCAACCAAGCTGACCTGCATGCATTGCAGATGGCGCGTCGCCGCGGTAGCACAGTGATGGGTGCCATCATTGGTACCGAAGGCTCTCATGCGCTCGATGGCGACCTCGATAACATCGACCGCCTGTACGATGAAGGCTTCCGAATGATGAGTTTGCAGCACTTCTTCGACAACCGACTGGGCGGCTCGCTGCACGGCGAGTCTCAAGGAGGCCTCACACCCTTTGGGGTCGACGCTGTGAAGCGCATGCTAGCGCGTCATATCGCAATCGATGTGTCACACAGTAGCGAGGCGGTCGTGCGCGATGTGTTAGAGATTGTGCAGGGACCCATCATTGTCAGTCACACCGGTTTCAAGGGGCATTGTGATCAGCCTCGCAATATCTCTGATGAGACCATGGCGATGATCGCTGAGCAGGGTGGGCTCATTGGCGTGGGCTTTTGGGATGGTGCAATCTGCGAGACCTCAATTGCCGCGGTCGCGGAGGCCATCCGCTACGGCATTGATCATTTTGGACTTGAGCACATCGCCCTCGGCTCCGACTGGGACGGCACGATTGATTCACCTATTGATGCCAGCCAGTTGGCGCACCTCACTCAAGCGCTGGTGGATATCGGTCTGAGCGACGCGGAGATCCGCGCGGTCATGGGAGAGAACACGCTGCGCTTTTTCAGCAGGGCGCTCCCCGAGGCATAAGCGCGGCTGAGAATAGGGAGACAGCTCGCGCGCGGTGTCTCGCAACAGAACTCGCCAGTACGCTTACAACAACAACGCCGCCAGCTGACGCCGATGGTGTAGTGCGTCACCAAAGACCTGTCGTGTCCACTGCGCTCGGCGGATAAACAGCATGGCGTCACAGTCCCAAGTGAAGCCGATGCCGCCGTGGAATTGAACCGATCTGTCGCCTGCGAATGACAACAACTCAGTCGCCGTGGCCTTCGCCATGCGCGCCGCCACTTCAGCATCATGATCAAGCGGCGTGTCCGAAACGACACTCGCACCGTGATAGACCAGTGAGCGCGCCGTCTCCAACTGACAGTAGATATCGACCGTCGGGTGCTTGAGAGCCTGATAGGAGCCAATCAATTTTCCGAACTGTTTGCGTGTCTTCAGATACTCGACCGTGGTGTCGAGACAGCGCGCACTAGCGCCGACCGCCTCGGATGCCGTCAGCAAGGCACCGAGCAACATCACATCGCGAATGGCCGTCGCCGCCTCAGGTCCGGAGAAGACGACCGTGGCTTGAGCGCCACTAAAGTCGACCCGTGCCGCACGTTTAGTGGGATCGATCAGGGTGTTATCGACAATCGCGTCACTCGCCAGCGCGTCTCGTGCGACTAATGCAACGGCAGGCTGGCCGTCCCTCAAACCCGTCACAACAAACTGCTCGGCAACGCGCGCATCGCCCACCTGTTGTTTGCGACCACAGAGCACACCGGCGGCGTCGATACTGACCCCAGTATGCGTGCCGCCCCAGTCGGCGGCGTCGAGTAACGCCAGCGTAGCCACTTCTCCCGCAGCCATCCCAGCAAGATAAACCTCTGAGGCCTGACCGCCCGCGCGCCACAACAACTGACTCGCCAAACAAGTGGTCAGCAGCGGTCCGCCCACATAACCGTAGCCCAAGGCTTCGATCACCGGAACGATAGCACCGACACCGAGGCCAGAGCCTCCGACAGATTCAGGCAGCGCAATGCCCGACCACCCTAAAGCACACATCTCGTCGTACACCGCTCGATCAAACCCCTGTTCCGTATCAAGCTGCTCGCGGATCGCAGAAATCGGTGCTTTATCGCGCACAAATTCTCGCGCAATCGTCAGTAACATGCCCTGCTCTTCCGTGAAAGTCAGCGCGGTATTTGCCATAACTGAGCGCATCGCAATCTCCTTATTTGGGCAGGCCGAGCACATGCTCGCCGACAATATTGGCTTGAATTTCACTGGTGCCACCGCCGATCGTGGTGCCGAAATTCGAGAAATAGGCCCGCTGCCAAAAACCACCGCGGTGCGCGTCGTCATCGCCCATGTACAGTGCCCCTAACGCACCCTGCATTGAAGCGGTAAATAACTTGAGCCGTCGCGAGAACTCGGTGCCCCGCAATTTTGAAGAAAGTGCAATACCCATTGGATAGTCGTTACCCAAGCCAGGGATGGCCATCCGTTTTTGGGTCAGGGCCAACCCTTTGGCTTCGATCAGCAAACGGACAGCCTCGTCTGCAACCAGCGGATCATCGAACAACGGTGCACCATCACGAACAAAATCGCGCAACTCATTCACCATGTCATCGACGCCCGTCGCGACGATAAAGTGTCCGCTGGCTTGGCCGGACGACACGCCACGCTCGTACTCAAGGGTTTTCATGGCGACACCCCAACCCTGCCCCTCGGTACCCACCATGGTGTCGGCGGAAATCCGCGCATCGGTAAAGAACACTTGGTTAAAACCATACTCACCTGTGACCTTGCGGATCGGGTGGGCTTCGACGCCCTCAATTTTCATCGGCGAGAGGAAAAAGGACAGGCCGTCATATTTACGCTCTCCCTGAGGCGCTGTCCGCGCCAGTAGAATCATGTGGTCCGCGTAATTACCCATGGTGGTCCAAATTTTCGATCCGTTAACGACATAGTCGTCGCCGTCTCTGACGGCGCGGGTTTGTACGCTGCCCAAATCGGAGCCGTGGTCAGGCTCGGAAAATCCTTGGCACCAAATATCCTCCGCCGAGAGAATCCTCTTCACATAGCGTTGCTGTGCCTCAGCACTACCGATATCGAGTAACAGCGGACCGACCCAGTTCAGCCCGATCGTGTTGAAGATGATGGGTGCATTAGCACGGGCGAGTTCTCGATCAACAATACCTTGATACACCGGCTCGGCACCCTGGCCGCCCAGTTCAGTAGGCCAATGCATACCCAGAAATCCCGCAGACCAGAGTCGATGCTGCCATTCACGTAGAAAATCGAGCTGCTGCTCAGTGCCCACCTCAAGGAAACTCAGCGGCAGCAAAAAACCGGGATCCTCCGGCACGTTCTCCTGCATCCAACTACGAACATCCTGCTGAAACTGCTTCAGCGCCTGTTGAGACTCTGCCATCCGTTTAACCTCTTCTCGCAATATCTATTGATCTCTCTCGTCTGAGGACTGATCACAGACCGTACTGACGAGACGCCAAATCTCGCATGACTTCCTCAGATCCACCACCGATCGCATTCACTCGCACCTCACGATAAATCCGCTCAACACGATGACCGCGCATATATCCGGCGCCACCGAGTATTTGCATGGCTTCTCGGGCGCAGTACTCCATCACTTCACTCGCCTGAACCTTCAGCAAAGCAATATCACCGGCATTGGGGGCGCCTGCCTCGATGGCCTCATAACAGCACCGAATATAGGCCTGTGTGGCGTTCAACTTTTGCTTCATCGAGGCGATCTTATGGCGGATCACCTGATGATCCGCCAGCCTTTGCCCAAATGTTTGACGGGTCGCTGCCCACTGGACCGCCTCCTCGAGGCAGACCCGTGCGAAGGCCTCCATCGAAGCCGCCATCGCCATTCGCTCGCCGTTAAAGTTGGTCATGATGACCCTGAAACCCTGATTTTCCTCACCGATCAAATAACGCGCGGGGACACGCACCTGATCGAAATAGAGTGTTGCGGTATCAGAAGCCCACCAGCCCATTTTTCGCTTAAGCGGTGTACGCGAGAATCCCGGTAGATCTGTCGGGATGAGTAGCATCGACACCCCGGATGCACCGGGACCACCAGTGCGGACTGCGGTTGAAATCCAATTCGCGCGCATACCGCCAGTAATGTAGGTCTTTGATCCGGTCACGATAAAATCATCGCCGTCACGGACTGCCGTTGTTCGCAGATTAGCGACATCTGAGCCCGCGTCGGGCTCCGTAATCCCCAGCGATATCCAGCCCTCTCCTGCCAATACCGGCGGCGCCACCTCCGCCTTGAGGGCATCACTGCCCCAATTTAATACCGGAGGCAGCCCGATCCCATGCACCATCAGCGAGGCGGGAATGCCCCCAGCACCAATCCGCGCCAACTCCTCGTTCATAATCCACTGATACCAGCTGTCGGCAGGCGTGCCGCCGTAGGACTCAGGATACCCCAACCCCAACAAACCCACCGCAGCAGCTTTCGGCCATAACGCAGCAGGGATGCTACCGGTTTCGTCCCATTCATCAGCGAACGGCATGATCTCGGCATCAATAAACCGCCTGAGCTGCTCGCGCCAAGCGTGATGGGACTCTGTGAAATGTGGGTTGGCGATTCTCGCCGAATCAAAGGTCAGACTCATGGCAATCCTTTGCAGACTATTCCGCTTATCGAGCGCGGGTCAGGTACAATGCTCCGCCGTTTCTACGCACATATTACGATAGAGTCAACGGCGCGGCGCGCAATCCAAAAATGACAAGAGACCGTAACTAAGCCTACTGTTACAGTACAAGTCCACAATGTGCGGTCAGCCTGTGTTTGAACGGCGTGCGCCCTGAGGCGCTCAAAAAAAACCATAGAGCACGACCGCACAGCGCAAATGGGAAACTGTAAAAAAAAGGTGCTCTCCTCAGGCGCGATGAAGAATGGACAGCAACCAAGATTGACTGAAAGAACCGCAGCCACCGAGCAGCTTTAAGTCAAACGTAGCGCGCAAACATGGATACCCGATGACCTATATTGGCAACAGGCAATTCGACCACAGTAGAGCGCCGAAAGTCGGCGTGCTACTCACAAACCTCGGCACGCCCGAAGCGCCGACGGCGGCTGCGTTGCGACCGTATCTGAAACAGTTCCTGTCTGATCCTCGGGTTGTCGAGGTGCCACGCTTAATCTGGTGGTTAATTCTGAACGGTATTATTTTGCGGACCCGCCCAAAACGCTCTGCCGAGGCCTACAGCACGGTGTGGACAGAGCGAGGCTCGCCACTGCTTTATCACTTGCAGGATCAAGTCGCTGCGTTGCAAGACCGCATGCGCGACGCGTGGGGTGATCAGGTGATCGTCGCGGGTGCCATGCGTTACGGAGAACCCAGCATCCCCAATACCCTTCAGCAGTTGTTCGATGCCAACGTGCAGCGTCTGATTGTGCTGCCCTTGTATCCACAATATGGCGCACCAACCACGGGATCAACCTTCGACGCTTTAAGTGCCGACTTACAAGCCCGTCGCTGGCTACCTGATCTCAGATTTGTCGCAAGCTACTATGACGATCCTGGCTACATTGCCGCCATTAGCGCGTCGATCTCGGAACACTGGCGACAGAATGCACGAGCTGACAAGTTGATTTTTTCTTACCACGGCATGCCGGAGCGCTACCTCGAAGAAGGCGACCCTTACCACTGTCAGTGTCACAAAACGAGTCGCTTGGTTGCGGATTCGCTCGGTCTGGCGGAAAACGAATATATGACCACATTTCAGTCACGATTCGGGCGCGAAGAATGGCTCAAGCCCTATACCGATGAGACGCTGAAGTCGCTCCCCGGGCAAGGCGTTCAGTCACTACAGATTATCTGCCCCGGATTTTCAGCCGACTGCCTCGAAACCATTGAGGAAATAGGTATCGAAAATCGGGACTATTTCCTCGAGGCCGGGGGCCAACGTTACGAATATATTCCCTGCCTCAATGCCGGTCCGCAACATATTGACTGGATGGCAACCCGGGTGTCTGCGGAAATGGCAGGCTGGCAACAGCCACGTTATGCAGGCTCGGCGGCGGCACAGCAGTTCAGTAAAATCGCCCGCTCTCATGAGGCGAGTCAGTCCGATTCAGACTCATTTTAAAAGTGGCTAGGCTCAAGCCAGCCGATCGCGAAGGCCGCCCCGACACCGAGTAAAAACATCGCCGTTAACGGTATTCTATCGTGACTGTGAAAATGAACCTCGGGCAACAAATCACCCAACGCGATACAAACAAAAGCACCTGCGGAGAATGCCAGAGCCGCCGCTAACAAAATCGATTGGCCTGCGATATCGGGCACCCAGGCGAAAAAGGTCAGTGCCGCGAGCGGGCAGACCAGCGCAAAACCGATATTCACTATCCATCGAATAGACTCCGACCACTGGGCGCGTTGCATCATCGTCTCGATCGACAGCGAGTCGAGTGGCTTGTGTAATAAGATCGCAAGAAATACGCCCAAACCTAGGACTCCGCCGGTCATTCCCGCTGCCCGCATCACCGCTCCGAGAGCAATACCGTCCACTAGGGTATGAATCACCAACCCGAGAAGCAGTCCCAAACCACTCAACGTTGCGCGCCCTTCTGGAGGATGCGCGTGATCATGGGCCGTGCTGTGGTGATGGTCATTGCCATCGCCGTCGCTACAGGCTTGTGCGTCAATACCGAAGTCATGCTGATGAAAATGAAACAAGCGCAGCATCAGCAGCATAAACACCATGCCCGCCATCAACCATTGCATGGTGAAGTCGATATCGGACGCTGCTGCAACGCTGTGGGGGACGAGGTGATAACAAGCAACACCCAGCATCAAACCCGAGACAAGACTCATCACCAACTGCGTTCGCGTATGCGTCATTGCAAGACGCCGCGGCAGCCATCCGCCCAGAAGTGCCGCCGCGAAGATCGCGAAGCAATACAGGATCAATAAGGTCCACGCCATTGCTTTACACCTTAACCAAATTGTCGCGATGGATCATTTCCGCATCCCCACCGTAACCTAGAATCGACTCGATCTCTTGCGAGGGACAGCGGACTAGCAAGCGCGCCTCTTTGGCGCTGTAGTTGACCAGACCGCGAGCGACTTCGCAGTCGTTTTCATCGATGCAGCGGACCAAATCACCGCGCTGAAAATCTCCGCGCACGCCGACGACACCAATCGGAAGCAATGAGCGACCTTGGTCAGACAGGACTCGTGCAGCGCCCGCATCGACGACTAGGGCGCCCTGGGTGTGCATGAGACTCGCTAACCATTGTTTGCGCGCACTTTGCGGCTGCTGATGCGTCCACAATAAGGTCCCGACGTCAGCCCCAGCGGCAACCGCCGTCATCACATCGGGTGTCTTACCATAGGCGATCACAGTCTGAGTGCCTGATCGTGCCGCCAAGCGCGCAGCCCGCAGCTTGGTTACCATGCCACCACGACCCAAAACCCCGCCCTCACCGACCATACCGTCGAGCGCCAGGTTAGAAACGTCCTCACAAGCCACGCGCTGAGCATCACTGAACTTTCTGGGATCCCGATCAAACAAGCCCTCTTGGTCCGTCAAAATCAGCAGGGCATCGGCGTCAATGAGATTCGCCACCAGTGCCGCAAGGTTATCGTTATCACCAAAACGAATTTCATCGGTCACCACCGTATCATTCTCATTGACGATCGGGAGAACACCGAGATCAAGCAACGTGTTTAGTGTCGAGCGCGCGTTCAAATAGCGGTCGCGTGCACGCACATCAGCGTGACTCAACAGGATTTGTGCTGCGATAACTCCGCGGGGAGCAAGGGCATCCTCGTAAGCACGCACCAGCGCAGACTGACCCACTGCAGCGGCCGCTTGCAAGGTATGTAAGTCCTTGGGTCGCGCATTGAGCCCGAGGCGGACAATACCCGCTGCCACTGCGCCCGATGAAACCAGTACCACCTCGTGACCCAATTCACGCAGCGACACGACGCCCGCGACCAAGGTCTCGATAACCTCCGCATCCAGACGGCGCCCTTCGTCGGTCAATAGCGCACTGCCCACCTTAACGACCCAGCGCCGAGCGTCGCGTAACGTGACTCGTTGCTCTGCGCTCAATGTCGGTACTCCACTTCTACATCGTGATCAAAATCATCGTCATCTAAGTCGGCGTCTTTTTGCGCGCGCCTCGCAGCAGCGCGCTGTAACCGAAGTGTTTCGATCTGCTCGCGGGCCTCTTGCTGCATGACCGCTTGAACCTGCTGCTCTTGACCCGCCAAGTCGGGATCATCGCGCTCCTGCTCATCTAGCCGCTCAATCGCTCGCATCAAATCGCCGCAGAGAGCTCGCGTACCGGTGCCCGCGATGGCCGCAATCTCATACACAGGCCCTTGCCAATTGAGGGCCGCGACCACAGCATTGCGGCGCTCGACGAGGGTCTCTTGATCGACCATATCCACCTTGTTGAGTACCAACCAGCGCGGTCTCGATGCCAGTGTAGGACTAAACTGTTGAAGTTCTTGAACAATCGCCTGCGCCGCCTGCGCGGGATCGCTCTCGTCAAGGGGCGCGATATCGACAAGATGGAGCAGAATGCGATTCCGGGTGAGGTGTTTCAAAAAGCGAATACCCAGTCCTGCGCCCTGAGAGGCGCCTTCAATCAAACCTGGAATATCGGCGATGACGAATGATCGGTGCGATTCCACTTTGACGACGCCCAGATTGGGTACCAGCGTGGTGAAGGGGTAGTCAGCGACCTTGGGTGTCGCCGCCGAAATCGCGCGTACCAGAGTGGACTTGCCCGCATTGGGCAATCCCAATAAGCCCACGTCGGCGAGGACCTTGAGCTCAAGCTTAAGCTTGCGTACCTCACCCTCTGTACCCGGGCTCGATTGGCGCGGTGCACGATTGATGCTGGATTTGTAACGCGTATTACCCAAGCCGTGAAAACCGCCCTGAGCGACACACAGGCGCTCACCATCATGCTGGATATCACCCAATACCTCTCCGGTATCCTCGTCGAGCACAGTCGTACCCAACGGGACCGGTAAAACAAGATCAGAACCCGCCTTACCGGTGCAATTTCGACCGCGACCCGGTTCGCCATTTTCAGCACGAAATTTTCGCGTGTAGCGATAGTCGACCATGGTATTGAGCGCGCTATCTCCAACGAGAAAGACGCTACCGCCATCGCCGCCATCGCCACCGTCAGGGCCGCCCTTGGGAATGAACTTCTCCCGCCGGAAACTGACGCAACCGTTACCGCCCTTTCCCGCGGCAACATCGATTGACACTTCATCTACGAATTTCATGAGTTCAGTTTAACCTGCCACCGTTTTTCCAATACCAACGCCCACGTGAGATCTAGTGATCACCCGAGAAATCGACAATAAAAAAAGCCCCGTCCGCGCGGACGAGGCTTTTCGATGCGAGAACCCGACGTCCGCGTCAGGCAGTAACGATACGCACCTGCTTACGCTTTTGTGGGCCACCAGTGAAAAACTCCACTTTGCCATTGGCCGTCGCAAACAAGGTGTGATCTTTACCGACTCGAACGTTGGCACCGGCGTGAAATCTCGTGCCGCGTTGACGAACAATAATGCTGCCTGCCGTCACTTCCTGACCACCAAAAACCTTGACGCCAAGACGTTTACTTTCGGAGTCGCGTCCGTTGCGGGTACTTCCCCCTGCTTTCTTGTGTGCCATGCGCTGCTACTCCTCTTAGCCTTGGATACCGGTGATCTTCACCTCAGTGAACCACTGTCGGTGACCAGTTTCATTACGATAGTGCTTGCGGCGATTGAACTTAACAATCTTGATTTTGTCGTGACGGCCATGTGCGACGACCTCGGCGGTCACCTTGCCGCCCTCGACAAGCGGCGCGCCAATCTTGACGTCCTCGCCCGCACCAAGCATCAACACCTGGTCGAACTCAACGGTATCGCCAGTCGCTGCGTTCAGCTTTTCCAACTTCAGGACTTCGCCTTCCACGACACGGTGCTGTTTACCACCGCTGACTATGACTGCGTACATCATTTTTCCTCTCAGTTAGCCTGCTCGCAATATTGAACGATCCACACTGGGGGCAGAGTCAGGCACTCGTTGGTGGCAGACCATACAGTCCACCGATAAGGGCGCGAAGTCTACGTGAGGCTCGGGCAACCTGCAAGCGTGATTTTTTGCCATTTGTGG
>Ga0181573_10001266_pt1 | contig 25174 bp, 15 predicted proteins | sample 101ome_25_FD_148643 | JGI IMG/M metagenome (GOLD analysis project Ga0181573, IMG submission 148643) | Coastal salt marsh microbial communities from the Groves Creek Marsh, Skidaway Island, Georgia - 101409BT metaG (spades assembly) | ecosystem: Environmental > Aquatic > Marine > Intertidal zone...
GGGAACCGTCTCCGGGTCGATGCCCCCGGGCGGGTGCGGGAGCTCGCCGTTCATCCCCGCGGCGGCCCTCGCGCGCTCGAGCATCGACACGAGGTCTTCCCGGGCGTACGAGTACCGCACCGGCCCGTGTCGAACCTTCGGCTCATCCGGCATCTGGGCGAGGGGTGACGCGCCAAACCCGATCGGCGCGCCCAGGCCGCCGCCGCCGCCGCCGCCCAAGTGTAGTCCACCCCGGCCCCGTCCCATGGAGAACCCCTTGCCGCCCGGCCGGGTGGGTTCCTTCGAGTCGCGGCGGTGAAGCCCCGGGCCGACATCGCCCGAAAAAGCCGCTCCTCCCGACCAGCCTCCTCCTCCGTCGCCGTCGCCGCCCCTGCCCCTGCGGCCGTCGCGTTTCTTGTCGCCGAAGGATCCGTCCTTCCAGCCGCCCCGGCTCCTGTGCGCTCCCGTGTCGCGCTCGTCCTCCCGCCACTTGGACCGCCCATCGGTGGACCCCCGGCGCGCATCCTGCTTGGAGAATGACGACGATGACCCGGTCCCGGCGGCAAAGTTGTCGCCGGTTCCGCCTCCGTTGGAGACGCCGCCGTCGCCGACGAGGGCGGAGTTACCGATGAGCGCCGAGTTGATCGCGGCCGCCTGTTCGTTCGTTCGCGCGGGAAGGCGGGGGGACGGACGTGAGTTTAAATTAAAAGGCGGATCGACGCTCGAAGGGACGGATGGCGCCGGGCGGGTGTTTGTTTTCTCGGGCGCAAGCGACGAGCGAGATCTGGCTGGGGCCGGGGCGGGGGAGGGTGGGTTGCGGTCGCGCGGGCGATCGCGCGCGGCACTCACCGGGTTGTCTCCTCCCGCGGGACCGCCCAGGGGGTTGCTGAAGAGCCACTGCGATCCGGACCCTCCGTTGGGTCGGAGCGAGAGCGACGCTAGGAGCGAGCTGGCCGCGTTCGCGCCTGGGTCGAAAAGGGGAGTCGAGCGCGGGCTGTCAGTTTGGCGCGGGAGCCCGGGCGGGCCGGCCGGAGATGGGGCGCCCTTCGCGGGCGCGAGCGATCGTCGGGGAATCGGGAGACGCGATCGGCTATGCCATCACATCGCAAAGGCGAGTTTCGCGGGATCGGAATCGGCGCTCACCTCCAGGCGCGTCACCACCGGCCGACATGGTCCACTGGCGGAAGGATCGACGGTGTCCTGACGAGGATCCTTCGCGGGAATTGTTTGGCCTACACCGTACGCCGGAAGCGGGCCGCCGAGGCTCTTTCGATCACGACCGACGAGGTCGCGTCGCCGATATGCTAACGTAGGGCGATGCTAAGATCGCTCGCGCGGTTGGGGCTCGTAACAGATCCCCGGGTCACCCCAAAAGACGACACTCGCACCAAGCGTCACCTTCAATTGTTCCGTCGCTGCGCCCTGGCTGGCATTGTCACCTGCTGGTAGCCCGGGTTCAACTTGATTCCCTGCGTTGGCTTGGAAAAACCGGCAGTCGGTGGCGGGTGTGGGCCAGAAAGCGCAGCACGCCCGGCGGCACGGATCACATTCGAGCCACCCGCGCGCGTTTTACGTCGGCTTCGTCGTCATCGTCGTACCCGAACCCCCGGTCCAGTAGCGAGACCGCGCGAGTAGACGCCCAGAGAAGCAGAGACGATGGCCGCCACCGTGCCCGTCAATCCCAAGCCGTTCCTCAACCAGCTCACGGGCAAGCCGATCATCGTCAAGCTGAAGTGGGGCATGGAGTACAAGGGGTTCTTGGTGTCCACCGACGCGTACATGAACCTGCAGCTCGCGTCCACGGAGGAGTACATCGACGGCAAGTTCGCGGGGAACCTCGGCGAGGTGCTGATCAGGTGAGTCCTCTGGCCCGCCCCGCCAACCAAAAATTTTCCCCTACGCAACCCTAACTTTTGGATTTCAACCGCCGACGCGTTCCCCCTTACCCATCGCCGTGATACCAACGCAGGTGCAACAACGTCCTGTATCTGCGCGGCGCCGAAGATGAGGGCGGGGACGCCATGGAGTGACCCGCCGCGGCAGCGATACTTAGGAACCCTTAGTACTTGTAAAGTAGATGCGACGACGTTGATTCTCTCAATTGATTTGATTAAACGCGCCGACTCTCACACAACACTTACTCGGCTCTACTCGTCCGTGAACTCAGCTGAACTTGCACTGGGAGAAGTCCATCTCCGGGTGCGCGTCCATGAACTGCTTCATCATGTCCTGCTTCTTCATCTCGTCGGACGTGGGCTGGCCCTTCATCTTTTGGTGTTGGTCGAACATCATCTTCTCCACCGTCGCTCGCGTCTCGCCGTCCAAGTCGCTCAGCTTCGAGTTCTCCGGCGTCACCTTCTTCGTGTCGATGCACGGGTGACCCTTCACGACGCAGTCCCACCACTCCATGTCGTTCTTCTTTTGGAACGTCACCAGCACCGTCGTCTTGTCCTCCATCGTCCAGAAGCAGTCGTCGATCTGGACGTCGTTGTACAGGTCGCCCTCGATCATCGGCGTCTGACCCTTCAAGCCGAAGACCCACTTGCTCTTCTTGAAGTCGCACACGATCTGCTTGGACGTGGTGCCGACCGGGATCCGCACGCGCACGTCCACGTCCGTGAGGGTCTGATGCCAGACGTAATGCTCGGCTTCGCCGCCGTTGCCCGAGTTGGGCATCATCGTGCCCGGCGCGAGCTTGTCCTGATCGTCATCGTCGGCGGTCAAGTCGTGCGACACGTCGTCGGTCTCGTCGCCGCCCTTGATCTTCTCCGCCTCCTCGTCGGTGATCTCCTGGATCTTATCGCTGCCGTCCGCGGCCTTCGCCTGCTCGGCCATCTTCCGTTCGAGCTCAGCCTGCTTGACCCTCGCGCGTCGCTTCTCGTCCTCCTCGGCCTGCCTCTCGAGCTCCGCCGCCTCGCGGGCTCGCGCAGCCTCGCGCTCGGCGGCTTCCTTCGCGGCCTTCTCGGCGGCGGCGCGGGCCTTACCCTCCTCGGACTTGGCCACGATCGCGCGCTGGCGCTCGAACGCGGACTGGACCGCGCGCTCGCACATCTCGCCCTGGCTGAAGAAGTCCGTCTTGCGGCGCAGGAAGGAAAAGTACAGATCGAGCATCAGGTCGATCGCGTTCTCGCCCTGCGCCATGGCGGCCACCTGTTGCGCGAGGGGCAGCATCATGTGGTCGAACCTCGCGGCGGTCTCATCGTCGAGGGGCATCGTTCACACTCGCGGTCAGATGCGGTCGCCGTCGGGACAGGAGATCTGACGCGCGAGAGCGAGCACCGTGGAAGTTTGACGAAGGCGCGAAGAAGTTGGCTCACTCGCTTGTCTGGACTTGAAAATTTTGATTTTCAGCTGCGGCTGTCGAGAGGTGGGTCGAGAGCGCCTATCCGACCGTGTTCGACCCAAAACACGCGTCGCGACTCGTGCACGACACGCGGCGACCACACCGGTCCTCATCCCGAACGTCTTTTATCCTCGTGTCCGTCCGTCCCCGCCCCGCTTTCCTCTCACGCGACGCGAAGGGTCGCCAGCGCTTCGAACGCATCCGCGCCGTGCGTCTTCGCGTGTTCCCTCAGCTTGGTCCAGAACGCGTGCCCCGCCTTGACAGCCTCTTCCGCCATGCGCACGTCGTTGGCGTCCTCCACCTTGATCCTCAGCGCCTGTCGCAGGTCCCGCACCCTCAGCACCATCCCTCGGACGCGTTCCGGCCCGAGGACCATGTTGACGTCGCCGCACTCCTCGCCCGTTCGGTGCCTTCGGTCCAACACCTTGGCCTGGTGCATCGGCACGTTGCCCTCGCCCCTCTGCCCCTCCATGCCGACCCCGGCGTTGACGCCGGCGATCTTGTGCAGGAGCTCCTGGAACAGCGCGGCGACCGAGCACGGCCTCTTGTTCGCGGCGGTGAGCTCCGCCGCCGCCGCGTGCAGCTCGAGGAAGAGTTGGTTCAAGTCGCGGAAAGTCTCCGCGACGTGCTCCAGGTCCTCGCGCGACGCCACCTTCTTCTCCCGCAGCGTCATCTCGACCTCGATCTGTCGTTGAAGGAGCCACTCGAACGCGGCGCCGCGGTCGAGCCCGTCCTCCCCGCCCGCGTCCGCCCCCGGGGCCGAAGCCGTCGAGCTCGGCTCGGCGGACGACGACATCCGCGCGTCACGCGCGCTCCGGCGCTCGTTAAGCGGTTGCTCGGTTTCCGCAGGCTTCTTCTCCGCCGCGCTCAAGGGCGCGGGTTTGGGCGGGCCGGACGATTCGCCCCGCGTCGCTCGTTCGGCGGTGCTCTTTGGGGGAGATACCTTCAGCTCGGCCATCGCCCCGGCGAACGCTCCCTCGTCGTGGGTGTTGGAAGAGCGCCCCGCGCGGTTCTCGTCGGGGCTCCTCTTCCCCGTCGCGACTGCATCTTTCTCCTCCGGGCTCGACGGCTGCGACCAGCTGGGTTTCCTTCTGAGTTTGTCCCACGATTTGGCGGCGCGCACCTTCGGAGGGCCGGTGGGCGTGTGGACGGTGGTCATGCGCGATACGGTGACCGAGCGCGCCGATGGCTCTGGCATGTTCGCGCCGTCGGCGGGTTTATCTACTCAGCAGTCGCTCGGGAGCTCTCTCCAACTAACAAAATTCGGCCTGCGAGTCTTTTCACAGGTTACGGCACTGGTGAACAGTCAGGTTTTCGGTCCGTTTTTGGGGCCCAAATTCCCAAAATTTCCCAACGACGACTTTTCGGTCCGGGTGTTGACCCATCCGAGCCGACCGTTGACTCGGCAGGAAACATCCAAAAAAAAAAATACACTCGCGAGCTTCGGTCCCCCACGTTTGACCGCCGCGGGGACGCCATACCGACGGCGCGGAGCGCGCGCGTTCGGAGGCGACACGACCGACCTTTCCCCGTCGTCGAGGTCCGGTTCGGGCGACCAAACAACCCACGCGAGGCGCATCCGCGGGGGCGCGCGGGAGGAATAAGCGCGCGAGGAGGAGGGACACCCGATCCCGCCCGCCTCGCGTATCACATCTCAGTGGGCACACCGACGCGGGCCAGGTCGCCACCATGGACGGCCTACTCGCCGGGCTCACCAGCCCTCAGATGAAGTCGCGGATGACCGCGGTGGACGATCTGCAGGTGCGTGCGAGCGATCGATGCCCGTCCGCGGTGATCGCCGCGGGCTCGCCCGTCGGCGGCGACGCGCCCGCAGATCCCCCTCCCCCCCCCATGGTCACCACGTTCGCCCCGTTTTGAAATGTCTCGAGCCTCTCGGGCCCCGAGCCGCGATCGCGTCGTCCAACGCTCGAACCGACCACCGCGTTAACCGCACATTAACCCCCTCATCTTTCACCGCATCATTCATCGATCGCAGGACTACCTCGAGCGCAACGAGGTCACCGACAGGGACGACGCGCACGTCCTCGCCGACGCCGTCGCGACGCTGCTCAAGGAGAACAACGCCAAGGTGTGCGGCGGCGCGTTGACGTGCGCGTGCCTGGCGGTGCAGGGTTCGCCCGACCTCTTCCGGCAGCACGTCCCGCTGTTCCTCCCCGGCGTGTTCGATAGGCTCGGCGATCTCAAGGGCCCGGTGAGGGAGGGCGCGAGGAACCTGCTGGTGTCCCTCTTGGAGCTGCGGGTGACGCCGCCCGCGGATGTCTTCGGCAAGGCGTCCGCGGGCTGGAGGCACAAGAACTGGAGGGTTCGCGAGGAGCTCCTCCGCACGTGCGAACGGGCGTTCGCGTCCGACGCCCTCTCAGAGTCCGACCTGAGCGTCAAGGCGACGCTCCCGCAGGTGCTCAATGCGCTGGAAGACAGGGAACCCGGGGTTCGAGAGGCGGCGACGTCGGCGATTCTCGGCGCCGCGTCGCGAGCGGGTCCCGCCATTCACGGCATGCTCGCGAGGCACACCATCCGGCCCGGCCAGCTCCGCGAGATCCAGGCCAGGCTCGCGGACGCCAACCTCGGCGCGGGTGTCGTACAAAGTGTCGGACCCGGGTCTGGGTCGAGGCCCGGGTCCATCGGCGGGTCGAGGCCGGGGTCGAGGCCGTCGCCGTCGTCGGCGGGATCGGACGGCGGCGGCGCGACGAGACGACCGGGGTCCAACGCGGGTGCCCGCGCACGCGGCGTCGGGTCCCCGTCCGAGGGCGCCGAGCGGAGGCCCACGTCGACGTCGTCCACCGGAAGCGGCGGCGGCGGGGCCCGAGGCGGGTCGGCTTCTTCCACCCTTGGGAATTCCTACTCGTCCCACTCGTCGACGCTTCGGCCGAGCACGACGGGCGGGCTGGGTTCCACCGGTCGACTGATCGAGCGCGTCGCCGCGGGGGTGGCGCAGGGCACCGCCGGGTCGGACGTGCCCCCGCCCTACGGCGCGGCGACCGGGCGGGTCATTCGCATCGCGGAGGGGGATTCGCCCGCGCCGGTAAACGTTGACTCGGAGCGGGAACTCTCGAACGAGATTGAACGAGCCGCCGCGCGGTTGGACCCGAGCAAGGAGTGGACCGATCGCGTCGCCGCCATGACCCGTCTCGAGGCGCTGCTCCTGGGCGGAGCCGCGGAGTGGGACTGCTTCCCCGGACTGCTGGGTAAGCTTCGCGGCCCTCTCACCGCTCAGGTTGCGGATAGGAGATCCTCCATCGTGCGACAGGCGGCGCACCTCCTGGTGGTGCTCGCCGCGGAACTCGGCGGCGAGTTCGAGAAGGAGGCTGCGCACTACGTCCCCGAGCTGTTCAAGTGCGTGGTCATCACCGTGCAGATCATCGCCGAGTCCGGCGACCTGGGCGTGCGCGGCATCCTGCACAACTGCCAGGCGAGGGCGCTGGTCCCGAGGCTGTGCGACGCGGCGAGCAAGGACAGGAGCGTCAAGCTCCGGTGCCAGGCCACCGGCTGGCTCAGGCTCGTCGTCAGGGAGTGGGACGACGCGTGCCTCGGAGACCGCGGCAGGGACTGCGTCGAGGAGGCCATCCTGTCCATGGTGAAGGACGGATCCAACGACGTTCGAGCCGGCGCGAGGCGCGTCTTCGCCGATTACGCCCGACGCTACCCCGATCACGCCGGCCGCGCGCAGTCGCGACTGGACGCCAACACCAGGAGGCTCATCGCGCAGGAGAGCGCGGCGGGGGCGTACGACGGCGGCGGCGACGACGACTGGGTGCCCGGCGCGGAGACGATGCACGCGCGAACCAGGCCGCACACGAGCCAGGAGGGTTCGAGGCTCGGGGGGGCGGGTTCGAGGTCTGGGTCGAGGCCCGCCGCGGTGAGGGTGCCGGGGTCGAGGCTCGGGCACTCGTCCGCGCCCGTCTCGCCGGTGGACCAACGGGCCGGGAACGACGACGACTTTGGCGCCCGCGCGGGTCGATCGAACGCCGGGTCGTCGACGCTCGGTCGATCCGATTCGCTACCCGCGTCGTCGAAGGCCGTCGCTCACCGGGTGAGCGGCGCGACGGGCGGTCACGCGGCGAGCAGGAACGGGCTCGGAAGCAGGGACGGCGCGCGAGGCGGCGGCGGCGGTCTTCGCGCCGCCTCGACCGCCGGCGCCAAGCCGGCCGTCGCCGCGCGCGTCGTCGACCGCGCCGCCGCGGATCTAAAACCCGCCGCGAAAACCTCGACCGGAAAATTGAGGCGCGATTTGCCGTCCGCGTCCAACCACCTCGCGCCGGACCTCGCCGAGTACGGCGTCTCCCCCGAACCCCCCGAGCCTAAACCCGCGCCCACCGTGCGATCCACGCTCGCGTCGGCGCCGTCTCTGTTGAGGAACGCGTCGTGGGAGACGAAGACGGAGGCGTTTGAAACGTTGGCGGCGGCGCTTCGTTCGGGCGGCGCCAAGGCTCGCGCCGACGCGATCGCCAACTGCGCCAAGGTGGCGGACATGTTCGTCGACCACGCGGGCGACGCGCACCACCGCGTGGCGTGCGCCGTGCTGGAGGCGGTCGTCGAGGCGGTCCCGGTGCTGGGCCCGGGGCTGGAACCCCACCTCGAGCGCCTGTGCCCCGCGCTGTTCCCGCGGCTGGTGGACGCCAAGGAGAGCGTCCGGGGGCTCGCGTCGGCGGCGCTCGCCGCCGTCGGCGACGCCTTCACCGCCGACGCCCTCCTCCCGGCGCTTCTGACGTCGCTGGAGCAGTCCAAGGCGCCGCGCGCCAAGACGGGGGTGCTCGAGTTTGCGCTGTACGTGCTGAGCGGGCAGGGGGGCGGCACCGACCCGCACGCGCGCGCGCGGGGACGGCACCACCCGGCGAGCGCGGGCACCGGCGGTTTGGGCGCGTGGGTCGCGCGCGTCGCGCCCCTCACCCGCGACCGTCACGCGCCTCTACGCGCGGCGGCGGCGGCGGGGCTCGCCGCGGTGCACACGCGCGCGGACCAGGCGGTGCTGCTGCGGTACCTCGCGACCGTTCCGGGGGTGGACGCGGCGGCGGTGTGCAGAGCCGTCGCGCCGCACGCGCCGTCGATCGAGGCGGAGTTTAACGCGTACGCGGATGCGATGCGTAACGACAAGTACGGTGGACACTCCGGGAACAACTCCGGGAGGTACTCGGACGACGACGAGGACGAGGAGGAGGCGTTCGGGGATGACGCGGAGGAGCTGAGGGAGTCCGTCCCGGTCCCGGATGAGACGGATCCGGACGGCGACGTCGTCGGAGGGGATGATCAAAGGGTGACGAGCGGGGACGTCGTCGCGGCGGCGCTGGACCGTTCGATGGAGCGCCTGGGCGTGCCGCCGTCGGCGGGGGGCGTCGACGGCGCCGCCTCTCTCGCCGGATACGGAGCCGAGGCGCTGGACAGGCGCGCGGCGGAGGTTTCCGGATACGGGGCGGTCAGCCGGCAAGGAGCCCACCTCGGGGGCAAAGCGGCGGTGTCTTCGGGTAACCAGGACGACCGCGCGGATGAAACCCCCGAGGTGGCGGCTCCCCCGACTCCGGGCGTCGTCGCGAACGAAGTGGCGGACAAAGTGTCGGACAAAATGGCGGACAAAGTGGCGGATGGCGCCCAAAATCTCGACGTCGCGTCGCTCGCCCTCGCCGAGGCCATCGACGCGGCGTCCTCCGCGGGTCCCGCGTCGCGACCCCGCGCGCTGGCGTCCGTGCGCCGAGCCCTCCGCGCGGGCGCGCACCCCGGGTCGGACCGAGCCGGGCAGGTGCTCGCCGTCGCGCTCGAGGCGCTCGCGTCCGAGGAGGGGGGCGACGAGGCTAGGACGCACGCGCTGTTCACGCTGCGAGACTTGGCGCAGTGCGCGCCCGACGCGTTCGCGCCGCACGCGGCCATCGCTCTCCCGCGCATCCTCGACGCGCTCTCGGGTAAGTCAACAGAGGGCGGGGCGCCGGCCGGGGTGGGCGGGGAGGTTGCGCTGAGCGCGGGTGACGCGTTGGAAGGGGTGGTGGAGGCGCTGTCTCCCGGCGCGGCGATGCGCGCGCTCGCTCCGCACGTGGGGCGAGGGGGTGCCGCGCCCGTGCGGTGCCTCGGGGGCGTCATCGCCAGGATGGAGCCGGAGACGCTGATGCGGTCCACGCCCGAGCTCATCCCCGGACTCGTCGAGGCGTTCAACTCGCCATCCGCCGACGTGAGGAAGGCTGTGGTGGACACGCTGGTGTCGATGTACGACTCCCTCGGCGACTGGCTCCTGCCGCAGCTCTCGGGGCTCTCGCCCGCGCAGCAGAAGCTCGTGACGATTTACATCAACCGCGCGATGGAGAAGAACGGCGCGGGGGGTGGCAAAGGGGGAGCAAAGACGGGCGCGATTTCCATCGGGGACGCGAGCAGAAGGCCGCTCGCGCCTCGGCACCAGTGACCCGCGGGGAAGACAGTCGCCACGATTCACGGCGCCTCGTCGATTGATTAAATAAAAAACAAGACATCGCATTCGTCCCAACGCGATACATCGTCCCAATCGCCGGGCGCTCGTCGGGTTTAGAGCGAACGAAGTCGTACCTAACGGAGCTTGCATTTCAAACGTGTCCATCACGAGTCGCGACACCACGGATGGCGCCGCGGTATTCCCTTCCCCCCCGCCGCCCGGCACCCGCCTCAAAACCCGGCACTCGCCTCCGCCGATCACCGCTGGATGATCACCGAGTTCGCCAGGCCGTCGCCGATAACCTGCGCCTCGTCCTCCAACCGTTTCGGCGGGAACCCCGACAGCTGCAGCGAGTACGTCCCCGACGCGTTCGCCGGGGACGACGCCGCGATGAACGCCCTCACGTCCGCGACGGTGTGCGTCAGGTTAAACCTGCCAACCACGCGGCTCCCGTCCCTGAGCCTGAGCTGAACGGACGTCGTCGGCGCGCCCTCGTCCACGCTCCACGCGCTGGCTCCGGCGGCGACACCCGAGGAGGGCCCGGCGGCGACACCCGCGGCGGCGTCCGCCGAGGAGGGTCCCCCCGAGGAGGGTCCCCCCGAGGAGGGTCCCCCCGAGGAGGATCCTCCCAGCGTCCGCCCCGACCCCTGAAACGCTCGGTACTTGGGCTCGGGCGGGGGCTCGTACTCCGTCTCCTTGCGCACCAGGTTGATGTTGATGGGCTGGTTCCTGTCCGCCGGCGCCAGCTCGGGCGGGCACTGGCCGTTAGCCACCGCCTGCATGAACGGCGCGTTGGCGGGATCGTCGTACCTTCGAAGTTCGCCGGAATCGTCGACGGTGAACCCGTTGGTCCAAAACGTGACGACGTGAGCGGTTGGTTGTGGGGTCGGGGGTTCGATTCCCGGAGCGGCCGGAGCTCCCTGTGCGCCCACCGCGGTGGATTCGCGGCCGTTCCCGCCGAGGGTCCGACCCGATCCGGAGAAGGCGGTTCTTCTCGCGCCGCCGCCAGCTGTGCCGGGCTGGTTGGATCCCATCGGATGGAGATCATCCGCGGTGCCGTCAACCGCGCCCGCCGCGCGCGCGCCGTCGAGGATGTCCTCGACCCTGGTCGGCTTCTTCTTCGGGTCCTGCACGACGCTGCCGGACTGCGCGCCGCCGGTGTACCACTCCTGGGGTTTGTCCTCGTCGTCGTCGTCGCCGTCGTCGCCGCGCATATCGCCGAGGCCCTTGACGTTGTCGAGCCTCGCGGGGGCGCGACGGGGGTTGGAGGAGGCGCGCGCGGGCGGCGCGGTGCCCGTGCCCGACGCGCCTCTCGCGGCGGTCGGGGCGGGGTCGGGGTTCGCCGTGACGGGAACGTCCTGATCGCCGTGTTCTGTCGACGGACGGGGGTGAGGGTCAGCGTCGGGCGGTTGTTGTTAGGGATGACGGGCGCTCGCGTCAGTCAGATCTGAGCGGCGGGGAGACGCGGGGACGCACCGAAGAAGGCGCTGATCGCCGCGTCGATCTCGCCGTTGGAGGACTCGAGGAAGAACCTAGCCTTCGCGGGATCGGCACAGCCGGTCACCTGGCAGAACTGGGCGATCTTAGCGTCCATGGCTGCCGGCCTGGTCCTGGCGCGCGCGGTTGGATTTGAGATTTGTGACGGGGCGCCCCACCGACGAGTCATCAGCTCGACTTCGTCAGCGCACTTTTCCTGACGCGCCCCGTCGCCGAGGAAGGATGGGTCCCCTCGCGATGCCGTCCGGGCGCGACGCCCGGACCGGCGCGGTCGCGTCCTCGTCCTCGTCGTCGGCGTCGTCGCGGCTCTCCGCGCGCAGACGCCTCGCGCCCGCGCGCCCGAGACCGCGCCCGAGGACCGACGAAAGAGCCCGGGGCTTCGCGAAATCCCCCCGACGCGGAAGGGCGCTCCGCGTCACGACTCGCGCGGCTTCCATCTGCGGCATCGACCTCGGCACCACCAACAGCGCGGTCGCCATCGTCGTCGACGGCAAGCCCGTAATCGTCGCCGATGCCAGGGGCAACCGCACGATCCCCTCCGTCGTGTCCTTCGCCCCCGACGGCAGCGTCCTCGTCGGCCACGACGCGCGCCGGAGGCTCGCCAAGGATCCCGCCAACACCTTCTCCTCCGTCAAGCGCTTCATCGGCAAGAGGTTCGACTCCAAGACGGTCAAGGACGACGCCCAGAGGGTACCCTACGAGGTCATCGCCGCCCCCGACGGCGGCGTCGCCCTGCGATGCCCCGCGCTCGGCGCCTCCGTCACCGTCACCCCAGTCGACGTCTCCCGGCACATCCTGTCCACCCTCCTCGCGACAGCCGAGGATGGCGCCGGCGTGAACAGGGGCGACATCAAGCGCGCGGTCGTCACCGTCCCGGCCTACTTCGACGACGCGCAGTGCGCCGCCACGATCGAGGCTGGTAAACTCGCCGGGTTGGAGAAGGTCAAGCTGCTGCACGAGCCCGTCGCCGCGGCTTTGGCGTATGGGGTGGACGTCGAACGCGACGAGACGATTTTCGTCTTCGACCTCGGCGGCGGTACCTTCGACGTGTCCGTGCTCGAGGTGGGCGGCGGGACGGTGGAGGTGCTCGCGACGGGCGGGGACGCGCACCTCGGAGGGGACGACCTGGACCGCGCCCTCGCGGTGTGGCTCGCGAAGGAGGCGAAGAGTCTGCCGGGGGGACTTTCCGTGGAGATCGACCCGCGGGGCGCGCTGATGGCGGCGAGAAGGGCGAGGGAACGGCTGTCGGAGGCGATGGAGGTGGAGATCCCGATGCCGGGCGGGGCGGTCAAGACGCTCACGAGGCCGCTCCTGGAGAAGGTGTGCGCCAGGGTTCTCCGGTCCATGCGCTTGCCCGTGGAGATCGCGGCGGACAGCGCCGGGATCAACCTCGAGGCGCTCCAGGCGGCGGTTGGCAAGGGGGGCAAGGGGATCAAGAACAAGCGCACGCTCGCGCGAAGGGGCGGAAGGCCCTTCGACCACATCCTGCTCGTCGGCGGGGCGACCAAGACCCCGGCGGTGCGCAGGTTGGTGGAAAACACGTTCGGTCGCAAGCCGCGGCCGGGGCTGGTCAACCCCGACGAGGTCGTGGCGCTCGGCGCGGCGGTGCACGCGGGTTCGTTGGAGGGTTTACTCGCCGAGACGGAGACGCTGGGTCCGATGCAGGCGTCGCTGATTCGCGCGTTCGCGAGTAAGATGCGACGCGAGCGGGGCGAGGAGGCGTTCGAGGACTTGCTCGTGGACGCCGACGACGCGTTGTTCGACGACTCGTTCGACGAGGACGACCAGCTCGTGTGGACCGAGGAGGCGATGGCTCGGTCCGCGGCGGCGGCGGGGCTCGACCTCCTCGACGAAAACGACGACGACGACGACGACGACTGGGGCCCGGAGGATCTGAACGACCTGCTGAGGGAGCTGGAGGACGAGTTCATCGAGGAGGAGCTGGAGGAGCTGGACGAGCTGAGCGTTAACAAGGACGACGATCTAGAAGGGGGTTGGCCGAGGAGCTCGTGGCCGCGGCGAGCGTGAGTGAGACCCGACTCTAGGGCCGACTCGATCGACTTTAGGTTTTGGTGTTCATCGTACATTACGTTCGTCGTCGTCTCCACTAAGTTACCGCGCCAGCTTCGCGGCGAGCGAGTCCACGCGCCGTCGCCACGCGTCGCCCCTCGGGGCGAGTCGGATGACCCGAGGTTTCCTGTCCACGAACGCCGGGTCCGCGTCGTCGTCTTCCTCGTCGTCGTCGTCATCCTCCCCATCCTCCCCATCCTCCCCATCCTCCCCCGGCGGTTCGTCGACCACCACCACCCCGGCCCCGTCGCCGACCGCCGCCGCGTCGATGTACACGTCCAACCTCTCCCCCGGGCACCTCTCTCCGAGCCGCTCCGCCCACTCGATCAGCGACGACGCCGTCGCGAAGCTCTCCTCCAGCCCGAGCCTGTCGCAGTCGCCCGGGCCCTTGAGCCGGTAGAGGTCGAAGTGATGGACGGGGGGCGGACCGGCGTCGTCGCCGTCGCAGTGGTCGTCGTACACCTGCTGCAGCAGGAACGTGGGCGACGGGACGTCGACGTGGGGGTCACCCGCCACGGCTCGCACGTACGCGCGGCTCAGCGCGCTCTTCCCCGCGCCAACCTCGCCGTGCAGGCACAGCACGTCGCCCCGCCTCGCATCCGCGGCGAGGAGGGCGGCGACGCGCTCGGTGGCGCGCAGCGTCGGCGCGAAGAGCACCAGGACGCCCTCGTCGTTCGACGACGACGAGGACGGCGCCGATGCGGTGGCGACGAGGCGACGGGCGGGCGCGCGGGGAGATCGACCCGACCGCGCGAGCGCGCGGGCGGGACCCGCCAACGCCCGCGTCAGCGGCGTCATCGGATGACGGACCGGGGGTGATCTCGTGCTACACAGATGGGAACTTTTTCGCTTTTCGAATGTGGAAAAACCGTTTTTCGTCATCAGCGACACGAAAATGGGCCCGCGTTCCGGCGTGACTGGTCGCCTGTCGCGTGTAACCTAAACTGTTTTCGCAGGTGTTACGCTGAGAAGCGTAGACTGACAGTTGCGTTTTTCAGATTCCAGAGGCGCGGGACGCGGGTCGGCAACGTCGCGCGTCATGCCCGCGGGAATCGCCGTCGACGCCACGCCGAGCGCGCGGCTGCCGCCGAGACACCCGCACTCGCCGCCGTCCTATCGCGAGGTCGGAGATCTCATCGGAGTCAACGACGGGAAGAGCGGATGCGACAGGGTGGGGCCGCGCTCGCCGCCCGAGAGGCTCCGTCGATCTTCCGGGGCGGGCCCATCGTCGCGCGCCGTCGGCTCGGACCTCGATTCGAGCGAGGACGACCGCGTCGGTGCCGAGCCCAAGACCCCGACGACGCGCCGCGCGCCGCCCAGCTACGAGGACGCGCTGCTGAGCGCGCGACGGATACCGCCCAAGAGCCCCCCGCGCCCCGGCGCGGAGCACGACGGTGAGCGAGGACCGACAAAAAACCGACGCGCGCGTCTCCCCGGTCCCATCGCGCGTCCCGCGTCGATCCCGCGAGCGCGTTCCGCGGCGAACCCCCGTTGACCCTTCCTTCCCCTCCTCGCGCCACTCGCAGAGGGAGCGGAGCACGACGCGCTCGGGTTCCCGGTCCCGGAGAGCCTGTCGAAGAGGTGAGCGACGGAGCACCACTTCGCCCCCGTCCTGATAAATAAATGCGCGCCTCGGACGTCGCGACCCGCGCCGTCTCGACGACCGTCCCCTCACACCGCCCCGTACCCTACCCTCCCTCCCGCAGATACGAGGAGATCCGCGTGACCTATCCCGCGGCGCGAGCCAGGCAGCTCACGGCGCTCGAGGCCTACAAGGTGCGCGCGCGATACCCCGACCCGCGTCCGATGTCCGATTTCCCCTCGGACCGCCCAACACCCACCAAAAAAAGCCGCGGGCGGGCGTTTCACCGCATCGCAGTCTGACCACGCGGCGCGAGCCCGGCGACTGACACATCCCCCCTAACTCGCGATCCATCCACCAGACCGCGGCGCCCGAGGCGAGGCTCCCCGGTGGAGAGGCCCGCGCCCAGCTCGCCGTGAGCGGCATCCACCACCTGCACAGGGCCGAGGTGTGGGCCGAGGCGCTCCACGCGGAGCACAAGGAGATCTCAGCCGATCGATGCTACGACGATTACCTCGAGGAGGGTTTGCGGTCGCGGGACTTCGCGGCGGCCAGGGAACGGATCAGGGCGGACGCCCCGTGCGTGTTCCCGTCCCACCCGAGGTTCGTCAGGACCGGACCGAGGAAAGAGCCCGGTCTGTCGCGGACGTCCAGTCGCGACCTCTCCGGGTCGCACCACAATCTCTCCGTTTGGAACGAATCGTCCACCGGCGGATCCCTGTACGGATCCGCGTGCGACGCGTCGCTCGCCGACGACCGCTCGGGTTCGTCCTTCACCGACGCCGCGAGCGGACGGCTCGATTACTGCCTCCTCGATGCCCTCGAGCGCGTGCTCGTCGCCCACGCCGTTCGCTCGCCGCAGGGATACGTGCCCTTCGCCGCCACCGTCGCCGGCGTGCTACTCCTCGAGACGGACGACGAGGAAAACGCGTTTTGGATGCTGGCGTCGTTTTGCGAGGACGCGGCGCCGTGGGCGTTCACCGCCGGTCACCTGCCCTTCCTCGCCGAGTGCGCGACGCTCGACAGGGCGGTCGCGGCGGAGATGCCCGCGCTGGACGCGTCGCTTCGCAAAGCCGCGGTGCGTCCCAGCCTCCTCTGCGCCGGTTGGCTCACCAGGTTCGGCGCCTCCGTGCTCCCGGGCGAGTCCGCGCTGCGTTTGCTGGACGCCATCGTGCTCGAAGGGAGCGACGTGCTGCCCCAGGCGGTGCTCGCCTTTCTCAGGGTACGCGGAGACCAAATATTAACTCGCGGCGGCGGGTGCGGCGCGGCGCTTCTGGACGCCGCTGATGACGTCGCGGCGGGCTCGTTTGTGTTCGACGAGGTGATCGAGGACGCGGTGCTCTCCGCGAGAGCCGCGAGGGAGAGCCCCGCGTGGTGCAGGCTCCGGGCGGACGCCAGGGCGGCGGTGCACTCGCGCGCGTCCGCGCTGGGTAGCCTCCGCGAGCTCGACCAACTCTTCGGTCGATTCGCCGAGGAGAACCGGGGGGTGTGCCGGGACGAATTCGACGACTTGGCGTGGGCGGCGTACCCGGTTGGGGTTGAGGCGGATGACCTCGGCGTCGAGGGGGTGGACCCCACGGCGGACGTGTCCGCGGACGCGGCGACGAGGGCCTTCGACCTGGCGCGACGCGAGGTGGCGGAGGAGCACGGATCGAACGCTGGACCGAACGGTGGTGGTGGTTTTAAGCAGGCTGTCTCATCATCCGCGCCCGAGACGCCCCGGTCGGCGAGGTCGTGCGCTTCGTCGCTCTGCGAAACCTTCTCGAGGTTCGGAGACGGGTTCGGAGACGAGGCGCACGTGGTGTCGCACGCGCGGTGGAGGGCGACGTGCGACAGGGACCCGGCGCTCAAGGCGCGACTCCGAGTGGCGAACCTGCCCGGGGACGCCGCAGACGCCAGGGTACGCGCGCTACTCCGCGGCGTCGAGGCGTCGTGCCCCGGGAGGTTAGGCGGATACGCCTCGAGCGCGGGTTGCACGTCAGCGTCTGAGGACGAGAGAAGACCGGGACCGGGTGGGCGCGGCAAGAGTCCTCTTCCCCCATCGGGGGGCCCATCGGGGGGCGCTCCGAGCCCCGCGAAGCTCGCCGCGGCGGTGCGCACGGCGCACGCGGCGATGGGCGTGTTGGACGCGGCGCGGTCGAAGAGCATGAACCGCCACGCCGCGGCGGCGCTGGAGTCGGCGATGCTCTTCGCGGGGGGCGGCGCGGGGTGGCTCGAGAAGATCCGGTTCGGCGCGAGGGGTTCGATGGTGCTCGCGTCGATCGAAGCGGCGGTGAGGGCGGCGCACATGGACTCGCGCGACGCGTTCCACGTCTCCGTCATCGCCAGTCGCGACGTGGTGCCGTCGGTGGCGTCGCTGCTGTCGTGGTCGACGCCTTTTTTCGACCGAACGCCCCACACGCGATACCACCTGCTCGTGCAGTCGCCCGGCTCCGCGCCGTACGTGCTGTGCAAGCGATACTCGGACTTTAAGCAGCTACACGCGGACGCGGAGGGCAAGGGCCTCGCGGCGGACGTCGGCCCGTCCCTCGAGCTGCCCACCGGCTTTGGATCGTTCAGCTCGGACCCTTCCGTGGTGGCTCGGCGCAAGGTGGCGCTGCAGAGGTACATGGACGCGCTGGCGTGCTCGGGTTCCGCCGGCGCGCTCGCGCACCTGCGGGTGTTCCTCCAGCTGGACTCGCCCCCGAGGGCCAAGCGACGCGTCCGAGGGGCTTGCTACATCGGATGCGACGGGTTCTTCGGTGCTTGAGAGAGACGCAATGGTGGGGTACTTTTTAGTTGTATATCAGAGAGAAGTCCCTTGCACAAACTGACAAACGCACGAAACCGACAAAAGACGAGTCGAGCGTTGACGGGCGGTCGGGGTTGTCACGGAAGGCGAACCGGCAACCTGGGAGCATACACCGAGCTGGCGACGACGTCGAAATGAATTCGAGCGGGCGCTTCGGGACGGACGTGACCCGCGCGTCCCGGGGTTCGCCCCCCCCGACACCCCCGCGAGGGCGCACTCTCGGCGACACCGCGCGCGGTCCATCGCCGCCTCCCGTCGCCCTCCGAGATCTCCCGACCGCCCTCCCGCCCCCGCCCCCCGACGCGGATGTATCGCATCGACGAGGACCCGCCGAAGCACGCGGTGCGCGCCGATACGCGCGCGATCGACCCCGCCCGACCCGCGCCTCTTCCCCGCTCCCTTGGACCACGGGCCAACCCCGCGCTCAGTCGTGATGCTCACACGTCGCATTCAATTCTCACGATCCGGCAGCCCGATCGCGCCGGTCCGCCTTCCGGCGCGGTTCGCAAGGCGGCGTCGCGCATGATCGGCGGCCCCTCATCGCCCGATGCGGACGCCGACATCTCAAGCGCGCCCCCCGTGCACGTCTCGAAGGCGGTCGCGTCCAAGCCCCGGAGCGCGCGCGCGCGCGTGCCGAGGCGGGACACCCCGCGATCCCCTCTGCAGCGCGATCTCTTCTTCGGAGGACACGGCGCGAGCGAGAGCGACGATCTCGACGAGGACGACCTCGCCGCGATCGCGCGAGGTCTCGAGCAGCGCACCGCCGCGCTCAAGCTCGGGGTCCGGGCGACGCACGCTCGAAGGATCGGCGCCGTGGACGCGGCGCTCGCCAAACTTCAGCTCGCCGTCAAAGACGAGCTCAACGAGCTCGCCGGCAAGTCCGACGTCGAACGTCTCGACGCCACCGACAAAACCACGCACTCCGACGGTCACAGGGCCAGGAGCCAGCAGGACGCCAGGGACCGGCGCAGGCTTCTCAACCGCGTCGGCGTCGACCTCGCGGCGACGTCGCGATCGTTCGGATCCGCCGTGGACGCCAGGACGCGCGAGGCGTCGAACAAGGCGCTTTTACTCGGAGCGTCGAGGTTCGCGGTCGAAGCGGCGCGTGACGGGACGGTCGGGACGACGACGAAACTCTCCGAGACGAGGGCGACCCGTGATGACGCGTCTCCTTTAGACGCGCCTCTCTTAGACGCGTCTGATGAGCGTCTAAAGAGCGCCAAGGCCAAGGGACCGAAGTCGGGTTCAAAGTCAGTCGTCAAGCGGACTTTGGCGGATGACCCGGACGCGGAGGTCACCGGCGAACTCAAGTTCAACGCGCAGAGCGTCAAGACCCAACCGCTCCGCGACTGGCTCCTCGCGCACTTCGACAAACCCTATCCGGACGATGCGGACAAGGTGACACTGGCGGAGGCGAGTGGGATGACTCGCGCGCAGGTTGGCAACTGGTTCATCAACGCGAGGGTGCGAATCTGGCGACCGATGGTGCTTCGTCTCGGCGAAGAGATTGAACGCGAGGGCGCGTGAAGGGCGAGTGGTGCTTCGGCTTGTTTTGTGTGTTTTATAAACAGACGTGATTTCACGAACACAATCGCTTCGCGCGTTCGTCGACGCCGCCATTTACCCCCACCCTCTCTCAGTCTCAGTCTCGAAAAAACTACCATCCCTCGGTACAACTCGGTCGGTTACTTGTAAAATGGTACAACACCTGCGGGCCCGCGGTCCCTTCGGTCCTCGCGGCTCCCCACCAGCGTAAAAGCGCTAAAAGGCGCTCCGCGGACGCAGCGTCGGCTTACCGTCCGCCCCGGGCACGAACGCGGTATCCTTGAGAAGCACGATGACCACGCTCATGTTGTCGCACCCGATGCCGCTGCCCTTGGTGTCCGGCGCCATGCACTCGTCGGCGAGCTCCTCGCAAATCCTGGACAGCTGGACGTCGGCGTCTAGCCTCGCGCGGACGTAATCCACGCACTGCTGGGACGTGAGCACGTCCCAGATGCCGTCGCACGCGATGACCATGAACTCGTCCCCGGGCTCGATGACGCACTCGCGAATCTCCGGATACGCGGTGACAATCTGGTCCTTGGCGGGGAGATTCTTGGACTGCTTGTACTCGAGATCGCCGATGGCCCTGGACAGCGCGAGCGACCCGTTGACCCGTCCCTCCTGGACGAACCCTCCGGCGTTCACGATCCTCGCGCGCTCGTCGTCGTCCATGGGCTTGTGGTCCCGAGACAGCGCCACCGCCTCGCCCCTGCGCGACAGAACCGCGCGGGAGTCCCCGGCGTTTGCCACGACGAGCTTGTCGCCTCGCACAACCGCGACGACGCAGGTGGATCCCGCCTGGGGACCCTCCCACGGCCCTTCGTCGTCGAGGTCGTCCTCGAAGTCGATGTCGTCGCCGTTGGCTCGGGCGCGCGCCAAGATGGCCTGGCGCATCTTGGAGGAGAGGTCGCCGCCGCCCCGTCCTCCGTCGGACTTGCCGGCGAGCTCGTTGAGCTCGTCTTTGCCGCTGACGTCCAGCATGTTGGTGTCCATGGCGAGGAAGGCGTCGATCAGACCTTGGGGGATGTCGCCGCGCTTGTACGACTCGCACTCCTTGAACACCTCGTGAAGATGCCGGGATATGTACACGGCCACCTGGAGCGAGTTTCGGCGGGGAGTTTCGAAGGGGTCACCAGTCGGTTGTCGAACACGCGAAGGAGGTTGGTTGGTGTGCAAGAAAAGGTGCACGAAACGTGGTTAGGTTAGATTCCGCTTTCGGGGCGACGGGGGCTGGGTTCGCGCGCACCTCCTTGCCGCCGTGGCCGTCGTACACGCCGAAGAAGGCGGTGTCCTCGTCTAGTCCTAAGACGGTCGAGTGAGCATCCTGCGATGCGGATCACAAACGGGAGGAGTCAGCGCTCGGGTGCTGGATCGGGAGGTTAGGTTGGCGGGAGGAGGAAACTGCGCGAAGCGCACGGCGATGATATTTCACGCGGGGCGGGGGTTGCCGCGCGAGTGCCGAGGGTCGAGCGGCGCGTACCTCCATGTTGGTGCGCCAGCCCTGCATCGCGGTCGTCCCGTATTTAAACTTGGCATCCTCGCCGTCGGTGCTCTCCTTGTCCGTTATCGGCTGGCTCAGGTAAGCGCCCATCGATGGTGGGGCGGTGGCGCTTGCCTCGTCAGCGCCCTGCTCCCGCCGCAAAAAAGAGGCGCGGAGTAACTGCTCGGTTTCCGCGCGTCGAACGCTGGGTCGGCGTCGACTTCGAACTCGCGTCGCTTATCACGCCCTTCCCCTTCCGATCCGAGCGGAACCCAATAATCCCCGAGTGTCTCGATTCACACCAGCGCCGCACAGGGCGCCGCACAGTGCTGAAGGCCCTCGGATCCGGCCCGAACCGGGTTTGTGGTCTCCCAAACGGTCCGAGTCACGCGTGAGTCACGGGTACAAGTCCCATTTTTTTTTCCTGACAGGCGTCAAGCGGGTATGCGTTTCAGTTTGGAGATCCGAAATGAACCGAAACCTCTTCAACGTCAACTGTGAGATCTCGTGAGAGATCGAGTTGTATTTGGCGTTAAAAATCCCTTCGTTTTTTATTGCTGAGTGATGTGACGCCGCAGGCGAGCGCAGTTTCACAACGCGGTGGAGCGGGCGACGCGACCCGTGCGTTACGGAAAGGATGGGCGACGACGCCGATTGGGCGGATGTGAAGGTGGAGGACGACATGCCCACCGCGCAGAGCGCTCCTAGTGAAGCCGCCGCCGCCGCGAGGGCGGTCCTCGCCGCTGCAAAACCACCGCCGCCCGCCGACGAGGAGGGCGATTCCGACGAGGAGGGCGCCGCCGCCCCTCAGGCGCCGCAGCGTTCCTCCTGCCGCCACTCCGTGGCGGTGCCCCCCGATTGGCAGGGCGACAGAGCCGCGCTCGACGCGCCCTCTTACGACGGAGAGCGCGCCAAGACGTATCCGTTCGTCCTCGACGCCTTCCAGGAGACGTCCGTGTCGGTGCTGGAGCGCAACGAATCGGTGCTCGTCGCGGCGCACACCTCCGCGGGAAAGACCGTCGTGGCCGAGTACGCCATCGCGATGGCGTTCAGGGACAATCAGAGGGTTGTGTACACCTCGCCGCTCAAGGCGCTGTCCAACCAGAAGTTCAGGGAGCTCACCGAGGAGTTCGGCGACGTGGGGTTGATGACGGGCGACGTGTGCATAAATCCAAACGCGTCGTGCATCGTGATGACCACCGAGGTGCTGAGGGGCATGCTCTACCGCGGCAGCGACGTCGTGCGGGAGGTGAAGTGGATCATCTTCGACGAGGTGCACTACATGCGCGACAGGGAGCGCGGGGTGGTGTGGGAGGAGAGCATAATCTTCGCGCCCAGCGGGTGCAAGTTCGTCTTCCTCTCCGCGACGCTGCCAAACGCGCACGAGTTCGCCGAGTGGATCACCCACCTGCACAACCACCCGTGCCACGTCGTCTACACCGACTACCGCCCCACGCCGCTGCAGCACTACGGGTTCCCCAAGGGGGGCAACGGCATGGTCATGATCGTCAACGAGCGGAAAGAGTTTCTGGAGGCGAATTACGCCGAGCTCGAGGCGAAGATCGACGCGCTGACGCAGTCGGCGAAGAAGAGGAAGAGGGACGAACGGGCCAAGGCGGACGGCGGACGCGGGCGAGGCGGCGGGCGGGGCGGCGGGAGAGGCGGAAGATGGGGACGGGGCGGCGGAAGGGGCGGGGACAGCGGCGAGGACGCGAGCGAGGTGGACATAAAGAAGATCATGAAGACCATCCGAGCCAGGGACCTGTACCCGGTCATCGTGTTCTCCTTCTCCAGGCGGGCGTGCGAGACCCACGCCAACGACCTGATGACGGGCAAAACCCAGCTGGACTTCACCACGCAGGAGCAGAAGGAGCTCATCAGGCAGATATACGACAACGCGCTGCTGTGCATGGCGGAGGAGGACCGCGAGTTGGCGTGCGTCCAGAAGATTTACCCGATGCTCGAGCGCGGGATCGGCATCCATCACGGCGGTTTGCTCCCTATCATCAAGGAGCTCGTCGAGATCCTCTTCGGGGAATCCCTCGTGAAGTGCCTGTTCGCCACGGAGACGTTCGCGATGGGTCTGAACATGCCCGCGCGAACGTGTGTGTTCACGGAAGTCGAGAAGTTTGACGGAAAGGAGATGCGCGTGCTCCAGCCCGGCGAGTACACCCAGATGGCGGGTCGAGCGGGGCGCAGGGGAAAAGACGACCGGGGCACGTGCATCCTGATGCTCGACAAGAAGTTGGACAAGGAGGAGCTCGTGCACATGACGTGCGGGACCGGGTCGGCGCTCATGTCGGAGTTCAAGCTCACGTATTACAGCATACTCAACCTGCTGCGAAGGGCCAGCGGCGAGGAGGACGCCGAGTACGTCATCCAGCGGTCGTTTCACCAGTTTCAGCACACGCGCGAGGTTCCGCGGAAGAAGAGGGAGCTCGAGCAGATCACCGCGGAGGCGGATGGAATCCAGCTGGACATGTCGGACGCCAAGGCTGAGCTCGTGCGCCTGCAGAACGCCGCGAGGGACGCGAGAACCGCGCTCATGCATCACGCCGTCGATCCAGAAAAATTGTCCCGAGACGTCTTGAAGCCCGGGCGACTGGTGCGCGTGCGCGACGGCGACGACGAGTGGGGATGGGGCGCGGTCGTGGGCGTGCGCGATCTTCCCGCGGAGGCGGTCCCGCCGCTCGAACCGGATAAGGCGTCGGAGTGGGGGCTGGAGAGCGAGTGGGCCAAACGGGAGATGCGCAACCGTCGACGAGCGATCGACGTATTGATTCACTGCGCCCCGGGGGTTCACGAAGGAGTGTTGAGGCCCGCTAAGCGCATCCTCGGGCGCCCGGGTAAGCTCGCCGAGAAGGGGTGCACGTGTGAGATCGTACCCGTGGCGCTTCGGCTCGTGGACGCGGTGGGCGCGATGGTGTTGACCCTCCCGAGGGACTTGACGGATGCGAACGCGCGCGCGCAGGTCGGCTTGGCGATCAACGAGTTGCATCACAGGTTCCAGGGCAAGACCGTCCCGGAGCTGGACTTGGAAAACGACCTTCGCCTCGACGGCGACGAGTTTCACGAGTCCATGGGGCGTTGGTTGCGGTCCGAGTCTGAGCTGAGGGCGCATCCGCTGTACGCCGCTTCGACGAAGGATGGCGGTTTAAACGAGAAACAGATCGAGCTCTACCGCAAGAAGGCTTCGCTGATGGAACGCGCGCAAGATCTAAAGAAGGAGATCAAGACCACGCAGCTCTCAAAGTTCAGGGATGAGCTGAGGGACAGGTCCCGCGTGCTCGCGCGCTTCGGTATGCTCGACGAGGAAGGTACGGTGACTCACAAGGGCCGCGCGGCTTGCGAGATTGACACCGCCGACGAGGTCCTGGTCACCGAGCTCATGTTCAACGGGTGCTTCGTCGCCATGGACCACCACGCGCTGGTGGCGCTGTGCTCGATGTTCATGCCCGTGGAGAAGACCAACGAGGTCTATCCCCTCGCGGGAGCCGCGAAGGAGGCGTTGGAAGGACCGGTCAAGCAGCTGAGGGAGGCGGCGAAGGCAATCGCGGAGGCGGAGTTGGACTTTGGCGTGAGGACGCAAGCCGCGGAGGGCGAGGACGGGCGGCACGAGGCGGTGAACGAGTACGTGGACTCCTTCAAGGATGCCCTGGTGGGCATGGTGTACGACTGGAGCGTGGGGACCAACTTCGACGAGATCATGCGAGGCACCGACATGTTCGAGGGGACGTTTGTTCGCGCCGCGCGTCGTCTAGACGAGCTCATGATGGAGCTGCACAGGGCGGCGAGGGCCGTGGGAAGCGCGGAGCTCGCGGACTCGTTCGAGAAGGGCGCGGAGAGTTTGAGGCACGGCGTGGTATCGGCCGCGAGCCTCTACCTGTGACGACCCGGCTCTAGCTAGCTAGACGTCTGGAATGATACTACCCTTTACACTTTCGAGATTCCCAGCCCGACTCCCAGCCCGAAGATCTCGGCTTACTCCGCGGCAGCCTCCTCGGCGGGCGCCGCCGCCGCCGCCGCCTCGGCCGCCTCCAGCTTCGCCTGGGTTTCCGCCAGCTCCTTCTTCGTCGCCTCCAGCTCGGCCGCGAGGGTGTTCTTCTCCTCCTCCAGGGCCTCGTACTCAGCCGGCGTGGGTCCCCCGAGGTTCGCCTTGAGGAAGTCGATGGCGGTCGCGGGCTTGTCGGGCTCCTCGTAGCGGGACACGAGCACCTTGGTCAGGGAGTCGATGACGCCCGCGGACTCGAGGTACTTCCTGAAAGCCTCCTTCTTCTGCTCGGTCGCCTGTCACGAGTCGAGGGGAGACGGAGATGAAAGTCAGAGAAGGCGGGGGCGGAGCTTTTGCCGTTCCAAAACGGGACGAAGGCGCGCCGGAAACCGTGCGATGGCTGCGCCGAGGGGCGTCTGATGCGGGATGCGGCGGCGCGGGTTGAATCGTACCATGGTGTGGGGTGACGCGCGACGCTCGACGGTGC
>Ga0181573_10001270_pt1 | contig 25149 bp, 17 predicted proteins | sample 101ome_25_FD_148643 | JGI IMG/M metagenome (GOLD analysis project Ga0181573, IMG submission 148643) | Coastal salt marsh microbial communities from the Groves Creek Marsh, Skidaway Island, Georgia - 101409BT metaG (spades assembly) | ecosystem: Environmental > Aquatic > Marine > Intertidal zone...
GTTCCCAGGCTGCTGGTGACGGGAACGGGAACCCGGCCGTCCTCCTCGTCCTACAGGCATGTTCCGTACCATCCGTACGGGGCCGTGCCGCATTCTCTTAAATTCGTTCGAACGATTTTAGGTAGAATCTACCGTTTCCTCCTGCCTCTCCTCGCCACCACGCCGACGCTTCCGCCGACGGCCTCCCCACACCCGCCCTTCTCGATTGCATCCCGCGCCTCGATGAACATCATCAAGTCGGTGACCTGATCGTTGAGCTCTGCCACGTCCGCCTTGAGCCCGTCGCGCTCGCCCTCGACCTTGGCGACCCGCTCTCGCCACCCCTTGGTATCGCTCAACAGCGTGTCGTTCAGCTCGCGAAGAAAACCGAGCTCCTTCCGGGCCTTCTCAAGCTTCTCTACGAGATCCTGGTTCTTGCGCTGCACCACACGCGTCGCGTGCTCGGCCCGCTGCGCCGCGGCATCTGCAGCGGCCGAGGCCGCGTGCGCCACAGACGCCGACGCGTTTGTGTCCGCCAGCGCTTTCTCCGTCGCCAGGTGATGGCTGTCAACGATCTTCTGGTAGTACTCGCGCTGCATCTCCATCTGCGATACCATCAGTTGTGTCAGCTCGGTCGTGATCGTGTCGACTTTCGACTGCATCAGGGCCGAGTCGACGCCGGTGGCCTTTGCAAACCCGCCGTCGCGGCCACGGCCGTGGTCGTGGTCGTGGTCGTTCCCTGCACCTTCGCGTTGCCCATCAGGATCGCCAAACAGTTCGTCGTTCACCACGCGATGCACGTAGGCATCCCGCATATAGTCCCAGACGAGCTCCGACCGCCGCGGCCGTCCCCCGCGCTGGCCCCCGTCTGCCAGCTCCAACGCAAAACCGTGGCCCGTCTCCTCGAAGTGTTTCGCCGCATGACTTCCACGATATCTACCGCACCCTGTATGCCCGCAGATGAGACACATCCACAAATCCACCGTCGAGTGGCACGCGTCGTGCGCGCATTCCTGCGGCAGCCCCGAGGCCGACGCGCCCGACGCATCGCCACAGTCGCCGCCCTGGACGTACCGACATACCGGACAGGACGAGTCCACCCACTGACGGAGGCACTGGTTGTGGAAGCGGTGGTTGCACACGGTGGTCACGATGCCCGAGGCGGACGGCTCAAGACGGTCCAGGCACACCGGGCACGAGGGCAGCTCGACTCTGGGCTGCTCGCCCCCTTGATGGATGTGCTCGACGCGTTCGACGCGTTCGACGCGTTCGACGCGTTCGACGCGTCCGCTGTCGCCGCCGCCGTCGCCAACACCCCCGTCCGTATCAACGTCCACATCGATCAGCTCGACGTCCTTGACAAAGAGGAGTTTGCACACAAACTCGGGCTCGAGCAGGCAGAACGGCGTGTCGTGGAACTCGCGATGAAACGCCTCGGCCGAGGCGACCCCATCGAACGAGAGCAGCACGAGCAGCGAGCCCGTGTGCGCTTCGGCGCCTTGGACCCCACCACCGTCACCCTCGCCGTCTTGAGCGTGTGCCGCGTGACCCTCTCGCCGAACCAGCCTGATCTCCGTGACGTGATCATACGAGCCACCCAGGTACGTACACAGCTCGCTGAAGCCCATCCGCGGAGGAAGGCCCAGGATACATATCCTATCGGAAGACGACGGGCGTTGCTGCTCCGGGTCCCGGTCTCTCTCTCCCGCCCCTACGACAGGCTCGTGCTCGGCCCCGCGGTCTGCATCGTGATCACGCCCGCGCTCGAGCTCTCTGTACAGGTGGACCTTGCCCACCAGGTGTTCGACGCGCGGGTTGCCAGCCGAGAACCGGATCGCTTGAGAAGAGGAAAGGTCCCCTCCGTTTCCCGCCCGCCCGCACCCCGCCGCTCCGTCTACTCGTATAGAGTACATCGACGAACTATCCCTCGTGGTCCCGAAGCGAACAAGGAAGCACAGAGGGCCAAGCCTCGTTCAATTTTTTTCGTTTTTCAAACGAGGTTTCGAAGTCCCTCGTCGTCGTCGTCGTCGTCTGGTGCTACGTCCCCAGGACGCACGCGCCCGTCCAAAGACGCTTGACCACCTCCAACGCTCCCACTGCAAGCGGCGAGCGCGACGTTAGAGGCGAGTGGCGAGAGGCGAGAGGCGACGGGAACGAGATGGCGCACCAGCCCCAACAGGTCGGCCTGAAGACGATGCTGTTCACCTCGTTGGTCAGCGTCGGCCTCTTCCTCGTCGTCTTCCTGGTCTTCCTTCTCATCGTGTCCCTCCTCCTGTCCCTCTTCATCCCCACCTACGCCAAGCCGGATCTCGATATCGCCAAACCGGACTTTACCGGGCTGTACCACACGATGGACGCCACCCTGGCCTCGGTCGCGCACCTCGTCGATTCCTCCAAGCACCTGTCCATCGAGACCATGACGAGGACTGCTACAGACGAGGCATCCGGGAACGCACCAACGAACGAATCGAAAGCGTACAAGACCACCATGACGATCGTGACGTACGACGAAGGACGACAGCGGAGAGACAAAGACGCAGACGGAGACGGAGACCAGGACGCCGCAAGCGACACGGACGACGGCAATAGGGTTCTCATTGACTTTGGTGAGCACGGGCGGGAGGTCATCACGACCGAAACGGCGATGGCGTTCCTCGCTGCGCTCGCGTCGCCGGCCATCCGCAACGGCATCCTGTCGAAATTCGACCTACCTCCCGCCATGTCTGCCGAACTGGCAGATACACTCGCCCACACGGTGATCAAAATAATACCAATAGAGAACACGAACGGTCGTACGCTCGTCGAACAGGGCCATCTCTGCGAGCGCAAGAACGGCCGGGGCGTCGACCCCAATCGGAACTGGGGGGTCGACTGGGGCAAGAAGGAGCCGGATTACGATCCCAGCGAAGAGTATCCCGGCGCGTTTCCGTTCAGCGAACCGGAGGCACAGCTGCTCAAGGAGATCACCGAGTCGTTCCGGCCCGACGTGTTTCTCAACATCCACTCGGGGATGGAGGCCATGTTCGTGCCGTGGGACCACCGCCTGGACGTCGACTACGGGGTGAACGTCAACGGGACGCTGGACATGCTCCATGAGATTGACGCCACGTTCTGCGGGGGCAACTGCGCGGTGGGGGCGGGCGGGAAGGAGGTGGGCTACAAGGCGCACGGGACGGTGACGGACTACATGCACGAGACGCTGCACGTGCCCATCGCATCGACCTGGGAGATTTTCGGGGACACTGAGGCCGACTTCGTCGATTGCTGGCGAATGTTCAACCCGCTCGAGGCCGAGGAGAAGGACGCGGTGGTTGAACGGTGGGTCGGGAGCCTGTTTTATGCCATCTGGTACGCGCTCAGCGACCGGCACCCAGTGGGTCGGAGCAAGCAGTCGAGGGAGCGGAGCCGGCTCGGCATGGCGATGACGACCCAGCGGGGAGACGGGGAGCAGCAGATGCTGGTTGTGTACGCGCTGTTGGTGCCGGTCGTGGCCGCCGTGGTGGTCGGCGTGCGGCGGCGACGAGGCGGCGCGCGACGGGGAGGGAAAGCAGGGAGAGAGCGGAGCGACAGAGACAAGGAAGCGTTGAATGACAGAGGAGCGCGGCTCCTCCCGGTGTAGTATGGCTCGCATGCGAGCTCGAGGTCGCATCGATGGCGCTCGCGACGTGATGGTAAATCATTCATATCCCTCCTTCATATCCCAACACAGAACCCTATACCGCAACGGTGACGAGCGAGAAACGCCGGAAGAGACGAGCAGCACGCGAATTCAACCCGTCCAGTTCGGTGCGTCCTCCCTTCTGCATCCCCCGTACTCGTACTCGTACTCGCACTCGTACGCATCGCCGTCGTCGCCAGAGATGCGTCGCAACCGCCACAAGCACGTACGCAAAGCCCTGCGCTTCTACAAAATCAACCATGGGTTCAAGGTCCCCTTCAAGGTCCTCGTCGACGGCAACTTTGTCAACGCCCTGCTGGAGCTCAAGCGGGGCGAGGTACAGGACCTGGTGCCCCAGTTTCTCGGCGAAAAGTGCCGGGTCTTCACGACCCGGTGCTGTGTGAACGAACTGAAAAAGCTGGGGCTGACCGACGCCGCGCGTGCGACCAGGCACCTCGCCATCCACCACTGCGGCCACGACGACGGCCCCTCCCCGTCCTCCGAATGCCTCCTCCAGCAGGTCTCGGACGGCGACAACGCCAACCATTTCTTCGTGGCGACGCAGGACCGGGCGCTGCAGCGTAATGTTTCCAACGTTCCCGGCGGGGCTGTGCTGTTCGCGACTGTCAACGGGATACAGATGGAGATGCCGTCGGAGAAGCAGAAGCGGCAGATGATGGAGTCTGCAGAGGCGCGGCAGGTCCAGATGGGTGAGATGGAGCGACGGATGATGGACAGCGGGAGCGCAGGGAGCGCAGGGAGCGGAGGGCACGGTGGCGGTGGCGGGCTGTTCCGGCGGAAACGGGCCAAGGGGCCCAACCCCCTGTCGATCAGGAAGAAGAAGGCGGGCGGGGAGGGGAGCGGGCGGCATCAGGGTCGTGCAGAGGGCGCCGGGGAGGATAAAGTGAAGCGGAAGCGGCAACGCCGGTCGAGGGAGGGAGGCGGAGGCGATGAGGACGCAGGAAAATAGGGCGACCGTCGACGGTCCGACGTCGGACTTTGCCAACTCGACGTCCATTGATTGATGGAAAGGTCCATGGACGAGCCGTCGTCTGCGGTCGAGCATTTTGTTGTATCGTGTTTAACCTAGTGGCCGGAGCCTTGAGGCAGTGAGTGAGTGAGTCGGGGAGTCGTCGTCGAGCCAGGAATCCGCCGAATTCGTCACCTCTTCGAAGAACAGGGCGTCGTTGTCGTCGTGATCGTCGTCGCAATGGACATTCACGTGCAATCAACGAAGCGGGACAGAAACGCCGCGACACTGCGGCGATTGGCGGTGTCTAGTGGCAAGGCGAGGGCGGGAAGATCGTGGATGGTGCCGCTCGGGCTGCTCTTCTGCCTCGCCTTGTTCGTCTGGCGTGCGGGCGACGCGCAGATGCGCCGGTGGATCAACGCGGAGGCCGATCTCGATTTGATCGATCTCAACGCGCAGGACCGAACGTCTGCAGGATTGCTGGAGCTGAAACACCGGCTCGGCATCCCGCTGAGCCCAGGCCAGGCGCTAGGTGGCCACATCGACGCCGTCACGACGGAGTACTACGTCGACCAGAGCGACCGCCGCAACAGAGGGATCCGGCCGCTCTGGGAGCAGGCGGAGGGGAAGTGCTTCGCGGACGACATTCCCGGCACGGAGCCCTTCCCGCACCCGCGCAAGGCGCCGTTGTACGCGCCGATGACGTGGTCTTCGTCCTCAGATGCGTGCGCGGAGGCGCTCAACACGGACAAGGTGGCCATCATGCTGATGGCAAAGGGGGAGATGTATCACACGGACGTGTGGAGGCAGTGGTTTGCCTCGGCCGCAGGCCGAGTTCCGGTTGGCCTCGACAGCAGCTGCGCCTCGCTGTCCTCCGTCCAGTCGATCGAGACGCAGGACGCGTGCGCGTCATTCATGGACACGGTACACATGCCGATGTCGGAGATCCTCGACGACCCGTTGGCCTACCAGGTCCTGTTTTCCCTGTATGTGCACGTGCCACCTGGAAACGAGGGCGAGCTGGACGACTTCTTCCGGCCGTTCCTCATCCCTCGCCGTGTCGAGGTTGCCTGGGGGAAGGCTTCGATGATTTATGCGATGCGGGAGCTGATCTGGTTCGCGTTCCAGGACCCGAGGAACACGCGATTCGTCCTGCTGAGCGAGAGCGACGTGCCGATCTACGGGCCCATGGTCTTCTACCACCAGCTCATGGCAGAGACCAAGTCAAGAGTGGATACGTCCGGGCGTCTCAATAGAGACACGTACAGGTGGCATTATCGCTTCTTGTGCGCCAATCCGCCTCTCCTCGAGAAGGACTGGCGGAAGTCCTCGCAGTGGTTCACGCTGATCAGGGAGCACGCCGAGATGGTGCTCAAGGACACCAGCATGTATCGCGCGTTCGAACGGTTCTGTCACGAGTTCTGGGACGATGCGCATGATTGGTGGCGGGTGTGTTATTCGGACGAGCACTATATCCCCACGCTTCTGTGGGTTGCGGGCGAAGGGGACCGGACGTACCCCGTGCGAGGTCCGACTCACGTGGACTGGAGTATCGGCGGACCGCATCCGGTGGAGTACACGGCGCAGAATGTGACGGCGCGGCTGGTCAGGAACAAGCTGCGGGTGACGATCGACTGCATCCAGGGCGAGCAGAGCCAGACGGAGCTGATCAACACCGTCGAGGAGACGCGCTTCGTCGACGTGATCGATAACTGGGGGTGGTTATCCAAGGGTCTGGATGACAAGTGCAGGGCGCTCACGGAGTTGGAAGATGCACGGAGGATCCGGGCGGAGGATCGTGCCGAGGCGAAGGCGCTCTTCCTGAAGACGTCGTCAGAGTCGTCCGAGTCGTCAGAGTCATCCAAGCCGTCCGAGTCGTCCGAATCGCCGAACGCGACCGGCGCGCGCACGTCGCCTCTGTTTGTGCTCCAACAAGCGGAGAACGACGATCGGCCTGACGCGAGGTTCGCGTGCCCGCTTGCGGCGCGTAAGTTCAAGAAGGAAACGGCCAAGGCCGTGCTCAAGCTGCTGGAGAGTGACTGTCGGGTGCGGCGAGGAACGCCCGAGGCGAACACCGGAAAGCTGGGGATCATCGACGACAGGGTCTGCAACGCGTGGGGAGACTGGAAGTCCAAGAATTGAAACCGGTTTGGTTTCTTGTCGCGCGCCCCTCGTCGTATGATGGTAACGTGAGCAACCTGAACCACCCGATCGCTAGATCGCTACTACGCCGCTTGCCCTGCGCGGAGGAAGACGAACGATGGGCGCCACAGAGAGGAACCCCAACTTGGCCAGCCTGAAGCTCGTCTCGGGCAAGGCCTTCTCGAAAGATGCCGTCTACGAGCCCGCCGAGGACACGTTCCTGCTGGCCGACGTCATCTTGGCCGAATCCGAGAGCTGGGAAGCGAGCCGCATCCCACGTGTCTGCGTCGAGATTGGCAGCGGCAGCGGGTACGTGGTATGCTCGGTGGCGGCCATGCTGAGGAACGAGAAAAACGCGGGGTGTCATTGTGTGGCGACGGACATCAATCCGATCGCATGCGAAGCGACGCGAGAAACTGTCGTGAACCATGGACTCGACGGAACGGTCGACGTGGTCAACTGCGATGCGCTGGCACCGTTCCTCGTCCGGCTCGCGGGCGGCGTCGACCTCGTCGCCTTCAACCCGCCATACGTGGTGACCCCGGACGAAGAAGTGGACCGTGGTGGTATCGCAGCCGCGTGGGCCGGGGGATACAAGGGTCGTGTGGTCATCGACCGCGTGCTCGACACGCTCGAGGGCCTCGTCGCCCCCTGCGGACGGGTCTACATGATCGCCATCCACGAGAATGAACCAGAGAACATCATGGAACGGATGCGGGGGAAAGGGTTCGTTGCAGATATGATCGCGACGCGAGTAGCCGACGAGGAGGTCTTGCACGTGCTCCGGTTCACGAAAAGAGAAGGAGAAGGAGAAGAAGAGGAAGGCACATAAGCGTTAGTTTACACGGATTCGTTCGTCGATGAAAGCAAGAAAGCAAGAAAGAATGAATGAATTGTACGTAGTAGGTAGCGACCGGGTCCCGGGTCTACAAGAGGTTCGACTTGGCGTCGCTCGTCGCCTGGAGCATCCTGTCGATGCTCTCGGGCGTCAGCGGCTTGCCGGCACGCACGCTCTTCAGGATGTTGATCCTCCACGGAACGCGGAGGTGGCGCAGGGCGTCGGTCTCGATCTGCCGAATGCGCTCCCTGCAGAGCTGGTGGATCACTCCGACCTCCTTCAGCCCGAGGCCGCTCATCAGCTCGTCCTCCTCCTCGCTGGTGACGTCCTCCCCGAGGATCATCAGCTCGGAGGCGACCTCCTTGAGCGCGTTTGCGCTCGCGGTCGAATGCAGTCCGTACCGCAACCGCAGCACGTTGCGCTCGCGAAGGGGCAGCGTGCTCAGCATCAGCGACAGCGTCTCTTGCAGAAACTCGGCGCGCTCCACCTCGGCCACCGGATTGATCCCCTCCTCGTCCGTGGTCCACAAGTCGTCCTCGATGTCAACTCCGAGGTTGCCGACGTTGGACGAGAAGTTTCCGGACATGCCGTCTCCGGACGTCTTGGGGTTCTTGGCCGCCTGGAGCAGCGCGATGAGCCTCGGCAGCGACACGCCCATGGCCGCGGCCAGCTCTTTGTGCGTCGGCGGTCCGTCCCGGTCCTCCTCGGCCTCCATCTCCGCAGAGATGCGCTTGACCTTGGACAGAAACTCCACGACGTGCACCGGCAAGCGGATGTCGCGGCCCTGATCCGATACGGCCCTGGAGATGGCCTGGCGGATCCACCAGTGCGAGTAGGTTGAAAACTTGAATCCCTTTGTGGCGTCAAACTTTTCAATGGCCTTGCGAAGCCCGAGCAGTCCCTCCGGGATGAGATCCCCGAGCTCGACGCCCTTGCCGCAGTACTTCTTTGCGATGGAGATGACCATCCGCAGGTTGAACTCGATCATGAGCGCCCGGGCGTCTTCGGCCAGCATCACGGCTCGCGCCGCATCATGCGCCGAGTCGAGCCCAGCCGCCGCCGCCACGTCTTGCAGGGCCGGACGACGCTTGGTCTCCCGCGCCAGCGTCTTGGCAGCCTCGCGGACCACCTTGCCCCGCGCAATGATCAGCGCCAGGCGCTTCTCCTGTTTTGCCGTCAACACCGGCGTGTTGCCCAGTGACATCAGGAAGCTCGTCACGGCACTGGACGACGAGGACCCCATGGACCCAGCCCACTTCCTCGACCCGCCGGCGCCCGACCGGCCCCCGCCCCGGGCCCGCTTGGACTTCCTGTTGGCGTGCAGCCACGACCGAATGTTGGTCAAAAACTCTGTATCGCTCGTGATATCGTCCATATAATCCACGCCCGGCGACTTGCGGTACTGCGGCGGGACGTCCACCGCGTTTGTTTCCCCCCGGTGCTGCACGAGGTGCATGGTCCGGAGGCTGTTTATCTTCATATTCTTCCGTTCGCGCTTGGTCGTTCTTTTTCTGGCGGCATTCAAGTCCAAACTGCTCGCCAGCTGGGCATCCTTGAGCTTTGTCGTCATCTTTGCCGAGACGCGCGACGTCCGTGTCGAGTGCACGATGTCGTCCGACGTCGCCGCCGACGCGTACCGCTCCATCGCCTCGGGAAACACATGCGAGCAGTCACCCGCCGGCTGGTACCGCTCGCTCGAGGAGGAAATCTCGGGGGACGAGATGTCTCCCTCGGCCCTGTCACCATTCAACGACCGGCCCCCGTCGTTCTCCGCGTCACGTTCCTCGCCGTTCTCCTCCTCATCGTTCTCCTCGTCGTCGTTCGTCACCTCCCGTTCGCTCTCTTCGATCGCCTTGAGCTCCGTCTCGCACGCCTCCTCCTCGCAGTCGAGGTCGTCCAGCAGCAGCTCGTCCACCACCGCGTGCTCAAGCTCCTCGTCCAACGTCGCCGCACTCGACAAAGTCGAGTGAAACAACAGCGCGTTATTGTTCACAGCCACGCCCCCCGTGACGGGCGCCTCGCGGAGCTCCTCCACCGACGACGACGACACGTTCACAGACGCCTTCTTCGCCCCCACCCGCACCCCCCTACCGCCCCGCCCGTCTCTCCGCTCAGCACACGCCCGCTGCGACGCGACGCGCGGCCCCGTCACCGCCTGCCTCGCAACCAGCGCCATAGCCTCAGGTTTGGCTGGCAAAATTCTGTCCGTCGTTCCACCACCACACAGCCGGCGCGCCCTGCTGCTCACCGGAAATACGACTATTCAGCAAACTGTCTCCGATTCGCCCCGGCTGACGTCGGGTGGCGAACGAGAAGCGGGAGATTGCTGAAAAGATGAATCTCTCCGTGGGTCTTCCGCCCGTGGCCCGTCGTTCCTCGCGTCTACCTTGTAACTTGAGGAATAGGTAGAGGAACACCGTATAGTGTTATTACCAATGGCCGGGGAGGCGGGGTGAAAGGCCGGTCTGTGGGTGAGCGAAGATTTGGCCGAGAAGATAGAGCCATGGGCGGGGCTTGGCAAGGGATCTGGGGCCACTGAGTGGCGCACGCGCACGTCATCGATCCGCGACCAGGGGAATCTTCGATGGCGATCTTCGATGCACCGTAGCCGTTCTGTCGTATCCGGGAGCCGTGGATGCCGTCGAGGACCGGCGCGGCGGGTGCTGGGACGATGTCGAGTGCCCGGACGGCGTCGAGTGCCCGGACGGCGTCGAGTGCCCGGACGGCGTCGAGTGCCCGGAAGACGTCGAGTGCCCGGAAGACGTCGAGTGCAGACGGCGCGGCCGACTCACACGGACAAACGTCGCGCATCCACTCGGACGTAGCCAAAGTGAGACGCGGCCCCACCAGTTTGAAAGAAAGCCTCGTCAACGCTCCGACGGCCGCCATTCGTTATTCAACGACGGCGTGATACACAAACCGGCTTTCTGAGGCCATAGTATTCGGGAGGAGTCGAGGCCCAGACTCTCGCAGACAAAATCGCCCTTGCCATCCTGAAGGATGCAGACAAGTCACACGACGCCCGGCCGCTCGAGCCCTTTCCGGCGCTCGCCCGTCGCCGCTTGTTCGAACAAGAAATGCAGTTCGCGTGTGCCGCAGCAGACGTCTGTGGCGCGGCCGTCGAGCCGCGTTCGCCTCTCGGCAGCCAAGGCAGCCAGCCAAGACGCGACCACGGAGGCGGCGACGTCGTCCATCAACCGCCATGCTGCCGCCGTGACGTCCTCGTCCAGCAACGATAATGGTATGGGAATCTACGGCGAGTCGCTCACGCAGAAGGACATCCTGGACAAGTGGGTGGACAGGTTTGGGGACGAGCCGCGCAAGGGATCGGACGTGTTGGTGCAGTGCCTGGAGCGGGAGGGCGTCGACACGCTCTTCGCGTACCCGGGTGGTGCGTCGCTTGAGATTCATCAGGCGCTTACCCGGAGCGATACGGTCCGTAATATTCTCTGCCGTCACGAGCAGGGAGAGATCTTTGCGGCCGAGGGCTACGCCAAGGTCACCGGCAAGGTGGGCGTTTGCATCGCCACGTCGGGGCCGGGTGCCACGAACCTCGTTACGGGACTGGCCGATGCGCTCCTGGACAGCGTTCCCCTGGTGGCCATCACGGGCCAGGTCCCGAGGAAGCTCATCGGGACGGACGGGTTCCAGGAGACGCCGATCGTCGAGGTCACGCGCCAGATCACCAAGCACAACTACCTGGTGATGAACGTGGAGGATATTCCTCGCATCATGAAGGAGGCGTTCTACCTGGCGCGCTCCGGGCGCCCGGGGCCGGTGCTGGTGGACATCCCGAAGGACGTGCAGCAGACGCTTTGCATTCCCAACTGGGACGAGCCGGTCAACCTGAAGGGATACATCCAGAGGCTGCCGAAGCCGGCCAAGATGGACGAGCTGGAGGCGGTCATTGAGGCGGTGAAGCAGTCCAAGAGGCCGATGCTGTACGTGGGGGGCGGGTGCGTGGACGCGTACCCCGAGCTGGCCGAGTTCGTGGAGAGGACCAACATCCCCGTGGTGCAGACGCTGATGGGACTGGGTGCGTTCTCGGAGCAGAACCCGATGGCGCTGCAGATGCTGGGAATGCACGGGACGGTGGCGGCAAACTACGCGGTGCACGAGGCAGACTTGCTGCTGGCCATCGGCGTCAGGTTCGACGACCGTGTGACGGGGAAGCTGGAGGAGTTTGCGTCCAGGGCGAGGATTGTGCACATTGACATCGACCCGGCGGAGATTCACAAGAACAAGCACGCCAACATCGCCATCTGCTCGGACAGCCGGTCGGCGATCAGGGGAATGAATCAGTTACTAGAGGCGAGCCCCGTGGACAAGGACGCGTTCTCGGAGTGGTTCAAGGAGGTCGACGGCGTGCGAAAGGAGCACCCGGACGCCTACCCGACGAGGGACGATGTGATCATGCCGCAGCAGGCGATCCAGGTGCTGTACGAGGAGACAAACGGAGAGGCGATCATCAGCACGGGCGTCGGGCAGCACCAGATGTGGGCGGCACAGTACTATAAGTTTGCCAAGCCCAGGAACTGGGTGACTTCCGGGGGACTGGGGAGCATGGGCTTCGGCCTGCCGTCTGCGCTCGGCGCTGCGGCGGCCTTTGACGGCAGGGACGGAAGGCCGAAGAAGGTGGTGGTCGACATTGACGGCGACGGGTCGTTTGTGATGAACTGCCAGGAGCTGGCGACTGTCGCCGTGGAGAACCTCGAGACCAAGTGCTTCATCCTGAACAACCAGCACCTGGGCATGGTCGTCCAGTGGGAGGACCGCTTCTACAAGGCAAACAGGGCGCACACCTACCTGGGCAAGGGCCAGGCCGAGTGGCACGTGAGCCAGGACGAGAAGGATATCTTCCCGGACTTTGTGAAGATGGCCGACGCGTTTGGCGTGCCGGCAAAGAGGGTCAAGCACCCGGACGAGCTGCGGGGGGCCATCCGAGAGATGCTCGACACGCCTGGGCCGTACCTGCTCGACATCATGGTGCCTCACATTCAGCACGTGCTGCCGATGATTCCCGGAGGCGGCAGTTTCAAGGACATCATCACGACGGGTGATGGTACTGATGTCTACTAGCGGTTGCTACTAGCGAGTGTAAAAATGATCGATTGATCGACGGCGACGCGTCGTGCGTGGCATATTCATACAACAATAGTGGATTGCTGCTAGTTGATCCGGTCCGAAACGTCCTGTGCAGGCGGGGCGACAGCGCCGCCCGGCGGCGTGGGGACCACGGCGCCGTCCGCGAGGCGTATGACGCGGTCGGCCTGTCGTTCTCTTTCGACGGAATGCGACGTCTCAACGATCGTCAGAGGACCGCCGACGCCGACGCCGACGCCGTCGTCGAATGCGCTCGACAGCGTTTCCGTGAAGGCCGCGAGCTCCGGCCGGGATAAAGACGACGACGGCTCGTCGAGCAGCAGCACCCTCGGGCTGAGAAGGACGAGCCGGGCGAGGCTGAAGAAGATCAGCGACGCCGATGTCAGTCCGTGCGCGCCGATCGGCTGGTCCAGGTTCAGATCAGCCAATCCAGTCCGACGGAGCGCGCGCTTCATCGCTTCGTCGGTGTGGCGCTTCCTCGGGTCCATGTTCTCTCGAACGGTCGCGTCCGAGAACAGCACTGGGCGCTGGGGCAAGTACCCGATTGCGCGCTGCAGGTCTCGACGAGAGAGGTGATCGACGCGCATCCCGCCAATCGTCACCTCGCCGAAACCGGCCGGGATCATGCCGAGGATGACACTGAGCAGCGTCGATTTGCCAGACCCGCTCGCGCCGACGACGACGGTGAGGCTCCCCTCGGGAAAGTCGATGGTGACGTCCTTGAGCGCGTATTTCTCGCATCCAGGGTATCGGACGTGGACGTGTAGGAGCCGCAACGGACCCCCGATGACAGACGCGGCGACTCGTGCGGCTGGCGTGGTTGTTGCGGTTGGAGGAGGAGTCGTGTCGACCGGGGACTGAAACTCATGCAGTCGCTCCACGCTCACCATCTCCCGCTCGACCTCACTGGCGGAGGTCACCAGACCACCCAACAGGGATGTCAGCGGCAGAATGTACGCGATCGCCAAGCCCTCGAGACTCGCCGCAGCCGTCTGTGACTCCGTCGACGGTGCCTCGAGGGCGCCGATTGCAACGATAGCCGCGGCCACGAACGACGCCATGGCCTGGAGACGTAGCGACAGCCAGCTGGCGCGGGCTGTTGAAACGTAGAGGACGCGGACGTACTCCTCGAGGGCCCGATCGAACCTGCTCCAGAAGTAGTCGCTTTGCCGGAACGCGCGGATGGTGTCGCGTGCAGATGGTCTCGTCGTGTTATGTACCAGCTCGTGCATGGGCGTGCGGCACGCCGCTTCCTGCCGCTTCAACTCTCGGGTGGCGGCTATATATTGGCGCTGCGTTGCCCGATACCAGACGCCCAGAACGAACAACGCGAGCAGGAGCGCCGGTGCGTCGAGGCCGGCTGAAATGAGCAGCACCCCAACGATGCCCAAGAGACCAAACCCTTGAGCCAACGCAATGTTGATGATGAAGGGGAGGGAGTCGTCGACCGTCGCGACGTCGACGACCATCCTGTTCGAGATCTCGCCTGCTGACGTGGACATGTGTGCAGCGAACGACCAGTCCATCACCCGGTCCATGACCTGCTCGTGTACGCTTGCGGCGGCCGCCATGCCCCCGGCGGCGAAAGACACCGATCTCGTCAGCGTCGCCAACGCGCAAACGAAGACGACGACCAGGTAGGTGGGCATCACGGACGACGGGGCGCGTGCACCATCTGCCGTAGCCCAGGCGAGCAGGATATCGCCCCCGTTCTTCGTCGCCTGCATGACCAGCATCGACACAAGCGTTACCGCAATCCACACTGCCTGCGAGGAGAAATACCATCGGTACGAGGCCCAACTCACCGGCGACGGGTGAGGCCGCACGCTCGTGCAGGCGTCGCGCACGTCACGCACGTCACGCACGTCACTCGTGTCACCGACGTCACCTGCATCGCTGTCGTCAGCAGCAGCGATGCCGCCAACATCACCGACGTCAACATCATCATCATCCTCGTCGTCATCATGACGCCGCTGCCTCTCCTGAACGATCACACCGTCTTCGACGCGAAGCACGGCGTCAGCAGCACGGATCAGCGTTTTGACGCGCGTGACAACCACGACGGTACGGCCTCGCCCTCGCACCTCCTCGAGCAACGCGTCCACGACGACAGACCGCGTCGCGCAGTCCAGACTGCCGAGCACATCGTCCACGAGGATCGCAGAGCTCTGCGTGCAGTACAGGGCGCGGGCGATTGCTATCCGCACCGCCTCCCCTCCCGAAACCGCGTGCTCGCCCGCCGCCAAGACCCTCTCGTCGTCAAACGCCTCCAGTCGCGTCGACCGCAAGACCCTCGCGTACCGCTGGGGCTCGAACATCGAGCCGAACAGAATGTTCTCACGTGCCGTCCCCGACATCACGAACGGCCGTTGCCCGACGTAGGCGAACCTCGCCGCGCGCGAGACGGCCACCCTTCCCGGTATTCTCGTCGCGCACATCTGCTGCCATCGGAGGAAGAAGAGAAGCACGCTCGATTTACCGACCCCGCCTTGAACTGCCAAGAGCTCACCGCGCCGACACTGCACCTCGCGGACACGCAGCCGCAGGTCACCGCGCTCGATGATCACGTTCCGCGCCTCAAACAACAGGTCACCGCACTCGTCGCCACCGCACTCGTCGCCACCGCACTCGTCGCCACCGCACTCGTCGCCACCGCACTCGTCGCCACCACCCGGCGCCACCTCCAGGAGGAAGGCATCCACCCGCCGCAGCGAAACAACCGCCTCGGCGATTCCGTTCAGCACCCAGGGTAGCGCGTTCAACGGCAACAGCACGAGCTGGAACAGGGCCAGGACGGGCAACACCACGTCGGGACGCAGCTCCCTCTCGGTGATCCAGAAGATCGTAAACGTCGCCGCAGCCAACCCGATGGACATGAAACCCCACAGAAAAACGCACACCGCGTCCGCCATCTTAATCACCCGCAATGCCCGAAGCTCTTCCGCCCGGGCCCGGTCGATCTTCTCCCGCATCCACGCCTCCAGTCCTGCCGCCTTGACGTACCGGATGGCCGACGACAGCAGTTCCAGGGCACTCGACCGAGCGTCCTTCGCCTCGAGCAGGCGTTTCGACGCCCGCGAGATCGCCTGCATGATGGCGTAGTTCAACGGGAGCAGGACCGCCATCAGACCGACTGCGACGAGCGCCGTCCAGGACAGCTCGAGAAACAACATCACGAGGATCCCGACCAGCTGAACCGTCATCGACGAAATATCCAGCAGACCGAGGGCCAGGTTACTCGCCCGATCGCAGTCGATCAAGATCACGTTCTGCGCTTGGTGCTTCTTCTTCTTCTTCCCGGGGCCCTCTGACGCGACGGACGCGACGGACGACATAAACACCATGCTCTGCAGCCCGCACTGGATCTTCAGTTTGGTCACGCCGCGGAGGAACGAATGCTGCGACTCGACAAACGCTTTGACGACAAACGTGCCTACAAACATGGAGCTCGCGTAGACCGACCTTGGGTCGTCGATGATGAGCTTGAGCAGCGCCGGGCCAGACAACGAGATGGCGTCGAGGGTCGCGCGCTGCAGGATGAGCCTGGCCCAAACCCCCGCCCCAACCGTCGTACGCGTCGCCCATAACAGCCCGTACCACGGCGTGTCTGCGGCAGACGCGCACGTCCTCGAGCTGGAATAGGCTTCCCGAGCGGCCCGTGGTCTGAGCGCGCTCGGGAGCGCGCTGTCGACGAACGAACCGAACGGACCCCGCTCCCCCCGTCCGCTTGGAAGCAGAGGCTGGTCCAAACTCATCGTACCTCCACGCTCGTCGCGAAACTCCAACCCACGTCCATCTTCTCAGCGTTCTCTTTTGAAGAGGGTCCTCTTTTGAATACGAACCATAACTGGCCCAGTCGTGCCACACAACAACAACATCGCACGTTGCTCCCGCCAGCCCGTACGTATCCGCATCACGATCACAATGCTGCGAGTCGTGGCACAGCAGAGGGCAACGGCGACCGGGCCTATTACTCCTATTACTCCTGAGGCCCGAACAGCCCCACCGACCCAACACATCAGTCGCACCCACCAGGCACTCAAGCTGGCCACGGTGACCGCCACCCTCGCATCCCTGGCCCTCTCTGCGTCTGCAGACGTCGAGCCCGTCTACTTCGGCAACGGGTGCTACTGGGGGAGGCAGTACGACCAGGTGAAGACGGAGCAGCAGAAGCTCGGCAGGAGCGACAAGGATATCTCGGCCGTCGTGGGCTACGCCGGAGGCAGGAAGACGTCTCCGTCCGGCAAAGTGTGCTATTACTACACGAACGAGCTGGATACGATCTACGAGAAGCTGGGACACGCCGAGGTCGTGCAAGTGCAGCTTCGCGACGAGTCTGGGATGTCGAAGGAGGACCAATTCCGTGAGTACGCTCGCACGTACTTCAGCGAGTTTAACAAGCTGAGGAACGGGTCCATGCAGCGGCAAGATCCGCAGGATGCGGGCGCGGGGTACCGGAACACGGTCGGGATTCCCGGCGGGGTGAACAGCCCGCTGTTCAAGATTCTCCAGGAGGAGAACGTCAACGGCATGGACCTGCGGGAGGGTGCCGGAAACGAGAACGTCGGGCTGCTCTCGACTCCGACCGAGGGGGACGTGCTCAACACCGTCTGGGTCATCGACTCGGACAAGTTTCCGTTTTTCCGTGCCGAGGTCTACCACCAGTTCCACAACGGTCTCGGCAAGCGCTTCAGTACGTCGTACACGAACGACCTGAAGAAGCAGGCGCTGGCCAACAGGCTGATCGGCGAGACGGGCTGCCCCGAGTGGAGCGGGCTGTAGACTGTAGACTGTAGACTGTGGAACCGACCGCAGTGTGTGTCGTCGTTTGCAACTGGAAGAATCCGGCTAGAAATTGAACTGCATCTCTTTCGTGTATCCCAGCGAGTCACAGTGCTTCTCGATGACGTCCATCATTGGCCGAGGGCCACACCGCAAGACGATCACGCCCGCGCCGGGTGCCGGCAACTGCTTCTTGATCATGTCGGCGGTGACGTATCCAGAACCGCCGGTCCATCCCTTGGGCGGCTTGTCGAGCACGTAGTGGACCTTGAACTTGTCCGGATACCTCTTTGCGAGGTCGTCCAGCTCGTCCTTGAGCAGAATGTCGTCCTCCGTGACGTTGGCAAAAATCAGAGAGAATGTCGTCGGGTTGTTCGGGTTCTTCAGGTGGGCCTGGGCTACCTGGTACATCGGCGTGATGCCTGTGCCGCCAGCCACCATGCCGACGTGCCTATGCCGCCCGTGGTCCTGCATCGAATACCGACCCTTGGGCCCCTTGAACTCCATCACGTCGCCGGGCCTGAGCTTGTCCAGCGACTGGCTCATCTTTCCGCCCGGGTAGATCTTGACGACAAAGTCGACAAAGCCTGGAGCACGAGCGTCGGGTGAGCGTCGGACGAGCGTCGGGTGAGCGTCGGACAAAATGCCGGTCGTGGTCAATACGCACCGCGGGCCTCGCCGTCGCTCGTCGGCGTGTACGGCCGCATCACCACGGTGCCGTCGTCCAGCGTGGTCTTGATGGAGATGTGCTGGCCGACGGGGAGTCCGAGCTTTTGGTCAGAATGGGGAAGGACGAAACGGAAGCGCCTCGTGTTGTGTGTCAGGATTTTCCGATCGAGCAGGGCCAGTTTTTGCCACGATGTCGGGTCTAGGAACGGTTTTCTCATGCCACAGATAATGTCCTTCGCGGTGATGACGAGAATCAGCGCGAGGAGGGCGACCAGGAGGAGGTGTGGGAAGAACTCTAGGAGGAGCATTGCAGCTCAAAATCTGGTCTCTCGAGAGACCAGGCGTTTTAGAGAGAGAGAGAGAGGGAAACTAGCCTGGCTAGACGAAGCCTATGACCTGGGAGAAGGCTCGTGGATCTCGTGACAGTGGTCAGTCAGCTTTACTATGTACAAGTAGCGGGGCCCGTGAAAGAAACGGCCATTTTCGGATGATGGTCGCGGCGCTCCCCGTCCACCCCACAAGAATACCGGTCCATCCACCACCCACCGCCCACCCCCGATCGACGCGTCGTCGTCGACCCAAGCAACATCCACAGCATGGGGACACACGCACAACCACGGGACCACGACGTGCCAGCCAAACGGAGGAAGCGGATCGGTGCTTGTGACGACGACCCATGTCGTGCGTCGGAGGGGGAGCCGTTGCCTGCGTCTGGTAGTACGACGAGGAAGAACGTCGTGGAGATGAACGGGAAGAGCTGCCTGCACGAAGTCGCGTGGCCTCCAGGTGCGTAGATTTCGGTTCGCACGGTGCATTCAGTGTCGTCGTTGCATGACGTCGTTTTGCTTCGATAGACGGTTCCTGGGACCTGCGCTGCTCCGGTCGCGGCGCATCGATGTATGCTACGGGATGTGATCGCCGTGTGGGGCCAAACCCTCGGCGTGGCGCGCATACAGTCTTCCGAACTCCTACCTCGTTTTCACTGATTCGCTCGCCGACGACCCGCCTCCGCCAGACGCCTCCGACGTCCTCCGCCCCACCCTGCCGCCGGCCGCCAGAACGGACGTGCCGCCGGCCAAGACGTACCCCTTTCAGATCGACCCGTTCCAGCAGATTGCCATCAACTGCATGGAGGCGAACCACTCGGTGCTCGTGGCGGCGCACACCTCTGCGGGAAAGACGGTGGTGGCCGAGTACGCGTTTGCGATGGCGCTTCGGGACGGGGCGCGGGTGGTGTATACGTCTCCCTTGAAGGCGCTGTCGAACCAGAAGTATCGGGAGTTTCAGGAGAAGTTTGGGGACGTGGGGCTCATCACGGGGGACGTGGTGATCAATCCGTCGGCGTCGTGCCTGGTGATGACGACGGAGATTCTTCGGTCCATGTTGTATCGTGGGAGTGAGGTGATTCGGGAAGTGTCGTTGGTGGTATACGATGAGATTCATTATTTGCGGGATAAGGAGCGGGGAGTGGTGTGGGAGGAGAGCATCATTCTGGCGCCGAAGGAGACGAGGTTTGCGTTTCTGTCGGCGACGCTGCCGAACGCGCGGGATTTTGCAGAGTGGATTGCGGCGACGCACTCGAGTCCGTGCCACGTCGTGTATACGGACTACAGGCCGACGCCGCTGCAGCACTTTCTGTATCCGGCGGGGAGCCAGGGGATTTTCCTGGTGGTGGACGACAAGAATGTGTTTCGGGAGGACGCGTTCAGCAAGGCGATTGGGGCGCTCGAGGACGAGGTCGAGCGGGCGAGAGCGAAGAATGCGAAGGATGCGAAGGATGCGAACGGCGGCAACAACGGGGGCGGCCAGCAGTCGGATGTGAACAAGCTGATCAGCATGATCACGGAGCGCAACCTGGATCCGGTCATCATCTTTTCGTTTTCGAAGAGCGAGTGCGAGTCGTTGGCGGATCAGGTGGCTGCGTTGGAGGTGAATACGGCGGAGGAGAAGCAGATGGTGCACGCGATCTACGACAGCGCGGTCGAGGTGCTGAGCAAGGAGGACCGCAAGCTGCCCGAGGTGGTGAGTATCATCAAGCGGATAGAGCGGGGGGTCGGCGTGCATCACTCGGGGATGTTGCCGATCTTGAAAGAGCTGACGGAGATCCTGTTCCAGGAGGGGCTGATCAAGGTGCTGTTTGCGACCGAGACGTTCTCGACCGGGCTCAACATGCCGGCCAAGACGGTGGTGTTCACGCACGCGAGGAAGTTTGACGGGGGAGCGTTTCGATGGATTAGTTCGGGAGAGTACACGCAGATGAGCGGCCGCGCGGGGCGGCGCGGTCTGGACGACAAGGGGACGGTCATCCTGATGATCGACTCCAAGATGGACCCGGCGACGGCCAAGCTGATGCTCCGAGGGCAGTCGGACCCGCTGTACTCTGAGTTCCACCTGACGTATCCGATGCTGGTCAACATGATGCGCGTGGAAGGCGCCAAGGTGGAGGACTTGATCAAGCGGTCGTACCGGCAGTTCCAGTCGGAGCAGCGGATTCCCGCGCTCGAGGACAAGGTCCGGAGGCTCGAAGACCAAATGCGGGGTATTGTGATTGATGACGAGCATTTGGTGGAGTCGTACGCGGGGATCTTGGACCAGTACGTGCGGCTGACGGCGGCACGGCGCGACCTGGTGATGCACCCGAAGCTCGTGCTGCCGTTCCTCCAGCCGGGGCGCCTCGTGCGCGTCGAGTCGAGCGTTCAATCGTCTAATAAAGTTGGCGCTAGCGCTGGCGTCGTCGGCGGGATCAACTCGGTCGACGACGTGGATCGGCGCGGGGCGTGGGCGGCGGTGGTCAACTTTGAGATCCTGGGGTCGAAGCGCGACGAGGCCATGGACAAGCGGCAAAAGCGCCGGGTCGTCGTCGACGTGTTGGTCATGTGTGACGAGGCCGACGGTCCGAAGGACCCGACGATTCTCGCGGACGAGGCCCTCGCCGTCGGGCCAAAGGGCAGCAGCGGCGGCAACGGCAGGAGGAACGGCGTCCCATACGTCGTCCCAGTCGACCTCGACAAGGTTTTGAATATCAGTACCTTGCGCGTGCACATTTCCAAGGACCTTCGCACCAAGGAGGAGCGAGAGAAGGGCGGCAAGGTCCTCGCCGAGGTGCGTCGGCGGTTTGCAGAGTCCACCAACCCCATCCCGCTCTTGGATCCCGTCAAGGACATGAAGCTCTCCGAAGACACAGAGTATACTTCTCTGGTCGCTCGTCTTGCCAAGACGAAAGGCATGCTGGAGTCTCACCCCGCGACGCAGCTCTGCCGCGGGGACGACGACGACGACGACGACGATGCCGCGGGGAAACCCCACGACACGATCATCGCCCGCCTTCAGAATCTCCGAATGAAGATGGACATCAAGCACAACTGCCGCGCCCTCCGCCAGGACATCGACAAGGCCCGCGGTCTCGTCCTCGAGGACGACCTGCGCTCGCGTACGCGCGTGCTCAAGCGCCTGGGCTACGTCGACGACGACCAGATCATCAGCACCAAGGCCAAGGCTGCCGCGGAAATCTCCACCGGCGACGAGCTCGTCATGTGCGAGCTCCTCTTCAACGGCGCGTTCGGCCCCCTCAAGGTGGACCAGGTCGCCGCCCTCGTCTCGTGCTTCATCTGGCGCGAAAAGGCCGAGACCCGGGCCAAGGTCCCACACGATATGGAGGGCGCGTACGGACAGCTTCGCGAGGCCGCGCGCAAGATCGCCAAGGCGGAGGCCGAGTGCGACCTGGGCATCGACGTGGAGGACTACGTCAGCTCTTTCAAGCCCGACCTGATGGCGATCGTCGTCGAGTGGTGCCGCGGCGCGACGTTCGCCCACATCTCGAGCATGGCCGGAGACAAGACGCACGGCGGATCGCTCGTCAGGGCCATCCGCAGGCTGGAGGAGCTGCTCCGGCAGACGTCCGGGGCCCTCAAGCTCATCGGCGACGAGGCCTTGGCCGGCAAGTTTGACCTCGCAGTCGAAAAGATCAAGCGAGATATCATTTTCGCCGCGTCGCTGTTCTTGTAAGTCGCCTCGACGTGTTCGGTGACCATGGTCGCGGTCGCGGGCAGTATGCGTATACGTATACGCATACGTCCCGAGCAGGCGAGCGGGCGGCGACGTTTGGGTCGGTTTCGTTACATTCCACCGGTTCTAGCCACGAACAGCACAGGCTCGCCTACGCCGACGGAGTGCGTCACGGCCACGCTCAGGCGACCGCTCGGCCTGAACCTGAAGGAAGACGCCGTCGCCAAGACTGTCGTCATCGAGTCGATCGAGAAGGGGTCGAACGCCGACCTGGCAGGCGTCTTTGCGGCAGGCGACCAACTCGTCGCGTGCAGCGCCGTCATGATGGTCACGGAAGAGGAGGCAAAGAGCGGCATGATATACAACCGTGACGCTCGGGGGAAGAAGGGAGGCTGCTGCAGCACAGGCTGCTCGGACTGTCCGTTTAACGCCCGCAACTGGCAGCGCGTGATGTTCGACTGCCGGGGGAAGAACTTTGAGACGGTGATCGCGGCTTTACAGAGCAACTTCCAGGCCAGGTGGCTGGCACGGGGTGCCGCCCAAGACGTCTCGATCACCGTCACCGTGGAGCGTTAGTTAGTTAGTTAAACTATAACGTTGTAGTCCAACAACCTCACGACAAGACGTGGCGCATTCTCAATGCGTCGCTCCCAAGCCGATAATAGTCTTTCGCGACCGACTCTTGCACGAACCCGCATCTTCGGTACACACTGATCGCCGCGACGTTGCCCGAGGCCACGAACAGGGTCACCTCGTGCCCCCGCCCCTTCAACGTGCGGACACATCGACACACGATCCGCACCAATCGTGTCGCCCATCCCCGCCCGCGCCAAGCGGACAACGTGAAGAGTTTCTGAAGCTGCGAGTGCAGCGCGTTCACGGCGACGATCGCGTAGGCGACGACGACGGGCGATTCGTCGACGACGACCGGCGACGAATCGCCGTCGTTGTCTCCCATACTTTCCGATCCTAGCAGCACGAACACGTATACATTGGGCTTCGAAACGATCTGTTTGAGCTGATCCCCCCAGCCCGAGGCCTTGTCCCAGGCCTTTCGCTCGATGAGCTCGATAGCGTCCAGCAAGTCCTTGACGCTCTCGTCGAAGGGTTTCAAGCCTTCGTCGGCAGCGATCGCGTCATCGAGCAGCCTGGAGTTCTTCCGGTCGCCTCCCTGAAGGATCGCGACCTGCATTGTTCGAGTCGACTCGTGTCCTCCTCCGACGACCTTCAAGTTCCGGAGCAGACATTTTTTGTGCCTTCCCCCACGACGACACCCGCTCGGACAGCAAATTTCCGGCTCGGTGACACGCGCATATACAGCAGCTAGAGTACTGCGCTGGGAGACAGCGTGAAACGTCAAACCCGAGGAGAAGAGACCAGGAAAAGCTGGGGTCGGTCACGCCATGGCCATCACGTCCCCACAGCAGCAGACGATCGCCACGATGGCCTCCCTGTCGGTCTCGAACGACGACTGTGTGCCGAGCTACCTGAATGACGCGAGGCTGCTCGCGCAAAAAGCTGCACAGCTGGACGCTTCGTGCCACGAGACCACCATGCGGTGCCTGGACTCGCTCATACAAACGCTGGAAAGCGGGCGGCAGGTCGACGCAGAGACGGCCAAGAAGGCGCTGGACGCCATCTCCAAGTCGACCAAGTCGCTGCACGGCGCGGTGTCAAAGCTGGCCAAGCACACGGACGCCCAAGCCGGCAACGTGGCCGAGGAGGTCGAGTTGCTCAATTCCAAGGTACTCAACACGGCAAAGAACAACGGGAACGGAAACGGAAACGGAAGCGGAAGCGGAAACGCATTCGAGGCGTCTGAGGCCGCGAAATGGAAGGCCGCGATCGAACAGGACCAGCTTGTGTCGGCACTCATCACCGAGCACCTCTACACGACGGGAAACTTCGAAGCGGGGGATGCCCTGGCGAAGGAGGCCGACATAAAAGACTGGGAGGAGATTCGGCGGCCGTACATCGAACTGCTGTCCATCGAGCGCGAGCTCCGGGAGCATCGCCTCGACAAGGCGCTGGCCTGGGTGCTTCAGCACAGGGACGTCCTCAAGACCAACGTGCGATACGTCGAGAACCGCTTGCCGTTTATGCTGCACCGCCTGTACTTCCTCCACGTGCTCGAGGAGCGCGGGCCCAGCGAGGCGGTGAAGTACGCCGAGCGACACATGCAGCAGTTTTATAGGACGCACGGCGCGCAGCTCCACCAGCTGCTGGGCGGCGTCGTCTTTCGGGAGTTGTTCGCAGACGAGCAGTATCGACAGAAACAACAACAGCAACAACAACAGCAGCAGCAGCCATGCAGCCGGCTGGTGTGGCAGCGCTACAGGTTCATGTACGACGAGGTGCGGCGGGACGTGCTGTGGACAGAGGCCCGGCACGAGTTTCGGAGGCAGTTCTGTTTCGTGATTCGCAAGCCGCAGGACAGCCCGTTGTTGGTGAGCGTGAGCGCCGGGTCGCTGGCCCTACCGACGCTGCTCAAGTACTCCAAGGTAGCCCCCAGGACGACCTCGGCGAGCTCGTCGCCCGACCAGCTGCCGATCGAGCTTCCACTGCCGGACGAGTTCGCGTTCCATTCGACGTTCACCTGCCCGGTCAGCAAGGAGAGTAATACCGCGTCGGATCCTGCGGTCGCCTTACCATGCGGGCACGTCCTCAACAAGAGCAGCATCATGGCGATCGCAAAGGCGCCGGCCCGGAGGTTCAAGTGCCCGTACTGCCCGCAAGAAACGCTGTTCGGGGACTGCATGGAGCTCAAGTTTGTGTAATACACGAATCACGGAAGATGCCGCTGACGTTGGTCCATCAGTCGATCATCATCATCCGTGGGTCGGCCATCTCGTCGAGCGGGACGAGTTCAAATGAACTCTTATTTCTAATTAGAAATAACTGTTGTTTCATGAACTAGAGCTTGCTCGCGAGATGCTCGAGAGACGCCTCCCGAGACGATATTGCCTTGACGTGAGTGCCAGTAGCCACCGTCTCGCCGCTCGC
>Ga0181573_10001273_pt1 | contig 25120 bp, 18 predicted proteins | sample 101ome_25_FD_148643 | JGI IMG/M metagenome (GOLD analysis project Ga0181573, IMG submission 148643) | Coastal salt marsh microbial communities from the Groves Creek Marsh, Skidaway Island, Georgia - 101409BT metaG (spades assembly) | ecosystem: Environmental > Aquatic > Marine > Intertidal zone...
ATGACGGCCGATTCCAATTCCGGATCGATATCGGATGCCATTTCCTCGTCCACGCGCAGTAACTGTTGTCCGTTGCTGATGACACGGGTTTTCACGGTTGTGGGGCGGTTTTCGTCAGTGACTAAAGCGTCCGTACCCACCTGCAATCGTTCGAGAATCTGCTTGATTTCGGTACCCGCTTCATCCGATCCGATGACTGCGGAAACTTCCACTTTCGCGCCCAAGGCGATGAGGTTTTTGACCACGTTCGCGGCACCTCCAAGCCTGCGTTCGCGTTTTTGGACGTCCACGATTGGAACAGGAGCTTCGGGTGAAATGCGATTCACATGCCCGACTAAATACGCGTCGAGCATGACATCACCAACGACCAGAGCCGTGATTTCATTCACCCGTTGCAAGGCTGCTTGAGCATCCATGCCACGAAGGTAGTTCACCGCAAGTTATCCTAGTGCAGCGACCGCGCGAGAAATGCGCTGAATCGCTTCTGCCAATTGGGCTTCAGATGCGGCGTAAGAAAGTCGAATGCATTCCGGAGTCCCGAACGAACCTCCACCTACCGTGGCAACATGCGCTTCTTCGAGCAAATACATGGCCATATCCTCGGCGTTATGTATCACGCGGCCATTTGCTGACTTACCAAAAAGTTCGCTGACATCCGGGAACAAATAGAATGCACCCATCGGCTTGTTTACCTTCAACCCCGGTATGCTGCGGAGCCCTTCGATCATTAAGTCGCGTCGTTTCAGGAATGCTTCGCGCATCTCGTATGCGATGGATGGATCGGCTGAAACGGCTGCGCCAGAGGCGACTTGCGCAATGCTGCACGGAGCAGAAGTCACCTGCCCCTGAACCTTTGAACATGCCTTTGCAATCCATGTAGGCGCGCCGATGTAACCCAACCGCCAGCCGGTCATGGCAAATCCTTTGGAGACTCCGTTTACTGTGATGACGCGATCTTCCAAGCCTTCAACGGTGCCAATGGAACAGTGCTCACCGGTAAAATTGATGAGCTCATATATTTCGTCGCTGATGATGTAGACATGCGGGTGTCGGAGCAAAACCTCAGCCAGCGCCTCGATTTCAGGGCGAGTGTACACCGATCCCGATGGGTTACACGGCGAAGAATAGATCAAGAGCCGTGTTTGCGGAGTGATGGCAGCTTCCAACGCTGATGGTTGGATTTTGAAATCATCCTCAATCCGCGTAGGAAGGATTTTTGAAGTGCCACCCGCCAGGGCGACCATATCCGAGTAGCTTACCCAGTACGGCGCGGGAAGGATGACTTCCTCACCGGGATCAACCAGTGAAAGAACAACATTGGTAATGCTCTGCTTGGCCCCATTCGACACCACAATTTGGTCGGGGGTGTAGTTCAGTCCGTTATCGCGCTTGAATTTGGCGCAAATCGCCTCCCGCACGTCAGCCAAACCCGGCACCGGTGTGTAATGCGTGATGTTGTCTTCAATGGCCTTAATCCCAGCGGCTTTCAATGGTGCCGGCGTGTCAAAATCAGGTTCTCCGAGGGAAAGCGAAATGACATCGACACCTGCTGCTTTTAATTCTGTGGCTTTTCGGGCCATGGCAATGGTGGCAGACTCAGAGAGTCGATTGAGTAATTGGGAGGTGCGCTGTTCCATGACGTGGAAGTCGATAAACGTTCGATTTATTTAGAAAGCACAAAAATACTTCCCGTGTTCACAGGGACGTCAATTCCAGAAAAAAATAACGCTCAATTTTTCCTTGGAAGCATGGACAATCCGAAGAATGTGATGAACCCATTGATCGGCAATAAAGCAAAGCCGAAGCTGAAATCGAATTGCGTTTTCAATGTCCATTCCAAACCATAGCAAAGGATGGGACTCATCAGAGCGACCCAGGGGATGAGTCGGTCCGAAGGACGAGTCTTCGTCGCTAAGCCGAACGCAAACAACCCCAAGAGCGGGCCGTAGGTGTAATTGGCAGCTGTAAAAATGGCTGAAACGACACTGGTGTCTGCGGCACTGCTGAAGAGCATGATGACCAAAAACAACATCAACGCCACACCCATGTGCACCTTTTTTCGCCATGAAATGGCTTGTTCCGCTTCACGCGATTCGGTTTTCAGGATATCCACACAAATTGAGGTTGTCAAGGCGGTCATGGCGCTATCTGCACTGCTAAATGCGCTCGCTAACAAACCGATGAGGAAGATCAATCCAAGCCCCCAACTCAACGATCCTCCCAGAGCGACTTCCGGGTACAAGCCGTCGGCACGCGCGACCTCGATTCCGGTGTGTTCTGCCCATAAATAAAGCAGCACGCCAAGCGCAAGAAACATCAAGTTGACAAAGACCAAGACAATGGAAAAAGACCCCATGTTCCAACGCGCCTCTTGCAAATTGCGGCAAGCCAAGTTTTTCTGCATCATGTCCTGATCCATGCCTGTCATGGCCGTGGCAACGAAAGCTCCGGCGATGAAGTGCTTCACTGCATGATTGGGAGCCCGCCAATCTTCCCAGACCCACATATCGCTCATTGGGCTTTCTTTAATCTGCACCAACGCTTCAACGAATGTCCAATCCATTGCAGACACAATGGCTGCCGCAGAGACCACAACAGCAATGAGCATCGCCGCCGTTTGCAAGGTGTCCGTCCAGACAATGGTGCCCAATCCACCCTGGCGTGTATACGCCCAAATCACAGCAATGATGGCAAAAACAGCCAACGCATAGCCTCCGCCATGATCCCAACCAAAAGGCTCGAGCACAAACATTTTGAGCACCATGGCGATAAGAAACAAACGAAATGATGCCCCAATCGTGCGGGAAAGAATGAAAAAACTAGCCCCGGTGAGGTAAGCGCGGTTGCCAAAACGTTCAGCGAAGTAGCCATAAATGCTGGTCAATCCCGCGCGGTAATACAATGGAAGTAGAACGCCCATGATGAATCCATAACCCACGAGGTAGCCCAATACCATTTGCATGTAAGAGAATCCCTGTGAAGCGACCCAACCTGGTACGCTGATGAACGTGACGCCGGACAAGGAGGCTCCCAACATGCCGAAGGCCACCGCATACCACGGTGCTGATTTACCCGCGACGAAGAAGTGCTGATTTTCGCCCGAATCTCCCGATCGTCGCGATGTCAAATGGGATATCGTGAGCAATAAGATTACGTATCCCAGAAAAATGGAGAGCACCAAAGTTGGATTCATATGCCAAAGATGCGGAACCCCCTGTAAATTTGCTCCATGGAAATTCCATCGAGGTTGATTGAGACCGCCGTTGACCAAATGGCATCTTTGCCCGGAGTCGGTCGGAAAACGGCGCTCAGGCTCGTTTTGCATTTGCTCGGCAGAACCGACGAGCAGGTGGATTCGTTTTCAGAAGCCTTTGTCCAAATGAAAAGTGGCATTCACGCGTGCACGGAATGCCACAATTTGACCGAATCCACCGTTTGCTCTATTTGCATGGATGCCGCGCGTCTGCAGGATTCCATTTGCGTGGTGGAGGATATAAGGGACTTGTTGGCCTTGGAAGCAACAGGACAATACCGAGGGAAATACCACGTTTTGGGGGGTGTAATCAGCCCGATGGATGGAATTGGTCCGAACGATTTGCACATTGGAACATTGGTGGAGCGATTGACAACAATGGATGCGTTAAAAGAAAAAATGGAGGTCATTTTCGCCTTGCCAGCCACCATGGAAGGGGAAACAACGGCTTTCTATCTGTACCGAAAGTTGGCTCCTTTGCAGGTACAAGTGACCGCCATAGCTCGAGGCTTAGCCGTGGGGGAGGACCTACAACATGCCGATGAGGCGACACTCGTGCAGAGCCTACGCCAAAGGCTTCCTTACGCAACGTAACTTGGGGCTGTGGACGTTTCCGTCATCATTGTCAATTACAACGTAGAGCATTTCCTTTCGCAGTGTCTCGAATCTGTGCGACGCGGTATTGCCCACTTGGAATCGCACGGCAAAAGCGCCGAGGTTGTGGTCGTTGACAACCACTCATTGGACGGTTCGTGTGCCATGGTGCGGACGCAATTTCCTGAAGTGAAATTGCTTGCGTTGAATGAAAACCTAGGGTTTGCGAAAGCGAACAACTTGGCCATGAAAGACGCGCTAGGCCGTTGGGTATTGTTGCTCAATCCCGATACCGTAATCCAAGAATCCACCCTGCTGCAATGCCTGACCTATGCGGATTCCAATCCAAAACTGGGCGGAATGGGCGTACCCATGGTCGATGGCAATGGGCGGTATTTGCCGGAGTCAAAGCGCGGAATTCCAACACCCGCTGCGGCATTCTGGAAAATTTCTGGGTTGTACAGAATGGCTCCTCGATCACGTAAACTCAACCGCTACTATCTCGGTCACCTCCCTAAAGATGAAACCAATCAGATAGAAATTCTGAGTGGTGCGTTCATGTGGATGCGGAAGCAGGCATTGGATCAGGTCGGTCTGCTTGACGAGCGATATTTCATGTATGGAGAAGACATTGATTTGAGTTGGCGCATCCTTAGAGGAGGCTGGGAGAATCATTTCTTTGCGGATACATCCATCATTCACTACAAAGGCGAGAGCACAAAAAAAGGTTCGTTGAACTACGTGTTGGTATTCTACCGAGCCATGCAAATCTTCGCTAAAGCACATTTCTCAGGGCCTGGAGCTCGGGCCATGCACGCATTGATCCAACTAGCGATCTATGCACGGGCCAGTCTAGCCATTGGAGCTCGGGTTTGGCGCACTGTACAATTGCCTTTGTTGGAATGGGCCTTGATTTGGGCTGCACTTACCGGATTGCTTCAAGGTTACGGAGCATGGCAATCCATTGCCTATCAATGGGAATTGACCACGCCCGCTATGGCACTTTATGCGCTGACTTGGCTGGTGTCGGTCAAAATCCAAGGAGGGTATGATCGCCCCTGGAGATGGGGAGCACTCGCGAAAGGGGTCATTACAGGATCGCTGGTTTTATTAGCTACGTATGGGCTTTTGCCAGATGGATTGCGATTCAGCCGAGCCATCTTACTCCTAGGAACCTTGACTGTACCGTTGATTTTCCTCTTCACCCGTGCGGTAATTCCCGCACTTTTTGGCAGCCAATCAGATTACAGGCCAAGCAGGTTGTACGTGGCAAGTTCGACTGAGCTGGAGCGAATTCGGGAATTGTTACGCAGCCAGGATGTGCTCGAGCCCATTGAATTGGGCCCCATTTTTGCCTTGAATCCCAATGATGATGAGCTTCAGGATGTGCAAGGCTATCGTTGGTTAGGTGGTGTCGCGGATTTGCATGAGGCTATCCGAGTGCATGGTTTTAACGAAGTCGTCATGAGTGGTCGGGAGGTGTCGGCCACCCAAATGATTCAGGCCATGAGCGCTATAACAGACCGAACCGTTCGCTTCCGGATTGCTTGGACAGATGGCGGTCAAATTGTGGGGGCGGGTGGTCCCGAGAGGGGAAGCATTACGGAGCATCAGCATGCCATATTTACCCCACGTGCGCGCAGGCAGAAACGCCTGATGGACATTACGGTTTCCATCGCCGTTTTGATGGCAGCGCCCGTATTTTTGATTCGGCGACAGTTGTCTTGGTTGGTATGTGCGATGGAAGTGCTGATGATTCAGAAAACTTGGGTGGGGTATGCGGTTCCATCTGAATTGCCTGGAGCTCCGCAGATGCGATCATATGTTTTTCAACGGGTTGAGCATGTGAGAGATAGGGTCAATCAGCGAAAGCTATTAACCTACATTCGTGATTATCGATGGACAATCGACGTTCAAGTCATCTGGGAAGCCTTAATTTCGCATCGCGCAATACATCGCCATGGCCATAATTGAAATCCTTTTACCAAAGATGGGTGAAAGCGTGGCAGAAGCCACGATCACCAAGTTTGTTGTCAATCCAGGAGAACGGACGGAGGCTGATGAGCCGCTGGTTGAAATAGCCACGGACAAAGTCGACAGTGAAGTTCCCGCGCCTGAAGACGGTACTTTGGTGGAATGGTTAGTCGGGGAAGGCGATGTGGTTGCTGTGGGGCAAGCCATCGCTCGTTTTGAATTGGATGGCGATGATAACGGGGCAAATGAAAAACCGGATGCTCCAGCTGCCGCGGCGGCTCCAGCTCCAGCTCCAGCTCCAGCTGTGGCGCCTCCACAACCTCAGGTCATCGAAGCCCTTGAAGCGCCTTTGGTTTCGACCGCTACGCCTTTGGATGAATTGCCAGGACGCGTCGGCGCGAATGGCCGATTCTACTCACCGCTGGTGCGGAGCATAGCCCAATCAGAAGGTGTTTCATCAACTGAATTGGACGGCATCCAAGGCTCTGGCTCGGAGGGTCGGGTTACCAAAAAAGACATTTTGGGTTACTTGCAAACGCGAGGACAGGCTGCACCTGCATCAGTTGCCTCGCCTGCTCCTGCTGGCGTAACTCCTCAAAATATCGCTCCGGCTCCGACGATTTCAGTTTCCGGTCAGGATGAGGTGATTGAAATGGACCGCATGCGAAAGATGATTGCGGATCACATGGTGCGTTCCGTCCAAACCAGCCCGCACGTCACGAGTTTTGTCGAGGCGGATATGACGCGCATCGTGGAATGGAGAAATCGAAACAAGAAGGCCTTCGAACAAGCACACGGGACCAAATTGACCTTTACGCCCCTCATTGCTGAGGCAATTATCAAAGCCATCAAGGATTTCCCTGGAGTCAATGCGAGTGTTGAAGGAGATCGCATCATCATCAAAAAGCAAATTAATTTGGGCATGGCTGCCGCGTTGCCCACAGGTAATCTGATTGTGCCCGTCATTCATAATGCCGATCAACTCAGTTTGGCTGGCTTGGCACACAAGGTCAATGACCTGGCTGATCGCGCACGCAACGGTAAATTGAAGCCAGACGATACGGCCGGCGGAACCTACACCATGTCCAATGTGGGTACATTCGGAAACGTCATGGGAACGCCGATCATCAATCAACCGCAAGTGGGCATTTTGGCATTGGGGGCCATTCGTAAAAAGCCCGCGGTCATTGAAACCCCTGAAGGTGATTTGATTGGTATCCGTCAAATGATGTTCTTGAGCCACAGCTATGACCACCGAGTGGTCGACGGCATGCTTGGTGGTAGTTTTGTCAAGCGCGTTGCGACGTACTTGGAAGAGTTTGATATCAACCGAACCATCGTTTAATGTTGGACCCAGCCAAGCTTCACCTCAAGAAACCGTTGGTCATTTTCGATTTGGAAACAACGGGAACCGACCTAGCGACTGACCGCATCGTGGAATTGGCGATGATCAAAATCCACACCGATGGCAGGGTAGAGAAGAAGCCCGAACATCGCGGTGCGGCGCATCGGTTGCTCATCAACCCGGGCTTCTCCATTCCGCTGGAATCCAGCTTGATTCATGGTATTTACGATGAAGATGTAGCCGACAAGCCAACGTTCAAGCAATACGCCAAAAGCATGGCCGAATTTCTAGACGGTTGCGATTTGGGAGGGTTCAATTCGAATCGGTTTGACGTTCCGTTTTTGGCCGAGGAGTTCTTGCGAGCTGGAGTTGATTTTGAGCTCGAAGGACGCAACCTCATTGATGTTCAGAATATCTTCCACAAAATGGAACAGCGGACGCTGCGGGCCGCGTACAAGTTCTATTGCGACAAAGATTTGGATGGAGCCCATGAAGCGCTTCCTGATACGGAGGCAACGATGGAAGTCTTGCTGGCGCAGCTTGAGCGTTACCAGGAGACGATAGTTTCCATTTCGGAAAAAGAAACGGTGGGGCCTGTGCCATGGGACATGGAGGAATTAGCGGCCTTTTGCCAACGTCAGCCGTTTGCGGACCTTGCCGGCCGCTTTGTTTATGACGAATCGGGTGAGGTCTTATTCAATTTTGGCCAACACAAGGGCAAGCTCGCAAAGGACGTCTTGAAAGAAAACCCGGGGTACTTCGGTTGGATGATGAATGCCGATTTCCCAGCTTACACGAAGAAAGTTTTGCAGCGTGTTCATGACGCGATGAATTCTTGAATTGCTCCATGGGAAAGCGCATAGCGGTGCTGGTGTCGAATGATTTGAACCACGATCAGCGGGTGCTCAAAACTTGTGATTCACTGGTCCGCAACGGATGGACCCCCGTGCTTTTTGGTCGTGAACTTTCGGAATCTTCAAAACTTTCGGTGCCTTTTGAAGCCTATCGTGTTCGACTGCCTTTCCAGCGAGGAGCAGGGTTTTATGCTTCGCTGCAGTTGGCTTTGCTTTGGCAACTATTCAAACATCCTTGTGAAGCGATTTGGGCGAACGATTTGGATACATTGCTGCCTGCATATACGGTCAGTCGATTGCGTCGGCTGCCCTTGGTTTACGATAGCCACGAATATTTCACCGAGGCGGCGGGATTGACCGGAAGGCCATTTCAGCGCGGCGTTTGGTTGGCCATAGAGCGATTTCTATTTCCAAGGGTGAAGGCTGTGATCACGGTAAATGACAGCATTGCTGAAGCATATCATACCCGATACCCCAAGGCGGTTTGTGGCAAGCCGCTGGTGGTGCGGAACATGCCGAGGGCGAAAAAGGAATTGAACCAAGTGGATGGGCGCAACTGGCGTGAAGAATTGGGCATCCCAGCAGAGGCGCTGTTTTTGATTCTTCAAGGCGCATTCTTGGATCAGGATCGTGGCGTGGTGCAAGCGGTCGAGGCCCTGCGCACCCAGCCCGATTGGTTCTTGGTCGTGGTCGGCGCCGGGGCGGAATGGGATTGGGCCAACCGTCAAGTCGAAGGGCTAGGAGGCAGGTTGATTTGTTTGCCAAAAATGCCATTCGAGAAACTGCGATCGCTCACGGCAGCAGCTGATGTGGGCCTTTCCTTGGATCGCGGCATCCACGGCAATTATTGGATGAGCTTGCCAAACAAACTTTTTGATTACATCCATGCCGGGATTCCGGTCGTCGCCAGTCCCATGCCGGAGGTTGCTCGAATTGTTGAGAATCACGCAATTGGAGTGATCGCTGAAGAACTGGATACCGAAGGAATCGCGACAGCGATGAAGGAATTGCAGCAGCAAGACTTTGATGGCTGGCGGGTCAGATGTCTTGCCGCGTCTAAGATATTGAACTGGGAAGCTGAGGAAAATAAAATCAGCCTGGCGCTTTCTAATTCCGGTGCGGTTTAGCGGGGAATTCCGAGTTGTTTAGAAGAGAATTTCACCAACAACCAAAAGGGGTGGATCCACTTTCGCCACCCGCTGAGCACTTGACGTTTGACGTTCCACTCTTCGCGATACAGACTCGAATGAAATTTGCGCGATAACCCACCGGATTTCACTTCAGTGAGTATGCGGTCGTGTGTTTCAAATGGAATTCGGGATTGAAAGAGACTCAAGTGAAGGGCATAGTCAGAAAGCACCTTCCAGTCTGGGTTGAATTTCCGATCCTTCAATAGGTCTCTCCGATACACTACTCCCTGGTGGTGCGTGGTGTTGCGCCAATACATGGAAGCATCCCACCGCGCAGGATAGGATGAAGGGACTCCCGCTTCTCGGTCCGGTCCCAATTGGACTGCGAAAATGTGAAGCGGGATTTCTTCCTGGTCTTCCGATAAATTTAGCAAATACTCCAAGGTGGACACGGAAGGGATATCGCCCGCACCTAGAAACCAAATCCATTTCCCAGTTGCACATGACTTCCCATAATTCATGGCATCATAAACGCCACCGTCCTTGCTTGATCGAATGTGGTCAATTTCATTTTGGTGCTCGAGAAGCCACGATTGCGTAGCCGGACAACCGCCGCCGTCTACGACGATGATTTCAATGCGTTTTCGACCAAGTTCCCACAAGGCGTTCACTGTAGTTGCTAATCCTACTGGGTCGGATTTGACCGGGATGATGACGCTAATGGTCGCTTCCATGGTGCGCGGATCAGATTGTGGATTGCGCTGTCACTAACTCTTCTATTTTCCCTTCACCGCACTGAAGTACCCGGCCGGGGAAACGACGAAATGCATCATGATCGTGGGTGGCCATGATGACAGAACGGTCGTTGCGAACGAGATCGTGCAACAGCTGCATGATTCCTTCAGTGGTTTCTGGGTCGAGGTTGCCGGTTGGCTCGTCCGCGATGATCAGTGGCGGTTCATTGAGCAAAGCTCGGGCAATGGCCAATCGCTGCTGTTCACCTCCCGAAAGGGCATGGGGCATTTTGTATCCTTTCGTACCCAATCCCACAGCGTCAAGACAGCTTTGAATTTGGCTTTCCCGAGCGACACCTTTACTCCAGCCAGTTGCCTGCAGTACAAAGTCTAAATTGTCGTGGGCTGAGCGATCGTGAAGCAAGGCAAAATCTTGAAATACAATGCCCAAATCCCGCCGGAGTTCATGCACATTTTTCCGATTGCAGAGGCTTAGGTCGTGGCCGCAAACCGTGCCCTTTCCATGAGTCATGGGCAGATCACCGTACAAACAGCGCAGGAGGGAGCTCTTTCCAGAACCTGTTTTACCGATGAGGTAAACCAGTTCACCTGACAGAACTTCCAGGTGGACATCTTTCAATACCGCGTGTTCGGCTTGTGCAATCGAAACCCCTTCGAGTGCGACCAATGGATTCGAATTCTTCATTCCCATGCGAATATAGCCTTGTCCACCCGTGGATTCAATTTGACCTCCTCAACGTGGATGTTCATTTTTTGGTTGTTGGAATGCTGGGCAATTTGGCGCGGCAATCGGATGCCTTCAAACCATGCATAATCGCCATACGTGCTGGTCAATTCAACCGGTCCAGTCGGCCCATTTCGAACCTCTTTCGATTGAATCAACAACCCAGAAACTGCGTCGAAAAAAAACGATTGTACCAACGCTCCTTTTCGAATCATCTCAACTACGTATGATTCGTTGCCCTCGACGACAAAACTCCCTGCCAACTCAAGCTCGAATCCCCAATCCGTCACATGGCGCAAGTAGTCCGCAATCAGGTGAGGTTGGTACCTTTCGAATTCTGCAGCAGTCATTGCGCGTTGTTTGCCCATTTGGAAAGAAATTCCGTCGTTCATTCGAATCCGGTATTCCATCATAATTTGGTCCTCAAGCGAGAACGCTGTTCGGTGTCCAATGCCATAGGCATCGAGGGCCTCGTAATTCATAACCATGCTTCCTCCAGCCGTCATGGTTCCGCGTTGGATCAACCCTTGAAGCGATTCAAAGGCGCTAACCCCGCCGCATGCTTCGTAATGAGCGTCAATCACCTCCTCAGCAGTAAGGCCCTGAGGGGCAGGAGCATAGTTGCTCAGCTTTTGAGCGAGGGTGTCAAAGAAAAGCAAGTCCTCGATTGGGACGAGGGAGGTTAAGGCATTCACCGCCGCGCCTCGATTGCCTTGGACAACGATTTGAAGGTTGTTGGGCCGGAGGTAATTGATCGCAATCCGGCGAATGTCCCGATTGGTCACACCTTCCAATGCAGAATCCAAAGCAATAGCAGATCTCAATCGCAAGGAAGGATGCTCTATCCATATTTTTGCCGCCTCTGCTGGTTGCTGAAGCTGACGTGCAATGGATGCCACCAAAGTTTTCTTAAGCGAATCCAGTTCGGGTTCTGCAATCGACTGCTCCGTGGCTCCTCGCATGGTAGCCAAGAGGCTTTGTATGTGCTCCTCGAGTTCTTCAGCAGTATCCATCCAATGACAATGGCATGTTCCCATGATTTCATCCGTGGCCACTTGACATCCCCAAGCATCCCAATCCAAGCTCGCGGCGAGCAATGCCAATCCCAGCGCGTCCGGATGATTTGGTTTCATGCGAATCACGTGGGAGACCGATACCCTCAAAGAGTCGGTCATGCGGTCAATGATGGCCGCTTGGATGCTCCTTGGTCTGGGTGGATTGATGATAGAAGACGCCTCGACGCTCCTGGAAATCCAAGCATTCAAGGCGTTACTCCAGGCTTCGGGCATTCTCGAGGTTTTACCATCTATCGGCAGGCTCGATGAAGGCGTGGCCAACACGAGGGTCGCATTGTTGGGGCGCCAATATGTGGAATGAAAGTCCCGCATGTCTTCCCACCTGATGTTGGAAATGGATTCGAAAGACGGGATTTCTCCGAATGGATGCTGGGCGCCGAATACAGTGAATTGACTGACTCGGGTTTGGGTTGACGAGGGTTGCGTCATCTCAGCCGACCAAGATTCCAACCAAGTCGCTTGCACTTGCGGCCATAGCACCTCGAAGTTTGGGGAAATCATGGTTTGGATCAGTTGACTACCCCATTGATTCTGCAGGTCTGCAGGTCCCGAAACAATGGCCTGTCGACCCTGAATTTTCCATTCTAAAAACCAATTTGTTTCCACGGTGTCTTGGGCCCAAGCCGCTGATATGCAACGTGCCAAGGCTTCTTCCAAGCCCGCTTTTTCCAATCCCAAGGAATGTTTGTAATTCCAAGAAAATGCGGCTGTAGAATGTTGATATGCATCGGAGCTGAGCGTCCACGATTGCAGCCCATTCTCGAGCGGTTCATTTCCAATGATAGGCCATGCCAGAGCCGATTGGTCCTGCGCCCATGTGCCGTCGGTCTGGCTCAAGAAAAGAGAGGCAAATAGGCATGAATAGGAAATGAATTGGAACCGTGTGATCATGCGTCGAAGATACGGTTCCTGAACGGAGCCAATCGCATTATCTTAGGCATGTGGAAAAACATCGTACTACCCAAGAAATTGCAAACGACCGTTGGGACGTCCAGACGGTTTGGTCTTATGTTTCCGCAGAGCCCAAGTTGAAACTTGGAACGGATGCGACGAATGCCATTGCAGCCTGCCGCGCATTTCTTGAGACCTTGTTGAATTCGGTTGAAGGACACGTTATCTATGGCGTGAACACCGGTTTCGGTGACCTTGCTCACACCCAAGTTAGTGATTCGGAATTGAGCAAACTGCAGCGAAATCTGCTGATATCACACGCTTGTGGCGTCGGAGATGATGTGCCAATCGAGGTCGTCCGGGCGATGCTTTTATTAAAAATCAAAGCGCTGAGCAAGGGCCACAGCGGCGTCCAATTGGCCACGGTCGAACGATTGATTTCGCATTGGAATGCGGGACTGTTTCCGGTTGTTCCGTGTCAAGGTTCGCTGGGAGCCAGTGGAGACTTGGCACCGTTGAGCCACCTTGTGCTGCCGTTGATCGGGGAAGGGGAGCTGGAAGTAGAAGGGGTGGCCGTGCCGGCGATGGATGTCTTGGATGCCAAAGGTTGGGAACCGCTGGCGTTGGGTGCGAAGGAGGGATTGGCGTTGATCAATGGCACGCAACTCATGTTGGGATATGGTGTGATGGCGCTGCAACGGATGGAGCGCATTGCTGATTGGGCAGATGCCCTGTGTGCTTGGTCGCTCGAAGCGTGGCACGGGCGCATTGAGCCATTCGATGTGGACATTCATCGGATTCGCAATCAAGCAGGGGCTGAACTGGTGGCCCAGAATGTTCAGGATTGGTTGGCCGGAAGCCAGTGGCAAGGCGAACCCCGAACGCAGGTGCAAGATCCCTATTCGTTTCGATGCACGCCCCAAGTGCATGGAGCCAGCCGCAATACGCTGAAATCTGCGCGAGAAGTGCTTGAAAATGAAATCAACGCGGTCACGGACAATCCGCTGATCTTTCCTGAGTCTGGTAAGGTTTTGAGTGGGGGAAATTTCCATGGGCAACCCCTGGCATTGGTATTGGAGGCGATGGCCCTCGCCGCGCATGAGTGGGGAAGCATTTCTGAAAGGCGCACCTTTAAGTTGCTCTCTGGAAAGCATGGATTGCCGGCATTCCTCGCCGCCAATCCTGGGTTGAACAGCGGCTTTATGATTCCTCAATACACCGCGGCTTCACTGGTTTCACAAAACAAACAATGGTGCACACCCAGCGCAGCGGACACCATCGATAGCAGCAACGGTCAAGAAGATCACGTAAGCATGGGCGCCAATAGCGCGTTGAAGCTTTGGAAAATTCTTGATAACGTCGAACAGATTTTGGCTGTAGAATGCATTACGGCGGCTCAGGGTTGTGACTTGCGTGGAGGTGAAGGGATGGCTCCTGCGCTCGCAGCTATGCAGCGGTCCCTACGTAGGCATGTTCCCTTTTTGGAAGAGGACGCGTTCATGCAGCCGTACATGCTCAATGCTCGAGATTGGATGTTTTCACAGGAATTATCGGATTCTCCACGCGGCTGAGTATGGAGCAAGGTATCTTCGTGCAGTGATAAAGCTCCAGGGCATCCGCAAGTCGTACCAAACGGGTGCGCAATCGATGGAAGTGCTGAAAGGCATAGATTGTTCCATTGCTGCAGGCGAACTCGTTGCCATCATGGGCTCGAGCGGATCTGGAAAATCTACCTTGCTGAATGTTTTGGGGTTGCTGGACGATTTTGATGCCGGTACGTATCATTTGGACGGCCAAGACATGTCTGGTTTGAGCGAAAAACAGGCCGCTCGCTACCGCAGCGAATTCCTCGGTTTTGTTTTTCAGAGTTTCAATTTGATTGGCTATAAAACGGCCCTGGAAAATGTAGCTTTGCCGCTTTATTATCAGGGCGTTCCTCGCAAGGAACGGCAGGAAAAGGCCATGCGATTTTTGGAAAAGGTAGGACTCGCGGATTGGTCAAACCATTTGCCCAATCAAATGAGCGGCGGGCAAAAACAGCGTGTAGCCATTGCCCGTGCTTTGATTGCCAATCCTCGGGTGATTTTAGCCGATGAACCTACAGGTGCGCTCGACTCAACCACATCCGAGGATGTCATGGAATTGCTGAAGGAAATCAATCGAGAGGGCATCACCATCGTCGTCGTGACCCATGAGCATGAAATCGCCGAGCAATGTCATCGCATTATCCGATTGAAGGACGGTTGCATCGAAGATCAAATGAAATCCCAACATGTTTGATCGAGACGCTTGGCTGGAGATATTCCACACGGTTTTGAGCAATCCGTTGCGAACGGGATTGACAGGCTTGAGCATCGCCTTGGGAATTTTCATTCTTGTGGTCATGCAAGGACTCGGAGCAGGACTGGAATCAGGCGTAAAAAACACCTTCGGGGATAACGCATCGAACACCATACAGGTCAGAACAGGCAATGCGCAATTGGCATACCGCGGGCGCAAACCGAACCGACGGGTTGATTTGCACAACGCGGATGAGCGCGCCCTTCAGGATCAGTTGGACACCGTTCCAGCTTGGAGCCGATTGGTGTTCCGATGGGGATCGACCGTCCAATATGGAAACCAACAGGGTTCATACAATGTGCGCGGTGTGGATCCAGACCAACGGGAAATCGGCCAAGTGGCGCTGACAGCAGGACGTTTTTTATCACCGCTCGACATTGACGCGGAACGAAAGGTAGCCGTAATCGGTGCGACGTTGCTGCAGGATTTGTATCCCAAGGGAACGCCACCTGATGCAGCGGTTGGAACTTTTGTCCAATTGCGGGGGATTCAATTTGCAGTAGTTGGGACGTTCGATCAAGCTGGTTCGCGTTGGGAGAACCGAAGTGTCTATGTGCCATTTACCACCGCGCAAAAGCTTTTCCAAAATAGTGACGTCGTCGGCCGGGTATCCATCGGTACAGGGGATGCGGCTATCGAAGAAACACGTGAGACATCCGCCACTTTGTTGGGGTGGCTGAAAGACCGATTGGTCGTACACCCGGACGACGCGGAAGGAGTTTGGGTCGATAACCGCAATGAAGAAGCCGAAATTTTCCGCCAAATCTTCAGCGGAATCCGTCTGTTCGTTTGGTTTGTGGGCATGATGACCTTGCTGGCGGGAGCGATGGGCGTGGCCAACATCATGGCCATCGTGGTGCGTGAACGCACGAAAGAAATCGGCGTTCGAAAAGCGTTGGGTGCCACCAGTGGCCGGATTGTCGGACAAATCGTCCAAGAAGCGGTGTTTCTAATGCTCATTTCAGGATGCGTGGGCCTTTTGGCAGGAACCTGGCTGCTCCAAGGGATCAGCCCCATGGTGGAGCACGATTTTTTCAGCAATCCTCGGGTGAACTTTGAGTCGGCACTAGGAGCTTTAGGCGTCTTGATTTTTGTGGGGGTCGTGAGTGCCATCGGGCCTGCAGTGCGTGCTGTAACCATTCGACCTGTAGAAGCTTTGCGCGATGAATGACAGCCAGAGAAAGCGGTGGATTCCCGATTGGGATGGATTTTTGGAATTGATCCAAGTCCTGCTTCAAAAGCCTGTGCGCACTGCGCTGAGTGGATTGGGGGTTGGTTGGGGACTTTTCATGATCATCATTACGATTGGCTCGGCCAACGGTCTGCAAAATGGCGTTTCCCAAGACCTTGGGGACATGGCCAAGAATTCCATGTTCATGTGGACGCAGAGTACGAGCATGGCCTACAAAGGCTTTCAGCGTGGCCGCCCGATTGATTTGACCCTATCCGATGTGAACTACTTGGCGGCCAATAGTCGAACGATTCAAGCGGTCGCCCCACAAAACCAGTTAGGTGGCTGGCGCGGTTCGAACAATGTGACCCGTGGCCTTAAAACCGGGGCGTTCACTGTTTTTGGTGAATTTCCAGCACAACAACTGATTGAAGCCCGTCCGCTCCGCAGTGGCCGCCACATCAACGAACGCGACATCGAGGATAAGCGGAAAATTGCCGTCATCGGTGAACGCGTTCGAGAGATCTTGTTCACGGCGCAAGAAGATCCCATAGGGGGTTCCATTCGCATCAACGGAGTCAATTTTACCGTCGTGGGTACCTTCGGATCCATGCGCTCTGGGGAAGATGCCGAGGAAGATTTGCAGAGCATCCGCATCCCTTTCACAGCTTTTAATCAAGCTTTTCACATGGGCGATGATGTGGGGTGGTTGTGCTTGCTTTTTGACGAAAACGTTCATGCGGACACAGCCTCGGCAGAAGTGTTTACCATTTTGAAGAGCCGACTTTCCATTCATCCGGATGACAATCGTGCCTTCGGGCATTGGACCGTGGCCAAACGATTCGAAGAAATCCAAACCGTTTTCAGCGCGATTCGTTGGGTCAGTTTTGTTTTCGGAGGATTGGCGCTCCTTGCGGGTGTCATTGGCATCATGAACATCATGCTAATCACTGTACGCGAGCGCACCAATGAATTGGGTGTTCGACGTGCATTGGGGGCCACACCGGGAGTGGTGGTGCGCCAAATCATGGGGGAGACACTGCTCCTGACGGTGCTTTTTGGATTGATCGGAACGATTTTGGGGGTGGGAACCATTGAAGGAATCAATCAGCTGCTGGAGACAGCTCCATCTCTTCAAGGCGGAAGTTTTCGAAATCCAGAAGTTTCAATCGACATAGTTGTGCAATCTTTGGCGACCATGGTCATCATGGGGGCTGTTGCCGGAATTTTACCGGCATTCCGAGCCATTTCCATTCGGCCTGTTGAAGCCATTCGAACCGAATAACGATGAAAAAAGGACGAGTTTATGCATTGATTGTGGTCATATTGGCCATTTTGGCGGGGTCTGTTTACACCCTGAATCACCTGTACAATCAGGGTCAACAGGAAGAGGCGTCTTATCGCACGGAAACTCCACGTGTTGGCGATATAGTTATCAAAACCGTTGCTGCGGGTTCGATTCAGCCGCGTCAAGAGATTTTGATCAAGCCCCAAATTTCGGGGATTGTGCGCCGTGTCGCAGTCGAGGCAGGAGAGGTGGTCACCACCGGTCAAGTTTTGGCCGAGGTGATGGTGGTGCCCGACATGGGGGCGCTTAGCAATGCGGAAACCCGCTTGCAGCGTGCGCGCATCAGCCTGGAGGATGCCCAAACCAATGCAGACCGGAACGCGCAATTGCTGGAAGACGGCATCATTTCTGCGGCGGATTACCAGCGATTTGATTTGGCGTTGAAGCAAGCGCAAGAAGAATTCTATGCATCAGAAGACAATTTAAAAATCATCCAAGACGGCGTAGCGGCGCGCAGCGGACGAACATCCAATACCCTGATCACCTCGACGATCGACGGCATGGTCCTTGATGTGCCGGTCAAAAAGGGCAATAGCGTCATCGAGGCCAATAACTTCAACGAAGGAACCACCATCGCTGCAGTTGCGGATATGCAAGATTTGGTCTTCATCGGTAAAATCGATGAATCCGAGGTGGAGAAGCTGTCCGTAGGCATGAGCATCGAACTGACCGTGGGCGCGATCGAAGGACTAACCATTCCAGCAAAATTGGAGTACATCAGCCCCAAAGGTGTTGAAGAAGCGGGGGCGATACAGTTTGAAATCAAAGCAGCCGTGCAGTTGTCAGATGACCAATTTTTGCGGGCGGGTTATTCAGCCAATGCCAACGTGGTACTGGATGAGCGGCGCGAAGTCATGGTAATTCCAGAAATGTTGGTGCAATACGAAGCCGGATCCACCTTCGTAGAGGTGTTAGTCGATGAGAATCGTTATGAGCGACGTGACGTTTCGCTCGGACTTTCTGACGGCATCACGGTTGAGGTCCTGGACGGGGTATCAGAGGGCGATGCCTTGAAAGTTTGGAATCAACCGCAGTATTGAAGACCGTGACGGCTTTACATCATCACGTTACAGCCGCCTTCCGCACGATGCGGCGCATCAGTCCCGGAGCAAACCGCTTGAGGTAAGCGCCGACCACCTCAAATCTCCCGATAAGCACTTGCGGTTTTCGCTTTTCAACGGCGCGAATCATCCGTTCCGCACATACCTTGGGGCTCAATCCAGCGCCTGTTTTGTCATCCATGGTCCCTTGTTGTGATCCATCTCCAACTACGGCATTCAACGAAATGCTCGTGTGAATGAACCCGGGGCAAACCATGGTGATGTGGATGTTGTCATCGTGGTGTTCAGCGCGCAGGGCTTCGAAAAATCCGTGCAAGGCGTGCTTAGCTCCACAATAACCGGATCGGAGGGGGGACGAGAACAGTCCCATCAAACTCGTTACGACCACAAATTGTCCCTTCTTCCGCTCCACAAAATGCGGCAAAAGCGCTTTGGTCAAGGCTACGGTTCCGAAGTAGTCGATTTCCATTACCCGACGATCCACTTCCAAATCCGTTTCGATGGCCAAGGATCGTTGACTAATCCCGCCACAATGTACCATGATGTCTACGGTACCTTCCCATGCAAGAGCTTCCTCTGCTTTCGCTGCAAGGGACTCGGCATCCCCGAGATCAAGTGGGAGGACATAGGAACGCTTTTGCTCTGCATCAGTCCAGCCATCTCTGACCGAATCGAGTCCGTCTTTCCTTCTCGATGATAGAATAACACGCGCACCTTTCTGAACCCAAAGGGTGGCGGCTGCTTCTCCAATGCCGCTGCTGGCGCCGGTGATCCAAACGACTGGCTCGGACAACTCAGATGTCAATGTTCGCGTATTTGGCGTTTTCCTCGATGAAGGCGCGTCGTGGTGGAACCTCATCGCCCATGAGCATCGAGAAGACATGGTCACAAGCCGCAGCATTTTCGATGGTAACCTGACGCAACGTGCGATTTTCTGGATTGAGGGTGGTGTCCCACAATTGTTCCGCATTCATCTCACCCAAACCCTTGTAGCGCTGAACGCCGATGCCCGACTCACTTCCCGAAGCGCCTTTGAATTGTTCGATGATGCGATCCCGCTCGTCGTCATTCCACGCGTAGATCTGACGCGATCCTTTTTTCACAAGATAGAGCGGGGGAGTGGCGATGTAGACATAGCCTTTTTCGATAAGCTCCTTCATGTGACGGAAGAAGAATGTCAAAATCAAGGTTTCGATGTGGCTGCCGTCCACATCCGCGTCACACATGATGACCACCTTGTGGTAGCGCAACTTCGTCAAATTCAGCGCGCGCTCATCCTCTTCGGTTCCAAGGGAAACTCCGAGTGCCGTGTAGATGTTCTTAATCTCTTCGTTTTCGAAGATTTTGTGCTGCATAGCCTTTTCCACGTTGAGGATTTTTCCACGCAGCGGCATGATGGCTTGGTTGTTTCGATCCCGTCCTTGTTTTGCCGTACCGCCTGCTGAATCACCCTCGACCAGGAACAATTCACAAAGTGCGGGGTCTTTCTCAGCACAGTCAGCCAACTTACCGGGCAAACCCGATCCGCTCATCACAGTCTTGCGCTGGACCATTTCACGAGCTTTTCTCGCAGCGTGCCGCGCTTGCGCAGCCAAAATCACCTTGTTGACGATGGTTTTAGCCTCTCCTGGATGCTCCTCGAGGTAGGCCTCGAGCATGTCAGAAACCGCCTGGCTCACAGGCGCACTCACTTCGGCGTTGCCGAGCTTCGTTTTTGTTTGTCCTTGGAATTGGGGCTCCGCAACCTTGACGCTGACAACCGCTGTCAAGCCTTCACGAAAGTCGTCCGCAGAGATATCAAATTTGAGTTTGTCGAGCATTCCGCTCGTCTCCGCGTATTTTTTTAATGTCAGGGTCAATCCTCGGCGGAAACCCGTCAAGTGGGTACCACCCTCGTGGGTGTTGATGTTGTTGACGTATGAAAACAGGTTTTCCGAAAAAGATGTATTGTACGTCATGGCCACTTCTACGGGCACGCCGTTTCGCTCACCGCTTACATGAATTACTTCAGAAATGAGCGGTTCCCGATTCGAGTCCAAGTAGCCAACAAAATCTTTTAGGCCGGCATCAGAAAAGAACGTTTCTTGAAAGAATCCTTGGTCATTTCCTTCATCGTCTGTAACGGTTTCTCGCCGGTCCGTGAGCGAAATGGTGAGTCCTTGATTCAAGAAAGCCAATTCGCGCATGCGATCAGCTAAGGTATCGTAATTGTAATCGAGGGTTTCAAAAATTTCCTCATCAGGTTGGAATTCTACCGTCGTTCCATTGCGATTGGATTTGCCTATTTCACGGACCGCATAGGATTCTTTCCCTCTGCTGTATTCTTGCTCGTGGATCTTGCCATTGCGGTGCACTTCTGCTCGCAAATGACTGGAAAGAGCGTTTACACAAGAGACACCGACTCCGTGCAATCCACCCGAAACTTTGTAGCTGTCTTTATCGAATTTACCGCCGGCACCGATTTTTGTCATGACGACCTGCAATGCGGATACGCCTTCCTTCTCGTGGATGTCAACGGGTATACCTCGTCCATTATCCTCAACGCGAATCCCGTTTGATTCGGTGATGATAACTTGAATGGTGTCGCAATGCCCAGCCAAAGCCTCGTCAATGGAGTTGTCAACGACCTCATAAACGAGGTGGTGCAAGCCGCGAACACCAACGTCTCCAATGTACATGGACGGGCGCATACGTACGTGCTCCATACCCTCTAGGGCCTGGATGTTACTCGCGTCGTATTGATTGGATTTTTGGGGTTGGTTCGCTGCCTCGTTCAAGTGTTCTTCCGCCATGGTATCAGTCTTTCGATTAGGTCAAGGCTGGTTGCCTCGTTCTTGACCTTAAAAATACCATGAAACACTTGAAAATACTGAGGTTTTCGCCCAGAAATAAGGGGCAGTTTTCCACAGGAATTAGCAGGTTCCTCACAGATGGCTATGTGGAATCAAAAGGCGTAGTTGAACCCCAGTTGGAAGCGGATGCCTTGGCTGTTATAACCAACGAACAAAGGATTGGATCGGTTAAGCAAGTTATCGCCGGAAATCCAAGCATTCAGTCGCGCATTGTAGATGTAGCGAATGTCCAATCCCCAGTTCAAATAATCCTCCATATCGTAAGCGAATCCGAGCATTTGTTGAGAAGAACTCTCCAAAATGGCGGCATCGGTAGTCGTCAATTCTGCTGCTTGTATTCCCCGTCGGCCCGAGAATAAATCGATTTGGGTCGAGATACTCAGTTTTTCTTTGATGGTGTGGCTTGCTTGAAAGCTCATCTCGAGTAGCGGTAAATTCCAAGCAGCCATCTCACTCGAAGTCGAATCGTTGAATGCGTACGTATGTTGAGCAACATGTCCAGAGAATTCGGTCACAGGGCTTAGTTTCCACGTGGCATTTGCAGCCAAGGTGGTCATGGTCATGTCTTGGTAAAGCGGCCGAAAACCAGCTCCAGATCCGTAAGGGTCGTTCGGAATCCAGAACAAGTGTTGGTCGTGGTTGACGAATTGCGCACTCAATTCAAAGGCGATGGCGGACGTGATGGATCCTCGCATGCCTCCTTTTGCCCGAATTCTTTCGTAGGTATTGTTCCAAACGAGGTTGGTGTCGGGAGCAGGGATGAAGGGGTTCTCTTCAATTGCGGTTTCGTATCGGTTCTGAATTACCCCGCCATTTAGTTCGATATAGGGCACAAATAAATTCTGCAGCAGCCCTGCCGAAGCCTTGAATTCAGGAATGAAGAGGAAAGGACGGTTTCCTTGGGCATCTACCCACATCCCGAAACCAAATTCCGTAGAGATGGCGTCAAACGATTTCGATGCTTTCGGGTGGAGGTCAAAAATCGCCTGCTTTTGAGGGGCCAAAATCAATCCCTCTTCTTGTCGATTGAGGCGGTCGATGTTGTTGTGAATTGCAACTTCCACCGGGGTGCCATCCAAATCACCTCGCAGTCGGAGTCGTGTGTCGATGTTATGCTCAGTAGCGTTTCGATCTGTCCAAAACAGCCCATATTCAGTTACCGCTGATACAATCCAGTTCCGACCCGGCTTATCGTTCGTGCGGAATTCGGCTCGGTTTCTCCAGCTGTGATAAATCGTTGAATCTCCGAGGGGGAAGAGCGAGGAATCCGATGGCTCAAATCCTGCCACTCTTCCGTAATAACTGATTCGGTCCCGTTCATAAGCCGAAGAAAACTCAGCATCAGCATATTGAAAAAATCGCTTGTACCATCCCTCAACACCCGTGTGGCTGAATTGGTCCGTTGTTTCGACCAACACGTCCGTCCGGCTGGGGAAACCTCCCCGAGTGGATTCTTGGTGGAATTCCGTACCCCAGCTTTTGTTTCGCGATCGTAAATCGGAATAATTGAGGCGGACAATGGGACTGAGGTAATTGCCCATTCCTACCTCTGCGTACCCTCGATAGAGACGAGGTAAGGCTTCTTCGAGCTTCAATCGCTTTGCCTTTTGCAATTCCCATGTCGGTTGCACGTTCAAGCGGTTCGGCAGCACTGGATAATTGAACGATGGCTTCGTTGTTTCGATGCGTGCAGGTTGTGGCCAGTGCATTTCTTTATGCGCATCGCGTAACAGGACTTCACGGTCGCCGACGAAGGTGACATTTAAACCCAACGTGTCTCCCGTCATTCGAGCCGGATTGGCTGAAAGCATGAGGCAGAAGTGGCAAACAGCCGAAAGGGTGATGATTCGGTTCATGATCATTCTGTGATGGGAGGTTCAACAGTGGAGGAGTCGGTCGGTGCAGGATTCAAGGCTTCCAATTCTAGCCGGTCGATGGTGGCCAACTTGGCAGTTGCCTTCGAACGAATATCTTCCACTTGCACAAACTCAAGGATGCTTTCAGCTGTCGCACGTGCTTGGAACCAATCTTCCATGGCGATATAGGTATCGACCAACAAAAGGAATGCTTCGTGTTTCCATCGGTCGTAATTGGCGTATGCTTCGATGAATTCAAAGATGGCTTGCTCGGTGCGTTCAAAGTTTCCGTTATTGAATTCCATCTGACACAAAAGGAATTGGCATTCAGCGCCGCGTGTCCCGCCGTGTTGGGCAACGGATTGCAAATCGGGCAGCGCCTCCACGAATGCTTGGGCTTCAAAATGGATTTTACCGCGCCAATACCTCGCAGTCCGACGGATGTCGTCCGGTGTGTTTGGGTCGTCTATGACCGAGTTGGCGTATTGCAATGCCTCGGTTGTTTCATCAAGCAAGTAATGACATCGCATCAGTCCGATTCGCGCTTCCAAAGCATTTTCTTGCAGCACGCTGGTGCTTTCCAATGTTTGATAGTGCATTTTGGCACCGACCAAATCCTGCGCATTCCACGCGATGGTTGCAGCCCCTAGTGCAGAAGGTTCCGTGAAGTCATTGACAGGGGACGCGAGCACCGTTTCGAAGGCTTGCCGCGCCAAATCCGTTTTTCCTAAATCGTACGCGCAATTCCCTTGGAAAAAGTGCGCCTCAGTCCAAAAACGGCCTTGGTGGTAATCGGCGATATACTCCCCAAGTCGGAGCAGCGCTTTCTCGCAATCGCGTTCAATCGCAGCATCGCGTGCCGCATTGAACAAGCGTTCTTCAATTTCATCGGTATTCAGTCCGACACCGGCTGGTAAATCACCGAGGAGCCCTCGGTCAATCAACACCGGCTCGACTACATTGTAGGCATCACTGGCAATGGGGTCGTTGCCGAATTGTGTGCGGATTAAATCCCAAAGCCGCAATACTTCCTCTGAGTCATTTTGTTTCATAGCTATCAAGCACAAATCCACCAATGCATTTTTGCTTTTGACGGCCTCTGGATACCCATCTCGCAATTGTTGCAAATGCAAGCGTGCGGCTTCGATTTCGTCAATGCCAATTTCTGCGCGACCCAATGCGTAGAGCGCCTCTGGAAAATAGGTTGTGGTCGTTTCGGTTTTGATTAACGCAAGAAGTTCTGCGATTTGGTCTTGAGGTTGGTTAAGCGTTTCGAAACAGGTCGCACGTTGGAATCGTGCATAGGCTTCATCTTGTTTGCTTTCGGAGATGACGGTGCCGTAGTAGCGCGATGCAGCCTCAAATTCCTTGTTGGCGAAGAAGCAATCGGCAACGCGCAATTTTGCGTCGAGCTGTTTGGCCACCGTAATTTTTTCTGTGGCTTTGAGGTAGCTGCGGAATGCGCTCAAGGCATCGAGGTATTTTCCTCGCTTGAACAATGCATATCCTCTGGCGTACATGCCGTCAGCGTAAAATGCACTTTTGAACGAGCCAGGTGCCGATTCAAATGCGGCATAATGTGCGGTCGCACCAGTGAAGTCACCTTGATTGTAACGCGCCTCTCCTTGCCAAAAATGTGATTCTGCCGCTAAAACGGGATCGTATGGATAGGTTCGGGCATCCTCGAAGTAAACGAGGCAATCCGCATAATCGGCCGAACGGAACAATTCAACCCCTCGATTGAAAGTCACGAGTTGGTAGGCCCGCTTGACTTCAGGGGTTTTGTTTTGAATTTGGTTCAAAGCTTCCAGTGCTCGGTCGTAGTTTTTCGAGGACATGTAGACTTCGATCAGGAAGCCGTACGCTTCATCCCGCCGCCGCGAATCTGGGTAATCA
>Ga0181573_10001277_pt1 | contig 25096 bp, 16 predicted proteins | sample 101ome_25_FD_148643 | JGI IMG/M metagenome (GOLD analysis project Ga0181573, IMG submission 148643) | Coastal salt marsh microbial communities from the Groves Creek Marsh, Skidaway Island, Georgia - 101409BT metaG (spades assembly) | ecosystem: Environmental > Aquatic > Marine > Intertidal zone...
GGAGGAGGAGGAGGAGGAGGAGGAGGAGGAGGAGAGGCTTCGGGTCGCGTGCGGCGACGCGGTGGTGGCGGCGAAGGAACGCGCGAGACGCGCGGCGCGTCGGAAGGAGCGCGCGCTGGACGACTTTTACCACCTGCTCAGGTCCCGGCGTAAAGACGTGCCCATCACGCCGACGACCGCGTGGGCGGACATCGAGCGATCGCTCGCCGGCGAGCGCGCGTGGATCAAGTGCGTGGGTGGATCGAGCGGCGGCGGCGGCGGCGGCGGCGGCGTCGAGGGTGACGGACCCGATCACCCGTCGGGGACCCGAGGACGGACGTCGAAACCCAAGGAGACGTACCGGGCAGACGCCGAGGCGGTCTTCGAGGCGTACGTGCAAAAGCTCAAAAGACGCGAGGCGGAGGCGAGGGAGGCGATGGAGGACGGCGAGGCCATGGACGAGGGGGTGTACGACGCGCAGGACGACGAGGACGTCGCGGTGGATTTGAGGCGACGGCGGGAGAGGGATGACCTGAGCGATGAGTTGGACGGCCGGGGCGAGAAACGCGATCGAAGGCGGTGACTGTGACGTTCATCACGAACGACTCTCCTCTCTGCAAGAGTTTACTTTTTTAAGTGTACATCGTCTCACCCGCATGCCGCTCACGTCTCCATGGCGTCCCCCGCCGCGTCACCTTTTCCGCCGCTCCCGGTGACCGGGTTCTCGGGGTTCTCGACCGGGTCCGCGGGGTAGTACTGAAAGTGCAGCTCGCCCACGTCGGTGCCGCTCACCTTGGTCCACCCGTTCTCGTTCACGTGGTAGACGGAGATGGTGCCGCCGGAGAAGGCGTCGCGAAAGGTGGCGTGATAGATTGCTCGGCGGCCGAGCTCGCACGCCTCCTCCACGCCGAGATCCCACCTGTACCCCTGATCGAGGACGCCGTACGCGAACAGCGACCCGGATCCCACCGAGAACCGCTGGCCCTTGAGCCTCGTGCCGTCCGAGTCCACGTAGTACAACCCCGGTCCCTTGAGATCCCACCCGGCAACCATGGTGCCCATGGAGAGGCCTTGCCCGCGGTAGCCGTAGAGGGTGTTGGCGAGGAGCTTGGACGCGCCCGCGACGGAGATGCGCTTGCCGTTCTCCAGCTCGTGAAGCCTGCACTGGATGCCGAGGTTGCGCTGCCAGAACTGGCAGTCCGCCGCGCCACCCGCCATGGTGCCGAGCAGGTACGGGTTGATCTCGATCACCTTCTTGACCGTCTGCGACGAGATGTACGGCCCCTGGGACGCGCGAGAGTCGACCGCGATGACGACGCCGTGCTCGAAGATGAAACCGAGCGTGGTGGTGCCGTGATTGGGCTTGACGTAATCGACAACCTCGCGCTGGAACTCGTCGTACTGCGGATGGTGAGGGGTAGTTTGGTCAGGAGGGAGGAGCGCGGGTCAGATCTCGCGCGCGTTCAAACGGTGGGGGGCAACCCTAGAAGGAAAATTTGACGTTGCGCGTGGGGCGCCGGGGGTTTATCCGGGCGGGCGGACGCACGTTCTCGACCATGGGCAGCTTGAAGTTCTGCGCGTGAACGTCGCCGTGGATCTCGCGCGCGCTGCGTGGGTCGGATCGGGGATGGCGCGGTCAGGCGAGGCTCGAGGGCGATCGACGGAGCGGAGGACCGGCACGTTTGGGTCAGATCTGGGGGGGTCGGGAGCGACGATGGCCGCGGGTCGCGCGGGCGAATGCGCACCAGTCGGCCTCTATCCTGTCCGTCGCGCGCTGCGGCGCGTCCAGCACGGAATAATCGAGCTTGAGGGCCGCCATCGTGCCCGCCGCCTCTCTTTTCGCGCGCGTTCGGGCTGTGCGGTCGGGACTCTACGCGCGCCCAGTCACAAAAGTCCAACCCAAATCATCGACACGGTTCCTCGAACAACCGCGTGTGGCGTGATGACCGTGACAGCTGTGTCGGCACTTTCACGCGCGCCGACGATGGGCTGGCTGTCCAACGCCCGGCGCCACGAGCAGCTCCTCTCGCCCGCGGCGCCCGCCGCCAAGACCGCGAGCCGCGTCTCCGCCGCGGGTCTTCGCGCGTACGACGGCGACGGAGATCACCTCGATCGGCGCGCCGCCCGCCCCACCGAGCGCGCCGCGCGCGATGCGAAGCCGCGGGGGGTGCTCGCCGACAGTCCGTTCGACGTGCCCGGTCCGATGCTCAGCCCCGGTCCGTTGCGCAAGCCGCGGACGAAGGCGCGGATGACGACGACGACGACGAAGACGTCGCGGTCGCTCGAGGATGAGAACGCGTCGCTGCGGGATGAGCTGGCGAGGGCGCGGGAGGATCTCATGGCTGAGCGAGCGAGGGCGGACGCGCTCGCGTCGCGGCTCGAGGCGTTGGAGATGATGGCGACCACGGCTGTCGTTGTTCCCCCCGCGATGGCCCGCGATGGCGGGTTGGCGCGCGGCACCTCGTCGGCGCCGGTCGAGGAGCGCGCCGAGCGCCGATGGAATCCGTTTGGCACGCCTCCGACGAAGGGCGCGGACGCGATGGGCGACGGCGGGGAGGATCTTCGCGCGGCGCGGAGGCTCTTCGCGAACGGCGCGGGGGTACCGGACACAAGCAACGCCACGCCGGACAGGAGCAGGCACTCGTTCGACCCGTTCGTGCGACCGGCGGGCTCGGACAGGGTGGTCAGGGTGCCGTCGCCCACGGGGGGCAGGATGATCCAGATACGGGCGCGATGAGGTCGGCGAGGACGCGCCGGTAGGGACGCGCCAGCCGCGGCCGAGATGCCGGGCGCGGCGAGGGGCGGGTTCGTGAGAGACTCGTGATAGCACAACGGAAGAGAGATTTGACATCGACGGAGGAGAGAGAGCATTTCTCGGAGCGCCCCGCCTTTGACGCGGCGGCGCGCGGGAGGGATGTCGACGGCGACTCTGGCGACGCTCGCCATCCCCCGAAGCCTCCGCGCGTGTCTCGCCGCGAAACATCGCTCCGCCGCGGGCCGGCGCCTCCGCCCGGCTCTGGTCGCCTCCGCGGAGATGCCATCCAGCGGCGGCGGCGGCGGCGCGCGGCAGCCGCTGGACGCCGTTCGAGCCATCGAGACCGCGTCCGACGGCCAGCGATCGGACCTCGCCGTCGTCCTCGTCACGCCGCAGATCCCGGGCAACACCGGCACGATCGCGCGAACGTGCGCCGCGGCCAGGGTACCGCTTCACCTCGTCGGCCCGCTGGGTTTCGACCTCACCGACGCCCAGCTCAAGCGCGCGGGGCTGGACTACTGGAACAGCGTCTGCGTCAGGGTGCAAGACGACTGGGACGCGTTTCACGCGTACTGGCGCGACGTCCTCGGTTCACCGGGGCGGCTCGTCGCGTTCAGCAAGTTCGGCGCCAGGCCGCACGCGGAGGAGGGTGCGTACAAGAGCGGCGATTGGCTCTTGTTCGGTACGTTTATTTTTAACCTTTGTATTTATTTTTCACCTACGTATGGGCAATTAGTTTGACGCCGTGTTTTGTTGTTAACACGTAACAGGCGCCGAGACGACGGGGCTGCCGGGCGAAGCCCACGACGCGTGCGCCGCGTCGGGCGGGATTCGACGGATACCCATCGACGAGACGCACGTCAGGTCGCTGAACCTGGCGGTGAGCGCGGGAGTGGGCGTGTACGAGGCGCTGCGGCAGATCGACGGGCCGCCGGCGCACGATGAAACCACCGATGGTAACGCGGGGCGAAGGGCGGACGCGCCGGGGACGTGGTGACGAATCGCGTCGTCGATCGATGAACGTTATGACGAGTGTTAGCGCAAACGACATCGTCCATCGCTCGTGTATGATAGACTATGGTACAACGACGAGGGCACAACGACACGGCACCTCACGCTTCCGCGGCGCCTCCATCCGCGGTGAGCAACGGTTCGCGAACCGCGCCGGGCACCCCCACGGCGACGCACCGCCACGATTTGGGCACCCCCGCGACGTCGAACCAGCTCCACCCCGGCTCGCCCGCGTGCCAGTCGGCGACGCACGTCTCCGGCGCGCGCGTCACCGCCGTGTGCCCCCAGGCGGTGACGTGCTTCTCGTCCGCGACGTGCCACACGTGCAGCGCGGGGATGGCGTACACGCGGTACGCGGTCATCAGGAGCGTTCGGTGGATGCTGCCGAATGGGACGGATAGGAAATTCGCGCCCAGCGTCTTGTGGTACCTCTTAGCAGATTCCTCGTCCTCGTCGCCCGGAACGAGGACGGTGACGTAATCGGCGGCGTTTCGTTCGGTGAAGGCGTCCAGGGTCGGGGAGAACCGGACGCACGCCGGGCAACGCGACGCGCTGAAGTACACGCCCACGACCTTGTTCTCGAACGCCTCCTTCGCCACCACCGGATCGCCCTCGTGATCGACGAGCTCCAGCGTGGCGAAGAGTTCCTCGATGGACCCCGGTATCGCGCCGGTGAACCCCGGCAGGGTGCTGCCCGGCGGGCCGATCGCGCCGAAGACCGGAGACCCGGCGCCCCCCCCGTGTCCGTGTCCGTGTCCGTGGCCGTGTCCGCCCCCCGGCCGGCCGATCGTCGCGTCGTCGTCGTGACGCGCGCAGCACGCCGATGGCGTTCGTACCTTGCCCGCGCCTCCGCACTGCGGGCACGGGTCGAAGCCGTCGGCGGCGGGGATGGACCCATGACCCACGCACTTGGTGCACGCCGCGGACGACCAGCCGGCGTCGCAAGACATGGCGTCCGCCTCCGTGTTCGACCCCGCGGCTCGCGGGATCTAGAATGTGATGACGCCCGGGCCACAGCTGGCGGGGGCGAGTGTGGACGGAAATACCGGCATCGGACGCCCCGAGTTTAAAAACCACGAGCGACAGAAGCTCGCGCGCGGACGACGAGGTATCGACGAAAGCGCGCCGGGGGACCGCCCCGGGGATCGCTCGCGCATCCGGGAGCCGCGTGCCTTCCGGGACGTCGTCGCGATGCCCGGGAGCGTCGTCACCGTCCAGCTCGGGCAGTGCGGCAACCAGGTTGGCGCCGAGCTCTTCGACACCCTGAGCGCCGAGATTGACGCGCATCCTCCGCGCGACCGCGCGGGCATCCGCCGAGCTTTTTTCCGCGAGCCGCACCGGGACGAGCACGATGACGACGTCAGCGGCGCGTCCACGTCCTACATGGCGCCGGTCGCCAGGGCGGTGCTGATCGACATGGAGCCCAAGGTTGTTCAGGCGTCGCTGCGACGCGCGAAAAAGACGGGTCGTTGGCGGTACGACGGCGACCGAACCCTCGCGTTCCAGTCGGGTTCGGGCAACAACTGGGCGCGCGGATACCACACGTACGGCGACGCCGTCCGCCACGACGTCCTCGACCTCGTCGCCAAGGAAGCCGAGGCGTGCGATCACATGGGCGGCTTCGTGCTCATGCAGTCCATGGCCGGGGGCACCGGCGCCGGGCTGGGCGCGTACGTGGCGGATGCCTTACGCGACGAGTACCCCACGTCGACGTTGATGAACCACTGCGTGTGGCCGTACGAGAGCGGCGAGGTGATCGTGCAGGCGTACAACACGCTGTTGACGCTGTCGTCGCTGCTCGACAGCAGCGACGGGATCGCGATCGTTCAAAACGAGGAGTTGCATCAGGTGAGTTTATTTTTTATTTTCGTATGGGCAATTAGTATGACATCGTGTTTTGTTCACAGACGTGCGTGAAATTGCTCGGCGTGGAGAGGCCCACGTTTGGGGACATGAACGCCGTCGCGGCGTCGCAGCTGGCGGGTGTGCTGCTCCCGGCGGCGCGCAGGGACCCCGCGGGGGGCGTCCCGGGCGGCGGAGGGTCCGGTCGGAGGATCGCGAACCTGCACGACTTGTCGATGGACCTGTGCTGCCACGCGAAAACTCGGCTGCTGTCGCTGCGGCAGACGCCGACGATGCCGCGCGAGAGCGTGGAGTTTACCACGTTCCAGTGGCCGTCGCTGCTGAAGCGCGCGCGGCAGATGATGCTGACGGGGACGACGCTGGAGGAGGGTCTGGACTGGGGTTTGGAACCCGGGTCGAACGCGACGCGAGCGGGGGGTCGGGTGGCGACTAAATCCATCGCGTCGATGTTGTTTCTTCGCGGGCGAGACGCCGACGCGGCGGACGCGACGCCGATGGCGGATCCGAGGCTCTACCCGACCTGGTCCCCGTCCCCGCTCACGGTGGGATGGTCGCCGGTGCGATTTCACGGGTACGAGATGTGCGCCACGAGCCTGACCAACTGCCAGACGGCGTGCCCGCCCGTCGGAAGGATGCTCGCGAGGGCGTATCAGATGAGAGACGCGGGGGCGTACCTGCACCAGTACGCGGAGCACGGCGTCGGGGTGGACGGGTTCGAGGAGGCGTTCGGGCGATGCGAGGACGTCTTGGCCGCGTACAGGACCTTGTGACCTCTTTGATACCGAGCTTTGATGCGTCGTGCTTTTTGTTACCGGGCTTTGATGTCTCGCGCTTTGATGTCAGTCTCGTCCGCCGTCTCACCCCGATCGCGCCTCCGCCTCCGCCGCCTCCCGCGCCTCCCTCCGCGCCGCCTCCGCCGCGCGATTCGCCGCATCCCTGCGCCTCACGGCCCTCTCGAACAGCGCGGCACCCTCGGCACCCTCGGCACCCTCGGCACCCGTCGGAAGCATCGCGAGCGCGCCGTCGACGTCGACCCTGACGTTGGGGTTGGACGCCACCCTCGCCGCCTGCGCCCACCGCGGCGGATGCGAGCGCCTCACGTACGCGTTCAACAGCGCGGCGGTCACGTCCGCGTCGCCGTCGCCGCGCCACGTGCCCGTGCGCGATTGGCCCGTGCGCGGATCGGTTCCGCCTATCCGATTGGCCCGGCCCCGATTGGCCCGGCCGGATTGGCACCGCTCGACGTACTTCTCCGCCGCGGCTTCCGCGCCGGCGACGCCTCCCTCGTGCGTTATAACGTCCAGTATGAGGCGAATCGCCGCGGCGTGGTCGCCGAGCCGCCGGCGGAGCAGCACCAGGTGGGACTCGAACCCGCGTATATCGTCCCTCGGATCCGAAGCGTTCGGATCCGTCCGTACGGGACTGATGGGACTAAACCCGCGTAAATCGCCCCTCGCGTCGGACTCGGTGAGTCCCGCCGGGTCGATCGCCCTCGCCACGACCGCGGCGTCGCACCGCCAGTCCGAAGTCGCGCTCAAAAAGTTGTGAAGCTCCGTGGCGTGGTCCCGGTGCGCGCACGCGACCGGGTCCCTGGCGGCGTTAAGGAGCGCCAGCGCGTACTTGGTGTGCAAATCTTTGGCGTCAAAATCCAATCCGCCCCGACATACATTGCGTCCACCCGCGCCAAACGACGCCATCATCGCGCGTAGGTACTCCGCGGGTTCCCCAACGCCGCACGCGGGGGAATCCTCCAGGACGCGAAGCGCCGCGCGCAGGGGCACGCATACAGCGACCCGCGGGTCGGTGAGCAGCTCCATCGCGCGTCGGGGATCGACGTCGGCGATCCATCTGACGTGTCGCTCCGCGATTCGCCGGATTTCGTCATCCGTTCGACGATTCGCCATTCGAACGAGCGCCGCCGTCGCGAAGTCGCACCCGACCCTTCTCGCGCCGTCCCTTCGCACGGCACCACCGATGTAGTCGGCACCCGGGTCGGCACCCGGGTCGGCACCCCCGCCGTCGCTCGTCCCGCCGTGATGATCGATACGAATAAACCCCCCCCCCTCCCTCTTCTCCCCCAGCGCGAGCGCTCGCCACGTCTCCACCGCGTCCTCCTCGTCGCGTTCCCCTCGCGGTCGCCTCCCGCACGTGTCGAGCAAGATGGCCAGCGCGTGCCACCTGGAGTTGCGCCTGCACGCGTCCTTGACGACGTCCGCGTCGTACGGGGGGGATTTGGCGTTTTTTAAAACGCCCGATCGATCCGAACCCGCCGCGAAGGCGTCCGCGAAGGACGCCAGCGTTCGCTCGAGCGCGTCGCATTCGCCGCACTCGGCCCAAAGCGCGAGGCACACGGTGTTCAGCTCGAAGCCGTCTCCGCGGTTCGTTCGGTGCGCGGAGAGGTACGCCGACAGCGCGCGTTTCGCCTTGAGGAGCGTCGCGGCGAAGGTCAAACCCGAATTCGCGGCGAGGGGGGAACCGACATTCGGCTCCTTCTTCGGATTTATCATGTCCCAACGCGGATTAGTGTCCGGATGCATCGCGATCGGATGCACGTTTGGATCGATGGGCGCGATGGGCGCGAGGAGCGTGGTGTCGCTGACGTCCCCCGCGATGGGCGCGACGCTCCGGCGAGCGGCTCGCGTCGTCCCCGCGTTTTTGGCCCTTATCGCGGACGCGACGACGCTGTCCAAATCCGCGGGCGGCGGCGCCAGGTTCCAAAACCTCCTCCTTCGAGTGGCACTAGTAGTGCTCGTAGTGCTCGTAGTGCTCGTAGTGCTCCGATCCACCCCGGAAGAAACCCCGGATGAAACCTCGGCCCTAAACCCGCGTTCCTCCTCCGGGCTCTCCCGCGGCAGAAGCCTGGGCAGAAACGTCCTCGCCACGTCCTCCACGGGTCTCACGACGTCGTCACCCGCGCGAGCCCAGTGGTGGCACGCCGCGTCGAAATCCGACTCGCGAGCCGCGCAAAAGCCAGCCTCGGCGTGCGCGACGATCCACGGCGGGAGCGATTCCGCAGCCGGAGATGACCCCAAGTCCGACTCGTCGCGGTAGTCGCGAGAAACATCCAAATCCTCGCACTGCAAATCCTCGCACTGCGCGTCCGCCAGCCGAGCCGCCGGCGCCCACCACCCGGGCGTCGACAGCATGCCCTTCACCTGCGCGAGCACGGACGCCTTGGCGTACACCTCGACCAGAGACCCGGAACACGCCACCAGCGTCCCGTTGACGCCCTCGCCCGCGACGTACCTATCGAACCCATCGATCGAACCCACGTATCTATCGTCGCCCCCTGGCTGTTCCCGCGGAGATGACGCCCCGACATCCACGCCCGAAGGGTTAGCGTCGAACAGCGAGAGGAACTGCACGGGTTCGAGAGGAACCGCGTCGCCGCCCGAGACGGCGCGGTCGAACACCGCCGCGGGCGCCGACCCGCGCACGGGTGCGGCGACGAGGTACGGCGCGGCAAACGCCAGGGAGTACGCCGCGGATACATACGACACCTCATCGTCGCGAACGTTATCGTCGGAGGAGGAAGAGCCTAATCGAAGAGCCCCGCCGGCGGGTTCTCCCGTATAGGGCGAAACCACCGCCGCGAATCGCGTCCCCGTCACGCACACGATCGCGGACTTTGTCCCGTCTCCTTCGGCGATGGCCAGCGTCGTCGGAAGCGGTCCCGCGAAGTTACTACTATGCGAAACGTCGCGCTGCTCGTACTTGTGCCGAGCGTTACTTTGTGAAACGCTCGTCATCGGCACGACGTCCCTCGCGGCGCCGGTTTGAACGTCCACGAGGTGGTACCACCGGCCGTTGCCGACCACGAGCTTCGCGGCGTCGGCGTGCCACGTCAGCGACAGCGCCGGGTGCGCCGCGCCGAGGCGGACGTCTTCCAGCCCGAACGGCACGGCGGTGGCGCGAGGTTTGAACCGGCGCGGGCGATTCGAACCGACACGATGAGTTCGGCGAAAGACGTCGGGTGCTTCGTCGTCCTGGTCCTGGCGGACGATCTCTCGGAACGTCACGGACCGGTGTCCGGGCTCGCCGGTTTTTTTGCCCGCTCGGGACACGGCGACGCAGCTCGGATGCGTGCCGGACGCGTCGAGCGCGAAGGCGACCGCGCCGGACGTTCCCGAGACGCGCCCGCTGCGGATCCTCACGTGATCCGCGTGAGAGGACGCGCGAGAGAGGTGGTGTATCGTCACGCCCCTCCTCGGCGTGAGCGCGACGAGCGCGTGCATCGACGGAAGGTACTCGAGCTGCATGACGCGCAGCGACAGCTCACGACTGTCGTCGTCGTCGTCGTCGTCGTCGGAGTCCTCGAAGGGCGCGTGGTTGACGATATCGTCGTCCACCACGTTCGCGACGGCGTCGACGCGCACGCTCGCGCCGAGCTCGCCGCCGGCGTTCGCCATCCCGCGGACCACTCGGCACGCCACGACCGCGCCCTCGTCGTCTCCGAGGTAGAATCGCGTTCCGCCCGGGGCGACGCACACGGCGGTGAAGCATCGGGTGCCGGGCTCGCGCGCCGGCGGAAGGAGCGCGGCGACGTCCGCGGACGTCACCGCGCGGAGCGCGTGTCGCCCCATCGCGGGGGGCGCCGCGTGCTCCGGAGCGCCGCGGTCAACTTCAAACGTTGTTAACGTCTCGATGGCGCCCACTTCCGTAAGAGTTACAGTTCACGAACGGAACTTCCATCGGACGGTTCGTCGCACTCCCCGAGCCGCGCGCGCGCCATGCTCCGCGGCGCGATCGCCATGGCCGCGCCGAACGTCCGCGCCAGCTTCCAGGCCGGCAGAGGTGCGAACCCTCCGCTCGTCGTCCTCGTCCACGGTCTCGAATCCTTCTCCGGGACCTGGGACGCGGTCCGCGCCAGGTGCGCGTCACCCGACGGGCCTCATCGAGACGCGGCGCCCGCCATCCTCGCCTTGGACCTCCGCGGCCACGGGCTGACGCCGCTGGGGGACGAGGACGATTTCTCCCCGGCGACGCTCGCCGCGGACGTCGTCGCGTGCGCGCGCGCGCACATGACCCCCGGAGCCGGCCGGGACACGTTCACGATCGTCGGGCACTCGATGGGCTCGCGCGTCGCGCTGCGAGCGGCGGCGGATTTTCCCGAGAGCGTCGACCACGTCGTCGTCGAGGACATGGACTGCTCGATCCGCGCGGCGCCCAAGTTCGACCACGACGCGCTCAGGCGATGCGTCCTGACCGCGCCCACGCGCGAGCAGGTCATCGCGAACCTCGCCGCCGCCATGCCGGACGTCATGACCCGCGAACGATGCGAGGGCTACGCCGCGCGGGGACGAATCATCGACACCTCGGGTTCATCCGCCGACGCCGCGCCGGAGTGGACCTCGCTGGTCAATCCGCTGGGGTACGCGCTGGCGTACGAGCGCGTGCTCGCGGTCGACGACGCCGCGCTCGCCGTCAAGCAGATCGAGCGGTTCGCGGCGATGCGACGGCCCGCGCCCACCGTGCACCTGTGGCGAGCGCCCTACGAGGAGAAGACGACGTGCGCGAGAAAAGACGGGTTGGGCGGGGTGGAGTGGATACTCAAGAGGGACGGATCGAGCGAGTGGTTCGTGCGGGACTGCGTCTTCGAGGGCGCGGAGCACAGCGTGCACAACACCCGGACAGAGGCGTTCACGGACGCGATGGTGGCGCTGGTCGTGGACGGGGCGGACGCGCCCGCTCGGCTGTGAGTTTTGGTTAGTACGGGTTTACGAGTTTTGGTCGCTGTTTCATTCCGTGCGCTGCCATATTCGTATTCGTCGTCGTCGTCGCACCGTCCTCGTCTAGATCGCGTCTAGGTACGCGTCGATCGCTTCGAGTCGCGCCGAAACACGTCGAGCCGCGTCGTCCTCGAGACGTCGGGACGTCGGGAAGGAACCTCTCATCGGAACCTCTCATCGTCGGAACCTCTCAGACGCGTTTGGATCTTTTCGAGGCTTTCCCGCGCCGCCCTCGCCGCCGCCGCCGCCGCCTCCGCCTCCGCTCGCGCGCGTTCCGCCTCCGCCCTCGCGCGTTCCGTCGCGAGCGCGGCGGCCCTCGCCCGCGACGACGCGGCGACGGACTTGACCTTGGCCCACGCCGCGGCGAGTCGGCGCCGCTCTCGCTCACGGCGCTCCTCCTCGTGTTTTATCGTCTTCCTCGCGTATTCCGCCGCCACCCTTTCCTCCTCCTCCATCACCTCCTCCTCCTCGCGACGCGCCTTGGCCTCGAGGACGAAGATCGTCGGCACCACCTCGAGGGACCTCGGGAGCGGCGGCGGATACCTCGGGACGCGGCACCGCGCGGGTTCGCGGTCGTGAACCCTCGGCGGTGGGTTTGGGTTTTTATCGTTTTCATGAGTATCTCTCACCCGCGCGTCGTCTTCCCGGAGCGCTCGAGCCTCGCGCTCCATCTCCAGGAGCTCCGCGCGAGCGACCCGGCTGTCGCGGCGTCGGGTCCGGTGGAGGGCGCGCGGCGCGGCGGGCGTCGGCGAGGCCGGTCGCGTAGGTTCCACCGCGGTGCCACCTTCTTCTACCGCCTCCTCCTCCTCCACCTCCTCCCTCTGGCACGGCTCGTCCTTCGCGTTTCCTCCTTGGCGCCCGTCGCCTCGCGGCGCGATCCCGCGCGCGCTCGGGTCGCGGATGAGGTCGAAGGGGTCGCGCCGCGGGTGCGTCCCGGCGTGAGGCGCGGACATCGAGGGGGCGGGACGGCGGCGCGCGCCTTTTGAAAAGCGCGGCAAAACGAGACGTCTCTGGTCTTGACGGGCTCATGACCTGCTGCTGACGGGGCGAGAGCGACCGAGCTGAGTGAGAAAGTCGTTGTCCGTCGGCAGTGCCGCGACCAGCGCCGACCGCGCCGCCCCGCCGCGCGTCACGTCCGCGGCCGGATTCGAACCCGGGACGTCCCACGCCCCCACCGACTCGACCGCCGCCGCCGATACGCCGACGAACATGACGGAACTCGGGGGACTTCCCGGCGCGCCACCGCCACCTCCGCTCCCGGGCGTCAAGACGGCGCCCGCGATGGGCGTCGGGGACACGGTGCTGCTGGAGATGAACGGGGACAAGTGGGCGTTCATCAGGCTCAAGCGCGACGGGTGCGTCCCCACGGGTGCCGACCGCGAGCACCGCCCCGAGACGCACGCGACGTCCACCGTCCCTCACCCCCTAGGAGCGCGACTGAGGCTCATCGTCCATCGCGCTCATCGATCGACCCGCCGCCGCCGCCGCCTCATCTTCCTTCCATCCCCGCGCTGGCTGATCCCTCGCGCATCCATCCCCGTCCGTTCCCACTCGTTAATCAACGAACAGGACCGCGGTCATCGGTAAGCACAAGGACGTCAGCCTAAACCCCCTCATCGGCGCCCCGTTCGGGTCCACGTACGAGGTGGACCAGGACGGCATCCTCTACCCCGCGCAGCCCGATCCGCCCGAGTGGACCGCGGGTGACGACGCCATCAACGCCATCGACGACGACCGCAACAACGCCGACGTCAACGACATGCGCGACAACAGCGCGCAACGAATGGACCAGCACGACATCGCCAGGCTCAAGCGCGAGGGCGTCGGGGGCCGATCGCTCGTCGAAGCTCTCGCCGCGTCGAGCGCCACGTTCGCCAAAAAGACGGCGTACGCGCAGGAAAAGTACGTCAAGAAGAAGCTGCGGAAGCATCTGGTGCGGTGCCGAGCGAGGAGACCGACGCCGCGCGCCGTCTGCGAGGCGTACTTCCACAAGCAGCCCGCGGCGACGAACTACGTGCGGTACGACGCGCTGGGGATGCTGTTGGCGCTGGGCAACGTGGGCGCGGAGGCGCAGCCGCTCGTCGTCGAGACGTGCGGCGGATTGATCGTCGGCGCCGTCGCCGAGCGATTGGGCGGCCGCGGGCGAGTCGTGGCGGGGCACACCGGCGCGACGTCGCCGAGTTTGGACATCGCGAGGCTGATGAACCTGGGGGACGCGGAGCGGGAGAGCATCGCGACGGCGCCGGTGACGGAGCTCATCGCGGCGAGGGCGCGACATGGGGAAGAGGGCGGAGAAGGGGAAGAGGTCGCGAAGGAAGATTCAGGGAAAGCGGACGGGGTTGACGGTGCCGAGGGGGATAAAGCCGAGGTGGGTAAAGACGCCGAGGGGGATAAAGCCGAGGTGGGGGATAAGGTGCCGCGCGAACGGCCGGAGGGATGGCGCTCGCGGCGCATCGAGTCCGCGTCGCCCGATCTGATTCGCGATTTGGCTTCGCCGGCGCAGGGATTCACCTCGCTCATCTTCGCCGCCCCCGCGCTGGACCCGGCGACGGCGCTGGCGAAGCTCCTTCCGCTGCTGGCGCCGTCCGCGCCGTTCGCGGTGTGGTCGTACGCGGCCCAGCCTCTGGCGGAGGCTCTGGACGAGTTGCGCAGGTCGTCGAGCGCGGTGAACCTGACGCTGCAGGAACCGTGGCTTCGTCGGCACCAGGTGCTGCCGCGGCGGACGCACCCGACGATGACGACGACGGCGGGCAGCGGCGGGTACATCCTGAGCGGGAACGTCATCCCGGAGGGTGAGAGGAAGAGGCAACGCGGGGACGACGACGAGACCGCGTTGAAGAGGGCGAGGACGGGCGGCGCGGACTGAGTGTGAGCCAGCGGCAGGCGTTGTTATTTCCAAGTCAACCGAGAGGAAGATCTCAACACGTCTTGAACGCAGTGATCGTGGCGCCAGGCCTCGCGAGATGAGGGGCCTGGATCCCTCCGGCATTCACGCCGCGTACGTGGCGCTTGAGAGGGACGGGTTCGTGGTTCTTCGTCCGCGCAGGGATAGCGAGCGCGACTGCTACGATATCCCCGTGTACCCTCAGCGAGATCTCGGCGCCGTGAACGACGCGTCGAGAAAAGAATTTCCACGCTCATTACGCGGTGACGCTCACGCTCTACCTAGGTTTCAGGCCCTCGTGGACAAGTGGCGTTCGAGACATACCAGCATTCTTTTCGAAGATATTCCCGTGAAGCACGACGTCTTGTTGCACGACGTCGACTGGGGAGCAGTCGTGAGCGAGATTTGGGGACACTATCACGCCACCCTAATCGATGCCGCCTCCAAGGGTGTCTCGGCCGAGCAACTGACGAGGTACGACCCTGAGGAAAAGCTCGCCGCACAGTTCCCCGGCTTTCAGCCTCGTATCGGGGGCAGGATCGACATGGACATCCCTTTCGAAGTTGGTTATGGGGAAGATAGCGGCGTGGCTTGCGCTGCAGATCTGCTCAAGGAAACAGTAGAGATGTTTCTGGCGGGCAACTACCCCGAGAGCAGCAACACTGAGGGCAGCGACGCCGCGAGCAGCGTTATTTACGGGGTGAACACGGTGCGGCACATCACCGATGAAAACGGACGATTCGGCCTCGGCTGCGTCATATCAAGGCCCGGAGATGCGGTCCAGAACTGGCATCAGGATGGCGATTCACTCGGTGAGGACAAGGGAAAGACGTTCATCGCATTCATGACCACCTCCCGAGGCGCAATGGGACGAAGAGGAGATAACGATTTGGGCGGCGGCTTGCCGGGGCCGCTCCAGATAATCAAAGGCTCGCACAAAGTCAACGCAGAGCCCGGTCTGAAAGAGGGCGAACTCCCAGAGCGACTCAGGTCGAAAGAAGTAACTGAAAAAGCAGACTCACCAGAAAACAAGCACACCGGCGATAGCTACCTCTTCGAGGCGGACGAACCCGGCACGATCTGCGTCATGAATTACAGGTGCTGGCACCGAGGCCTCGCGAACACGTCCACGCGTATCATGCGGCCGTTGCTGTACATGCGCTTTGAAGTCAAATGGGGTCGCCCACGGAACGGGTTGCCGCGCATCTACCCTCGCGAGCCCAAGAGAAAGAGGGAGACGCCGATGGATGACGCGTCTAAGAAGCGAAGGGTCACCCCGACGCAAGTTTCGTAACCGTCGACCGCATTATATTACATATAGAGATAGTAGCACGGCCGAGTAGTCGTTCACGTGTTTGTGGCAAAACACACTAATAAAAGAATCGGGAGGGGCACGCCGCCGCCTCCGCTCTCCTGCGCAGCTGCTGTCAACTTTTCCTCGTTCATCGCGTCTAGCCTCTCGACGCGTCTCTCTCTTCACCCTTCCAAAATCACCGAAACACCGCCCTCGCCACTTCGCTCGCACCTAAAGTTTTCCACCTCGCCTACCGGTGACGGAAAACAATCTTACGCGGCGAAGAGCTCCTCCACGGTCATGTCCCTCTCGGCGGCGACCTGCTTGTAGGTGCGCATCTCCGCGAGACCCTTGACGACCGCGCGGGCGTTGTTGAGCGGGTTGGACGACCCGAGCTGCTTCGCGAAGCAGTTCTTGTACCCCGCGAGCTCGAGGACGGTGCGGCACGAGCCACCCGCGATGACGCCCGTGCCCGGGCCCGCGGGGCGAAGCATGACGACGGCTCCGCCGGACCCCTTCACGGTGACCCTGTGCGGGAAGGACGCGCCCTTCGCGATGGGGACGGCCACCATCTGCTTGCGGGCGTCGGCGGCGGCTTTGGTGACCGCCACCTGGACCTCGCGAGCCTTGGCGCAGCCCACGCCGACCTTGCCGGCGCCGTCACCGACGACGACGGTGGCGCGAAAGGACATGTTGGAGCCGCCCTTGGTGACCTTGGTCACGCGCTGCACCTGGACGACGTTCTCGGTGAGGCCGTCGCCCTCGGGCTTGCCGCGACCGCGACCGCGACCGCGACCGCGACCGCGAGCTGTTGAACGGACGGATTCGGGGGGCGGGGAGGGTCAGCGAGTGGTCGGGTACGCGGGGGGGGGCTTTTTCTTTCAGCTTTTTCCTGACCGCGCCAGCTGTGGTGCCCTCTCCTTATCCACACCGGGTCGACCAATGCCCTAAACCACGAAAAAGCGAACGCCGGGCACGGGCGCGCGGGGCGGTCTTCGCGCGGTGCGATGCGGCCGAGACGCGACCGAACGATGCGCGGACGTCGTGGACGTGCAATCGCGCGCGTCATCGGCGGGTCTCGGCGGTCGCATCGCGCGTCGCGAGGTCGTGACGTCACCGCGGTCGCCGAGAAAAAAGGGCGACACGTCCCACACGCTGGCGCCGTGTGGCGAGAGGGGAGAAAATCTGCGTCTCGCCGAAGCGTTGGTCGGGGGTACTCACCGCGCGGGCGGGGGGCGTCACCCTCGTCCATGGTGGCCTGCGTCGCTGCGTTAGCCTCGGAGGCATTATCAGCCTCGGCCTCGGCGCGAACCTGGAGGCGCTGAGCCTTCGCGCGCTGCGCGAAGGCGCTCTTTCCGAGCGCACGGACGCCGCCGAAATGCGCCTTGGCAGCGATGGGCTTGGAGGTGGCCACGTTCCCGGCGGAAGAGCCGCGGAGGGTGAGCCCGGCGAAGGCCTGGGTGATGGCGAAGGCCGCCATTGTCTCTCTGACTCTCTAGGTTGTCGCGTGGACCGTTAAACGGCGGGACGACCTGCGCTACGCACGGAGCGACGCGCCTATAGTGTGCGCCCGGGGCGTGCCGGAGATTCGCTTTATCCAGGGTTTTGCGATAAAATCGTACGGCACTGGGTAATCAGTCAGGAGCAACTCTCTGGTTACAAAACGGGCCCACGAAATTGGCAACTTTCCTTGCGAGGACAGCCGATACCAGCCAGCCACCGCATCGATGTGTGAGATCTCACATTTCTTCGCCCTGTGCCCGTCGCGCGTCTCACTTTCCTCCATTCCCATCCTCCGCTACCCTCGCATCCTTCGCGGCTCTCAGCGCCGTCGACGACACGTCCATCCTCCACTCCCCGAGATCCTCGAACATGCCGACAAACTCCGTCGGGACGTCGACGTCCCTCAGCGTCAGGAACGACCCGGCCCCGTCCCCCGCGGCGCCCTGCTCCACCCGCCCCGCGACGATGAACGTGCAACCCGCCGCTCGCATCGCCTCGAGCGCCGCGCGCATCTCCCCGTCGCCGCCGTAGTACTTCGGGTTCAACAGCCGCACGGCGGTGTCGTGCCCCAGGACGAAGGTGGCGCCGGGCATGAGCGCCGCCTTCTGGCTGTACAGCGGCGCGCGCGTCAGCCACAGCCGAGCTCCATGGGAGGATGCCTCGGCCTCATCAATAAACGCGCCGGAATCGTCGTCGTCGTCGCCCGCCCGCTCCCCGCAAATAAACTGCGCGACGCGCCGCCTCACCTCCGCCGTGCGCAGCGTCCCCTTGTCCGCGTTCGTCACCGCGAGCTCGTACACCGGGACGGAGCCCGGCGGGCGCATCGCCAGCGCGCGGCGCAGCATCGAACGGTGGCCGTCGTGCAGCGGGTTGAACGATCCGGGGAGGACGACACAGCTGTCCGGCTGGGGCGCGACGCCGACGGCGGTGCAGACGCCTGAGGACGCGTCGAACTCCACGACGTCGCCGTCGCCGCGGATGAGGTACTCGAGCGGGTCCCCGAGGGGCGTGCGCGTGCGTTCGAAGACATCCCCGGGCGGGACCACTCGCCCCGCCATGATTGATGATGCGTTGATGCGTTGATGATGCGTCTCGGTACCATGAGCGTCGAAGTCGCCGTCGGCCTCCGCCTCCGCGGCCGCGTCCGCCAGGGCCTGCACCACCAGGGCGGACGCGAGCCCGTCCTCCTCCCACCGATCGCGCCTGCCCTTCTCCATCGTCAGGACGTACTCGGCGAACCCGCGCGCGCCGAAGGTGGCGACGTGGCATCGGTGCTCGCCGCGCTTGGGCGGGTGCGACGCCAGCGCGCAGGTGCACCCCAGCCCCACCAGGTGGCGGTCGCCGCCGCACAGCCGGGCGCCGCGGCGGTACGCGGCGACCGCCATGTCCCTGGCGGTCGACGCGCTGACGAACTGCGCGGGCGGGCCGGCGCCCAGCGCGTCCGCCATGGACTCGCGCGCGTACGGGACTCTGGCGTCGATGAGCGTGCGCGACGCGCCGGGGACCGCCGCGATCCAGCCCACGCTCTGCGCGCCGCCGCCGGTGACGTGGAGGACCGCGCGCAGGGGGCTGGCGTGGACGGCCTCGACCGCGGCCCTCAGCGCCGGCTCCATGACGGGCGTCGACTCCGCCGGCGGCTTCCGTGATGTGCCGCCCGCCCTCCGCATTTTCTTCCCCACTTTTACCAGTCGAGCCCGGGCGCTGCCTCTCGGGTGAGTCACTGCAGTGTCCAGCCCTAGATCGCGCGCAGCACACAAGACCCGCGCAGCCGCTCGAGCGTCCGCGCATTTGACCGAGGCTCACCCGCTCGAGCGCCGGCGACAACACACGCGTCCTCGACGCGAGCAGATGTCCGCTCAGTCCGCAAGTGCGTCCGCGGACTCGACCCGCCCGATCTGGCGCGCGCCCCGCCGTGGGGGCTACCTCCCTCGTCGCGAAAATTCCCTCGTCGTTCCCGCGCCAGATCCTCCGATCCGACCGGAGAAGGCGTCGCGCTGACCCCTCGTCGTCCCCGCGCCGAACACCCCACACTCAGGCAAGAAGCTCATCGTCATCGACCCCGAGAAGGTCGCCAACAACGCCAAGGTAAACGGCGTCGTCTTCCAGTTCCTCGCCATCGTCGCGGGCATCGTCTGCGGCTGCCTCGGGCTCACCGATCTCAAGGGCCTCGCCGCGTTCGTCGCGGCCAACTTGGCCATCGGAGGCGCGGTCGTCGCCAAGTGCGGGTTCAAGCCCTCGAAGTACTTCATCGGCATCGACAAGGTGATCGTCGACGGGGCGTCCCTCGGCTTCGGAACCTTCGTGCTCTTCTGGACCCTCTTCTACAACATCTGCCACCTCTTTTGAAGCGTCTCTTTCGACCGTCTCTTTCGACCGTCTCTTTCGACCGTCTCTTTCGAGCGAACGACCGAACGATACCCGTGACATACCCGTCGTAATAAGTCGGTGATCCGTGAGACAACTCAGTTTCCGATGTACGGCCGCGGCAAGTTCGGCGGCGTCAAGCTCGGCGCCAAGGAGAGGGAGGAGGAACCCGGTCGATTCCGCCGACCGCGAAAGCTCTCCTACCTCCTGCGACACCCCGACTTTGACAAGCGACACGTGGGGGGCGTCAACGCGTGCGCGCTGGCGCCCGGGTGCGTCGGACCGAACGAGACGACCGCGGGACAGGACAACCGCGGGACGCAGCTATACACCGCGGGTAGGGACGGCACGGTTCGCGCGTGGAGCCTCGACGCGCTCACAACTAAGTCGGGGTCGTCGAACAGATTGGACGAGTGCGTCGAGGCGTGGGAGGGTCACTCGTCCTGGGTCAACGACGTGGCGCACCTCCGCACGGGTCACGGGAACTTTTTGCTCTCCGCGTCGTCCGACAGCAGCGTGAAGGTGTGGTCCATCGACCGCCCCGCGGACAAAAATGACGCGGGCGGATCGCACAGGTGCGTCGCCTCGCTGACGCGGCACGGCGATTACGTCATGAAGCTCGCGACTTCGTCGAGCTCGTCCTCCGGGGCCGTGTCCACCCGGTTCGCCTCGGCGGGTCTGGGCGAGCGCGACAACCTCTTCCTGTGGGACGCGGAGCGCGCCACCGCCGTCGTCGATTTCGGCGCGAGCAAGTTTGGTCCGGATTTGCGTTCCCCCACAAACGCTTCACAGACGGATCTGGTCGTCGACGCCGAGGGCCAGAAGGAGTCGGCGTACGCGCTGGCCATCGACGACGCCGGGAACACGCTCGTGTCCGGATGCACCGGCAACGTCGTCAGGGTGTGGGACGGTCGCACGGGCGCGAGGATTTGTAAGCTCCGGGGCCATTCAGGAAACGTCCGGTGCGCGGCGCTCAGCGGCGACGGTCGCCTGTGCCTCACGGGCTCGAGCGATCGCGCGCTCAGGCTGTGGGACCTCGGGCAGCAGCGGTGCGTGCAGACGGTGCACGGCGTGCACCACTGCTCGGTGTGGAGCGTCGCCATGGACGCCAGCTGGCACGTCTGCTACTCGGGCGGAGCCGACGGCGTAGTCTTCGCGACTGACCTGGGGCGCAGGCGATCGGCGGCGCTCTTCGAGGAGGACAAGGGCGTCCTGTCCCTCACCCTCGACGATGATAACCGTCACACTAACGGCGATTGCGTCTGGGCGGCGACGATGGGATGCGGGATTCGAAGGTGGCGATGCGACGTGGACTGGAGGGACGACGAGCACGCGTTCACGCCGGGGCAAAACAGGCTCGGGTCGCGCGGGTTCGGCTCGTACAAGGACTCGCCGATGTCGGTGTCGCCGAAGCTCACGCCGGGCAGGGCGTCGGCGCGAACGAGCAACGCGTGGGGAAGCAGGCCGGGCGCCCGAGGTGCAGGTGCCGACCCGATCCACGCCGCCCCCACGGCGACTATCGAGTCCACCCCGCCCATCGTCGAACACGTGCAAACCTCCGACAGGTTACGCGTCCTCGCCGCCGACGCCGCCGGCGCCGTCTCGCTGTGGGACGTGATCAAATGCGAGCGCGTGGAAGACGCACGCTTAAACACGCCCGGGATGTCGCTACAACAAGCCGCCAAGGAGGTGAACCCGCGAGTCTCGGTGCCCTCGTGGTTCACGGTGGACGCTCGATCGGGTTCCATCGCGATTTCGCTGATGCCGTCGGGCGCGTTCCAGGCGGAGGCGTACGCCATCGATATGGGCGTGACGGACGCGAACGACGAGCTCAAGGTGAACTACGGCGTCCAGTGCGTGCACATGCTGCTGAGGGACTGGAAGCTGAGGAGGGTGCGGGCCATCGCGTGCGAAAACGGCCGCGCTCCGGACTCGTCCGACGACGATTTAAACGACGATTCCAACGACGATTTCGACGTCAACGCTTTAACGCCGTGCGGGGACGCGCGGGTTTGGCGCCTGCCCTCCAGGCCCCCGTCGCTCGTGTGCGAGCAGCCCGAGGGCGAGGGCGGCGCGGTGCTGATGCCGGTGGGGGAGATGACGGGGTCGGGCGAGGAGCAAGACGCGCTGCCCGAGTGGATCGTCGACGTAGTCGCGGAGAGGCACCGGGTGCCGGATTCGGCCAAGGCTTCGTTTCATCTCGCGCCGCACGAGACGCAGCCGGATGCGCCGAAGCTGTCGCAGGGGCGGGTCACCGCGCCGAGGGTGCTCGGCGTGCGCAAAGTCGTCAACTACGTGGTGCAAAAGCTGAGCTTGGAGCCCCAGGGAGACAACCCGGAGGATCTGGTGGAGATTTTGTGCGGCGGCGAGGTTTGCGATCCCGCGATGTCGCTCGCGACGGTGAAGGAATTTCTGTGGAGGAGAGGAAGCGACGTGGAGCTGGTGTATCGGTTCAAGGACGGGGTCGACTACGGCGGTAATAGCGGGGGCGTGGCGACGGCCTGATGACCTTCGTCGGATATAATATATCGAGGAGGAGAGCGCGTTTGACGGATGAGACGAACGTCCTTCTTCGAACGAACGTCCCTATGCGAATGAACGTCCCTCTTGGGAGTCGGTGAGAGTCGCCGCGTCGTAAGAAAGAGTCATTCTCGAAATTCGATTGAAAGTTATTCAGAGCCTCCTCCCCGTTATGTTAACGTCGCGTCGCCGTTCCGCCCGCTCGTCGTCCCGCTCATCAAGCAGCGTACTTGTCGAACTCCGCGCGCGTGATGAACCCGGCGGAGACGACGCGATCGGCGAATTTCCTCCCGTTTAAACTCCTCACCGCCCTTCCCGCGCCCTCTGCGTTCGCGAAGAGCAGGAACACCTCACCGACGCCAGCGGGATCTTCCAACCGACTCTTCCCCCCGGGCAACGGCATCACGACCCGCGTTAATTCCCCGAACCCCGCGCACTCCTCCTGCGTGTCCTCCAGTATCTCCCGCGCCTCCGTAGGGTCCGTCAGCTCGTCCCTGGTCACCATGTTGGCGAGACGGACGCACTCGCTGGCCATCTCCCCGTTAACGCCGCCCGCGCCCGGAAGGCTTCCGGGTGCGAATCCGGGCGGAGCCGAACCGACTCCGCCACCCGTCGCTCCCCCCACCCCGCCGTCGTACGCGGCCCTCTTGACGTTGAGCACCTTGTCGCCCAGGCGCATGCCGGTGAGACCCTCCATCGCGGGTTCCTCCGCGGCGGCGTCGGCGTACTCGAAAAACCCGTACCCCTTCAACGCGCCGCTGTCCTTGTCCACCACCAGGTTAAACGCCTGAACCTTACCAAACGACTGGAGGAGCTCGAGAACCTGAAGCTCGGTGAGGTAGTTGGGCAGGTTGCCGACGTAGAGCTTGCGACCGCTGGACTGCTGCGTGGACGGTATCCCCGGCACGAGACCCGGAGCGGCGCCCGTGGTGACGGGCCCGTTCACCCCGGGGATGAGACCAACCGCCGCGAGGTTCAAGCCGTCGCTGGGCGTCGTGGGGCCGATGAGCGCGGCTTGCGTCGGCTGGTAATCGTTCGGCCGTCGGACCCGCAGCTGCGAGCCATTCATCACGACGCCGTCCAGAGCCATGGCGTTGGACGCCTCCTCGACGGTCCGAAACTCGACAAAGGCGAATTGCTTGTCGCGGTTTATGTACACGGAGAGCACGCACGTCATGCCGTTCTCCGGATCGTACGCCCCGGACGCTCCCCCAACCGCAACCAACGCGTTGCCGATGAACGACGCGAGATCCGGCTCGTTGGTGTGATCGGGGAAACCCCCGACGTAGACGCGCCTCGCGTGACGCGTGGCCTGGACGTTGACGCCCGCCGCCTGGAGCGCCGCGAGCCTCGCCTCGTGCGCGGCGGCGTCAAGGTTTTGGTCGGGCGGTTGGCCGGGAACCGCGGGCTTGTCGAAATTAGTGCTCCGTTCGAAACGTCCTTCGAAACGTCCCGACGTGCGTCCGTGCGCGTGCGGGCCGTCGTGCGGGTCGTCGCGTTCGTCGCCCGAGGCGGACGGGGACTCGGGCGGGGTGCCGTTGGGTCCCCACTTTCGCCCGACGTGCGCCTTGCGAGCGCCGCGGTTCCTGAGAGGTCGGCGGTTGGAAAAGTCGGGAGGTTTTCTCGCTCGAGGCTCCCTGTCCCTGTCCCTGTCCCTATCCCTGTCCCTGTCCCTGTCCCTGTCCCTGTCCCTGTCGCGGTCCCTGTCCCTGTCCCTGTCCCTGTCCCTGTCCCTGTCGCGGTCCCTGTCGCGGTCCCCACGATCGCGACCACGATCCCTGCGGCGCGACCTCGACCTCGACCTCGACCTCGACCTCGACCTCGACCTCGACCTCGACCTCGAAGAGGCCCTCCGCCGTTTCCCGCTCGAGCCGCGCTCGACACGATCGTCTCCACGTCGCTCCACCGAGCGCTCGACCGCGTCGGGCCGGGCCGGGGGCGGGGGAACCTCGGCGGCGACGAAAGTGTCGTAGTCGCCCCCCGCGCTCACCGAGGATACCGCGGCGCCGAAGCCGCTCGCGCCGGGTTCCGACGTCCCGGGTTCGAGTCCCCCGTCCCCCGGCGTCTTCGGCGTCCCGTGCTCTTTCTTCTCCTTCTTCTCCTTCTTCTCCTTCTTCTCCTTCTTCTCCTTCTTCCCCTTCTTCTCCACGTCCGCGTACTTGTCCTGGTAAAACTTGTCCCAGTCTTTGACGGCGTTCGCCGGCTGCGAGTTTAACGCCGCGTCATCCGCCGCCGCGACGCCAAACTTCTCGGCGTAGTATTTCTCCCAGTAGTCCTTATCCTTGGGGGATCCGTCGGCGACGTCCCGGGCGGAGATTGCGCGGCCCCCCTCACGGCCGCGGCTGCGGCTGCGGCTGCGGCTGCGGCTGCGGCGACGGCCATCGGACCGCAGCCGCGACGATTTCCGCTCCCGGCTGCGCGAGCCGCTCGCGCTCCCGCCGCTCGCGGCGCGACGGCGGGAGGATCTGCGCCCGTCTCTCGACTCGCGCCGGTCCCTGTCGCGGCTACGATCCCTGTCGCGGCTGCGGCTGCGGTCCCTGTCGCTGTCCCTGTGCCTGACCCTGTCCCTGTCCCTGTCCCTGTCCCTGTGCCTGTGCCTGTGCCTGTCGACGCTTCGGTCCCTGTCCCTGTCCCCGCCGCGGTGCCCGTCCCTGGCCATCTCGCGGTCCCTCTCCCGCCGTTCTCTCTCGGCGTCCTCGCGCTCCTTGGCCAGTCGAGCCCTGGCCATCTCGATGGCGGAGAGGGACACCGGGTTGGACGCGAGCGCCTCGTTCGCCGTCTCCTGCCACGTGGGTTTCTTGGGCGCCTTCTCCGCGGAATTTCCGGATGCTTTCGCGTCACCCGCGGCGGCGTGTCCCTCCCCGGGTCGGTGAACGACGCCGCCCTCCCTGGGATTCGAACCCCGGGCGCCAAAGTCCGCGCCCGCGAGCTTGCCCTTGCCCACCACCGTCGGCTTGGCGATGACCTTCTTGTTGTCCACGACGGGCTTGGCGGGCGGCGCGGCTGGCGCGGCAGGCGGCGGGGGCGGGGGCGGTGGCGGGTCGTCGCGCGCCTCGGGCGCCTCGGGCGGCGGCGGCGGCGGCGGTGGGACCGGGGCATCGTCCGTGTCCATGTCGTCCGCGACGGGGTCGCGACCGACGCCGCCGGTGCCCGCCGCGGGATCGCCTCCGATACCTCCGTTTGATCTTCCGTTC